>Ga0209604_1000331_pt1 | contig 45450 bp, 39 predicted proteins | sample AD_UKC097_MetaG_FD_184405 | JGI IMG/M metagenome (GOLD analysis project Ga0209604, IMG submission 184405) | Active sludge microbial communities of municipal wastewater-treating anaerobic digesters from USA - AD_UKC097_MetaG (SPAdes) (version 2) | ecosystem: Engineered > Bioreactor > Anaerobic >...
GCTCTCGCGCTCGCGGCGATGGCGGGCGCCGACCCGTCCGACGCCACCTCCCTCCCCGGGCCTCCGCCCGACCTCCTCTCCCGGCTCGACGCCGGCGTCGCGGGCCTGCGCGTCGGCCTTCTCGACCACGCGGGGGAGGGAGTCGACCCCGACACGGAGGCGGCCCTCGCGTCGACGGCGGGCCTCCTCGCGTCCCGCGGCGCGTCGGTCGTCCCGCTCCGCCTCCCGCGCCTCTCGCTCGGCATCGCGGCGTACTACCTGATCTCGGCCGCGGAGGCCTCCTCCAACCTGGCGCGGTTCGACGGCGTCCGCTTCGGCGCCCGCGTCGCGGGCGACGGTCCGGGCGCTCTCGTCCGCGCGACGCGCGCGGCCGGCTTCGGCGACGAGGTGAAGCGGCGGATCCTCCTCGGTACGTTCGCCCTCTCCGCAGGCCACCGGGAAGCGTGGTACGAGCGGGCGCAGAGGGTCCGGGCCCGGATCGCGCTCGACCTCGCCGACGCCTTTCGCGCCTGCGACCTCCTCCTCTCGCCGACCGCGCCCGGCCCGGCGTTCCCGATCGGCGAGAAGAGCGGCGACCCGCTCTCGCTCTACCTCACCGACGTCTTCACCGTCCCCGCGAGCCTCGCGGGGCTTCCCGCCCTGTCGGTCCCGGCGGGGCTCTCGCGAGAGCAGCTCCCCGTCGGGGTCCAGCTCGCGGGGCCGGCGGGATCGGAGGCGCTCCTGCTCGGCGTGGCGCGGGAGCTGGAGGCGGCGGCCGGCCCCCGGCCGGACCCGCCGGGCGTGATTCGGTGAGAGGGGCTCTCTCGAGGGCGGCCCTGGCGGCCCTCCTGCTCGTCCCGTTCCTGGGGCAGGCCCAGGCGGCGCTGCGCCGGGTGGAGGTCTCCGAGGACTTCTCGGCGTACCTCGACCAGGGCTCGATCCTCGTCGAGGTGCGCCCGCTCGACGGCGAGTCGGTGACGGACTTCGCCCGTCGCATCTCCCGCGACGAGGCCGCGGCCGCGCGGCTCCTCGCCCTTCCGGCCGCCCCGTCCCGGAGCCGCCGGATCGTCCTGCCGTACGGCGACCTCTCCGACGAGACGCGCCTCGCCGCCGTCCGCGCCCTCTTCCCCGCGGACGTCCGCGCGACGATCGGCTGGCTCCACGTGGCCGTCGAGACGGAGCCGCTCGCGTCGATCGCGACGTGGTTCACGGGCGATGCCCGCCTCGCCTCCCGCCTCGCGGAGCTGAACGGACTCTCGGGAAGCGAGCCGGTGACGCGCGGGACGCTCGTGAAGATCCCGGTCGAGTACCTGCTTCCGCCGTTCCGGGACGCGGAGCCGATCCCCGACGAGGAGCCTCCCCGCCTCGAGTACGGCTCCGACGAGAAGGGGCGGTACGCCGTCTATCGTCTCAAGCGGAAGGAGGCCCTCTACTCGGCGGTCGTCGTCCGCTTCACGGGCCGCATCCACGCCGAGGACGTCATCCAGCTCGCGCTCGACATCGCCCTCCGGTCGGGGATCGACGACGTCCACGCGATCCCGGTCGGCTACCCCGTGAAGATCCCGCTCGAGCTCCTGTCCGAGGAGTACCTCCCGCCCGACGACCCGAAGGCCGCCGCGCAGGCGAAGGAGCGTGCCGAGGCGGCCCTCTTCGCGACACCGGCGAAGGCGCTCTTCCTCGCGGGGGTCCGGGTCGTGATCGACGCCGGCCACGGGGGGACCGACACCGGGACGCTTCACCACGGCGTCTGGGAGTCGACCTACGTCTACGACGTCGCGTCCCGCCTGCGGAAGGTCCTCCTCGAGACGACCCGGGCCGAGGTCGTCATGATGACGCGCGAGCCCGGGCTCGGCTGGGAGGTCCTCGACAGGGACCGCATTCCAGACCGGAAGGGGCGTGTCCTGCTGACGGACCCGCCGTACAAGATGACGAACGTCGTGGCGGGCGTGAACCTCCGCTGGTACCTCGCGAACGCGATCCTGAAGCGGCCGGGTCCGGGAGGGAAGCCGATCCCGCCGGAGAAGACGGTCTTCCTCTCGCTCCACGCCGATTCGCTCCACCCGTCCGTCCGGGGCGCCATGGCGTACGTCCCCGGCGAGCGTTTCCTGCGCGATCGCTACGGCCGGGCGACGGAGTTCTACCGGAGGTTCCGCGAGGTGCGGGACGACCCGGTCGTCTCGTTCACGAAGAAGGAGCGCGTCCTCGCCGAAGGGGCCTCGACCTCCCTCGCCGAGAAGCTGATCGGCGCCTTCCGCCGTCGGAGTCTCCCGGTCCACCAGTTCCGACCGGTGCGAACGCACGTCATCCGAAAGGGGCGGGAGTGGGTCCCGGCGGTCCTCCGCTACAACAAGATCCCGAACCGGGTTCTCTTCGAGCTCTCGAACCTCTCGAACGAGGAGGACCGGAGGCTGACGCTGACCCGCGCGTACCGGCAGGAGTGCGCCGAGGCGCTCGCGGACGGCCTCGTCGCGTTCTTCGGCGGGGCGGCGGACGAGCGGGGCGCGTCGCCGTCCACGGCGGCCGGGCGACAGGCGCCGCGCGTCGCCGCCGCGCCCGCGCCGGCGGAGCTCCCGGGCCCCTGGCCCGACACGATCGGCCCCTGGCCGGAAGGGGCGCCCCAGGGGCGGACCGCGCTCGTGCCGAGCCCGACCCCGACGCCGACGAAGACCCCGCGGAAGCCCGTCCGGCGACGCCGGCGTTGAGGCCTCAGGCCTTGTCCGGCGTCTCTCTCGACGTCCCGAGGCGGGCGAGGGCGAGACCCCCGAGAACGACGGCCGCGGAGACGACCTTTCCCCCGGAGAAGCGCTCGCCGGTCCAGAGGGCCGACGCGACCCCTGCCACGAGCGGGACGAGGACGCCGATGCGGGTCGTGGCGGCGACACCGAGGACCGCCAGCCCGTGGGCCCAGAGGCGGAACGAGACGTAGAGCGGGAAGACGGCGGAGAGGACGAGGATGACCCAGGCGGCCGTGGAGACGGAGGAGTAGTCCTGCCGGAGCATCGCCGGGAGACAGTAGGCGAGCAGGACGGGGACGCCGAACGTGAAGGTCGACGCGAGCGCCGTCGCGTGGGGGATGCGTGTCGAGTAGCGGGAGGAGAGGACGCTGTAGACCGACCAGCAGGTGGCCGAGACGAGGCAGAGGAGGTTGCCCGTCAGGCCGCCGAGATCCGCTGACCCGTGGGCCGAGGAGAGGAACGCGAGGACCCCGCCCCAGGCCACGACGGTCCCGACCACGGCCGTCCGCGGGATCTTCTCCTGCCCGAGGAGGGCGACCAGGAGGAGGGAGAGGAGCGGGGAGACGGAGTTCAGGAGGGCGGCCGCGAAGCCGCTCGTCTTCGCCACCCCGATCGCGAAGAAGAGCTGGTAGACGCCGACGCCGGTCATGGCGAGCAGGAACCCCGGGAAGCGGAGGCCGCGGGGCGGGAGGACGGGGGCGTGGTTCCTCCGGGCCCACGCCAGGATGAGGGCGGCCGCCAGGAGGAAGCGCCAGCCGGTGTAAGCGAGGGGGGAGAGCTCGCGGTAGGCGATCTTCGTGGCGGGGTAGTTCGTCCCCCAGACGAGGACGCACAGGAAGACGCCGAGGAGGGCCCGGGAACGGGCGGCGGGGGAGGGCTGCACGTGCGATTCGCTCTGCTATATTTCCCGCGCTTTCGTGGCGGAGGGCGGCGCGGACGGCGCCGCCCTCTGCCCGTCCACGGAGGGACTGCACGACGATGCTTGAGGTTGAAGCGCTCCGCAAGTCGTTCTACGGGACGCTCGCCGTGGACGACGTCTCGTTCCGGGTCGAGAGCGGCGAGATCCTCGGCTTCCTCGGCCCGAACGGCGCGGGCAAGACGACGACGATGCGGATGATCACCGGGTTCCTCGAGCCGAACGCGGGCCGGGTGACGGTCGACGGGGTCGACGCGGCGAAGAAGCCGCGGGAGGCACGCGCGCGGATCGGCTATCTCCCCGAGACGCTCGCCCTCTACCCGGAGATGCGGGTGAGGGAGTACGTGAGATTCCGCGCCGAGCTCTGCGGCGTCCCGCGCCGCGAGACGAAGGCCCGCGTCGACGACGCGCTCGCGACCTGCTTCGTCGACGACGTCGCGTCGAAGCCGATCGGGAACCTCTCGAAGGGGTATCGCCAGCGCGTCGGCCTCGCCGCCGCGCTCGTGCACGCCCCCCAGGTCCTCGTCCTCGACGAGCCGACCGTGGGCCTCGACCCGCGCCAGATCGTGAAGGTCCGCGACCTGATCCGCGACCTGAAGAAGGACCACACGATCCTCCTGTCGACGCACATCCTCCCGGAGGTCGAGCTCGTCTGCGATCGCGTCGTCATCATCGACCGCGGGAAGATCGTCGCGACGGGGACTCCGGAGACGCTCCGCCAGCAGCTGACGCAGGCGCCCGGCCTCGCCGTCGCGATCCAGGGGGAGGTCCCCGACGCCGACGGGATCCTCCGGAAGCTCCCGGGGGTCGTCCGTGCGGCGCGGATCGGCGCCGGCGGGGAGACGCGGGTCCTGCTCGAGGCGGAGCGCGGAGCCGACCTGCGCGAGGCCGTCTTCCGCGAGTGCGTCGCCCGCGGCTGGACGCTCCTCGAGCTCGCGCCCCGGCAGGCGACCCTCGAGGACGTCTTCGTGAGGCTCCTGGCGACGCGGGAGGCGGAGCACGGACCGGGCGGAGAAGGTCTCCCGACGGCGGTCGAGGAGACGGGAAGCGGGGAGGCGCGGTCGTGAAGGCGCTCCTCGCGATCCTGAAGCGGGAGTTCCTCGCGTACTTCTTCTCGCCGCTCGCCTACGTCGTCCTGACGGCGTTCCTCTTCATCAACGGCTACGTGTTCTACGCGATCCTCCTGTCGCTGAACAGCCCGGAGACCCCGCGTCAGGAGCTGATGGCGCTCTTCTTCAAGAACGTCTTCTACTGGATCTTCATGATGCTCGTCTCCTCGATCGTGGCGATGCGCCTCGTCTCCGAGGAGCGGAAGTCGGGCTCGATCGAGGCGCTCCTGACCGCCCCCGTCGGCGAGGGCACCGTGATCGCCGGGAAGTTCCTCGGGGGCCTGACGTTCTTCCTCTTCCTCTGGCTTCCGACCGTCCTCTACCCGGTGGCGCTGTCGCGGTACGGCACGATCGACTTCGGCCCGATCGCCGCGAGCTACCTCGGAATCGCGCTCTTCGGGGCGCTCTTCCTCGCGACCGGGACGTTCGCCTCGGCGCTGACGAAGAACCAGATCATCGCGGCGATCGTCAGCTTCGTGATGATCCTCGCGCTCTTCCTCGCGGGGGTCTTCCGCGAGCTCGTCACCGACCCGAAGCTCCGCGAGGGGCTCGGCTACCTGAACCTGATCGAGCACATGGACGACTTCGCGCGCGGCCTCGTCGACACGCGGCGCGTCGTCTACGTCGTCTCGGCGGTCGTCTTCTTCCTCTTCCTCGCCACGAAGGCCCTGCAGGGCAACAAGGGGAAGTGAGATGAGCGAAAGCCGCACGGCCCGCCGCGTCAACCTCGGCCTCGCGATCCTCATCGGCCTCGGGATCCTGGTCCTCGTGAACTGGCTCGGCGCGCGCCACTACAGGCGCTTCGACTGGACGAGCGCCGGCCTCTACACCCTTTCCCCGAAGTCGACGGAGGTGATGAAGGCGCTGACGAAGCCGGTCTCGGCGACCGTCTTCCTCACCGAGGGCTCGCCGCTCTACGCCGAGACCCAGGAGCTCCTCAAGCGCTACCAGGCGGCCTCGCCGCTCCTCACGGTCGAGACGCTGAACCCGGAGCGGAACCCCGCCCGGGCGCAGGCCTTCCTGAGAGAGATGGGCGACATCCGCCTCTCGGTCGTCTTCCGGTCGGGGGAGAAGCGGAAGGTCGTCCCGGTCGACGCGCTCGCGGACTGGGACTTCTCCCGCGCCGAGATGGGGGGCGAGCCCGCGCTCAAGGGGTTCAAGGGAGAGCAGGAGTTCACCGCCGCGATCCTCTCCGTGACGCAGGAGCGGAGCCCGAAGGTCGTCTTCACGACCGGGCACGGCGAGCGGCCGCTCTCGGGGCGCATCTCCGAGGGCTACGAGCGCTTCGCCGGTCTCCTGAAGCAGGACAACTGCGCCGTCGAGGAGTGGGACAGCCTCGCCGACCAGAAGGTCCCCGAGGGGACCGACCTCGTCGTCGTGGCCGGGCCGCGCGCGGCGTTCACCTTCCCCGAAACGGACGCGCTGCAGGCGTACCTCGGGAGCGGGGGCCGCGCGCTTCTCCTCCTCGACCCGGAGTTCGCCCCCGGAGCCGCGAACCGCCTCGTCGACCTCGGTCTCGGGCCGGTCCTCGCGGCGTACGGCGTCCGCCTCGGGGACGACATCGTCGTCGACCCGCGGAACGCCCTGCCGCTGATGGGGCCGGAGACGGTCGTCTCGCGCAGCTTCCGCCCTCACCCGGTCACGAAGCTGCTCCAGGGCCTCCCGGTCGTCTTCCCGGTCGTCCGGTCGGTCGGCGCCGTGGAGCCGGCTCCGAAGGACGTCTCGGTCACGGTCCTCGCCGAGACCTCGGGCGAGGGGTGGGGAGAGACGAACCTGGCCGACCTCGAGACGCGGGTCGCGAAGGACGAGAAGGACGTCGCCGGGCCGGTGCCGCTCGCCGTCGCGGCCGAGTCGGCGACGGAGAAGAAGGCCCGGCTCGTCGTCGTCGGGGACGCCGACTTCGCCTCCACGGGCGGGATCTCGAACGCCGCGAACCTCTACCTCGTCACGTCCGCCGTGAACTGGCTCCTCGAGCGCGAGTCCCTCATCTCGATCCCGCCGAAGTCGACCGACCAGGTCGCGGTCTCCCTCTCGCGCGGCGACGTGGGTCGGATCACCCTCCTCGTCCTCCTGGTCCTCCCGCTCGCCGCGATCGCGCTCGGGCTCGCGGTGTGGCTCCGGAGGAGGCGCTGACGGAGCCGCCATGTCGACCCGGAAGCTCCTGATCCTCACCGGCGTCTTCTTCGGCCTCCTGGCGTTCGTCGTCTTCTGGGAGCGTCACCAGCCGACCTCCGACGAGGCGGCGAAGGCGCGGAAGCGGCTCGTCGAGCTCGACCCGAAGGCGGTCTCGCGGCTCGTCCTCGAGCGGACCGACCAGCCGAAGGTGGAGCTCGCCCGCGAGGACGGGCGGTGGCGGCTCGCGGGCCCCCGGGGCGGCGCCGCGGACGCCGTCACCGCCGACGGTCTCGCCGCCGACCTCGCCCGGCTCGACCTGCTGGGCGAGACGAGGACGGAGTTCGACCCGGAGGCGCACGGCCTCGCCTCGCCCCGTGTCCGCGTCACGGTCACGACCACGGACGGCCGGGCGCGGACGATCCTCTTCGGCGATCCGGTCCCGGGGGCCGACGCGACGGCGGCGTCCGTGGACGGCCGGCTCGGGTCGGTGCGGTTCGCTCCGATCGCGCAGCTGACGAAGCCGTACGACGAGTACCGCTCGAAGAGCCTCCTCGACGTTCCGACCTCCGAGATCGAGAGGGTCACGGTCCTCCGGGGACCGAACCGCCTCGTCGCCGTTCGCGACGGCGCCGGGTGGCGTCTCGAGCAGCCGGTCGCGGACCTCGCGTCGGGCTCGTTTCTCGACCAGCTCCTCGCCGACCTCGCCGGCGTCCGGGCGACCGAGTTCCCGGCCGTCGCCGCGGCTGACATGCCGCGGATCGGCCTCTCGCCCCCGGCCGCCGAGGTCCTCCTCGCGAAGGGGAAGGGGGTCCTCGCCCGGCTCGCCTTCGGCGCCGCGAAGGCCGATGCCGCCGGGAAGCTCTACGCCTCACGCGACGGTGTCGTGATGGTCGTCGACGACCGGGCGCAGGAGACGCTCGGGAAGGAGCTCTCCGCGTTCCGCGAGGGACGCCTCCTCCCGCTCGACACGTGGCTCGTCACGCGCGTCGTCTTCGAGAGCGAATCGCTCCGGGCCGGTGCCGAGAAGCTGGACGGGGCGTGGCGTTCGGCGGGCCGGGACGTCGAGGGCCGGATCGCCGAGGACCTCCTCGAGCGTCTGGGCCGGGCCGAGGTGCGGCGCTTCGTGGCCGCCAAGGACCTCGGTTCGATCGGCCTCGCTCCCGTGCGCCGGCGGGCCCCCGCCCCGGCTGGCTCCGTCGAGGTGCTCCTCGAGAAGGCGAAGGCGCCCGTTCGCGTCGTCTTCTTCGCGACGCCGCCGCTCGCGGCGGAGAAGCTGGTGGCCGCTCGCGTCGACGGGCGGGGCGACACGCTCCTCGTCGACGCGTCCGTCTGGGACGACGTCCGCTCCTTCGCGGCCCGGCTGAAGGCGGCGGGTGCTGCCGGAGATGCCCCCGCGACGCAGCCGGGATCGTCTCCGACCGCGACGCCGGCCGGTCCTCGTCCCTAGCGGACCGGCAGCCGCGTCGTGGCCCCGGGGCGCGCTCCCGGCGGCGCGCCCGGGCTACTTCTCGGGGGGGTCGGCGTCGCCGCGGGCCGGGCGGGTCGCCACGGAGCGGTCCCTCTCCGCGGCCTCGCGCTCGAGGCGGGCGACCCGCGCCTTTCGCTCCTGCTCCTTGCGGTCCTCGACCTTCTCGACCTTCTTCTTCGAGGAGCCGAGGAACGCCCCGGCGGCCAGGACGAGCTTCAGGTGAAGCTGCCCGGTGAACTTCGCCCCCTCGCCCTTCGCTCCGACGAAGCTGGATCCTCCGAGCTTGGCCTCGGAGAAGTCGGCGTGCGCGACGTTCGCCCCCTTGAAGAGCGCCCCCTCGAGGACCGCGCCGACGAGAGTGGAGAAGCGGAAGTCGGTGCCGGAGAAGTCGGCGTCCTGCGCCTCCGCCCCGAGCAGGTTCGTTCCCGAGAAGTCGGCCCCCGGCGCGAGGACGCCCGCCATCCGCGCCCGCTTCAGGTTCGCTCGCCGGAGCGTCGCCCCTTCGAGGTGCGCCCTCTGGAAGATGCCCCCTTCGAGGTTCGCCTCGGTCAGGTCGGCCCGGGAGAGGTCCGCCTCGGTGTAGTTGCCGCCGCGCAGGTTCGCGCCGACGCCGTTCGCCTCGGCGAGCTTCGCCCCGGTGAAGTTCGGGAACTTCAGCTTCGGCGTCCGGAGGTCGAGCTTCTCGAGGTTGGCCTGGGTCAGGTCGGTCTCCTCGAGGAGCGCCCCGAGGAGGATCGACCGGCGCAGGTCGGCGTCCTTGAAGCAGGCCTTCCGGAGGGTCGCTTCGGAGAAGTCGACCGCCTGCGCGATCACGCGCTCGAAGTCGGAAGAGGTCAGGTCGGCCCCGCCGAAGTCGGCGCCGGTCAGGTTCGCCCCGCGGAACGTGATCCGCTGCCCCTTCACGCCCCGGAAGCTCGTCCCCGCCAGCTTCGCGTCGCGGAAGAAGGCGAGCGTGAGCGTCGACTTGTCGAACTTCCCGCGCTGGTAGGTGATGCCGTCGAAGACCGCCTGGGAGAGGTCGCACTCCTCGAAGACGCAGCCGTCGATCACGACTCCGCGGAAGTTGGCCGCCACGAGGCGGCTGAACGAGAAGACGCTCCCCGAGAATGTCGTCCCCTCCAGCTTCGCCGTCGAGAGGTCGCAGGCCGTCAGGTTCGCCTCGCGGACCGAGGCGTTCTTGAGGTTGACGCCTCGGAGCGAGGCGCCGACGAGGGCGACCTTGTCGAGCGTCTGGTACTCGAGGTCGGTGTTCGAGAGGTCGGCGCGCTGAAGGCTCGTCCCGCGCAGGGAGGTCCCCTGCAGGTGCGCTCCCGCGAGGCTCGCGCCGTCGAGGTTCGCGCCGTCGAGCTTCGATCGCGAGAGGTCGGCGCCGGCGAGGTTCTTCCCGGAGAGGTCGAGGCCGAGGAGCCCGATGTCGGTGAGGTCGGGGGTGATCCCGGCGTGCTCGGACCTCCACTGGTTCCAGTCGGGACTCTTCAGTGCTTCCAGATGCTCTGAGCTGGCCATGGCGTGGAAGTCTACCGTCTAGAATCGCGCCATGAGCGCCGTCATTCCCGTCCGTGGTGCCGAGAGGATCCGCCGCGCCCTCCTCGGCTCCTATCCCCTCGTCTACGTGCAGTCCTGGGAGGAGGGGAGGGTCGAGCGAGCGGTCGCGACGCTCGCGCAGAAGTTCTACGAACGGCCCGTTCCGTTCGCCGTCTGGACGTGCGTGGAAGGATGGTCGGGTCTCCCGGACGCTCCCGACGGGACCCGTGACCCCGTCGCCGCCCTCGAGGCGGTCCTCCGCGCGAACGGACCGGGCTTCTACCTGATGAAGGACCTTCCCGCGCTGTTCGACGGGCGGGCCGACGTCGTTCGCAAGCTGCGCGACGTCTACCGGCAGGCGAAGGGGAAGGGGAAGTTCGTGATCCTCGTCTCGCCGCGGCTCGTCCTTCCCGAGGACCTCAAGAAGGAGGTCTTCCTCGTCGACTACGACCTCCCCGACGAGGCGGAGGTGCGAAACGCCGTCACGGTCCTCGGCAGACGGTATCTCGGAGAAGGGGGGCTCTCGGCCGCGGACGCGGACCGGGTCGTCACCGTCCTGCGCGGCCTGACGATCGACGAGCTCGAGCACGTCTTCTCGAAGGTCTTCGCCCGGACGCCGCGCTTCGACGAGGGGACGTTCGACGAGCTCCTCGCCGAGAAGGAGCAGTCCTCGAGGAAGGAGGGCGTCCTCGAGTACGTCCCTCCGCGCTTCACGCTCGACGACGTCGGCGGCCTCGAGAATCTGAAGGAGTGGCTGCGAAAGCGGCAGCACCTCTTCACCCGCGAGGCGGTCGAGGCGGGTCTCCCGGTCCCGAAGGGGCTCCTGATGATGGGGATGTCGGGCTGCGGGAAGTCGCTCTCGGTCAAGACGATTCCGGCGCTGTGGAACCTCCCGCTCTTCCGCCTCGACATGAACCTCGTCTTCGGCACGGCGAACCCGGAGGCGACGTTTCACCGGGCCCTGAAGACCGTGGAAGGACTCGCGCCGTCCATCCTCTGGATCGACGAGATCGAGATGGCGATCACCGGCGGGCGCGAAGCCGGCGGAGGCGACCCGGCGCTCGGGCGGATCTTCTCGACCTTCCTCACCTGGATGCAGGAGAAGGAGGCCCTCGTCTTCGTCGCGGCGACCGCGAACCGGATCCACCTCCTGCCGGCCGAGTTCATCCGGAAGGGGCGCTTCGACCAGGTCTTCTTCCTCGACCTCCCGAACGAGACGGAACGGAAGGCGATCTTCTCGGTCCACCTGAAGAAGGCGAAGGCCGACGTCTCGAAGTTCGACGTCGTCTTCCTCGCGAAGGCGACGAAGGGCTTCAACGGCGCGGAGATCGAGTCGGTCGTCCAGGCCTCGGCGATCGACGCGTTCAACGAGAAGCGGCCGCTCGACGAGGACGCCGTCTCGCGCGTCATCACGAACACCGTCCCGCTCTCGCGGACGATGGACGAGCAGATCAAGGCGATCAAGAGCTGGGCGCACAACCGGGCCCTCTCGGCTTCCCGCGAGAGCGCCACCTGACGGGTCGCCCCGGAGGGGGGGCGGTCGCCTTCAGTTCCAGCGCGGGTCGTCGCCCTCGCGCCGGTAGGGAGCGAGGAGGTCGATCCGCGACTGGAGGCCTCGGACGCGGTCGAGCACCCATCCGTACCGCTCTTCGAGGGTCTCCATCGCGAGCAGGGCGTACCGCTCCTCCGACCCGAGGCCGAGGCGGCTCGCCGCCTCGTTGACGAGCCCCTCGTCGGAGAGCGACGGAGGGAGGTGCCGCGCCTCGCTCCGGCCGACGGAGTCGGCGAGACGCTCGACGTCGCGCGCGAGGAGGCGCCGGAGCTCGCGCCGGCCGGGGCCGCCGGCGCGTCCGCGCGCGAGCGGCGCCACGGGCGCCTCTACGACGTCGGCCCGCCGGTACGGGCGGCCCTCCCTCTCGGACGCGATCCGGTACCGGAACGTCCCGAGGAGGACGATGTTCGACCGCCCGTCGGGAAGCGGCTCGTGCTCCACGATCTCCCCGGCGCAGCCGTAGGGGAGGAGGGCGGGACGTCCGTCGGGGAGGGGCGGAGCGTCCGGCGCGAGCGTGTGGAGTCCGAGGAGGCGCTCCCCGTCGAGAGCGTCGGCGAGCATCTCGCGGTATCTCGGCTCGAAGACGTGGAACGGAAGCCGGGTCTGCGGGAGGAGCACGGCGTCGAGCGGGAAGAGGGGGAGGAGCCGGCTCATCGCGCGCTTCCTCGCCCCGCCCGGTCGGGAAGCGACAGGGTCCAGTCGACGATCGCGTCGATCTCCTCCGGCGTGAGGGTCCCGGCGAACGGGGGCATCGTGCTCGCCGGGTCTCCCTGGGCGACGAGCCGGCGGAGGGCCGCCCGGTCGGGACCGTGCTTCCACCGCCCGTCGGTCAGGTCGGCGTACGGGCGCCCCTCCGCGAAGCGGGTCCGGCCCGCCCCGTCCGGCCCGTGGCAGGCGGCGCAGCGCCTCTTCCAGACGCGGGCCGCGGGGTCGGGGTCGGTCGTGCAGCCGGAGGACGCTCCGACGGTGATCAGGGCGACGGCGATCATGATCCGAAGCGGAGCTCTCATGCTATCTTCCGCGGCCATGGCGAACAAGGACGACCGCTACTCCGACAACGCTGCCGGCAAGTTCTACGTCGACACCCAGTGCATCGACTGCGACGTCTGCCGGGTGACGGCCCCCAACAACTTCGCGCGTCAGGAAGAGAAGGGCTATTCCTTCGTGACGAAGCAGCCCGACACCCCCGAGGAAGAGGCCCAGTGCCAGGAGGCGATGGACTCCTGCCCGGTCGAGGCGATCGGGAACGACGGGGAGTAGCACCGGCCGGTCAGCGCGGGGCGGCGGCATCGCCGCCCCCGGCCGCGCCGAGCGCCGCCCGGGCGTGATAGCTCGAGCGGACGAGCGGTCCCGCCTCCACCACGGCGAATCCCATCGCCCTTCCCTCGTCGCGCAGCCGCGCGAACTCCTCCGGCGTCCACCATCTCTCCACCGGTAGCCTCCGCGCGTGTGGCTGGAGGTACTGGCCGACGGTGAGCGTGTCGGTCCCGGCGGCGCGCAGGTCGCGCATCGTGGCGAGCACCTCGTCGAGCTCCTCCCCGAGGCCGACCATCAGCCCGCTCTTCACGCGCATCGCCGGAGCCGATCCGTCGCGCCAGGCGGCGGCGCGTGCGAGGAGCTCGAGCGACCGGGCATAGATCGCATCGGGGCGGACGCGCCGGTAGAGGCGCGCGACCGTCTCGGTGTTGTGGTTCAGGACCTCCGGCGCCGCCTCGAGGACCGTCCGGAGCGCCGCCTCGCTCCCGAGGAAGTCGGGGATCAGCACCTCGACCGTGACGCCGGGGTTCGCCGCTCGAATCGCTCCGATCGTCGCGGCGAAGTGGGCCGCGCCGCCGTCGGGGAGCTCGTCTCGGTTGACGGACGTGACGACCGCGTGCCGGACGCCCAGCTCCTTCACCGCCTCGGCGACGTGGCGCGGCTCCTCCGGGTCGAGCGGCCGGCCGATCCCCTGGGTCACGGCGCAGAAGCCGCAGCGGCGCGTGCAGACGTCACCCATGAGCATGAACGTCGCCGTCCGCTCGCGGCCCCAGCACTCGAAGATGTTCGGGCACTGCGCCTCCTGGCAGACGGTGTTCAGGTGCTTCCGGCGGACGAGGTCGAGGATGCCCCGCGTGTCCTCGTTGTCGACGAGCCGGACTTTCAGCCACTCGGGGCGCGGGGTCTCGCCGTAGACCGGCCGGTCGGGGTTCGGGACGAATCGGGGAAGGGGCGGACCGCTCACGGGGGCGGAGTGTAGCCTCCGGAGGCTGCGGGGCCGGAGGCGCGGGGAGCTCGGCGGGCCGGGCCCGGGAAGGAGAGCGTGGTGAGCGGAGCGGAGGCGGGAAGAGGGAACGCGGAGCGCGACGTCGTCGTCCGCTCGGACGAGGTGCGCGCGGCCCTCGCGGAGGGGCGCGGCGTCGTCGCGCTCGAGTCGACGATCCTCTGCCACGGCCTGCCGTTTCCGAAGAGCCTCGAGACGCACCGCGCCGCCGAGGCGGCGGTGCGGCGGGAGGGGGCCGTGCCGGCGCTCGTCGCCGTCGTGGACGGCGTGCCACGGGCCGGGCTCGACGACGCGGCGGCGGAGGCGCTCGCGCGCGCCGGCTCGCGCGTGAGGAAGGCGACGACGCGCGACCTCGGCCTCCTCGCCGCGCGTGGGGAGAGCGGGGCGACGACGGTCGCGGCGACGATGGCGATCGCCGCGGCCAGCGGCATCCGCGTCTTCGCGACGGGCGGGATCGGCGGCGTCCACCGAGGTGCCGGGGAGACGTTCGACGTCTCGGCCGACCTCCTCGAGCTCTCGCGCACGCGTGTCGTCGTCGTCGCCGCCGGGGCGAAGGCGGTCCTCGACCTGCCGAAGACGCTCGAAGCGCTCGAGACGCTCGGCGTCCCGGTCATCGGCTTCGGGACGGCGGAGCTCCCGGCGTTCTGGATGCGTAGCTCGGGCCTGCAGCTCGAGGTCCGCTGCGACGACGCGGACGAGGTGGCCGGCCTCGTGGCCGCGCACTGGGCCTGGCCGGCGAGCGGAGGCCTCCTCGTCGCCAATCCCGTCCCGGCCGAGGCGGCGCTCCCTCGTGAGGTCGTGGAGGGCGCGATCGAGCGGAGCCTCTCAGCGGCGCGGGAGCAGGGGGTCGCCGGCAAGGCCGTCACGCCGTTCCTCCTCGCGCGCCTCGCGGAGGAGACCGAAGGGCGGACGCTCGCCGCGAACGAGGCGCTCGTCGTCTCGAACGCGGGCCTCGCCGGCCGGATCGCCGTCGCCCTGGCCCGGCGCTGAGCGGGTGGGGCTCCCGGCGCTCCCCCGGGGCTGCTGGTAGAGTTACCGGTTTTTCGGACGGCTCGCGAGCCGCTCCGAGTTCCTGCCGAGGTGACCGCATGAGCACCGAGACCGCCGCGACGCCGCTGACCGCCGAACAGGAGAGGATCGCCCGCGCGAAGGAGGAGTGGCGCCGCAGGGTCGCCGAGTCCTTCGGGAAGCGGCCCGCCTGGAAGAAGGACTTCACGACCGTCTCCTCGGCGGAGGTGAGCCCGCTCGGAACCCCGGACGGAATCGCCGGTCTCGACTACGAGCGCGACCTCGGCTTCCCAGGCGAGTTCCCCTACACCCGCGGCGTCCAGACGACGATGTACCGCGGCAAGCCCTGGACGATCCGTCAGTTCGCGGGCTTCGGCACGGCGCGGCAGACGAACGAGAGGTTCAAGGTCCTCCTCGCCCACGGCCAGACCGGGCTCTCGACCGCGTTCCACCTCCCGACGCTCTACGGCTACGACTCCGACCACGAGATGTCGGCCGGCGAGGTCGGGAAGTGCGGCGTCGCGGTCGACACGCTCCGCGACTTCGAGGTCCTCTTCGACGGGATCGACCTCGGCGCGGTCACGACGTCGATGACGATCAACTCCACGGCGCCGATCGCCCTCGCGATGTACCTCGCCGTGGCCGAGAAGCAGGGGACTCCCTGGACGAAGGTGGGCGGGACGCTCCAGAACGACATCCTGAAGGAGTACATCGCCCAGAAGGAGTACATCTTCCCGCCGCGCCCCTCGATGAGGCTCGTGACCGACCAGTTCGCCTTCTGCGCGAAGCACGTGCCGAGGTGGAACACCGTGTCGATCTCGGGCTACCACATCCGCGAGGCGGGCTCGACGGCGCTGCAGGAGCTCGCCTTCACGCTCCGCGACGGGATGGAGTACGTGAAGTACGGGATCGACGCCGGGCTCCCGGTCGACGAGTTCGCGCCGCGCCTCTCCTTCTTCTTCAATGCGCACAACGACTTCTTCGAGGAGATCGCGAAGTTCCGCGCCGCGCGGCGGATCTGGGCGAAGGTGATGCGGGACCGCTACGGAGCGAAGAGCCCGGAGTCGTGGAAGCTCCGTTTCCACACGCAAACGGCCGGCGTCTCCCTCACGGCGCAGCAGCCCTACAACAACGTCGCGCGCGTCGCGATCCAGGCGCTCGCCGCCGTCCTCGGCGGCACGCAGTCGCTCCACACGAACGCCCTCGACGAGACGCTGGCCCTCCCGACGGAGTTCGCCGCGAAGGTCGCGGTGAGGACGCAGCAGATCCTGATGAACGAGACCGGCGTCGCCCACACGATCGACCCGCTCGGCGGGTCGTATTTCGTGGAGGAGGCGACGAACCGGATGGAAGAGGGGGCGTTCGACTACTTCCGGAAGATCGACGCCTACGGCGGCATGGTCGAGGCGATCGAGGCCGGCTTCCCGCAGAAGGAGATCATGGACGCCGCCTACCGCTTCCAGCGGGCCTTCGACGTCGGCGACAAGGTGATGGTCGGCGTGAACGCCTTCACCGAGGAGGTCCCGGAGGACAAGGTGCCGACCCTCGTGATCTCCGAGCAGACGGCGGCCGAGCAGGTCGCGCAGCTTGCGGAGGTCCGCCGGACCCGCGACGGAAAGGCGGTCGTCTCGACGCTCCAGGCCCTCCGCGAGGCGTGCCGGAACGGCGCGAACGTCATGCCGCCTCTCGTCGAGGCGGTGAAGGCCTACGCGACGGTCGGCGAGATCTCCGACGTCATGCGCGAGGTCTTCGAGACCTGGCAAGAACCTGCCGTCTTCTGAGATCGCCGGATCGTGAGGGGGGGTCCGGGGGGCGCGCGAAGCCAAGCCCCCCGGGAGGCCTGCCGTCTTCTGAGATCGCCGGATCGTGAGGGGGGGGACCCTCTCCCTTCCTGGCCTCCCGCTTGCTACGCTCCGCGGCGGCATGAGATTTCGTCCCGTCACCGCCGTCCTCGCCCTCGCGATCCTCGCCCCGCCCGTCGCGGCGGCTCCGCCGGTCCGTTCGGAGGCGCTCAGCCCGGCCGAGTCGGCCCGACGAGACGCCGTGGAGAGATTCCTGAGGGCCCGGCTCTTCGCCGCGGAGGGCGAGTTCCAGGAGGCCCTCAAGGAGTTCCGCAGGGCGGTGGAGCTCGACCCTGCGGACGGCCACCTTCGCCGCGAGTACGCGGAGGCGCTTCGCGACTTCGGGATCCTCCCGGAGGCCGAGGAGCAGGCGCGTCGCGCGGTGGAGCTCGTCCCGGGCAGCGCCGCGGCGCACCGGGTGCTCGGCCAGATCCTCCTGGCGGCGGCCCGCGACCGGGGCGGTATCGAGGCCGCGATCGCGCCCCTGAAGACGGCGAACGACCTGCAGCCGACGGAGCCGGCCGGCGCGCTCGCGCTCGGTCAGGCCTACCTGCGCCTCGAGCGGTTCGAGGAGGCGGCCGCCGTCCTCTCACGCGTCCAGCAGAACGTCCGGGGGCCGCTCCTCCCGCTCCTCTACGGCGAGGCGCTCGAGAAGAGCGGCCGCCCCGAAGAAGCCGAGGAGTCCTACCTCGGCATCCTCCGGATGGACGAGCAGAACGCGGCGGCCTCGTTCGGCCTCCTGCGCGTCTACCAGGCGACCCGGAAGCTCGACAAGGCGCTGCCGATCCTGGCGGACCTCGTGAAGCGGCAGCCGGGGAACCACGCGCTGCGCGCGCAGTACGGCCTCTCCCTCCTTCGGGCGCGCCGCCTTTCCGAGGCCGAAGCGGCGTTCCAGGAGGTGCTGAAGGCCGACCCGGACCACCGCGACGCGCTGCGCCACTATGCGGCGCTCCTCTCCGAGAGGCTCGAGACGGCGCGCGCCGAGGAGCTCCTGAAGAAGCTGCAGGGCCTCGAGCCGGACGACGCGGACGTCGCGTTCCGGCGCGCCTTGAACTTCCTCGAGGCGCGTCGGCTCGACGAGGCGGAGACGGTCCTTCGGGACCTCCGCTCGCAGCTCGTCGCGCGGAAGGGGCCGGCCGGCGGGATCGTCTCCGTCGACGGCCAGCTCGGCTACGTCGCCTACCTCCGGAAGGACTGGGCCGCGGCGCGGGAGGCCGTCCGGCCGCACCTCCTCGAGGAGGACGGTTCCGTGAACATGCAGGCCCTGAACCTCCTGACGCTCGTCGCGCGGGACGCGAAGGAGCCGGCGCAGGGGCTGCAGGCCTGCCGGGAGGCCTTCGCGAAGGCGCCGAAGGACCTCGACGTCCGCGGCCTCCTCGCCGAGTTCCTCCTCCGCTCCGAGAAGGAGAAGGAGAGAAAGGAAGGCGAGGAGATGATCGGGGCCCTCGCCAAGGAGGGGCGGGAGGGCGCCCTCGCCGCGGCCGACGCGTGGCAGCGGCTCGAACGATACGGGCGCGCCGCCGAGACGGCCGCGGCGGCTCTCGCGGCCCACCCGGACGACCCGGACCTCCTCTTCCGGCAAGCGGCGTCCCTCGAGAGGGAGAAGAAGGTGCCCGAGTCCGTCGCGGCGTTCGAGAGGCTGATCGCGCTGAAGCCCGATCACGGCGCCGCGCTCAACTACCTCGGGTACATGTTCGCGGACCGGAACGAGAACCTGGACCGGGCGCTCGAGCTCGTCACCCGGGCGGTCGCCCTCGAGCCGTCGAACGCGGCGTACCTCGATTCGCTCGGCTGGATCCACTTCCGGCTCGGCAACCTCGACGAGGCGGAGAAGCACCTGCTGACCGCCAAGCGCCTCTCGCCGGACGACCCGACGATCGAGGACCACCTCGGGGACCTCGAGGAGAGGAGGGGCGACCTCGCGAAGGCGCGCGAGCGGTGGGCGCGGGCGCTCGCCCTCGAGCCGGAGGACGGTGGAGCCGCGATCCGGGCGAAGCTCGAGAGGACAGCCGCCGCGGCGAAGCAGCCGTGACGCGCGCGGTCGCGGCCGCCGCGGCCGCGCTGCTCGTCCTCGGGGCGTGCCGCTCGGCCGGGCCCGCCGGAGCTCCCGCGGCCCCGCAGGAGACGGCGCAGGCCCTGTCTTCGGTTTCCGCGGCGCGGGAGGCGGCCTGGCGGCCTCGCCGGTTCCAGGCGCTCTTTCGCGGCGAGGTTTCTCCGAAGGTGGGCATCGCGGTCCGCGGCTACCTCACGCTGAGATGGGACGGAGAGGCGCTCGCCTGGAAGGCCTCGGCGCCGCTCGCCGGGGCGGGACGCGAGGGCGTACTCCGAAGGGAGGGGGGCGGGGCCGAAGGGCTCCTGCCGGGCCGACTCGCATCGCGTGACGTCCTTTCCGCGCTCTTCGGGGTCCCGGAAGAGTCCCCCTCCGGAGAGGGGGCGTCGCGCCTTCGGAACGGACGCCTCGTCCTTCCGCTCGCCTCCGGCGACGGCCGCGCGGTCCTCGTCTCGCCCGCGGGAGAGGTCGTCGGGCTCCTCCTTCCCGACGGCGTCCGCGTGGAGCTGTCGCCCGGCGCCGGCCTCCCGCGTCGCATCGCGATCCGGGGGCCCGAGGGGAGCGCGGTGCTGTCGCTCGAGAGCTTCGGCGCGCTTCCGGAGGCCGGAGGCTCGAACGGATGAGGCTCGTCGCCGAAGCGTTCGCGAAAGTGAACCGCTCGCTCCTCGTTCTCGGCAGGCGGCCCGACGGCTTCCACGAGCTCGACACCGTCTTTCAGGCCGTCGGCCTGACGGACCGGCTCGTCTTCGAGGAGAGCGACGCGCTGACGCTCCGGGTGGACGACCCTTCCGTCCCCGCCGGCCCGGAGAACCTCGTCCTTCGGGCGGCTCGCCTCCTCGCGGACGAGGCCGGAGTGAAGGCTCGCGCCGCGATCGACCTGGAGAAGAGGATCCCCTCCGGCGGGGGGCTCGGAGGCGGCAGCTCCGACGCGGCCGTGACGCTCCTCGGCCTCTCGGCGCTCTGGGGCCTCGACGCCCCCCTGGAGACGCTCGCGGAGGTCGGCGCCGGCCTCGGCTCCGACGTCCCGTTCTTCCTCTTCGGGGGGACCGCCCACGGGACCGGACGGGGTGAGCGGATCGCGCCGCTGCCCGACATGCCGGCGAAGGGAGTCGTTCTCGTGATGCCGCCCTTTCCCGCGGCGACGCCGGAGGTCTTTCGGCGCCTCGGGGCGCCGGCGTGGGACGGCCGTCGGAGCGACGCCGGGAGAGACTTGCCCGACCGGAACGACCTCGAGCCGGCCGCGGAGGCGCTCTTCCCGCCGCTCCGGGCCGTGCGCGAGGCGCTCGCGAATGCCGGCGCCGAGCAGGCCCGGCTCTCGGGGAGCGGGTCGACCGTCTTCGGCCTCTTTCCCGACCTGGCGGCGGCCGCGGAGGCCGCACGAAGGCTCGACGGCCTGCCCGTGGGTTCCGCGATCCGCGTCGTCCCGACGTGGACCCGCGAGGAATGCCGCTCCCGGAGCGGGCCGCGGCGGTCAGAGTAATATCCGGCCCGGCTTTGGGGAGTCGACAAGTGGTAAGTCAGCGGTCTTTGGAACCGCCATTCGGAGGTTCGAATCCTCCCTCCCCAGCCAGGATGAGAGAGCCATGACGCTGAGGGTTCCGTACGGAGAGCTGAAGGTCTTCGGAGGGCGTGCGCACCCGTCCCTGACCGGCGAGATCTGCCGGGCCCTGGGACGCGAGGCGGGGCGGGTGACGCTCTACAACTTCTCGGACGGCGAGAACTACTGCCAGATCGAGGAGAACGTCCGCGGAGCCGACGTCTTCGTCGTGCAGCCGACGTGTCCCCCGGTGAACGCGAACCTGATGGAGCTCCTCATCATGCTCGACGCGTTCAAGCGATCCTCCGCGTCGCGCGTGACGGCGGTCCTGCCGTACTACGGCTACGCCCGCCAGGACCGGAAGGACAAGCCGCGCGTCCCGATCACCGCCAAGCTCGTCGCCGACCTCCTCACGTCGGCGGGGGCCGACCGCGTCCTCGCGGTCGACCTGCACGCCGCGCAGATCCAGGGCTACTTCGACATCCCGGTCGACCACCTCTTCGCCTCGCCGGTCCTCCTCGACGCGATCCGCGACGCGAAGCTCGACCCCCTCACCGTCGTCTCGCCGGACGCGGGCGGCGTGGAGCGCGCCCGCGCGTTCGGCAAGCGGCTCGGCGTCTCCCTCGCGATCGTCGACAAGCGGCGGAAGGGGAAGAACGAGGTCGAGGTGATGCACGTCATCGGCGACGTGAAGGGACGGAACGTCCTCATCATCGACGACATCATCGACACGGCCGGGACGCTCATCAACACGGTGGCGGCACTCAAGGAGGCGGGGGCGGAACGGGTCTTCTCGGCCTGCGTCCACCCGGTCCTGTCGGGCCCGGCGATCGACCGGCTGAACGCGAGCTCCATCGAGCGCGTCTTCTGCTCGAACTCGCTGCCGGTCGACGACAAGCTCGCCCGCTGCCCGATCCTGACGCCGCTCTCGGTGGGACCGCTCCTCGGCGAGGCGATCCACCGGATCCACGAGGGAACGTCCGTCTCCTCGCTCTTCGTCTGAATCTGGATCAGGGGAACCCGGCCTCCGCCCGGGTCCTCCCAATCCCCCTCCGCGGCGGAGCGGAGCGTGCCCTCGCCGGGGGGGCGCTGTTCGTGGCCCCCCCGGGCCCCCCGGACCTGAGATTCGGGCGCTTCGTGTAGAATCCGCGGCTCTGCGCCGGACCGGACGCCCGGAACCTGCCGGACCGTTCGCCCGGGGAAAGGTACGATCGAAATGCTCCAGGACACCGTCGTCGTCGAAGTCGAGAAGCGGACCGAGACGGGCAAGAACGCCTGCAACCGCCTCCGCGCGAAGGACCTCATCCCCGCCGTCCTCTACGGCGGCCACTCCGGCGCCGAGTCGCTCCCGTTGAGCGTCCCCCGGAAGGACCTCCTCGCCCTCTTCCGGAAGGGGCTGCACCAGAACGCCGTCTTCCGCGTCCACGTCAAGGGCGCCGACGAGCAGCCGCACGTGATGGTCCGCGACGTGATGCTGAGCCCCCTCCGCCGCGAGCTCGTCCACCTCGACTTCGTCCGCGTCCTGCTGGACCGGAAGCTGAAGGTGAAGGTCCCGGTCGAGACCGTCGGCACCGCGATCGGCGTCAAGCTCGGCGGCCTGCTCGACGTCGTCACGCGCGAGCTCGAGGTCGAGTGCCTCCCGGCCGACATCCCCGCCTCGATCCAGGCTGACGTCTCCAACCTCGACGCCAGCGGCGTGATGCGCGTGGCGGACCTCGCCCTGGGCGAGAAGGTCCAGGTCCTCGGGGACCCCGACCGCGTCATCGCGCACATCGTCACCCACAAGACCGAGGAGGCCGCGACGGCCGACGCCGCCCCGGCGGCCGAGCCCGAGGTCGTGAAGAAGGGCAAGAAGGAAGAGGAAGGCGCCGCAAAGCCGGCGGCCAAGGCCGCGCCGAAGGCCGATAAGAAGGAGAAGAAGTAGGCTTGACCGAGCTCGCCCTCGTCGTGGGGCTCGGCAACCCGGGCGACCGCTACGTCGGGACGCGGCACAACGTCGGCTGGGAGGTGCTGGACTCTCTCGTCCGGCGGCTCGCCGCCGATCCGTCCCGCCCGACGCGCATCGACCGCCTCGACTGCCGGGCCCTGACGGGACGGGTGAGGATCGGCGCCACGCCGGTCCTCCTCGCGAAGCCTCAGACGTACATGAACCTCTCGGGCGAATCCGTGAAGGGGCTTCTTCTCAAGCACGCCGTGCCGCCGGAGCGGATGCTCGTCGTCTCGGACGACGTCGCGCTCCCGGTGGGGCGTCTGAGGATTCGCCCGTCGGGCTCCTCCGGGGGGCAGAAGGGCCTCCAGAACGTCATCGACTGCCTCGGGCACGACGGCTTCCCGCGCCTCCGGGTCGGAATCGCGGGGGACCACTTCCGGCCCGGGGAGGACAAGGCCGACTACGTCCTCGAGCGGTTCTCGAAGGCCGAGAGAAGCGCGCTCGCGCCCGTCGTCGACACCGCCTGCGAGGCGATCGAGACCTTCGTCCTCGAGGGGATCGACGCCGCCATGAACCGTTTCAACCGCTCGCCGGAGACCGTTCCGGCGGGCTGAATCCAACCCTTGGCTCGGCCGAAGGGCCGCGCCTCGCGGGCTCGCCCCGCGATCCGCAAGGAGGACAAGTGACCGAAACCCAGAAGCGTCTCTACGACCTGGTTTTCCTGATCGCCCCCGACAAGGACGAGCAGGGAGCCGCGGCCGTCGTCGAGGAGTTCCGCAAGCTCCTGACCGACCTCGGCGCCGTCATCGAAAAGGACGAGTCGATGGGCCGCCGGCGCCTCGCCTACCAGATCAAGAAGCGGGGCGAGGCGACCTACCACAACTTCCTGTTCCGGGCCGACGCGAAGGCCGTGGCCGAGCTGCAGCGGAAGATGAAGCTCTCCGAGAGCATCCTCCGCTTCCTCACGGTCCGCATCGACGAGGAGCTGCGCCACGGGCAGAAGGTGGCGCGCCGGACGAAGACGCGCACGCCGCGCGTCGTCCCCGCCTCGCCCGAGTCCGTCCCCGCGCCGGAGGCCGTCGCCGCCCCGGCCCCTGCCCCGGCCCCGGTCGTCGAGCCCGCCTCGGCGCCCGCGCCGGCCCCCGAGTCCGCCGCCCCCGAGGCGCCGGCCCAGCCCGAGAGCTGATTCAGGAGAGATCGATGGCTGCTCCGTCCGGTCCCGCCGCCCGCCGCCCCGCGAAGAAGAAGTTCTTCGTCCGCCGCAAGCGCGTCTGCAAGTTCACCGTCGAGAAGATCGGCTACATCGACTTCAAGGACGTGAAGCTCCTCCAGAGCTTCGTCCCCGAGCGGGCCAAGATCCTCCCGCGCCGCATCAGCGGGACCTCGGCCTTCTACCAGCGGAAGCTCGCCGTCGCCATCAAGCGCGCGCGCTACCTGGCGCTCCTTCCGTACGTCGCTGACTAGGAGCCCGTCTGGGGGAGCGCTTGTCACTGTCCGGACCCGGGGGGTCCGGGGGGCGGCGTCTCGCGCGGCCATGACTGAACACAGCGGTGAGCGCCGCGTCATGAGTCCGGGGGGACCGGGGGGCGGCGAACAGCGCCCCCCGGAGAGCGCGCCCCCCGGTGAGCCCCCGTCCGGCTCCGCCCCTCCGGCTCCGCGCCGGAGGGGCTTGCCGTTTCTGGCCCCCCCTCTGGCGGGTCTCTCTGCGGCTCTCGCCGTGGTCCTTCCGCCGCTCGCCCCATGGCTGCTGCCGTCGGCCGCGGCGCGCCTGGCGCGGGCCGGCCGCGAGCTGACGAGCCCGGCCGCCGCTTTTCCGCTCGCGGCTGCCGTCCTGCCGTTCGCGACGTTCTTCGGCCTCGTCGGAGGCGGAGTCGGCTCGGCCCTCTCGGCCGCGACGGCGCTCGCGTTCGTCGCGCTGCCCGCGCTCGGTCTCGTCGCCGGCGCGACCGCCGGACGCCGCCGTGAGGAGCTCGCCTGGCTCGCGGCCGCGCTCGCCGGAATCGGGGCGTTGGGAACCGTCCTGGCCTTCACCCTCACGGAGGGGGCCGACCCGGGGGCGATCCTCGCCCTCCGGCTCGACGCGGCCCGGCCCGAGCTCCTCACGTTCTACCGGAATGCCGGGTGGTCCGAGGAGACCCTCGCGGCGACGGGCGCCGCGTTCGACCGGCTTCGCGACCTCGTGGCGTGGCAGCTGCCGGGTCTCCTTCTCTCGGCCTGTGTCCTGCACGGGTCGCTCCTCGTCTACGCCTTCGGCCGTCGGGCGGGGCTCGACGCGACGCCTCTTGCGGCCGGCTCGTTCGCGACCTTCCGGACCCCCCTCGCCGCCGCGGCGGTCTTCGTTCCGGCCGGCGCGCTGGCCGCCCTCGCCGACGGGGCCGCGGCCCGGGCCGCGACGACGGTCCTGATTCCGCTCGGCGTCTTGTTTTTCCTCCGGGGGATGGCGATAATCCGCGCTCTGCTCGACAGGGGGCGTGTTGGCCTCCTGATCCGAGCGCCGGTGTACGTCCTCGCCGTCCAGATGCCGATACCGGTCCTCGTGGCCATCGGCGGGCTCCTCGACGAGTTCCTCGACTTCCGTGGGCGGTTCCCCCGGAAGGAAGAGAGCGACGGCGGGTCGGGAAGAAGGGAGTAAGCGGAACATGTCCGACGTGAAAGTGATCCTGACCGACGAGGTGCGCGGCCTCGGCAACCGGGGCGAGGTCGTCTCGGTGGCGGCCGGCTACGCCCGCAACTTCCTCCTTCCCAAGGAGCTCGCCTATCTCGCCACGCCCGGCAACGTGAAGCGGCTCGAGCAGGAGCGGAAGCGCTACGACGTGGCCCAGGCGAAGGAGAAGGAGCAGGCGGCGACCGTCGCGAAGGCCTTCGAGGGGCTGACGGTCACCATCCGGAAGAAGGCGGGCGAGCACGACGCCCTCTACGGCTCCGTCACGGCTGCCGAGCTGGCCGAGGCGCTCGAGGCGAAGGGGATCACCGTGGACCGCCGCCGGATCGAGCTCGACGAGCCGATCAAGAGGCTCGGAGCGCACACCGTCCACGTCCGGCTCCACCGCGAGGTGATCGCCGAGATGAACGTCGAGGTCGTCGCCGGATAGGCGCTCCCCGGCTCGTCCCGGAACGGAAGCCCCGCCTTCGCGGGGCTTTCGCGCGTGAAGGGGCCGGCCCGGGACGAGCGGTCAGCCCGGCGGGCCGTTCTCCCCGAGGGAGCGCGGCAGCCCCGCTCGCCCGGAGGACGGCGCGTCGTCGACACGGACCTCGGCGCCGGCCGGCTCCCCGCGCTTCGGGGAGTAGACCGCCTTCTGGAGGTAGTGGGGCAGGGTCGACACCGCGTGCGGCCGCTCGCCGCAGAGCTCGGTCGGCTGGGTGCCGTTGGCGAACGCGCCGAGGACGACGCGACGGCAGTCGGGCGTGGCCCGGTAGCCGGTCGCGAGGTCGAACGGGACGAAAACGACGCCCTGGGGGACGTCGAAATCGTCGGAGGGCTTCACGAGGCCCGCCTCCTTCAAGCGGGAGACGATCCCCATCCAGATCGGGAGCGCGGTGTCGCCGCCCGTCGACTTCGCACCGAGGCTCTTCTTCGCGTCGTGACCGACCCAGACGCCGATCGTGTGGCGCGGCGTCACGCCGACGAACCACGCGTCGGTGTGGTCGTTCGTCGTCCCGGTCTTCCCGGCCACCTTCAGGCCGAGGGCGCGGGCCCGGGCCGCCGTCCCGCGCTCGGTCACGCCCGAGAGCATGTTGAGGAGGACGTAGGAGGCGACGGGGGAGGCGGCCTCGCTCGGGTCGGGCGGGTTCTCCTCGAGGAGGACCCCTTCGGCGTCGCGGACCCGCTCGACGAGCCGCGGGGAGAAGAGGAGCCCCTGGTTCGCGAAGACGGAGAAGGCGGCCGTCATCTCCATCGGCGTCACCTCGAACGAGCCGAGGGCGAGGGAGGGATAGGCGAGGAGGTTCTGCCGGATGCCGAGGCGGCGCGCCGTCTCGATCACCTTCCGCGTGCCGACGAGGAGGTCGACCCTCACCGCCGGGACGTTGATCGAGTTCTCGAGCGCGTGCTGGTACGTCAGGATCCCGCCGTAGCTCCGCGTGTAGTTCTGCGGCCGCCACGGCGGCTGACGCGGGTCGATCGTGATCGCGATCGGCGAGTCGAGGACGGTGTCCGCCGAGGTGAAGCCGGCTTCAACGGCGGTCATGTAGACGAACGGCTTGAACGCCGAGCCGACCTGCCGGAGGGCCTGCACGGCGCGGTTGAACTTCGAGCGCGAGAAGTCGTACCCGCCCACGAGGGCCCTTACGGCGCCCGTCCCGTTCTCCAGGACGACGACGGCTCCCTCGACGAGCGGCTCCTGCCAGACGATCGTCTCCTCGCGCCCCTTCTCGTCCTCGATCCTCTCGACGAGGACGACGTCCCCGCGCTTCACGGCCTTCGCCGGGCTCTCGGCCCGTGTGAAGCGGAAGGCCCGCGCGGGGAGGGTGAAGCGGCGGTCCTTCACGCGGAGCTCCGCGCCGGTCCGGGTCGCCGAAAGGACCACGGCCCGCTCCGCGCGGGCGTCGCGCCCCGGCGCCTCCGGCTCGTCCCACTCGGGGTCCCGGTACCGCTCGGGATCGACCCCTTCGACGACCAGGTTGCGGGGCTTGCGGAACCCGAAGCGGCGCTCGTGCCGCCGCAGGCCGCGCCGGAGCTCTTCCTCGGCCCACGACTGGATGCGGGGGTCGATCGTCGAGTCGACGCGCAGGCCCTGGCGGTAGAGCCCCCGGTCGCCGTAGGTCTTCTCGAGGTACTGCCGGACCTCCTCGCAGAAGTAGGGCCCGATCGTCGCCTCGCGCGCGGACCGCGAGAGGACGACCGGCTCCGCTCTCGCCGCGGCGGCCGTCGCGGCGTCGATGTAGCCGACCTCCGTCATACGGCGCAGCACGAGGTCGCGCCGCGACTTCGCTCCGGCGGGGTTCCGGACCGGGGAGAAAGCCTCGGGCCGCTGGATGAGCCCGGCCAGCAGCGCCGCTTCCGTGAGCGTGAGCTCCCGGGCCGGGTGGTTGAAGAGCCAGGTCGACGCCGCCTCGACGCCGTAGTTACCGTGGCCGAGGTAGACCTGGTTGAGGTACATCGTGAGGATCTGGTCCTTCGAGAACCTCTTCTCGATCTCCACGGTCAGGAAGACTTCGTTGATCTTCCGGGCGAACGACTTCTGGGGGGTCAGGAAGACGGAGCGGGCGAGCTGCTGCGTGATCGTCGAGGCGCCCTCGGCGAGCCGGCGGGTCGCGAGGTCGCGGAGCGCGGCGCCGCCGATCCGGATGATGTCGACGCCGCCGTGGTCGTAGAACCGCGTGTCCTCCGCGGCGAGAACCGCCTGCACGAGAACCTCGGGGAGCTGGTCGCGCGTGACGAGGAACCGCCGCTCGATCGCGAAGCGCGCGACGATCGAGCCGTCGGCGCCGCGGATCTCGGTGACGATGTCGGGCCGGTAGCTCGCGAGCTGTTCGACCTTCGGGACGCGGATGAGCCGCGACGTCGCCCAGCCGGCACCGACCCCGAGCCCCGCCGCGAGGAGGACCGGGAGGAGGAGGACGAGGAGCGCGGCGGCGCGGCGTCCGAGCACGGAGGTATTCTCACATGCGTCTCCGCCCCGTCCGGGTCGGAAGACGTGCGAGGAGGCAGAGGATGAGCAGCACCCCGCCCCCCCCGATCTCTCCGGGCGGTCCGCCCGCGACCCGGGACGAGAAGGACCCACGGCCGGGCGGCGTCCTGAAGTGGGGGCTCGTCGGCTGTGCCGGCCTCTCGGTCCTCCTGATCGTCGGGATGGTCCTCTTCCTGCGGAAGGCGCCTCAGCTCATGGAGTCGCTCCTCGGCGCCACCGAGAGCCAGGTCGTCTCCGCGATCGCGGCCGACGTCCCCGCCGCCGAGCGGGAGGCGTTCCGGACGGAGTACGCCGCCTTCGTCGAGACGGCGAAGGCGGGGAAGGCGAAGCCGGACGACATCCAGGGCCTCCAGAAGAAGATCGTGGCGGCCCTCGAGGACCGGACGGTGTCGGGGGAGGAGCTGAAGGGCCTGACGGAGCACCTTCGCTCCATGCCGAAGAAGTGAGCCTCTTCGAGGTCGTCTCCGAGCTGACGCCGCAGGGGGACCAGCCGGCGGCGATAGAGGCGCTCGTGCGCGGCTTCCGCGAGGGGCGCGAGCAGCAGGTCCTCCTCGGCGTCACCGGCTCGGGGAAGACGTTCACGATGGCGAAGGTCGTCGAGGCGCTCGACCGCCCGACGCTCGTCCTGTCCCACAACAAGACGCTCGCCGCCCAGCTCTACCAGGAGTTCAAGCGGTTCTTCCCGCGGAACCGGGTCGAGTACTTCGTCTCCTACTACGACTACTACCAGCCCGAGGCGTACGTCCCGCAGTCCGACACCTTCATCGAGAAAGAAACCCAGATCAACGAGGAGATCGACAAGCTCCGGATCGCCGCGACGGCCGCGCTCTTCGAGAGGCGCGATGTCCTGATCGTCGCGTCGGTCTCCTGCATCTACGGTCTCGGGAGCCCCGAGTCGTTCGGACGGATGGCGATCGAGCTGAAGACCGGGGCCCGCTACGGCCTGACCTGGTACCTGAAGCGTCTCGTCGAGGCCCAGTACGAGCGGACGAGCCTCGACCTCGACCGCGGCTCGTTCCGGGTCCGCGGGGACGTCCTCGAGATCCACCCCTCGTACGAGGACACGGGGGTCCGCGTCGAGTTCTTCGGCGACGAGATCGAGAGGGTCTCGCGGATCGACCTCCTGACCGGGAAGGTCCTCGAGCCGCTCCGCGAGTTCTCCCTCTACCCGAAGTCGCACTATGTCACCCCGGAGGAGGTGCGGCAGCGGGCCCTCGGCTCCATCGAGGCGGAGCTCGTCACCCGGGTGGCCGACCTGACGGCGCAGAAGAAGCTCCTGGAGGCGCAGCGGCTCGAGCAGAGGACCCGCTTCGACCTCGAGATGATGCGGGAGATCGGCTACTGCGCCGGCGTCGAGAACTACTCCCGTCATCTCTCCGGGCGGGCCGCGGGAGAGCCGCCGCCGACCCTCCTCGACTACTTCCCGGCCGATTACCTGACGATCGTCGACGAGAGCCACCAGACGGTCCCTCAGCTCCGCGCGATGTACCACGGCGACCGCTCCCGGAAGGAGACGCTCGTCGAGTACGGCTTCCGCCTACCGTCGGCGCTCGACAACCGTCCCCTCCGATTCGAGGAGTGGCTCGAGCGGGTCGGCCCGAGGCTCTACGTCTCGGCGACGCCCGCCGCGTACGAGCTTCAGCAGGCGGGCGGGGAGGTCGTCGAGCAGGTCATCCGGCCGACCGGCCTCGTCGACCCGGCGGTGGAGGTCCGCCCCGTGAAGGGACAGGTCGACGACCTCCTGGGGCGCGTGCGGGAGCGGGCGGCGAGGGGGGAGCGGACGCTCGTCACGACGCTGACGAAGAGGATGGCCGAGGACCTCACGAGCTACTTCCTCGAGCTCGGCGTGCGGGCGCGCTATCTCCACTCCGACGTCGAGACGCTCGAGCGGGTCCAGATCCTCGGTGACCTCCGGCGCGGCGTCTTCGACTGCCTCGTCGGCATCAACCTCCTGCGCGAGGGGCTCGACCTCCCCGAGGTCTCGCTCGTGGCGATCCTCGACGCCGACAAGGAGGGGTTCCTCCGATCGGAGACCTCGCTCGTCCAGACGGCCGGGCGCGCCGCTCGGAACCTGAACGGCCTCGTCGTCTTCTACGCGGACGTCGTGACCGACTCGATGAGGCGGGCGATGGACGAGACCGCGCGCCGCCGGGCCATCCAGGAGGCGTACAACGCCGAGCACGGGATCGTCCCGGAGACGATCGTCAAGTCGCTCGACTCGCCGCTCCTGAAGATGGCGAACCTCGACTACGGCGACGCCCCGGCGCTCCGGGCTTCCGGGAAGGACGCCCTGCGCGACGATCGCTCGATCGAAGAGGAGATCGCCTCTCTCTCGAAGAAGATGAAGGAGGCGGCCCGGGAGCTCGAGTTCGAGACGGCCGCGCAGCTGCGCGACCGGATCCGCGAGCTCCGGGCCATGCAGGTCTTCCGCTGACGGGAGGGAGCCCCGGAATGTGAAGGGGCGGGGGCGGCCGCGCCGCTTCCGCCCCTTCCTCGCCGGAGCGGCCTCCGGACCGTCAGCGCTTCTCGATCTTCGAGGCTTGAACGACGCCGTCCGGGTTTCTCTGCCCTTCGACCTCGACGGTGTCGCCGACTCTCGGCTCGCCCCTCACGACGGTTCGGCTCGTCACGACGACCTTCGTCTCCCCGACGATCCAAACGCCGGTCGGGTTGCCCGGCGAGATGCTCTCCACGACGCCCTCGAACTCGACTTCGGTCCGCGCCGGCCCGGGGACCATCGCCTTCGCGATGATGACGGCGAGCCAGGTGCCGTCGTCGAGCTTCTTCGCGAGGACCCCGACGCCGTCACCGACGGCCGGGTTTCCCAGGATCTTGGTCTCCCCGTCCACGGCGAACGACCGATCGGGGCCGCCGCCCTTCGGGGCGATCGTCCAGGTCGTCGCCCCGATCGCCTTCACGGCCCCCTCGAAACGTTCGAACGCGACGACGGGAGGCGGGACCGACTTGAGGATCGCGACGGCGAGGAGGGAGCCATCGGACTGGGGACGGGCGAGGACGTCGACGGTGTCGCCGACCTTCGGGGCGCCGGTGACCTTCGTCTCCGCTCCGACTTTCACCGTGAGGGCGGAGCCGTCGGGGAGCGTGAGCGTCCACGCGGTCTCGCCGATCGAGGCGACCGTCCCGTGGATCCGGCGAACCGAGTCCGAAGGGGTGCCGAGCCTCATGACCTTCGTCGCGAGGAGGGCGCCGGCGTCCGCCTTCGCCTCCACGAAGACCATGTCGCCGACGCGGACGTCCTCGAGTCCCTTCGAGCCGATCCCCTCGAACGGCCCGCCGAAGACGGTCCGCTCGTTCACTTTCGAGGTGAATCCGAGGACCGACAGGGTCCCGGCGTCGGAGTCGACGGCGCCGACCCGGCCGGAGAACGTGACGTCGGCCCGGTCCGTGAGGATGACCACAGTCGTCGCCCGCAGCGGGGCGGTGGCCGGGTCGAGGAGGGCGAGGACGCGCTGACCCGCGGCGAGAGTGTCGGTCGTCGCGGAGTATCCGTTGAAGTACCGGACCGTGGCGCCCGTCGCATCGAACGCGACGAGACCGTCGAGGAGGGTAACGATCGGCCCTCCGCCCACGATCGGGACGTTCACGGACGTGATCGTCCCCTCGATCGTCGCCTGCGGGCGCTCGTCGGTGGCGGGGACGCCCCGCATGTCGGCGGTGGCAGGCACCGCGATGAGGAGGACCAGGGCGGAGATCAGGAGCGACGATCGAAAGAGCTTCATCGGCAACCTCGCTTGGGTCGGACAGAATTCCATCCGCCGGAATCGTTTTCGTCTCTCGGGGAAGTGTCGGCGGCCACGGAAGCCTAACGCTTCGATCCGGCGGGACGGAGCTCGGCGCCCTGCGTTAGCATCCCCGGCGCGGGCGCCGGGCCACCGCGGGAGCTGCATGACGACCTTCCTCGCCCAGATGTCCTTCACCTGGCTGGCTTTGTTCCCCATCCTCAATCCGCCCGCGATGGCTCCGGTCTTCCTCGGCCTGACGAGCGCCGTGACCGACCGCGCGCGGAACCGCCTCGCCCTCCGGATCGGCGTCTACACGGCCCTCTTCCTGACGGTCCTCCTCCTCGTCGGGGGGTGGATCCTGAAGATCCTCGGGATCTCCATCCCGGTCGTTGCGATCGCCGGCGGGATCCTCCTCTTCCACTCCGCCTGGCACATGCTGAACAAGGACCCGCGCGTTTCCGAGGAGGAGCAGGCCGAGATCCGCTCTTCGATGGAGAACAAGGCCTTCTTTCCGCTCACGATGCCCGTCACGGCGGGGCCCGGGGCGATGGCCGTCACGCTCAGCCTCGTCCCGCGGGGGCACATCCTGGAGGCCTCGACGCTCCTCGCGTTCCTCGCGACGGCGTGCGGCATCCTCCTCGCCGGCGCGACGGTCTTCGTCTTCTACCGCTTCAGCGGGCCGGTCATCCGGCGGATGGGCGACACGGGGGCCGCGACGATCAGCCAGATCAGCGCCTTCGTCCTCCTCGCGATCGCCGTCCAGATCGTCTGGGGCGGCGTGAGCGACCTCCTCGTCCAGACGCTCGAGGACCCCGCGCTCGCCGAGGGGCTGAAGGCCTTCGCCGAACGGCTCCGCTAGGAGCGGAACAGGGGGCATGAAGCTCTCCCGCGACTCACCCGGGACAGCTGGCAGCCGCCGGCAGGAGGCGTCCGGCCCGGGCGTTCCGGACGTGAGGTGTCCGAACCCGTAGAGCCCGAGGTGCGGCGGACACCTCAGGGGCCGGTGAAGTAGAGGCGGATGTGGGGGCGCTCGGCCAGGACGGCAAACCCCTCCATGTCGCCGATGGACTTGGCCATGGTCCTCTGCCAGAAGACGTTCTTCAGCGCGATGCTGGTCCCGGATGGGTAGAAGACCACCTTGTGCTCCAGCCTGGGGACGGATTTCTCGAAGCCCGTGTTCCATTTCCCCGTGGAAGCGTCGTAGCCCTCGAGGATGTACTCGTTCGGATCATGGGGGGTGACCGGGATGTTCTCCAGCTCGATCTCCCACCACTCCTCCTGGATCTTTTCCCCGTTCGGCCGTTTCGTGAGCCGGTGGTTGATCCACTTCAGTTTCGTCACGGCAGAGGCGGTGCGGGTTCCCTCGACTCGGCTCTCCTTGTCGCCGTCGAGGCGGGTGCCCGTGAAATGCCCCGACCCGCTGAGGACGAACCCTCGCCAGCCGGTGTTCTCGAACGGCTGGAAACCGGACGCGGGCCATCGCTGTTTCTCGTCCTGGTACCCCCGGTCGTAGGAGACGTAGAGGACCATCTGGAGCTCCAGGCCGCGCCGGGCCGCCGGCGCGGGCGGCGGTGCCTTGACCTTGGCCGGCTCGGCCAGGTCCTCCATTCGCACCTCGGCCGAGGCCTTTCCTCCCTCGAAGGCCCGGACCGCGAGGACCAGGAGGTGGTCGTCCTGGCCGATGGAGAGGACCAGGGGCTTGTCCCCCAGCTCCGCCTCGAATCCGCCCCCGCCGGCCAGACGCCGGCCTTCCGGCAGGCGGTAGAGAAACAGGGAGACGCCGGCGGCGCGGCGAGGGGCGGTGACCTTGACCTTCCGCGTGGGGCGGTTTGCGTCCCATTTCGGTTTCACGCTCCACAGCCTGGCGGTGAAGGACGGCTCCAGGGAGAAAGTGAAGGCGGCGGAAGCCCCCGGGTCGAGGGTGTCCAGCCGGGTGGCCGCAGTGGAGCGGAGGGTCTCGCCGGCCTTCAGCCGAAGGGGGCTCGCGGGGTCGAAGAGGTAGAAGCGCGCGAAGTCGGCGTAGAAGGCGGCGAGCCCCCGCTTCTCTCCGAAGCGCTCTTTCAGGTGCTTGTCCAACGGGTCGAGGACCTGGGTGAGGTCCGCCAGCCCGGGCCGGGCTACGGCATCCCACATCGCCTTGAACCCGGCGCCGCGGCTCACGAGATAGTCCACGAAGTGGGCGGTGGAGTACTCGTGAAAAGAGTCCGGCTGGTCGCCTTTGTCGTCCGGGATGAGGAAGCTGATGCAGCGCTCCAGATATCGAGGCTTGATGGCCGCCCCCATGTTGGGCGTCGGCCCGGTCTCCCCGATCGCGATGCGGGCGGCTGCGTAGTCGGCCGTGGCTTCCACCCACCAACGGCGCACCGCCATGGAGGCGATGTTGAAGTACCGGTTCTGAACGGCGTGGAACAGCTCGTGGCTGGCCTCGTGCCGGCAGACCTCCGGGCTGTCGAAGCCCGTGGGGAACAGGATGTTCCCCGACTTGGGGTTCCAGGCCGCCTCCTGCGCCTGGCTGCCCCAGTAGGCCGTCGCGGAACCGACGAACGCCCAGATGGGGACCTTCCGATTCTCGAGGATCAGCGCCCCGGCCCCGTCGATCAGCCGCTCGAAGCCCGGCAGGGTGGCGGGCGGCACGACGCGGGCCTCGCTCAAGGGGGCCTCTGCAGGGACCAGCTCGAATCCCGGCATGGTGAACCCCTGCTTCTCGTAGGCTTCATAGGCCTGGTCCAGCCACTCCCCGAGGTCCTTGACGAACCGGTCGGCGAAGAGGGAGCCCTTCTGCCCGCCCTTGAGGAAGGCGATGGCGTCAACGGGCCTGTGGACGATGTTGAAGTGCCTGGAAGCGTGGGTCTCCCATCCCAGCTGACGGTACAGGACGGTCCACTTGCACAGGTGTTCCGTCAGGAAGGCGACCCTTCTCCGGGCCGTGTCCACGGCGGCCGGCACCACGACCCACTCTCTCGAGCCCTCGTCGTAGTACGCGGCGGCCACGGAGAGAGCCGGATCTGCGCCCTTCGGAACGAGGTCGGGATCGTATGAGAGGGTCAGGGCGAGCGGTTTTTTGAACAGCGTCCGGCCGCTCACGGAGACATCGAAGACCCTCCCCGCCCTCATCGCGCTCCAACCCGCCTCCGGAACCCCGTCCGCAGGTCGGATGACGAGATCGGCTGGAGCGTCGACCGCCCCCGGCGGAACGACCACCGTCACCTGGTCTCCCAGGGAGAAGGCTTGATGCCCCCCTCCCGGCGTGACGCGTCCCGTGGACTCGGTTCCGCTCTCCTGCGGCGGGCCGGCGACTTCCGGGACGACCTCCTCCCTCGGATCCGTGCGGCCGTCCCCGGCGTCCGTGGCAGGCTTCTCCAGTCCGAGCTGCTCGTTCACCCAGGGCAGTCCGTACCGGTAGACGATGAACGCACCGCCGGCGGACAGCAGGACCACCAGGGCGAGGACCGAGAGGCAGCAGGCGGCCCAGGGAGAGCTCCGGCGACGCGGGGAAGACCCCGGTCTCGAAGCCGGCGCCGGAGTGGGCCTCTGATCGCCCTGTACGACGAACAGCGTCGAGCCCACCTGCACCTGGTCTCCAGGGCGCAGGCTCACCCGGGTGACCGGCACGCCATTGGCCCAGGTCCCCAGTCCGCTCCCTCCGTCGGTCAGGACGAGGCCGTGGACGGTGAGGTCGAACCTGGCGTGGCCGTGGGCGATCCCTGGATCGTCGATCACCAGCCCCTGCCCGCGGGCCCTGCTCAGAACCAGGCCTTCCGCCGGGATCGCAACGATGCGACCTGCCGCGAAGCGATCAGGCGAGGCGTGAATGCGCAAGCGTGGCATTCCACGGAAATATAGCGCGGCGGCCGAAGGCCGCATCGCGTGGCAGAAGGAGTCGTTGCGCCTCAGCAGCGCGTCGGCGAGCCCTCCCGCTGGTAGAACCAGAAGTTGACGGCGAGGGCGCCGAGCGCGACGACGGCCATCGCCGTGTAGGCCCAGGCGGGGCTCCCGAAGCGCTCGATGCACCAGCCGAGCAGGTGACGAGGATCGTCGACGCGTTCCGTCTGCTGCAGGGGCTCAGCGGGTCGCGCTCATCGGGACATAGGTCCCGTCGCCAGTGCCGAGGCCGGGGCTCTCGCCGTCGTTGACGACGCCGTACGCTGCGAACGGGCCCGGGCCCGAGGTCTTCCGAACCCGGACGACGACGTTCCGGACGGGAAAGCGGTACGTGTCGCCCGCATCCTCGAGGAGGATCTGCTTCCATTCGCCGGGTCGAAGCGTGACGGTGCCCTCGAGTCCTCGGGGCCAGCCGCCTGGGCTCCCAGGGAAGACCGTCCACTCCAGCGTCACAACCTCCGTTCCCGGGTTGAGCAGAGCGAGGTTCGAGCGGACGTCGGACGCGGGGCCGAGCCCCGTCACCCACACCTCGGAGCGTGCCAGCTCGTCGGGGGAGAGAGCCGGATAGGAGACCCCGTAGGCGCCTCCCGAGGGAGCCGGAATCGTCGTTCGCGCCGAGGCGAGGATGGGAACGGGGTGCCCGTCCGCCGCCGCCTCGACGCGGAGCGGCCCGGCCTGAGAGGCGGTCGTGGGACCGATCGGCACGCCGCGCCTTCGCAGCTCGTCGATGACGCGAGGGAGGACGACGGAGCCGCGCGCGGGAACGGGCACGGCGAGCGATGGCGTGGGCGCGATGCCGCCGGGAGCCGGGTCGAGGGAATCGGTGAAAACGAGGGAGGCCGTCGCGTCGACGGAACCGGGATTGAAGAGGACCAGCTCCGTCTCGAACCCGTTCGCCTCGACGACGACCGGGACGACGGCGGCGCCGGCCGCGGGAGCCGGTCGCGCGGGAAGGAAGGAGCCGTCGTTCGTGGACTGGTCCACGATCGTGGCATAGGCCGTGTACGGCTCGTCGCCGGCAATCCGCTCGATCGTGGCGTCCGCCCACGGGACGCCCTCCGACCCGAGGGGCGCGTTCCACTGCGCCCACTGGCCTGGACCGAGCTCTGCTTCTCGCGTGAAGGTTCCGGCGGCGTGACGGAACGTCGCGCGGAGCTTGATCGTCCCCGCCGTGCCGGCGTTCGCGACGGCGACGTTCGTTCTCTCCTCTGCGGTTTCGCGCAGGCCCGGAAGATACGACGGCGTGGTCGTGAGCGAGGACGCCGGCAGGGACCAGAGGCCGGTTCCGGAGAGCCCGGGCCCCGAGGGTGTCATCACGCGCGCGACCGCGACGACCTCGCCGCCCCAGAGGCCGTCCGACGACCGGATCGTCAGCGTCCCGACCTGCGGTTGGTCAGGTGTCGCCTCGGGGACGGCGAGGCCTGCGGCCCGCAGCCAGGTCGAGGCGTCGCCGACGACGAGCTGCTCGCGGGCGGGGATCCGGAAGGGGAACGAGCCGCTCCCGGCGGACCCGGCCGACTCGGACGCGACGTAGTCGACGGTGCCTTCGGCCATGCCGTCGGAGGCGTTGTAGAGCGTGAAGGAGGTCGTGAAGCGGGCGCCGCCTCTTCCGACGGCATCCACGATCGTCGGGAGAAGGACCGGCGCCGCCGGCACCTCCGCGGTTCGCTCGGTTCTGTAGAGGCCCGTCGAGGTCGCGAGGAGGAGCTCGGCGCCGGCGTCATCGAGGGCGACGATTCGGCGGACCTCGCCCGAAGGGCGCCCGACGGTGGAGGGAGCCCACGGGCTTCCGGTGCGGTCCGTCTGGAAGACGCCGCCCGGCCCGGCCGAGAGGATTCGACCCGAGGCGGTGAGGGCGAGCGCACCGAAGGCCTCGGGCTTGGCCCCGGGCTTGGCCGCGACCACGGACGACCAGTTCAGACCGAAGTCCCGGCTGACGAGGAGGCCTGGGGATAAGGTTGAGGCGCACCAGACGCGATGGGAGAGGTTGCCCTCGCCCGGGGGCTCCGGATCGACGGCGAGGTTGGGCCAGGTCGGTGCCACCTGGGCCGGGTCGACGTAGGACCAGGTCGCGCCGCGATCCCCGGAACGGAGGAGCCGCGAGCCGGGGTACCAGTCGTACGCCGTCGCGAGGACGAGACCGGTACCGGACGGGTCGAAGAGTGCGCGTCCGACTCTGCTTCGATAGGGATGGGTGCCGCACCGCGTTGGGCTCCACGTGATGCCGCGATCAGCGCTCCTGTAGATGCAGCCGCCTGACGCCCCGAGGAGCAGGACGCGGGGATCGTGAGGATCGACGGAGACCCACATGGCGGTCGGGTCGGGGTCGCGCAGCCAGAGCCGTTCGGCGGTCGCGGCCGTGACCCGGTAGAGCCCGTCCGCCGTGGCGGCGTAGACGACGGACCAATTCTCTGGATCGAAGTCGATTCCGAAGACCCTCGCGTCCTTGCCGAGGCTTGGCGACGGCGCGAACGTCTTCCCGCCGTCTGTGGAAAGAAGCAGGCCTCGCCCGGCGGTCGCCGCCCAGATGCGGCCGGAACCGCCGGGCTCGATCGCGACGTCCATGACATCGACGCCGGTGAGATCCGTGGCGACCCAGGAAAGGACGTCACCCCGGGCCGGCCCCCCGATGCCGAAGGCGAGGATCACGGGAAGGGCGCTGCGGAACCAGACGGGAGTGCGAAAGGCGGCTCTCACCACAGGGAGTGATGGCCGGAACACGCACCTCACACGTCCTCGCCGCCGATCTCGAGGACGTGGCGACACTGGCCCCGGAGGAGCTTCGGGTGGAATCTCCCGATCCGGACGCTGCCGCGTCCCGCCCCTGTCGGGATGCTCCGGTCCGTCGTCGAGCTCCTCCCTGACCGCGCCTCAGCAGCGCGTCGGCGAGCCCTCCCGCTGGTAGAACCAGAAGTTGACGGCGAGGGCGCCGAGCGCGACGACGGCCATCGCCGTGTAGGCCCAGGCGGGGCTCCCGAAGCGCTCGATGCACCAGCCGAGGAAGAGCGGCGGGAAGAAGCCGCCGAAGGCGCCGACGCAGGAGACGATCCCGATGACGGCCCCCGCCTCGCGCGGGTTGACGGTCGGGATGATCTTGAAGACCGAGCCGTTCCCGAAGCCGGAGGCGGCGCAGATGACGAGGATCGTCGCGAAGAAGCCGTCGAAGGCGTCGGGGCGGAGGAACCGGGTCAGGCTGAAGCCGCCGACCGCCATCACCCCGATCGCGATCGCGGTCATCCTCCCCGCGCCGAAGCGGTCCGCGGCCCACCCGCCGACGGGGCGCATCAGCGTCGCGACGAGCGGAGCGAACGGCGCGTAGAGGAGCGGGCTCGGGGCGCCGCCGGGGGCGTCGGCGAAGACCGACTGGATGATGAGCGGGAGCGAGGCCCCCATCGCCACGAAGCAGCCGAACGTCAGGAAGTAGAGCGCCGAGATCGTCCAGGTGTGGAGGTCGCGCGCGACGCCGAGCTGCGAGGAGATCGTCTTCGGCGCCATCGGAAAGTCCCGGGTGCCGAACCAGACCGCCGCCGTGCAGAGAAGAATGACCGGGATCCAGACGAAGGCCGCGTTCTGGAGCCAGACGGCCTGCGTCCCGCCCGCCTTCAGCCGCAGGGAAAGCGACCCGCCCCCGAGGGCGCCGAAGATCCCGGCGGCGATGACGACGGGGACGAGGAGCTGGGCGACGGTGACGCCGAGGTTCCCGAGGCCGTTGATCCCGAGCGCCGAGCCCTGCTTCGACTTCGGGAACCAGAGCGTGACGACGGCCATGGAGGTCGCGAAGTTCGCCCCGGCGATGCCGGTGACGGCCGACCAGAAGAGGAGGACGCCGAACGGCGTCGTCGGGGTCCTGGACGGCGATCCCCGTCCCGACGCAGGGGACGACGAGGAGGAGCGTGACGGCCGCGAGCGTCCGCCGGCTGCCGAAGCGCGAGACGAAGACGCCGTAGGGGATCCGGAGGAGGGAGCCGAGGATGACGGGCGTCGCCGTCAGCCAGAAGCGCTGCCCGGCCGAGATCCGGAAGCCGGCGTCGGGGAGCTTGATCGCGATCGCCGACCACATGAACCAGACGGAGAAGGCGAGCGTGAGGGAGACGGCGCTGATCGCGAGCGTCCGCCAGGCGAGCGCGGCGTCGGGGAAGCTCTCCGCCGCGGGGCGGGCCGCGACGGCGCGGATCGGCCGCGGCAGGTAGCGGAGGGACGCCGCCCCCGCGAGGAAGAGGACGAGCGAGGCGTGGAAGGCGGGCCAGACGATCGAGCGGTCGCCGCCGAGCGCCGTGTTGAGGCCGGCGGTCAGGAGCCAGACCTGGAGCGAGACGATGAGGACGAGGAGGAGGATGACCCCGAGGAGGACGGTGTTCGTCTTCGAGGGGTGGGCCTGCTCCTGGGCGCGGCGGAAGTCGGTCACGCGCCCTCCGTCTCCGGCGCGGCCGGCGGGGCGGCAGCCTCGGCCGGGGCCTCGGGCGGGACGAGCCAGACCTCGTCGCCGCGGACCTCCACGGGGAAGGAGCGGAGCGGCCGCGGCGGCGGCCCCTGGAGGACGGCGCCGCTCAGCGGGTCGAACGCCCCGTTGTGGCAGGGGCACTCGATCTTCCGCGAGCCGGGGTCGAAGAAGACGGCGCAGGAGAGGTGGGTGCACTTCTGCTCGAACGCGCGGAAGAGCCCCTCCTCGAGGCGGATCAGGATCCCCGGTTGGTCGAGGCCCGGGATCGTGAACTGCGTCATCCCGCCGACCGGGATCTCGGAGAGGGCCGCGAGGCGGACCGGGCCGGGGATCGCCGCTGGGGGAAAGAGCGCGTCCTTCGCCGCGACCCAGCCGCTCCCGACGGCGAGGCCTCCGGAGGCGAGGACCAGGAACTTCGCGAACTCGCGCCGCGAAACGTGCTGCGCCTCGACGCGCTCGAGGGGGAAGTCGACCTCCCATGCCGGCCGGGCCGGAAGGCCTTCGGGGCGGTCGCTCATGGCGCCTCCGTTCCGTCGACGACGAGCTCGGTCGAGCCCTTCGGCATCATCACGTTCACCCGCGTCTTCACGCGCTGCAGGCCGAAACGGAACTCGTTCACGGGGGAGCTGTTCGGCCGCATCTCGGCCATCCGCTCGCGCGGGCCGTACCAGAGCGCGCCGCTCGGGCAGACCGTGGCGCACATCGGCCTTCGCCCCGCGCTCGTCCGGTCGTAGCAGAGGTTGCACTTCATCATCAGCTTCATCGGCTCGATCTTCTTCGGGACGCCGAAGGGGCAGGCGAGGACGCAGTTGCTGCAGGCGATGCAGCGCGCCGCGTTCGCCGAGTGGACGACGCCGAGCTCGTCCTTGGCGATCGCGTCGGCGGGGCAGACGCGGGCGCAGGTCGGCTCTTCGCAGTGCATGCAGACCTGCACCGAGGTCTGGGGGCTCATGGCCCGGTCGACGTAGTCGACGTGGATCATCGCGAGCTGGCCGTTCGTCTCGCACTCGGCGCAGGCCATCTCGCAGGCGTGGCAGCCGATGCAGCGCTGCGGGTCGAGGAAGAACTCCTCGTGGCTCCGGGAGGCGGTCGTCGTCATCGCTCCTCCCGCCTCAGACGCTCGCGTGCGCCTTCGCCTCGGCGGCGGAAGGGGCCTTGCGGCCCGTCGGCACGAGCCGGCAGGCGCTCACCTTGAACTCGGGGATCTTCGAGACGGGGTCGAGGAGGCCCGAGGTGAGGAGGTTCGCCGACTTCCGTCCGGGCCAGTGGTACGGGATGAAGACGGTGTCCTCGCGGATCGTCGTCACGAGCTGGGCCGGGAACTCGGCGGCGCCGCGGCGCGTCTCGACCCTCACGAGGTCGCGGTCGGCGATGCCGAGCGTCTTCGCGAGCGCCGGGTGGATCTCGAGGAGCGGCTCGGGGTACTGCTCGACGAGCTTCCCGATCCTTCGGGTCTGCGTCCCCGAGAGGTACTGCGAGACGACGCGCCCCGTCGTCAGGATGACGGGGAAGTCGGGGTCGGTCACCTCGCCCGGGTCGCGGTAGCGGACGGCGTTGAAGTGCGCCCGGCCGTCGGGCGTCGCGAACTTCCGGTCCTCCCAGAGGCGGGGCGTGCCGGGGTGGTCGACGGACGGGCAGGGCCAGAAGACGCCGAGGTTCGCCTCGATCTTCTCGTAGGTGATCCCGAAGTAGTCGGCCGTCCCCCCCTTCGAGGCGGCGCGCAGCTCGTCGAAGATCCGCTTCGCCGTGAAGAGCGATCCCTCGCGCGTCCCGGCGAGCGGCGCCGGGGCGGCGAAGTCGAAGAGCTCCTCCCTCCCGAGGCGCCGGGCCAGGTCGAGGAGGACGTCCGTGTCGCGCCACGCGTCCGCCGGCGGGTCGATCGCGGCGCGGACGCGCGTCACGCGCCCCTCGGCGGTCGTGACGGTCCCCTCCTCCTCCTCGTGGAGCGAGCCGGCGAGGACGACGTCGGCGTGCCGGGCCGTCTCGGAGAGGAAGAAGTCGATCGCCGCGAAGTACTCGAGCTTCTCGAGCGCCTCGCGGACGAAGCTCGCGTTCGGGAGCGACACGAGCGGGTTGAAGCAGATCGAGAGGAGCCCCTTGATCTCACCCCGGTGGATCGCCTCGACGATCTCGTACGCGGAGAGCCCCTTGCCGGGGATCTCCGGCTCCGGCACGCCCCAGACCCCGGCGATCCACTCCCGGTGCTTCGAGTTCTCGATGTCGCGGTTGCCGGGGAGCTGGTCGCACTTGTGCCCGTGCTCGCGGCCTCCCTGGCCGTTTCCCTGCCCGGTGATCGTCCCGTAGCCGCAGTAGGGCTTCCCGATCCGCCCCGTCGCGAGGACGAGGTTGATCGCCGAGACGACGTTCTCGACCCCCTTCGTGTGGTGCTCGATGCCGCGCGCGTGGAGGAGGAAGCTCGTCTTCGCCTTCCCCCACCACTCCGCCGCGGCCTCGATCTTCCGCCGCGGGATCCCCGTGACCTCCTCGGCCCAGGCGAGGTCGTACCCCTTCACCGCCTCGGCGGCCTCCGCGAAGCCGGAGGTGTGGTTCGCGATGAAGTCGTGGTCGAGCTGGTCGCGGTCGACGAGCTGCTTGAGGATCGCCCCGAAGAGGGCGGAGTCGCGCCCGGGGCGGACGGGGAGGTGGAGGTCGGCCGTCCGGGCGAGCGGCGTCATCCGCGGGTCGACGACGATCAGCTTCGCGCCGTTGTCGCGCGCCTGCCAGATCCAGTGGGTGAGCGTCGGGAAGGTCTCGCTGACGTTCGCCCCGGCGACGAGGATCACCTCGGCCTTCGCGAGGTCCGCGTAGCCGTTGCTCGCCCGGTCGAGGCCGAAGGCCTTCTTGTTCCCGGCGCCGGCGCTCACCATGCAGAGGCGGCCGTTGTAGTCGAGGTTCCGCGTGCCGAGGGCGAGGCGGGCGAACTTCCCGACGAGGTAGCTCTTCTCGTTCGTCAGCGAGACGCCCGAGAGCATCGCGAAGGCGTCCTTCCCGTGCTTCTCCTGGATCCGCCGGACCTCGGAGGCGGTCCGGTCGAGCGCGGCGTCCCACGACAACGGGCGGAACCCCTGCCCCTCGACCCTCTCGAGCGGGGAGAGGAGGCGGTCGGGGTGGTTGTTCTGGAGGTAGCGCTGGACCCCTTTCGGGCAGAGGCGCCCCTCGTTGAACGGGAACTCCTCCCACGGGTCGAATCCGACGATCCGGTTGTCCTTCACGAGGAGCTTGATCCCGCACTGCATCCCGCAGAAGCAGCAGTGGGTCGGGACGACGCGGTCGGGCTCGTCGCGGCCGGGGAAGCCTTCCTTCGGCGGGAAGCCGAGGCTCGGGCCGAACTGCGCGACGAGGGCCTCGGGGGAGACGGGGAGGCGTGCCATTTCGTTCGCTCCTCTCAGCCGAAGAAGGCGCCCGACTCGGTCCGGGCGGCGAGGTGGGCCTTCGCGAGCGCGGCCCGTTTTCCCTGCGGGGAGAGGTCGAGGTGCGAGCCGCCGCCGGCGAGGCGGTAGTCGTAGCCGAGCTCGGCCGTCACCTGCTTCAGGTCCTCGACGTGCATCCGGGAGGCGAAGGCCTCTCCGGTGTGCGGGCAGACGGCCTGCTCCCCGGCCTCCCCCTCGCGCTGGTAGAGCGCGACGCCGAGCTGTGCCGGCCGCTGGAAGACGTGGAAGAACTTCCCGAACGGGAGCCAGAGGAGGAAGAGGATGACGGTGATCGCGTGGCTGATCGCCATGAAGGCGTGGGCCCGCCCCTGCATCAGCTCGTAGTCCCACGTCAGCCCGAGGCCGGTGACGGAGATCAGGACGAGGAGGACGAGCGGCATCAGGTCCATCTCGAAGGTCTGCGTCGAGATCTGCCCGGCGTCGGTGATCCGGCGCCGCAGGAACCCGAAGACGCCGAGGAGGACGAGGACCGACGACCAGTTCAGGGCGTGGAAGAGGTTCAGCGCGACGAAGCCGCCGAGCGGGAAGTCGAAGGCGTGGAAGCCGAGGAGGTGCGCCTCGTAGACTGTCAGCGCTCACTTGAAAACGCGGGATTCTGGACAGGAGCCGACGGGCCGAGGCCCGGAGACGGCGTCGGCGCGGGCTTGAGCCTGGCGAGCCGGGCGTCGATGTAGGCAAGGCAGGCGGGCGCCGGGGGTGCGGCGAGGAGCTCGTCGAGGACGGGGAGGAAGTAGGACAGGGAGCGGACCGGAGGGAGCGGAGGGCGAGCGGGGTCGCGTGTGAGTCTGCGGAGCGTGGCGAGGCGGACGGCGGCCCGGAGGGTCGGGATCGGGACGCCGCGACGGCGGAGATCGAGAGCGAGGCGACGGTCGGCGGGACGGAAGCGGGGCCGTGGCTCGGGCAGGTCGGCAAGGACGGCGGCGACGGCGGCCACGTAGTCGCGGGAGGAGAGGGCTTCGGTCACGACGGCTTCGGGGGCCGCGTACTCAGGCGAGCGGCGGCTTCCTGCTCGCTCTCGCGGACGCGGTAGCTCTGGCCGGTGATCAGGGTGACGTCGGCGTGGTGGGTGAGGCGGTCGATGAGGGTGACCAGAGACGTGGCGTTCGGGAAGATCGAGGGCCAGTCCTTGAAGGCGAGGTTGGTCGTGACGAGGGTGGAGCGGGAGGCCTCATAGCGGGGATTCAGGACGCCGTAGAGCAGGTCGGCGGCCTGGTCGTCGAAGGAGAGGTAGCCGACCTCGTCGAGGCAGAGCAGCTGGGGGCGGGTGTACTTGGCGAGCTTCTTACGGCGCAGCTGGGGGGAATCGGTGGCCTGGACGTCGGCGAGCAGCTCGGCGGCGGTGCGGAAGACGACGGAGTAGCCGGAGAGGACGGCGTGGTGGGCGATGGCCTTGGCCAGGAGGGTCTTGCCCAGGCCGTTGGCGCCGACCAGGACGAGGTTGCGGCCGTCGCGGAGGAAGTCGAGCGTCAGGGCTCGCTCGATCAGGGGGCGGTCGATCTTCTTCGGCCAGTTCCAGTCGAAGTCGGCCAGGGGCTTGAAGGGGCCGATGCGCGAGCGCAGGAGACGTCTCTGCAGGCTTCGAGAGGCCCGGGCGTCCAGCTCGACGCGGACGAGCTCTTCGAGGAGCTGGCGGACGGGCCAGTGGGCCCTGGTGGCGCGGGAGAGGAAGTCGTCGAGGGATGCGGCCGTGGCATGCAGGCCGAGGGAGGAAAGCGCGGCGGGCAGGTCAGTCTTCGGAGTCGGCGAGGTCATCGTAGGTCTCCAGCGCGTGGGGGGTGACGTGCATCTGGTCCAGCTCGGGCCGCGAGCGCAGGTCCAGCGGAGGGGCGGTGCGGAAGCGACGCGAGCGGCGACGGGCCTCGAGCAGGAAGTGGACCGAGGCGGCGCGGGGCGTTCCCCGCGAAAGAGCCTCCTCCACGGCCCATGCCAGCGCCTCGGCCCCGTAGTCGCGCAGGAGCGCCAGAAGGCGTCGGGTCTCCACCCCCGGCGAGGCGCCCCGCTTTACGGCGGCCGACAGGAAGACCTCCGCCTTCGGCACGCAGGCCGAAAGGCGCCCCGAGCCGGTCGAGCCGAGGGCCTTCCTCTTCTCCCTCAGCAGGGCGTCCTTGTGGGCGGCGACCTCCACCACGGCGTGACGGTCCCAGCAGCGGGGGTGCCGGGCAATCTCTTCGACGCCCGAGAGGACCCTCACGCTCGTCGACGTCACGGCCAGCGTCAGGGGCCGGCCGACGGCCTCGGGAGGGATCGAGTAATCGTTCAGGTCGAAGCGGACGTAGATCGTCTTGCTCCGCGCGGCCGG
>Ga0209604_1000334_pt1 | contig 45384 bp, 38 predicted proteins | sample AD_UKC097_MetaG_FD_184405 | JGI IMG/M metagenome (GOLD analysis project Ga0209604, IMG submission 184405) | Active sludge microbial communities of municipal wastewater-treating anaerobic digesters from USA - AD_UKC097_MetaG (SPAdes) (version 2) | ecosystem: Engineered > Bioreactor > Anaerobic >...
TTTGTTGCTCCTGCCTGACATAACGGAAATTAATTAAAAATATTGTACTTTTGACACCATGCAGCAGGATGAATTGTTTATGAGGCGTTGTATTGATCTCGCCATGAATGGATTGGGAAATGTGGCGCCCAACCCTATGGTAGGTTGTGTCATTGTTCATCATGGCCTTATTGTCGGCGAGGGCTTTCACGCGGTTTTTGGCGGTCCTCATGCCGAGGTTGCTGCTATCAACGCTACCAAAAATAAAGAAATTCTGAATGAAAGTACCTTATATGTTAGTCTGGAGCCCTGCTGCCATTTTGGAAAAACACCGCCCTGCACTGATAAGATTATCCAAACAGGGATCAAAAAAGTTGTGGTAGGCATCAGGGATCCCTTCGCACAGGTGCAGGGCATGGGAATTGCACGACTGCGCGAAGCAGGGGTGGAAGTTGTGGAAGGCGTGCTGGAAGCGGATTGTGCGGCGCTGAACAAAAGGTTTTTCACTTTTCATCAAAAGAAGCGCCCTTATGTTATACTGAAATGGGCGCAAAGCCTTGATGGTTTTATTGATAAAACCCGTGATACTGATGAACCGCATATAAACTGGATAACCGGCGAGAAAATCCGTTTGCTGGTGCATCGTTGGCGCTCGGAAGAACAAGCTATACTGACAGGCAAAAACACCGTGCTGAAGGATGATCCGCAACTCACGGTGCGCGAATGGTATGGAAAAAATCCCCTGCGCCTCGTAATAGACCGGCAACTGGCCATTTCTTCAACTGCCAAAATAATGGACAATGCAGCACAAACCGTAGTTTTCAATTCTGTAAAAGATGCCGTGTGCGGAAATATTGAATATAAAAAACTGGATTTCAGCAAAAATATTATCCCCGAAATGCTGACCGTTCTCTATGAAAAAAACATCCAGTCACTGATAGTCGAAGGCGGCTGTGTTACCCTGCAATCTTTTATTGATGAGGGTTGCTGGGACGAAGCCAGGGTGTTTTCAGGAAATTGTTTTTTCTTTAACGGCATCAGGGGGCCTGTGATAAATGGCCGCCTTGAAAATATTCAAAATATTGGCGCCGATAAGCTAAGTACTATCACTAATAATCGCGCTGATTCATCATGGTGTTCGTAGATTATTTCCCATTTTCATATGCCAGCCCCAGGGGTGAAAATTACCTTTGAATTATTCATGTTTGATCAAAATTTGGATATTTCAAAAAAAATGTTTAATTTTACACTGATTTGGCATGCAGGATTTTGTGCTTTTTCTTGGCTGAATCAATGATGTTGATTAAAATTATTAATTGAAAAGCAATTAATACAGACAATATGATCAGGCATAATGTTTTATCAATTGTTCTTGCCTTGGCTTTTATCATTTGGAGTACAGGGCATTCTTTGGCAGTTTCTCACCACAGCGGAACTGTAACAAAAAACACATCCGGTGATGAGCTTACTGCAGTACACAAATACGAAACAGGGAAACCCCGTAAGCAAAAATCCAAATTAAACCGGGCAAAAAAAACAAAAGCCCTTTCTTATTCAAACCATGCCGTAAAAAAGGGCAGGTGGCAGAATACCAAGAAAATAAACTGTTCCGTAAACCCTGGCCTGAAAGCCAAAAGAAACTGGAAAAAGGAATCTCCTCCACCGGTCAACGAAAGAAAAAAAACAGTCAAAGTTTACTGATATTCAAATTTAACTTCACAACTATTGGTTTTCCTCTAAACCAATTTCTCGTTTTTTGTCAGGATTCATTGGGGCGCCACCAGTATAATGATAAAAATTTTTTATGGAAAAAATAAAGTACCTGTTATTGTTGAGTTTTTTGTGGATCAGCTGTAACCCATTATTTGCCGATTCTCCTTTAACATCAACAGACTTTTACAAAGCTTATCAACATGAAAAAATGGTCGTCAGGGCTGCGGCAACCGATGGGGTGCTCACAAATCAGCTGATAAAATTCTTGCTGGCAAAGAAAAAACCTATTGCTGTGAAAATGGCTGTTATCAATCGGTTGGGATGGAGCCTGGATGGAAAACAAAATGCTTCTGTTTTCTTTGACTATTTGCAGGAACACAAAGGCTATAAAGGAACAGACGATTTGTTGAAAAGGGCAGGGGCGTCCGAGTTGTTATGTATGGCCTACCTGAAAGCAATGGACAATTATTTTGAGGTGGACGAGGCCATTGTTTATGCAGAAAAGGCTGTCAGCAAGAACCCTAAAAGTTTCACTTATAACATTATTTGTGCGTTGATAAAAGCGCAGAAGGCTATGGACGGGGATTGGTGCATGGTTTTCAAAATCACCGACAGGGTACGGAAAGATAAATCACTGCAGATGGATATGAAACAGGAGGCCTTCAACATCATTTTTGAATATATGGACCTCTATCAGGATGATTGTGATGATTGATTTCAGAGAATAAACATTGATTTTTCTTACAGACTTTAGCTCACACAGGAACGTCCCCGGCTAATAAAAAATCTTGTAGTTCTTAAACATATCTTTACTCTGTATCGCCTCAACAGCTTTAAGATATACATCGTCCTGCTCGTTGCTGATGCGCCAGTATGCGTCGTAATCCCATAAATTGCGGGCAATCCATGCCTTGATAAAATTCTTGATGTAGGTTTCCGAAACTTTATATCCTTCCTCATCCTTTTTAACCCCTTCTTCTTCGGAATACTTCAGAAAATCCTGCATAAAGTCATTGGTCAGGTTATATCCTTTCAGAAATACTTCCATGTCAGGGTACTGTTTTTTTAGTGTTTCGCGGTTAATATCAAGATATTTCAGTACATATAGATTTATGATATTTTTGCGTAGCAGGTCTTGATAGAAGTCCGAAACTTTTGTGGTATCAAGGGGGATAAATATGTCGGGCATAATGCCTCCGCCGCCATAAACCAGGCGGTTATTCGGGGTGTAATATTTCAGGGAATCAGGAAATTTTATACTGTCGGGGTTGGTCAATTCACCGTGTTTATAACGGTTGGTCAGGTCTTTATAGTACTTTTCAATACCGTCGTTGTAAGGCTTTTGCACACAGCGACCGGTAGGAGTGTAATAATGTGCGGTGGTGAGTCTTATTACCGACAGGTCGGGGAGGGTAAAAGGCCTTTGCACAAGCCCTTTGCCGAATGAACGTCTGCCGATGACAAGGCCTCTGTCCCAGTCCTGCACGGCCCCTGTAACAATCTCGCTTGCCGAAGCCGAACCTTCGTTGATGAGTACCACCAGTTTCCCTTTTTCGAAATTACCTTTTTCTGTGGCAAGATTAACTGAACGGTTTGAGTGGACTCCTTCGGTATAAACAATCAGCTGACCTTTTTTCAAAAATTCATCGGCAAGTTCGATGGCCGTATTCAGATACCCGCCATTATTGTCGCGCAGGTCCAGGATAAGGTTTTTCATGCCTTGTTTTTTGAGTTTCGAAAGAGCTTCCGAAAATTCCGACATGGTGGTCTGGGCAAACTTATTGAGTTTTATGTAGCCGATGTCCTCAGTGGACATATATGCGGCATCCAGGCTGTTGATGGGAATCTTGTCTCTTACAATGGTATAATCGAGCAACTCTTTTTTGCCCCTGCGGAATATGCTCACTTTCACCGAGCTGCCTTTGGGTCCGCGAAGTCTTTTTACTACAAAATCACTGTTAATTTTTTCGCCGGTGGCATCTTCGCCATCAATTTTCACAATTTTATCTCCCGACATGATGCCAAGTTTTTCGGATGGTCCGTTGGGAACGGGAGTAATCACAATGATGGTGTCTTTGATGATATTAAACTGAACGCCTATACCTTCAAAATTGCCTAATAGCGGTTCGTTGGCCTTGTCAATTTCCTGCTTCGACATATAAACAGAATGCGGGTCAAGCTCCTTGAGCATACTCCTGATGGCCACCTCGGTAAGCTTTTCTTCGTTGGTTGTATCAACATATTGCAACCTGATAATCTGCAAGGCTGCAGCAAATTTGTTTTCGGTCTTTTTGGGGTCGTGTTGCTGGGCATAACCGTTGTTGGCATAAAAGGTAAAGCAGAGCACAAACAGAAACAGGGGTCTGAATAGTATAGTCCTAAAGTGATTTTTCATAGTAATGCTTTGTAATTGAAAAATTGTTGGCATGCAAAGTTAAATAAAAAGAACTATTATTTTTAACGGATGGAAAGTAATATTATTGAGTTTTTTGTACTTTTATTTTTTTTTATAAACAGAATATTTTTTTAGGCGTGCCTTAATTTTCTGCCGATGCACAAAGAATACCTGAAAATGTTAGCCAGTATGATGTTCCCATTTGCAGTGGTTACCGTGATGTGGCTTGTCAAAATTATTGAATTTTATACCAAATCAGATTTCAGCGATTTTGGTATTATGCCGTTAACAGGGGCAGGCCTGATCGGTGTGGTTACGGCACCATTCATACATGCCGATTTCGGACATCTGATCGCCAATACTATCCCCCTTTTTATCACGCTGAGCATAATTTTTTATTTTTATAATGAGGTGGCTTACCAGGTCTTTTTGCTGGTTTGGCTGTTTACGGGCGTGTGGGTGTGGTCTTTTGCGCGGGGCGATGTGTACCATATTGGAGCCAGCGGATTAGTTTACGGCTATGTGAGTTTTTTGCTTTTTAGCGGGATCATTCGCCGTAATGCCCGTTTGATGGCTATTTCGCTGCTCATCGTGTTTTTGTACGGAGGTTTTTTCTGGGGGATGTTCCCCGATTTTTTCCCAAAACGCAACATCTCCTGGGAGTCGCACCTGATGGGCGGTCTGGCAGGTCTGGTGCTTGCTGTATATTATCGTAAAAAAGGAATACAACGTGATGTGTATCGCTGGGATGAGGATGATGAGGAAGATGAGGAGGATGATTTTTTGCAGATGGATGATGAACATTCTATCAAACATTGATGAAATGTCGCAGGGAGTACTTTATTGTTACCGGTAGATTGTGCTTTTTTCAAAAAAAGCCATCTTTCCATATTATTGTGAGACTGGCTGGATGTCTTATTCTTTCCTGTCCATCTCCCGTTTGATGTCTTTTTCTTTCAGCGTTTCTCTCTTGTCGTAGGAATGCTTACCACGGGCAAGCGCAATATTCAGCTTCGCAAGGCCTTTATCATTAATATGGAGCATGGTGGGTACTATGGTGAATCCTTTTTCTTTGACCTTGCCCAGCCACTTTTTCAGTTCACGCCTGTTGAGCAAAAGTTTCCGTTCTCTTTTCGGCAAATGGTTCAGGTAGGTACCATAGGAGTATTCTGTAATATGCATATTGATTACAAAAAGTTCGTTGTCCTTAAAAACGCAGTATGCCTCATTTATGGAGGCCTTGCCATCGCGCAGCGATTTTATTTCTGTGCCTGTGAGCACTATACCGGCTGTCAGCTCTTCAATAATAAAATATTCGAATGAAGCCCTGCGGTTTTTTATTTGAACTTTACTTAACATGGAACCGGCTTAAATTTTTGTTATCAGAATGCCGGCGGAAGGTTTTTTACTTTGTAAATGCGGCGGTAAAAATAATCGTACATCTCATCATCGGTTACTTTGCGGGTGATATATATGCCTAAACCGGCTGAGAACAGGTTGCGTTTCACACCAATGTAGTAGCTGTCCTTGTATGGAAGAATATTGTAGCGGAACGTAGGTTCGAGTGTCAGCGACATTTTGTTGCCCATGGGTATGTAAAAGCTCAGACACCCTAAAGCTTGAACATTAATGGCCGTCCCCGATTTTTCGTTGAGTATTTCAGTGTGGTCGTCGAAAAACAGGGCCTGTTGTTTTCCGGCAGAGAGTACCGGTGCCACACCCAGTCCCAAATCCAAATGAGCTTTGCCCATATCGAAAAGCTTGATTTTTACCATCACCGGAATAGCAACGGAAAAATACCTGTATGCTTTTTCATAGTCGCTAAAGCCAATGGCTGAATCGCGGTAGTTCCAGAGGGTATCGATAAGGTTTTTGCTTCGGTAGCCCTGGCTTTGCAACTGGACACCAAATTCCATGGATACCCTTTTCCCGACAGGACGGTTCACTGAGGCGCCTATCGTATATCCAATGCGAGGCAGGTCGATGTTTTTCATGAATCCTGCATCCTGCCCTGCAGGGGTGGTTCCTTGTACCATGTACATATTGTAATCGGCAGAACCGTATAGACTTATGCCCCAATGATTGGTTACGCTATCCGTTTTGGGTGTGTTTTGTGATATACCAGCAAAAACCGTAAATAAAAGCAAAAAAGAAATAGTAAATAATCTTCTCATAATTATAATTTGATCAAAAATGATTTCAAAAATACGTAAATTTTCATAGTGACGATTAAAAATGTTAATAGTTGTTAAACAAATTTTAAACAGATTTACAGGCCAAAAAATGCTAATTTTGTAAACTCTTTTTTAATTAACTTACAAATCCAATATTATGAACGATCAGAATTACCTTAAAGGTGGAGAGTTTATTACCAAAGCGGCCGCCGAAATTTTTATACCCGAAGAATTTAACGAAGAACAAAAAATGATTGCAGATACCTGCGATGATTTTCTCGAAAAAGAAGTTATTCCCATACTTGACGAAATTGACACTAAAAAGGAAGGTTTGATGCGCAGCTTGCTCAGCAAAGCCGGAGAGCTGGGGCTGCTGGGCATTTCCATACCCGAAGAATATATGGGTTTCGGGCAGTCTTTTATTACTTCTATGCTGACCAGCGATCGGCTGGGAGCGGGATTTTCTTTCGCTGTCGCTTATTCGGCGCATACAGGGATTGGCTCTTTACCCATTTTGTATTACGGAAACGAAGAACAAAAACAAAAATATCTGCCCAAACTGGCTTCGGGCGAATTTGCCGGAGCGTATTGCCTTACCGAGCCCAATGCCGGTTCGGATGCTAATTCAGGAAAAACAAGGGCTGTGCTTTCTGCTGATGGCACGCATTATAAACTTAACGGCCAAAAAATGTGGATTACCAATGGCGGTTTTGCCGATGTGATGACCGTTTTTGCCAAAATCGACGACGATCGCATCCTCAGCGCCTTTATTGTTGAACGTACTTTCCCCGGTATTTCTTTCGGTGCCGAAGAAAATAAAATGGGTATCAAAGGATCTTCCACAGTACAGATATTCTTCAACGATTGCGAAGTGCCCGTCGGCAATCTCCTCGGCAAGAGGGGCGAAGGGTTCCGTATCGCACTGAACATCCTGCATATTGGCCGTATCAAACTTGGCGCTAATGTGCTTGGGGCCTGCCGTTATACCATCAACAAGTCGGTGAACTATGCCAACGAACGCAAACAGTTTGGTTCCAAAATTGCCTCCTTTGGTGCCATACAATACAAACTGGCCGAACAGGTCATCAGGCTGTTCGCGGTCGAATCGGCAGTGTATAGGGCCAGCAAATATGTTGATGACACCATCAGCATTCATGTGGCCGAAGGCAAATCTAAAGCACAGGCCTACCTCGAAGCCATTGGCGAATATGCTATGGAAGCCGCCATACTAAAGGTTTTTGCTTCCGAATCGCAGGATTACATTGTGGACGAAGCTGTTCAGATTCATGGCGGGATGGGCTTTTCGACCGAGATGCCCGTGGACAGGTGTTACCGCGACTCGCGCATCAACCGCATTTTCGAAGGAACCAACGAAATCAACCGAATGGTATGTGCTGATATGATGCTGAAGCAAGCCAAAAAAGCCGATTCTCGGATTTTCGCCGAGGCGTCAGCTTTATATGAAGGCATGGAAACCCTCCGGAAAGCTTGGCAACATGAGGCTCCGGAAACTTCATATTTTGATTATTCAGGCAAGGTAATTGAGAATTTTAAGAAAACCATCCTGCTTATCATGGGAAGGGCTTACGAAACCCTCGGGAAGCAATATTCTTCGGAACAGGAAGTGCAGATGAACATTTCCGATATGCTGATACAAACCTTTGCTGCTGAATCGCTGATGCTGCGTGTCAAAAAACTGGAGCAGATAAAAGGCGAAGAACAGGTAAAGATTTATAAAGATATTATGGATGCCTTTTTCTATGAAGCAGCCGCCCGTATCAGAAAATCAGCCACCGATGCCATCTGTGCCTTTGCCGTGGGCGACGAGTTTTGTAAACTTAAAAACGCCCTGGAAACCTTAACGGCAGTCAAGCCACTGAACATCAAGGATGCACGCCGGCGTGTCGCGGCAAAACTTATTGATGAAAATTTATATGGTTTCTGATTAGGAAGTCTCGTTTTTAAAGGAGTTTTGAACTGCTGATCCATTTTCTGGCATTGGCCGGAAAATTTTTTCTCCCTAATAATAATCTGCCGTTTTCCATGTTTTTACATGCAGAAAAACACCTATCTTTGCAATTCATTTATTTAACTAAATTCTGTTTCGATGGGGATGGAGCAATATAGCCCGACCGGATTTCGTATGCTGCCTACGGTAGTCAAAAACCTTCTGATTATCAACGGTATATTTTTTCTGGCTACCACAGGGCTTGGTCAGGCGTTCGGCATTGATCTGTATGACAAACTGGGTTTGCACTATGTGGCCTCCGAAAAATTTTCGCCTTACCAGTTTATTACTTACATGTTCATGCATGGCAATTTTATGCATCTCTTCTTCAACATGTTTGCGCTGTGGATGTTTGGCTATGTACTTGAAAATTTCTGGGGGCCGAAACGTTTTCTGATTTTTTACCTTGTCTGTGGCCTCGGTGCCGCCGTTACCCATTATGCCATCGTGTTTTTTGAGTTGCGCCCTGTCATCCACGCACTGGATGTTTATCTCACCGATCCCGGCCATGCCCAGCTTAGCCAACTGCTTAATTCAGGCTACGTGGATGGCGGTTACCCACCCTTAAAAAATTTTATCACACAATACAACTTGTTGATAAACAATGATATGTCGAAAGCAATCACCTATTCCGCTGAATTTGTAATGCAATACAAAATGGATTTACTGAATGCTCCGGTGGTGGTGGGGGCTTCGGGGGCTGTCTTCGGTATATTGCTTGCTTTTGGCATGATGTTCCCTAATACCCGTATTTATGTATATTTCGCCATTCCCATCAAGGCAAAATGGTTTGTGTTAATCTATGGCGCCCTCGAATTGGTTTCGGGCATTTCCAATGTACAGGGCGACAATGTGGCTCATTTTGCCCATCTGGGGGGAATGCTGTTTGGCCTGGCGATGATATTGTTCTGGCGCTGGCAATACAAAAAAAGGCAATTTCATGACAGGCAATAATTATTACAACTTTAACCGGAATTTTTCCGGCCAGCCATACGGACAACGCCGTCCTTCAATGCTCGACGGCATGAAACGTTTTTTTACCGGAAAATCCACCCTGTCCATACTGATCATCATCAATATTGCTGTCTTTCTTATCATTAACCTGTCGCGACTGATTTTTAAGTTGTATCTGGTCAGTCCTTATCAATTTCACGAAGGAAGTATCACCGTGCCGGGCTATTGGCTGGCCGTGCCGGCCGACCTGGAATTGCTGATTTTAAAACCCTGGACCATTATTACTTATATGTTTACACATGAAAGTATCTGGCATTTATTTTTCAATATGCTGATGCTGTATGTGGGCGGGGTAATTTTTACAGAATACCTGTCAAGCAAGCGATTGCTATTGGTTTATATTCTCGGTGGTATAACAGGAGCTTTGTTCTTTATTATTAGTTATAATGTTTTTCCTGCTTTTGCCCAGGACCTCAACATTCCGGCTTTGGGCGCTTCCGCCTCTGTTATGGCTATCATTATCGCTATTGCGGCCTATGTTCCCGATTATCCTATCAGGCTGTTTTTTCTTGGTGCCGTCAAATTCAAATGGGTAGCGCTGGCTTTTGTTATCTATGACCTATGGACGCTAATACCCGGACAGTCGTTCAATAATAATCCCGGTGGACACATTGCACACCTGGGGGGCGCTTTTTTTGGTTTTTTCTATATTTTAGCTCTCAAGAAAGGGCTGGTTGTCAAGCAACTTACCAATCCATTCAAGAAATGGTTTGTTCGCAAACCAAAAGTTAAAAACACATATACGCGAAAGCCCAAAACTGATGATGAGTACCGTTATGAGCGTAAAGCCCACCAGCAACGTATTGATAATATACTTGATAAAATAAAAAAATCAGGCTACGAAAGCCTGAGCAAGGAGGATAAGGAATACCTTTTTAAAGAAAGTAAAAACAAGTAATCCATGGCAAAGAAATCAACGAAAAAACTGCATTTCTTTTGGAAACTGTTGCTTGTTGCCAATATCCTTGCGGCGCTGTTGTTATTGGTATCTTTCAGCTCTTCTTTCATCAATCCGAGGGTGTTCTGGCTTCCAGCCTTTGCCGGAATCATTTATCCTTATGTGCTGATTGTAAACATCGCTTTTATTGTGATGTGGCTGTTTATCCGGATTAAGTATTCCCTGATTTCGCTACTGCCTGTCTTGCTGGGTTTCAGTTATTTCAGTTCTTTTTTGCAGTGTAATTCCGAAAAGCCAGCCAATGGTAACGGTTTGGCCTTCAAAGTCATGTCGTATAACGTGCATAATTTCGACTTGTATAACTACAAGAAAAACTGGCAGATCAATTATGAAAAACGTAATAAAATTTTTTCTTTTCTGAAAAACCAGGATTGCGATATCATTTGTTTTCAGGAGTTTGTAAATAACTGTAACGGCGAATTTAAGACTAAGGATACCCTGGTCACTTTTCTTAAAGCCACCAATGTCCATGCCGAATATTCTGTGGTTTCAAGGCATATTTACGAATTTGGCCTGGCTACTTTTACCACGTTTCCCATCGTGGGGAAGGGTCTGATAAAATTTCCCAATTCAAGAAATAACTTTTGTATTTATACGGATGTCCTTATCAGCAATGATACCGTGCGTATTTACAATGCCCATTTACAATCACTGCATCTGGGCAACAGCGACATTGAATTTGCCGATAATATTGCCTCGGGCAACACCAATACCGATGAGAAGGATTTGAAAAATAAATCGTTACGCATATTGCGGTACCTCAAAAGAGGATTTGTCAAGCGTTCGGTGCAGGCCGAACTGCTGGCCGGGCACATCAAAAAATGTCCTTATCCGGTAATTTTATGCACCGACCTCAATGATACGCCGTTTTCATACGCCTATCATCAGTTGGGGTCCCTGCTCAATGATGCTTTTAAAGAGGCCGGTTTCGGGTTGGGTACCACGTATTATAAAATATATCCATCATTCCGTATTGATTACATTTTTCTGTCTAACCATTTTAAAGTCAGTAATTTTAAAAATGTAAAAACGGATAATTCCGATCACTACCCGGTAATGTGCCTGGCGGAAAAGAAAAAACAGTAAGTCGTTGAAATTTGAACTGACATCGGATTATGTGCCTACCGGCGATCAGCCCGAGGCAATCAGGCAACTCGCCGAAGGTCTGCAACGCGGCGATGAGGCGCAGGTGCTCCTCGGTGTTACCGGCTCCGGAAAAACGTTTACCATAGCCAATGTTATTCAGGAGGTGCAGCGGCCAACGCTGGTACTCAGCCATAACAAAACCCTTGCAGCTCAACTATACAGTGAGTTCCGGCAGTTTTTTCCCAAAAATGCCGTGGAGTACTTTATTTCCTATTATGATTATTATCAGCCCGAAGCATACCTGCCTGTGACCAATACCTATATCGAAAAAGACCTTTCGATCAACGATGAAATTGAAAAACTCAGGTTGAGCGCCACCTCGGCCTTATTATCGGGAAGGCGAGACGTTATTGTAGTTTCGTCGGTGTCGTGCATTTATGGTATTGGCAATCCCGAAGATTTTGCAAACAGCATCATCAGGATGAAAATAGGTGATACCGTTCCGGTAAAGAAGTTTTTACAGGCCTTGGTCAATATTTTATATTCGCGCAATGATGTAACTTTTGGACGGGGCAATTTCAGGGTTCGCGGCGATACTATTGATGTTTCGCCCGCTTATGCCGACTTTTGCATACGCGTATGCTTTTTTGGCGATGAAATTGAATCTATTGAAACGTTTGAACCCGTAAACGGGCGTTTTATCGAAAAACTTGACGCGATTTCCATTTACCCGGCTAACCTGTTTATTTCTTCTCAGGATAAGATGAAAAAGGCAATAACAGATATTCATCACGACCTGATCTCCCATATTGCGTATCTGAAAGATATGGGAAAGATGATGGAAGCCAAGCGCATTGAGGACCGCGTGTCGTACGATCTCGAGATGATGCGTGAGCTCGGCTATTGTTCGGGCATAGAGAATTATTCCCGCTATTTCGATGGTCGTAAACCCGGGGGAAGGCCTTTCTGCCTGCTCGATTGTTTCCCGGATGATTACCTGATGGTGGTGGACGAAAGTCACGTTACTGTGCCACAGATCCGTGCCATGTACGGCGGCGACCGGTCGCGCAAACAAACCCTGGTGGAATACGGCTTCCGGCTGCCATCGGCTCTGGATAACCGCCCCCTGAAATTCGACGAATTTGAAGGCATGCTCAATCAGGTTGTTTTTGTAAGCGCTACTCCGGCTGATTACGAATTGCAAAAATGCGAAGGCGTTGTGGTGGAACAGGTACTCAGGCCTACCGGGCTGCTCGAACCGGTAATTGAGGTAAAACCCAGCCAGACGCAAATTGATGATTTGCTCCATGAAATTGATTTGAGGGTAAAAGTCAATGAACGGGTTTTGGTAACCACACTCACCAAAAAAATGGCCGAAGAACTTACCACCTATTTGTTGAAACTCGAAATCCGTTCCAAATACATACATTCGGAAGTGGATACCCTCGAACGGGTGCAAATTCTGCGCGAATTAAGGGCCGGCGATATTGACGTGCTGGTAGGGGTGAACCTCCTGCGTGAAGGCCTTGACCTGCCTGAGGTGTCGCTGGTAGCCATACTCGATGCCGACAAAGAAGGTTTTCTGCGGTCCGAACGGTCACTCACCCAGACAGCCGGAAGGGCGGCAAGAAACATCAACAGCAAGGTCATCATGTATGCTGATAAAATTACCGAATCTATGCAGCGCACCATCGACGAAACCGACCGACGCCGTGAAAAACAACTGAAATACAACGCCGAACATAACATTACGCCAACCCAGATCATTAAAAGCGTGGATGCAACTTTTGGACAAACCTCGGTCACCGACAGCAAAGGCAATGAGGTAAAGGCTTATGTGGACAATACAAACTCCAGTGTTGCTGCCGACCCGGTGGTTCAGTATATGAAAAAAGAGCAGTTGCAGAAATTGCTGTCGCAGGTGAAATCCGATATGGCAAAAGCTGTTAAGGCCCTAGATTTCATGGAAGCCGCCCGGTTACGGGATGAGATGTATGAGTTGGAAAAAATACTGAAAGATAAATCCAAATAGTAGATTGAAATTAGTGCGCGCCTGGGTTTTTTATGGTAAATTGTTTACCGCAATTGTTGCCAGGGAAAAATACTTTGTTATTTCTTGCATAATGTTCTGAGAAGGATTATATTTGTCACAGATATAATACCAATTAAAAATTATAAATATGTACGGGCTTTATGGTATAATGCCGATGCAACGGTTGTTATAGGCCATTTCCTGGGACTATTACAAATGTGCAATCGGTATAAATATTTTTTTTGAATATTTTTTGTTGTTTTTTCTGTTGAACTTAACTAAAAATACAGCTTCAGATAAAGTGCTGTTGAAGGACAATCAAAATAGGTAAATATGAAAAAAATATCGGTAAACGTCATCCTGCTGCTGGTTTTGATTTTTTTAAGTACTAACTACAGGGCTCATGCACAGGAACCCGCCGACACCAGCGATGCTACGCTGGAAGAAACTATGAGTTGGATTCAAAGCAAGGTGAATGAAAAAATGTATAAAATAAGTTACGAATATGTTTCTTGTGCGGATAAGTTGTCAAAAACTGTCAGCGCCACCTCCGTTAACTGCCATATCCGTTTTGAATATGATATCAGTAAACTGACTTTTTCGGTTACTTCCACTTTCGCAACAATATGGACCACAAAGGATTCCATAGTCCAGCCTTCGGCATTTACTCTTTATTTATCGGATATAAGCGCCATCAACCTTGTTTGTTACAAAGACACTGTGTACAAAGAAACCCGTGAGTATGAAAATACCGACCAGAAAGGGAACGAAATACAAACGTGCGAGGTAACCAACACAATGTACAGCTATTGCAGCATGTTTTTTACTGCCAACGGGAAAAAATATGAGATGCTGATCCCCGATGAATTTATTTACATTCGCCTGTTAAAGGCCTTTAATCATGCTGTCGGCCTGGTTAAAAAAACCGAAAAATTCTGATTTGCTGTTTCGTTTAACCATGTCTTGTTTATCACACAACCCCGGGCAGGCTGGTACGCTCTCCAAAAACCAGTTTGCCAAAATAGAATATCCATTAGTCCAATAAGACGTATTGATATTTCTAATTTGCCTGCCTGCGACAGTCTGACAGGGTTATGCCGATGGTTAAAATAAATAGTGCAAACGAGTGAAGCGAAGTTTGGACTATATTATTTTTCCAATCGGTATTAGAAAGAAAATGCGAAAGAGTTTATATCTTGATTTTAACAATCTCGGCTGCTTCTTCAGCGGAAAGCGAGGTGTCCAGGATTGTCCACATGAACAATGCTAAAAACAACTGCATTCATGTCCACTGGAATGCGAAAGTTGTTGAACACTATGTAAAGTTAGCAGTATCTGCATTATTATTCTTTGATTATTTTTTCTACCATTACAGAATTTTTTCCTGTCACTTTAATAAAATATAAACCATTAGAATAATCGTACAAATCAATTTGTTCAACAATTTTTGATGTTTTCTTTTTCATATTTTTAGAATAAACAAGCTCGCCATTGGTACGGGTTATTTCTAATTTTAAGTTTTCTTTACAAGGATTATCAAGGATCAAAAATATTTTACCATTACTTGGATTCGGATATATAATAAATGGATTATTAAACATTTTTTCATCAATAGAAATATTTTGCTGGGATTCAAGTGCGCCAATATCTATTCTGTTTTGAAAAATTCTTGGATTACCTGCATAATCAATCGCAGGTAAATGTAAGCCCGATGTATCTATTGTGCCTGCATTAATACAGGGTGATGTTTCAAGTAATGACCAATCAGCCATTAACCCATCATAAGCCGATCCGGTACCTGCTGTCGGGGAAACAAATTCTGGATCAGCATTAATATTGTTTTCAAAAATCCCGGTATAGGTAGCCCCGGCAGCACTTATCAAAGAATTTATTCCACCAGCTATATCACAATTATAAAAATCTGGAACACAAGAACTGTCGTAAAAGTCTATTCGGTTATCAGTAAATAAAGCAGTGTTATTCCAGATTATCGTATTAATAAAAACAGGACTTGAATTATCATAAATCTCTATTGAAATGCCACCCGGAGAATTGTCATTATTGCAAATGGTATTGTTTATAAAAGTCGGGGAGGCATCCGTACAACTAATTGCCACGATGCCGCTGTTATTACAGATAATATTATTAATTATCACCGCTGTTGAACCACCTAAATCAATAACACCGCCACCCACGCCAGAATTCCTGGTCAAAATATTTCCGGAAATTAAGGGGTTAGAATTCACACAATCAATTCCACAACTGCCCATACTTGAATGATTATTAGTAATACGGTTTTTATTTATATATGCATGAGAACCCTCAGCCAATAATATAGCAGGCGGACCCCAAGTACTTGTATTATTATTAAAAATATTTTCTTTTATTACCGGACAGGAAGAATAACAACATATTCCGCCCCCTTGCCCTTGAGCATAATTACTGGTAATCGTGTTGTTAAATAATTTTGCATTTGAAAAATATAAAGCCAACCCGCCACCATTCCAATAGGTTGAACTATTATTTCTGATGGTATTGTTTGTTATAACCGGACTGCAATAAGAGCAATATATTCCTCCTCCCCATCTATCAGCGCTGCAATTGCAAATCGTACTATTAGAAATGATTAATTTTGAGAAAGAATTTACATAAATAGCGCCACCGCTAGAATCACCAAGAGCTGGCCCAAAATAATTTTTTCCATGTTCTATTTTGCAATAAATTATCCGGGAAGTATCTAAAGAATAATTATTCATAAATTTTATTCCTTTCCAGCTCAATAAAGTATTATTTGAATCACAAGTGAAAATAATACTATCTTTCGGTGTGCCAACTGCCAATAGTTGTCCCCGAACAATAAATCCGTAATGTCCTTTGAATTTCACTTTCACCCCACGTTCAATAACTAATGTTGAATCTGGTGGAATTGTTATTTCTCCATCAATATAATAAGGAGAATTGAGCTTAGTCCAACATCCACTTACATTTCCTGCAGGAATTATGACCTGTGAGATTCCTGCTTGCAAAGCCATCAAGAAAATTGTCAAAAGAAGAAGTAAGCGTTTATTCATTTTTTTTATGTCCCTGTGCTTAATCAGTGTTACTTTTTCCCTTTCATTTCCATCAACATATTCCTACAAAGATAACAAAAAATACATGTATTCCCATACAATTTATATTTTTTCAAATGATCAATTTCTGAATACCTCAAAAATACTCTGTTTACTCTGCGGGGGGGGCGTTTCCAGAAAACATTCATACCATTTACAGGCCTGCCTGCTCACAAGTGGAATCATATATTGCATGCGTCCTGCATACCACTGGGTACTTACCCAGGTTTATTTGTTTATGTAATAATTTATTGGTTGTAATTTTTAGATCGTATCTATCGCAACTATGTCTATAGTGAAATGCGAGGTTAAACCAATATCCTATATATGCTTCGGTTGTGATCCTGTTTATATTTGGTCCCCATACCCAATGCCCATTTAAAATGATGACAGAGTCCTGATTATTTTTAACTGTTTTTTGTGCCACTGTTACATGTTCCCTGAAATCGCCATAGCGGGTATCCTCCCAAATTCATACAGATGCATTGAAAAGTACTAATCCTTGACACAACGCACAGCACATCCATACTTTTTATAATCAGCTTCAAAAGTCACATTCACGTCGTTAAAGATGATTTTTGCTGCCCATGCCAGATCGGGACTGCCTTCGGTGGAACACCACCACAAGGCCTGGTAGGTTTTGTTGGAAAACGATCCCCATAGGTTGCGGTAACCGGCAGGCAAGGCTGTAAATCCGAATTCGTTGGTGGCGCCACTATTCGGGTAGCACCAATGGGTTGTGCCTGTCTCTCTTAGTTTTCCTCCTGCCACACTTTCACCGCCGAGATAATTTATCAGCGTGTACCAGTCTGCATAGCTTGATATATGCCACCCCGCTGGAGCCAACTGGCGGCTGTCGGTTACAGCAAACCAGTTGTATAAACGGCCATAGGTATCCACATTCGAAATATCATTATTATAATTACAGTAAGCGCCTGTTCCCAGCGTTTCCCACTGGGCGTTTGTAACGACATTGGGAATGGATGCGCCATTTCGGTATTTGGTTGTTTTCAGGTTCTCAACCATCCACACCTGAGTGCCAATGGTAACCGTGTGATAAACATTTCCTTCAATATCGGTGATTGTTGCCCAGTTTGCATCCTTGGTGGTAAATGAAATTTCGTTTCCGTAACCTGTTCCGGCGCTGTTGGTGGCGTATGCGCGCAAATAATAGGTGGTGTTGGCCGCCAGCCCGCTGACAGCACTGGCAAAACTTCCGGCACCTGCTCCGTCAGTGGTTGTTGCGTTGACCGTGGTGGGCGATGAGCTTGTGCTCCAGCAAACGCCCCGGACGGTAACGGTTGCGCCGCCGTCAGAAGTTATCTTGCCACCACAACGGGCAGAGGTATTTGTAATATTGCCGGCGGTGTCGGTGGTGAGCACAGGAATCTGAATTTTCGTGCTGTTATCGGTTGGCGTTTCATCGCTGCTATCGTTTTTTTTACATCCTTGAGCAGCTAATATAACGATTACTAATAGGAGCAAAGGTGTTTTGAAGCGTCTTATTATCTTTTGCATTTTATTTTGAATTTCATCACATTCTATGGAATAATTGACAGCTATTGTGGCAGATGCCGGCGGTCTTTATTTAATCTTTGATACAACGCACGTACAAACCGTTTTCTTTATTGCACCAGGGCCCGTCAACTTTGCTGTTGTTGTAATACATTGATTTTGGCGTACCATGCATTGGGCTGTAAGGCGTTGAAGTCCACCAGTTTGCGTAATTTGATTTCCCTGAAAAAGGTCCGCCTGCAGATCGTACGCCTCCGGGGAGGGCTGTAAAACCAGTTTCGTTGGTGGCTCCGGTATTGGGGCTTTGCCAATGCTGATATCCGGATTCTTTTAGTTTCCCTCCGGCCACGTTGGAACCCCCGGCATAGTTGATAAGCACGTTCCATTCGGCATCACTGGCCACGTGCCAGCCTGCAGGAGCCAACTGTCGGCTGTCGGCCACGGCAAACCAGTTATAAATGCGTCCGTAAGTGTTTGCGTTCGCACTATCGTTATCGTAATCGCAATAAGCCCCATAGGTCAGCCCGCTCCAAAGCGTACCATCCGTTATATTGGCAATGGTGTCGCCATTTCTGTAATGGGTAACCTTCAGATTCTCAAGCATCCATACCTGAGTTCCTATGGTGATGGTGTGATAGACATTTCCGTCAATATCGGTTACCGAGGTGATCATGCTGTCAGCGGTGGTAAATGACATCGTGCTTCCGTATGCCGTTCCTGCGCTGTTGGTGGCGTATGCCCTGACAAAATATGTTCTATGGGGTGCAAGTCCGCTCATAAGGCTGCTGAATTCACCCGTGCCGCTTCCCTCCGAAGTTATTGTATCTGCAATGGTTGGTGTTATTTCCGTGCTCCAGCAGATGCCGCGGGCGGTTACTGCCGCACCGCCGTCGGAAGTGATGCTGCCCCCGCAAAGGGCTGAGTTTAATGTGATATTACTTACTTCATAAGTTTCTATGGAAGGAATTTTTATTAGCACAGGATCGTTGTCATCTTTTTTGCAACTAAATGTCAGTAAGGCTATTAATCCTGTGATTAGTAAGGGATAAAACCATTTTGCAATAATATTTTTCATGAGGTCAAAGTTTTTGGCAGGGTTTATTATATGGGGTTTTCTGTTTTCTAATATTGGCGACAAATATAGATATAATAACTTGGATGCGGGCTTGTTTATTTTTTATGTATAATAAGGCTGCATCGGTCCCCCCGGGTTATTATCAGAAAAATGGCAGGATTTTGATTTCATTGTGTATTTTTATGCTTTCTATTTTCTATGCATAACAAACTTTTAGAGTTAAAACAGTCGCTTGATGGCGGATTGCTTACCGATGAACCGTCGCTGACCATTTATTCCACTGATGCCTCGTTGTATTACGACAGACCACTGGCAGTAGCCGTTCCAAAGAATGAAAAGGACCTGAAAAAACTTATCGCTTTTGCTTCGGCGAACAACATCCCGCTTACTCCCCGTACGGCTGGTACTTCGCTGGCTGGGCAGGCCACGGGCAGCGGTATCATTGTTGATGTTTCCAGGCATTTCGGAAAAATTCTCAAACTGAATACCAAAGAACGTTTTGTAATTGTGCAACCCGGCGTGGTACGCGATGAACTCAACATGTTTCTGAAACCATACGGGTTGATGTTTTGCCCCGAAACCTCCACCTCAAACCGTTGCATGATAGGAGGGATGATAGGCAACAATTCCTGTGGGGAACATTCGCTTATTTATGGCAGCACCCGCGACCATCTTATTTCTGTCAAATGCCTCCTGAGCGACGGCAGCGAAGCGGAGTTCGGGCCGCTCAGCCGCGCAGAATTCACTGAAAAATGTTCAGGTGACACACTGGAAAACCGCATCTATCGGAAGTTGAATGAAATGCTCAGCCGGAAAGCTTTAGCAGCCGAAATTCAGGAAAATTTTCCCGAAAAAAGTATCCGCAGGCGAAATATGGGTTACGCTTTAGATGAACTCCTTGATACAGAAATTTTTACTGAAGGAAGTCCATCGGTTTTCAATATGGCTAAACTTATCTGCGGGTCGGAAGGTACCCTGGCATTTATTACTGAAGCCAGATTGCAGCTGATACCTCTCCCAAAACAAAAGTCAGCCCTGCTCTGTGTTCATTTGGATACCCTTGAACAGGCATTCCCGGCCAACCTGGTTGCGCTGCAACATCAGCCCACTGCCATCGAACTTATCGATGAGGTAATTATCTCGCTGACAAAGGATAACCTGAGCCAGCAGCAAAACCGTTTTTTTATTCAGGGCGAACCTGCCGCCATCCTGATAATTGAACTGGCACATGAAGATGAAGTTGTATTGCATGAGAAAGCAGAGATACTGGTTGATGAACTGAAAAGCCATGGCCTTGGTTTTCATTTTCCCCTGATTACCGGTATGGATATAGCCAGGGTGCGTAACCTGCGCAAAGCCGGATTGGGCGTGTTAAGTTCGGTAACTGCTGCCCTGAAACCGCATAGTTTTGTGGAAGATACCGCAGTAGCCCCCGGTCAACTTGGTTTGTATATGGCTGAATTTCGTGCCATGATTGACAGCTATGGGGTAAAATGTGCTTTTTACGGTCATATAGCTACGGGAGAGCTGCATTTAAAACCAATCTTGAATCTCAGAACTGCCAGTGGGATGGAGCTTCTGCAGAAGATTTCATACGACACCGCCATACTGGTAAAAAAATACCGTGGCTCCCTAAGCGGTGAACACGGTGATGGCCGTCTCCGGGCAGGATTCATACCATTGGTGTTGGGAAATACTGTTTATCAGTGTCTCAGGGAAGTAAAAAATGTGTTCGACCCTCAACATATCTTCAACAGGGGGAAGATTATCGATGCGCCCTGCATAGCACAAGACCTCAGAGAGCAACGGCTGCTACATGAACCCCAAATAGCAACCTTTTTCGATTATGCCAAAACTAATGGCTTGCTGCATGCCATTGTGCGTTGCAACGGTTCGGCAGATTGCCGCAAAAGCCATATTATCGGTGGCCTGATGTGCCCGTCATTTATGGCCAGCCACGAAGAAAAAGACAGCACACGTGCCCGGGCCAACCTGTTACGCGAAATTCTTGCCGATGAAAAGCTCAGCAAGCCTTTTGCCAGCCGGGAGCTTTACGATATCCTCGACCTGTGTCTGATGTGCAAAGGCTGCAAGGCGGAATGCCCGTCGGGAATTGATATGGCCAGGTATAAAGCTGAATTTTTACAGCACTATTATCTCGCACACCATGCCGCTTTGCGTACCAGACTGGTGGCTGGTATAACCCGGATTAACAGGATTGGGGCTTGTTTTCCAGCCGTATTCAATTTTTTTGCTACTAATAAGTATTTTTCATCAGCACTAAAAAGATTTTTGGGTTTCGCCCGGCAAAGGCAGATACCCCTGCTGGGCAAGTCAACTCTTAAGAAGTGGGCAAAAAAATATTTAAGGCAAAACAACGGCCTTGGGGAAAAAATACTGTTTTTTACCGACGAATTCACAAATTATACTGATGTTGAAATAGGTAAAAAAGCGCTTATGTTGCTGGTAAGCCTGGGTTATCATGTTGAAATAGCTCCCGTTAGCGAAAGCGGCCGGACCTGGTTTTCCAAAGGGATGCTCAGGCAGGCAAAAAAGATTTCCCGAAAAAACATCAAAAAACTCTCTGCTGTTGTCAGTGAGCAGGCTCCCCTTGTTGGAATTGAGCCTTCTGCAATTTTGAGTTTCAGGGACGAAATACCTGATATAGTAGGAGAGGACCTTAGAAAAAATGCTGAGGTTGTGGCCGGTTGTTCTTTTACTATTGAGGAGTTTATTGTAAAAGAATATGAGGCGGGAACTATTAATGCCGGCTTGTTTACTTCTGAGGTCAAAAAGATAAAACTGCACGGCCATTGTCATCAGAAAGCATTGTCAACCACACTGCCAACGCGTAAAATGCTTTCCATACCCATAAATTTTCTTGTTGAAGAAATACCTTCAGGCTGTTGCGGTATGGCGGGGTCTTTTGGTTTTGAAAAAGAACACTATGACCTTTCCATGAAAATCGGAGGCATGGTTTTATTTCCCGCCCTGAAAAAAACCGGGGATGATTACATTATTGTTGCTCCGGGTACCAGTTGTCGTCAACAGATCAAAGATGGTTTAGGAAAAACGGCTTTTCATCCGGTTGAGGTGCTTTTTTCTTCGTTGGTCTGATAAATTTTACTCTTTATTGAAAAATTTTTTTCCAAAAATTTGGATATTGCAAATTTTTTTAGTAAATTCGTACACAAATTATAACGGTATAAGATTTAAAAGCAAAAATTGGTACACAAAAATTAATCGTATATCAATTATATGTGTATGAAACAAAGAAAAAAAACCAGATAAAACATGAAAAAATTCCTGTTAATTGTGCCCTTAGTTGGTTTTCTGGCCGGTTGCCAGAAAGAGTATCAGTGTACTCAACAAATTACCAAGCATGTAAATGGAGTTGAGATTGACAATCAGCAGATCGTTATGTACTCTGAAAACAACCTCGATGGCACTTGTTTTAATTACGAACAAACAGTTAATGACACAGTTACGATAAGTAAAACCACTTGTGAGTAATTGTCATTGACCTTCTTTCATTCTTATTTATAGAATTTTTAGTCTTTACATGGTACGCAGACCTTAGTTTTGAAATGGGAAGGTACCCGTGATAAAAGCGCTTCATATTCTGAAGTGCTTTTTTTATATGCCTTTTTTGTTATTTTATCTGAAAATAATCTAATTTTTTTTGAAAAAAATTTCTTTTTTTCAAATTATTTTATTAATTTTGTCTGCGGATTTATCAATTACAATATTTATTTAAAACATTTTATACCATAAATTTATGCGTATATCAATAGAATAAATATGAAAATGATAAAAAAAACAAGACGAAACATGAAAAAAATCCTTTTTATCGTACCCGCAATCGCATTTCTGGCCGGCTGTCAGAAAGAGTATCAGTGTACTCAACAAATTACCAAGCATGTAAATGGAGTTGAGATTGATAATCAGCAGATTGTTATGTACTCTGAAAACAACCTCGACGGTACCTGCTTCAATTACGAGCAGACTATCAATGATACCGTCACGGTGAGTAAGACAACTTGTGAATAAAAACGCTTAATAATTCCAGCGATTTATTGATCACATTGGCTAAAATCCTTTAACAATTTCAAAAACAATAATATTACATGCTGATTTTAACTTGTAGTCTGTTGTTATTTCTCTTCGCAAAAAAATCTACCAGGCTGGTAATAGCCTTAAAAATCCTTACAGGGAAAAAGCTCTGTATAACTTTTCCATAAAGTTTTCTGCTGATATACAGTTATTTTCTATTTCTGCAATTTTGTTGCGGCGCGGCACGTTATTATCTTAACCCCTAAGATAATAACTATGAGGACAATCAGCAATCTATTGGCCCTCCTGGTTTTTGTTTCTGCCCAGGCACAGCCGTTAAAACAAAAAAACACCCCCGCAGGCATTTTTTCTTTAGGCGCACGAACATGCATCGGCTTGGTAAACGATGGACAATGGCAGCGTACCGCGTTTGGCACCGGGGGCCAATTTCGTATACAGTTTTCCGACAGGGTAAATACCGAATGGTTTGCCGACCACCTGAAGGCCGATTTGAGTGATTATGCCTGGCGGGCCGACACTCATATAGGCTGGAGCGTCATGTATTACCTGACAAAAAAGCCACAACCTTTAGTCAGGCCTTACGTCCTTGCCGGACATTGTTTTGAATACCTGAAATTTACAGATAATAACGACGGTTCCAATTTTGCCGAACGCTGGAGTGCATCGGTACAGGGTGGGGCAGGCGCACAGTTAAATATTTCCCCGAGGTTGGATTTATCGCTGGCCGCACAATATATGCTGCATCTGGGGACAAAAATCAAACCGGCAAACACCGAAGGGGTGACTACATTTTCAAAATCTGAAGGGCTGGGCATTCACGACCATATTTTGTTGCACCTGAGTATTAACTATAAAATTGCTGACCTATGGTAAGAAAAACATTTTTTGCGATAGCTTTGATTATAGGCCTTCAAAGCATTTTACAGGCACAGGATTTTTATGACAGGAGCGGTTTGCTAAAAGCTAATCTTACTTTCAATCAGGGTTTTATGTTGTTTCATAAAGCTCCAAATGTTTACCTGGGCGGCAACCTTGAATATTTTCCTGACCAAAACATCAGCATCCGTGGTGACTGTTTCTGGTATCTGGATAGCCGCCGGGAGAATCCGGTGTTAAAACAAAGTACTCTTGTGTTTTTTGGCGCCTTGTTTCATTTACCCAAAGGGAAAAGCGACTTCTATACCGGAATACAGCCGGGTTTTGCTTTTACCCGGCCTGCTCTGTTGTCATCGACAGATCAGAGTTATCCACTGCGCATGATGCCATCTTTGGCGCTGTCGCTGGGATATAGTTTTTATTTTTCGCGGTTCTGCAATTTTTTTGTGGGTGTAAATTATTTTGTGTTGCGCTACCGCGGTGCCGGAAATGGTTCCCTGAAACTCGATGAACTGATGATTTCGGGTGGGCTGGGTTTTCATTTGAGTACCAAAAAACAAAAACCGGCGAACTAAAGCAGTTGCCGGTTTTTCATAACGTCAGGACTGGCTTTCCTATTTCTTGGTGGGTAAAGGCAACACACCTGTCATATCGCCAATAACGTTGATAAGTTCCGAATTGGTTGGCAATACAATTTTTGTGTTGTTCTGGAGCGCATTTTCCAGGGCTTCCAGTTTTCTCAACATCTGTGCATTTCCAATGAAATACTTTTCTGCGGCTTCGTTGACCAGTTTGATAGCTTCGGCTTCACCCTCGGCATGGAGGATTTTCGCTTGTTTAACACCTTCGGCTTCTTTAATCTTCGATCGTTTCACCCCGTCGGCAGTGGTTTCTGCGGCTGTGGCAAAGTCAACGGCAGCAATTTTTTCGTTTTCGGCTTTTACAACCTTGTTCATTGTTTCCTGAACATCTTTTGGAGGGTCAATCTCTTTGAGCTCGGTACGCACAATCTCGATGCCCCAGCTTTTGGTTTCTTCGCAAAGGGTTTTGTGCAACTCCGAATTAATTTTTCCTCTTTCGCTGTTGGCTGATTTTAATGTCAGCGTACCTATTATATTTCTCAGGGTAGTGCGGGCAAGGTTGACAATCTGCCATTGGTAGCGATTTACATGATACTGCGATGCTTTGATGCTATCTTCATCTTCTTTAACCTTGAAATAAACCTGGGCATCCACGCGGGCATTCAGGTTATCATTGGTGATAATCTCTTGAGGTTCAGCATCTACCATGGTTTCAGTAATGTTAACACGGTACATTTTTTCGATGACAGGAATAATCCAGTGAAAACCTGCACCGGCAAAACGGTTATATTTCCCGAATCGTTCTATCAATCCCCTGTGGGTGGGCCTTACTATTCTTATGCCCCAGAAAAACAATAATAATACCGGAATCCCGATATAAGCTAAATACATCATAAATCCTCCTTTTTTTTAATTTGTGACAATAAAAGTACAAATTTAATTGATTGATGGTATAAAAATTTTTAATAATTAAAAGTTGGCAATATTTTGTGTAACTTCTGCTTTTTCAGATAATTATATATTAAAATATTCTCGGTATTAACGATTATTAACAAAAATGGTGGTTCTATATGCTGACAAATAGATACTTTTGTACTCAAATTAACAAGAAAGTTATGAAAAGAACAATTATTATTATCAGTTTCTGTATTGGCTTATTTTATAGTGTTGGTGCCCTGGCACAATGTCCGGGATGTGTTACCAATACCGGCTGTACATCCACCCCGGCCAAGCCCACCATTTGTCCTGACGTGATGCCTGATGGCTATGCTATGCAGCCATATGACGAGAACATTTCTTTTTATCTGCCTACAGATTTTACCACACAGGGCCATGATGTTGAACTTTTTCAGCTGGACATCCTCAATGTTACCGGCTTGCCTTTCGGCTTAAGTTTTCAAACCAGTGCATATCCCGATAATATTTATTATCCGACCAGCAACCCACCGGTTACCGAACACGGATGTGCCAAGATCTGCGGAACTCCCATTATGCCTGGTACATATAACATTACTGTGTTTGTTCTGGCTCATGTCCATGTTACCGATCTGGGTGGCATCACACAAACTTCCAATGATTCGTTTATCCTGCCCATTACTATTCTTCCTGCGGCCGCTTCCAACAATGGTTTTTCTATTTCAAACCCTTATGGCTGCGCACCACTGAGTACCAGCTTTACATGCAACAGGCCCAGCAACGGAAATCCTAATTATACCTATCATTGGGATTTCGGAAACGGAAATCAGTCTTCACTGGAAAACCCACCTGCCCAGAATTATCCCAACCCCGGTAGTTTCCCCGTTACCTTACAGACACAAATTGATACCCTGCCTTATTACCTGCAGTCGCTTACCGTTAATGCTGCTCCCGATTGTAATGATAATCCCTGGAGTGCTCCGGATTATTATTTCAAACTCAAATTAGGCACCAATACATTATTTACTTCTGCCTATATTGATAATACTGATGCTCCGGTAACCTTTTCTTTCTCACCTATCCCGCTTACCAACGCCAATTACACTATTGAGCTGTGGGAGTACGATACCGGACTGGCTGGCGAAGATGATCATTGTGGCAATTATACATTCCCGGGCCATACGGTAGGCACATATACTCTTACCACCGGCACCAGCGTTATTACTTATACCGTAAGCCATCCTGTTCTTAACTATACAGATATCGACACCATCAATGTATATCAAAGTCCGGTGGTAGGAACGCTGACCTTTTCACCTAACGACACCGTGTGCGACAAAGATTCAGTGTTATTGTCCATTACCGATAGTTTTGGTGGAATCTATCAGTGGTATAACGACACCAATGCTATCAACAACGCTACCGCATCAACTTATTATGCTAAAACCAACGGTAAGTATTGGGTGGAGGTTTCCAATGCCAATGCCTGCCGTACCAATTCAAATGTAAAACCAATTACCTTTATTCAAAACCCTGACAAACCCGGCGTGTGGATTACCGGAAATACCCTTAATACAAATTTGCCGGGCTTTGACCTGCAGTGGTATCAGGAGGGCGTGTTGATTCCGGGTGCCAATGGCTTCTCATACGATGCCGATACATCCGGATATTTCTGCGTAGTGGCTACCAATTGGTTTGGCTGCACCACATCGTCCGACACGGTTTATGTTACTTATATTCCTGATCTGGGGATACCCGAAACGCTTGGCATATCAGGCTTGCAATTGATTCCAAATCCCACAGCGGGAAAATTTACTGTCAATTTTGAAACGACCTCACAGGAGGATGTGCAGATAAAGGTAACCGACCTGCTGGGACGGGTTGTTTATCAAAATATTTTCACTTATCAAAGCGGACATTTTTCGCAGGAGGTTGATCTGACCAAGGCGCAAAAAGGAATGTACCTCGTCGATATTTTATCGGGCAATACCAAGGCAAACAGCCGGTTAATCAAGCAATAATCTATCTGGAAGATAACGAAAACGCCCTGTGAAAAGTTCACAGGGCGTTTTTTCTATGCCCAAAAAGGGAAATTTTTGAAAATATTGAACAGCACAAACATTTCTGCTGCTTCCGCAAAACCATATTCTTTTAGCTGATGATCAATGAACCTGACATGTATCATTTCAAAATCCCCGGGAAGGAAATACGCCTTTACCTGTTCGTCTTCATACACAAAGCGGTCATCTGCCAAAGTCAGGGTTTTTATTATTCCATCAGTTTTTTTAATCAGTATCGTTCTGTCGTTAATAGTATTCATGAAGAATCCGTTGTCAGCATCTTTGAATTTTATCAGGTCGATAAAAAGCCTGGGTTTATCGGCAAATGGCCTGCCCGCCGTGGGGCAGAAGGTGGTACAGTTGCCGCATTCGTTGCACATATCAGCGATGTTCAACACCTGATGTTGCTGGTGAATGCTCCATTCGCTGTCATCTTCAAATACAATTTCTTTATCGTCTTTTAACACTGCTTTTTGCAGCAATATCCGTTGTGGTTGCAGTTCATAGGCAAAATTTGCCCTGTTAGGACACACCGTAACGCAGATGTTGCACAGCTCGTCGCAATGCAGGCACCTGGCCGCCTCGGTGGTGGCATCTTCTTCGGATAATCCTATGCTGTCGGGTTCTGTTAATGACAGCGTTTTTGGTTCTGTGTTTGCCAAGGCCGTTTGTCTGTATTGCCTGATGGACTTCCTGGTCATCAGGTCGTTGTACGTGTGCTGCCTGTTGTTTTTTAGCTTTACGGGCAGGTCTGTTACCGTATTCAGTATCTCTGCGGCAGCTTTACGTCCGTCGGCGATAGCCTGTATCACGGTGGCAGGGCCGCGGAGGGCATCGCCACCGATGTAAACACCGTTGATCTGGGTTTTGAAACTATTGGCTTCTGGCCGTTTGGGGGCTTCCACCAGGAAATCCATGACAATTTCCTGACCCAGGGCTGGAATCAGGGTGTCGAAATCGAGGGTGTGTTCCGATCCTTCAATTTTTACGGGGGCCGCTCTGCCGCTGGCATCCGAAGCGCCGGGTCTCATTTTGGAACATACCAGCCCGGTCATCATGTTGTTCTCGGAAATGATTTTTTCGGGAAGAATATGTTCGATGATCTCTATGTCTTCATTCATGGCAGCTATTATTTCTTCGGCGTCGGCCGGCATATCCCTTAGGGTGCGGCGGTATAAAATACTGACTTTGCCTTTGCTGCCAACAATCCTTTTTGCAGTGCGGGCCACGTCTATCGCAGTGTTTCCGCCACCAACCACCGCAATTTTTTGACCGGTAAGAAGGCTGTTGCCCTTTCGTATCTCGGATAAAAATGCAAGGGGATCCACCAGCGATTTGGGTGCGGTGCCGGCAATGTTAAATGCTTTAGCTTTCTGCGCACCAACGGCAATAAAGATTACATCATGTGCTTTCTGCAAATCTTTAAAGGTAGATTTATCTATTTTCGTTCCGTAAATGATTTCTACTCCAACAGATTTGATGCGTTCAATATCCTGTTCGATAGCTTGCCCGGAAAGGCGGTATTGCGGGATGGCGTCGCTGATCATGCCTCCGGCAAAGCTCTTGGTTTCGTATATCGTAACCTTAAAACCTCCTAATGCCAGATAAAACGCGCAGGACAATCCTGAAGGCCCGGCGCCTATGATGGCGGCTTTGTGTTTGCTGTCCCCGGAGGGTGTCAGCCGGGCCTGCAATTTTTGTTCGGTAATAAAGCGTTTGACTTCCCTGATCATCAAAGGGTCATCGTAGTTTATTCTGGTGCATTTGCTCTGGCACTGATGGTCGCATACCATCCCGCACACGGCAGGCAGCGGATTCGTTTTAAGAATTACGGTCAATGCTTCGTCATACCTGCGGTTGGCGGTGTAAAAAAGATAATCAGGGATGTCCTGATTGGTGGGGCAGGTGTTGACACATGGCGCTTGTATGCAGTCAAAAAACGACAGTTTACGGCCGGTTTTTATGCTGGGTTCATCAAAAATATCTTTGCTGTACCGTTTGTTTTTCAGCACATCGTCGGCATATTCATTTAGCCTTGCAAGATGGTCCGATGTGGTGCTTTTTTTGAAATAATCAGAAAGGCTACCATTGTCTTTCGTATTCAGAAATCCGGAAATGTTTTGCACATATTGGCCTAATCGCCCGTAACCTCCTGGTTTCAACAAGTCGGAAGACACTGTAACCGGATAAATTCCGCAACTTATTATATCACTGACGTTAAAACAGTCGGCGCCGCCGGAGAATGATATTTTCAGCTGTCCGCCGAAATCCTGCTGAAGTTTGCGGGCAATATTTATGGAAACAGGATGCAGCGCTTTGCCGCTCATGTACATCATTTTTTCTTCCGGGTTGAAAATGTTGCGGTTATTGAGGCTTTCTAAGGTGTTAGTAAGTTTGATGCCAAAGAAAACCTTGTTATTTTGTGCGGCCTGGGTAAGAGCTTTAATGATGGAAAGGGCGTTGTCATATTTCAGGTCGTGTTCAAATGCCAGGTCGGGTACCTGAGTGTGGTGATGGTGCACCTCGTTGAGGATGCGGCGTAGTTCCTGCGGCCCCAGCAGCGTGGGATTGAGCTTAACAAACGTGTGCAGTTTTTTTTCTTCAATGAGGTAAAGGCCTATCTTCTCTATCTCTTCGGGCGGGCAGCCGTGCATGGTGGACAAGGTAATGCTGTCAGAAATTTTTGAAGGAATTTCAATATCTTTTATTTCGGGATACCACGCTGCCAATTCGGCTACCATAGCTTCTTTTTCAGCAGAACAGTCGTTCATCTTGTTAAGGAACCACTGGACATTATCCTTGCAGATTCCTTCATAATTGTAGCCGACACTCATGTTGAAAATGGTTTCCGGATTGCTGCCGTAACCGAATTTATGCGAAAGCAGGTGGATTAGTATCCAGGCTTTGAGGTATTCGTTAAACGATGCTTCAATTTTTAGTTCCTGCGACCATTCGCAGTTATAGCCTTCGTCCTGCATGTCGATACAGGGTTTGGAAATGGTCAATTCATCGAGTGTCTGTACGGTTTTTAATTCGATGTATCTTGCTCCGCAAAGCCAGGCTGCTATAATGTTTTGCGCCAGTTGCGAGTGCGGTCCGGCAGCCACGCCAAAAGGAGTAGCCAGGTGTTGGCCGAACATTTCAGTCTTTAAATGCTTATAGCTTTTGGGGCTAAAGAACAATTCCTGCTGAATACCCAGAATGGATTGTCCTTTTTGATCAGAGAAAATCATATTCACGAGTTGTCGTAGTTGAAGAGGGGCAAAATTGTCGTTCATGGATAAAGTATTATAATTATATTTACGACAAAAATAAAAATTATTGGATAAATACCAGGATGATTTAATGAATACTTCAAAGGATAACCACCAGACCGGTTGGGCGGCTGTGATATTATCAGCCGGACTGTCGTCGAGGATGCAACAGCACAAAGCCTTGCTCCGCTTTGATGCGCATAGGACTTTTATCCGGAAAATTGTCGATGAATATGCCCGGGCAGGATGCAGGCAAATTGTTGTGGTTACCAATCAGGACAATAGTAAACCAATACAGGAAGAATGCTCAAAGATCCAAAACACACAAATAAATTTTGTGATCAATGACCATCTTGAAAAAGAAAAATTTTTTTCTGTCAGGTTGGGCATAGAACGCTGTCTGCCGGCCGGCGGCTGTTTTATTCAGCCTTGCGACAGTCCTTTTATTACAGCGGCCTTATTGAAAAAAATGTTGTTATTGGCGGAAGATGACAGTTATGTTGTTCCGGTGTATCAAGGAAGAAAAGGCCATCCTGTGTTATTGGGCCGCAACCTTATGAAAGGGGTATCTCTGGCAGAGGATGATGCCATGAATTTCAAATATTTTCTGTCTGATTTTAATAGTATACACTTCGAAACTTCCGAAAGTCATGTTCTTGACAACATAAATACCATTAATGATTACAATCAACATTTTAATAAATAAAGAGCGTGAAGACTTTTATTTTTCTTATATAGCTACAAAAATATTTTGTTGTTAAGTAGTTGTTTAGCATTTTATTATAAAAAAAATCGTGAAAAAAAGAAAAATTTCCGAAAAAATATTTTTTATGAAACCCAGTTATATTAAAACAATAAGAGTTATATAAATTAAAAAAAAACTTAAATTTTTCTTGCGGGGAGTGAAATTTATTTATATATTTATCAAAAATTTAATTATATGGATACTCAAAATAAGCCGACGATTTTATTTCCTTATGATTTTACGCCGGAATCGGATTTTGCGGTGGATTACCTGGTGGGTTTGTCAAAACTGTTCAATTTTTCTGCTGAAATTTTGAATATTTATGATGAAGGCACCAAAAAATTCATGAAGGAAAACCATCTGGATAAGTCCGCTTTGGAGGAAAAAGTTCAACTGATGGCTAAAGATTTGCAGGAAAAGCATGGTATCATGACTACTTATCTGATGAAAAATGTTCCTATCAAACGCATACGTCAGATTTCAAGAAAAGAAAATGTAACTTTTACCTTATTGGGCATTATTAAGCCATACAAACCTTCTACCAAGATATTGAAGGTGATTACCACCTCCCCGGTGCCTGCTTTTGTTGTGCAGACCGGTATGCCATATAAACCTATTAAAAACATTGTTTTTCCATTAGACGATTCTACTGCCAGCAGGCAAAAAGCCGGGTGGGCGCTGCGTTTTGCCAAAGCCTGCAACAATGCCATCGTGCATATATACACCATTAGCCCTGCGGCCCTCAAAAGTAAAGAGCGTGAATTCAAACAGTATAAGGTAATTGAATCGTGCGAACATTTCTTTTACCGCAATGGAGTTAATTTTGTTACCGAAACCTCACAGGGTAACTATAAAGATTATCCTCAGGAAATTAAAAAATATGCAGAAAACGTAGGCGCCGATCTGTATATCATTATGATCAGGCCAAAGAAAATGTTTTCGCCTATCGACCCTGTGGATTATCAGATCATATTCAACCAGCAGAAAATTCCGGTGTTGTGTGTAAATCAACGCGACCTTTTTGTTGGCGGCGGTTTTACCTGAGATTAGTTGCTGTTGGGCTGTTTGCCGGCCGTAAGTTATTTCCAAAAAATCATATCTGCTTTGCGATTGGATAATTATTTGTAGATTTGCAATTATTTAAATTCTAAGATCTATGAATAAGTTAGCTGTTATTGCTTTTGGAGGTAACGCGTTGCTGCGTGGAGAACAAAAGGGAACCATTCAGGAACAGGAGCATAATGCCCGTGAAACCTGCACCAACCTCCTTGAGCTCGTAAAAAAGGATTACAACATTGTGATTACTCACGGTAATGGTCCACAGGTTGGAAATATTATTCTTCAAAACATTGCCGGTGCGCGTTTGTTTGGTGTTCCCGAAATGCCAATGGATATCTGCGGTGCCTATTCGCAGGGATTCATCGGTTATGTTATCGAACAACAATTTCGTAATTTGCTTGAAGAAAACAACCTCGACAAGGATGTGATTACCATAGTAACCCAAGTGCTGGTTGATAAGGATGATCCCGCCTTTCAAAATCCTACCAAGCCTGTCGGGCCTTTTTATACCAAGGAAGAAGCCGACAAAATGGCTGCCGAAAGCAAATCGGTGTTTGCTGCTGACCCTCGCGGACGCGGCTGGCGCAAGGTAGTGGCTTCGCCAGTGCCCTTGAAGATCGGCAATAAAAATACTATAGAAAACATAGCCCGCAATGGACAGATAGTAATTGCTGTTGGCGGTGGAGGAATACCGGTGTATTACAAACGCCCCAATTTTCTCGAAGGTATTGATGCCGTGATTGACAAAGACCTTGCCTCTTCGTTGCTGGCATTGCAGATACATGCCGACGAGTTTTATATCCTTACCGATGTGCCAAAAGTGTGCATAAATTTTCATAAACCCGACGAAAAACACCTTGACGTCATGAGCGTGGAAGAAGCCAGACGGTATCTTGCCGAAGGGCATTTTGCCGAAGGCAGCATGGCTCCGAAGATACGGGCTGCTATTAACTTTACCGAAAAAGGGAAAGGTGAAGCGATTATTACTGAAGCATCACAACTTTCAAATAAAAATTGCGGAACCAAAATTGTAAAATCCAAATAATTATTTTATGGGTGAAATCATTTGTCCACAATGCAAAGCCACGCTGGCTGAGCATGCAAAATTTTGTCATGTTTGTGGCTACAAGCTGCTTGATGACAACGCGCAACTCAATGATACAGCACAACCCAATGACACCGTCGAAGACAAAACCATCGATATGAAGGATTTTACCGATGTGCATCCTGAGGAAGTGATGACGGCAATCAAAAGCGGTAATATCTTCAAAAGAGCCATCAATATTATGTTTAAACCAAAAACAGAATGGGAGGGGGTTACTGCTGAAAAGCCCAGGGTACCTATGCTGATTTTCGGATATTCATTGGTCTTTGCCATTATTCCGGTTGTTTCTCTTATTCTTGGCTATGGACTTATCGGTCACAAAATCACTGTTGCCTGGGATAATAGTTTTGGCATTGGTTTTATGCAGGCCTTTGTTTTTATCCTTGCTTCATTTACTGCCATCATCGTGGGTGCTGTGGTTATCAACGCCATGGCTCCGGCTTTTAAAACTGAAAAAAACTTTGGCAGGGCCATGCAGCTTACAACTTATTCCTTTACACCGGTATTTTTTGCAGGCGCCTTGTTTTTCTTTCCTTTTCTATCGGTTCTTGCCAACCTTGCCGGCCTCTACGGTGTATTTGTGTTACTGATTGGCCTGCCAATAGTGATGCGGACACCCAAAAACGACCAGATAGGATATTTTTTCGCTTCTATCGGCGTGCTTTTTGGAATTTATTACACAGTAAAATGGACCCTGGCACTCACTTTTGCTTTGGCATCCAGCGCCATGTGGCATATGCATTATTCATTTTAAAACTGTTTGCTGATACCTGATGGAATTACCCGAAATCAACGAATTGGGCGAGAAGGTAAAACACTGGCAGACTGAAGAAACAAGGTACTACAGGCTGCTGCCATTAAAAAATTATGTCTTTTCGGTAATGGCTGTATTGGGCATTACAGCTACATGCCTGCCCTGGGCTGATATTACTGTAGGCTTTTATAATAAGGCTATGGCTGTGGGGCTGCATTTTTTTTCGGGCTGGATAATATTTTTGATATACATTGCAGTCATTGGGATTATGTTGTTTAATAAGCATCTTAAAGTTGATATCAAACTGGCGGAAAAAGCCCCTGCTTATGCGGCTTTTACAACATCAGCACTTACGCTGATTTTTATAGTATGGAAGCTTTTCAGGGTGCGATACGGTGTGTATATATGTCTGGTTGTTTCATTGGTATTTTTATTTTTGGTATGGTACTTCAACTATAGGAACAAAAGAGGTATTTTTGACAAATCGACAAATTAAAAATTACATTAAAAAATCAATTATAATTTAAAAAAAAACGGAGGATTATTATGGCTTTTAATTTAAAAAACAGAAATTTTCTGAAAGAACTTGACTTCACTCCCGAAGAGATGAAGTTTTTATTAAAACTGTCGGCAGATCTCAAAACTGCAAAATATGCCGGCACGGAACAGCAGATGCTGAAAGGCAAAAACATTGTGTTGCTTTTTGAAAAAGATTCTACCCGCACGCGCTGTGCCTTTGAAGTGGCAGCTCTCGATCAGGGCGCACATGTTACCTATTTAGGCCCCAGCGGTTCGCAGATGGGCAAAAAGGAATCGATGAAAGATACGGCCCGCGTTCTTGGCAGGATGTACGACGGAATTGAATACCGCGGCTATGCACAAACCATTGTGGAAGAGTTGGCCAAATACGCCGGCGTGCCCGTGTGGAACGGCCTGACCAATGAATTTCATCCTACCCAGATACTGGCCGATTTTCTTACCATGAGCGAACATTGTAATAAACCGCTGAACCAGATTTCTTTTGCTTTTGTGGGCGATGCCAAAAACAACGTAGGTAATTCGCTGATGGCCGGTGCTGCCAAAATGGGTATGGATTTCAGGGCCGGCGCACCCAAATCATGCCAGCCGGATAAAAAACTGGTGGAAGAATGCAAAAAAATTGCAAAAGAAACCGGTGCAAAAATCACCATCACCGATGACCCGATTGCTGCCGTAAAAGGAGTTGATTTTATTTATACCGATGTTTGGGTATCGATGGGTGAACCCGATCATGTATGGGTAGAACGTATCAAGTTGCTCAAACCCTATCAGGTAAATGCAAAACTCATGAAAGCCACCGGCAATCCCAATACCAAATTCCTGCACTGTTTGCCGGCTTTTCACAACCGCGAAACCAAAATCGGTGAAGAAATATTTCAGAAATATGGCCTTGATGGTATGGAAGTTACTGAAGACGTTTTCGAATCAAAAAATTCCATCGTTTTTGATGAAGCCGAAAACCGCATGCATACCATTAAAGCTGTAATGGTGGCCACGCTGGCCTAGCATCATGTGACTTGCCTTTATACACTGGCATGAACAGGATATCGCAGTTTTTTGTTAGGATCAGAGGTAAACAGTTTTTTCGCAAACTGAAAAAACTGTTTACCTGGGTCCTTATAATATTTTTTGCGGTTTATGTTGCCTGTAATATCGTTATTTATTGCAGTTCAAAAGGTTTCTTGTATGTCGATCAGGCCACCACACCCGCCAGTTATGTGGCACTGGTTCCCGGTGCCAGTGTATATGCCAACGGACAACCTTCGGAAATACTTGCCGACAGGCTGGATAAGGCTTTTGAGCTATACGAGGCAGGCAAGGTAAAGCGTTTTTTGTTGAGCGGCGATCATAGCACCCGGACATACAACGAAGTTAAAGCAATGAAAAACTACCTGAACAAAAAAGGGGTACCGGACAGCGTGCTTTTTACCGACCATGCCGGCCTGGATACCTACAGTTCGATGGTGCGGGCTGCCCGTGTGTTTGAAGTGGACAGCCTGATTGTGGTAACGCAGACTTTTCATTTGCGCAGGGCGGTTTATATTGCCCGTAAACTGGGGCTGACAGCCTATGGATACCGGGCTGATGTGCACAGGTATCCCAGCATAAATTACCTGATGATACGGGAGAGCTTTGCCGGAATCAAAGCCGTTTTTGAGGTGCTTTTTCATGTTAATCCCAGGTTTGGCGGAGAAAAAATTCCCATCACCGGAGACAGTAGTAAAAGTTACGATTGATAAGCAATACTCCGTTGCCGGTCTATTCCAGGGATTGCATTTTTTTATGGTTTTGTATCAAACGTTCAATTGCAGCTTTTTTCTCTTCCGCTTCGAGCAATTCCTGCTTTTTGTTGTCAATGGATGTTTGTATCTGATGGTAATGGTCTGTAGCGTTTTTTCCATCAGCTTTTAATTGCTTTAGCTGTGCTTCATATTTTTTGCTTTCGGACGACAAAAAACTAATGCGCGACTGTATGTGGGCAAGATCATTGTCGAGGTTTATACCGAGGCGTTCGTTACATTTCTGGAGCAGCTCGAGCAGCATGGTTTCGCGGGCCAAAAGTTTGTTATATTGAAAAATTCTTTTGTCTTCGGCCTGTTTGAGCTTTTCGTATTCCTCTTTGGTTTTAATGTAGTTTTCTTTTTTTGTTTTTTTATTGGCTTCCAGTTCTGTCATGGTTTTTTTCAGGTCATCCATTTTTTCATGATTGGCATCCTGCCAGCCGGTGAGTGTGCGCTCAGCTTTGGGAATTTCGTACCGCACCGCGGCCAAATCTTCTTTTAAAACCTCGATAAGTTTGTTTGTTTCATCAGAATTAGCCAGGTTGTAAATGTTGTTGTTGTATATTTCATTGAAATTTTCGGTTACCACGGTTTTCTCCTGGTTGTCCAGATATATTACAAACTCCTTGTTGGCGCGTTTCACTTCCGAAGAGTTAAAATTGGATGTTTTTATGAATTCATCCATTTCGTCTAATGCAACTTCTTCGCCTCCAAAGATTATGATAACCGATTTTACCTTTACCAGCATATTGTTTTTATAATCATCACGGGTTTCGATTTTCCATGCAAAATTGATTTCCTGGGGGTACAGCATCCCAGTGTTGTCGGGGTTGAGTAAGATGTAATAATTGTAAGTTTTTGATTTTTTTGGGTTCTTACTGTCTGGAATTACAATGGGAATATCAATCCGTAGAAATGTCTTGCCTGCAATACCGGTTTCTTTCTTCTCGAGGCTGTGTAGTTTATTGATGATGTCTTCCATTTTGCTGAGCACATCCTTTTGGTAATTCATATCCTTATAGAAATACCAATAATCGGAGAAGTCATAATTCTTTTTAAAACTCTCTACCTGTCCAACGAAAGATTTTCCTGGTTTTCCACCTCTGACACCGGCGTGTTTTCCGCAATAGATATATGCCCAGTAAATTTTGTCATCTTTCCATACGTAAATTTTATAAATACCGTCCACCGTGCCGTCATCGTTCAGGGGCATGATACCCGGTTCGTAGGGATAACAATAAAAACCCTGGTTTATCATGCGACCGTTGAGGGTGTTCAGGCGGATGTCGTCGGAGTTGGAATAGCCCAGTTTTTCGCAGCCTTCTTTCCAGATGATAACGCCTTCGAACTGCGAAAAAGGAGGGAAGTCGTGCGGGATGATGGTAGGCATGTTTCTACCCTTGGTGCCATAGGGTAACATTACAAAATTCAATAAGCCGGTTTTGGTACTTACCTCACTGTCTTTGTCGTATTGAAAGGCACAATGCCAAATGGGGTTTTTTTTGTCGCCCGGAACCCAGGCGTAGCTGTACGATTCAAGCTCTCCATTGAGGTTTCTGCCTTTGCCTTTTAAAACCACGGTTTCATTTAAGTCCCTCCAGTAAATGTCGTTGAAATATCTGAAAAGCTCGTATTTTCCGAAACGCAGAATTTTTTCGTTGGGTTGGTGCAGCAAATCATAGACTTCATTTTTGTAATTGTCGATAAGCCGGTATGGAATATCATTGACGGTGAGGTTGTTTTCCGCCAGGTATTTTTTTGTGTTGAAACGCTGCAGGATACATTGCTGAATTTCCGGGGGAGTTTCGTTTGAGAACTGCCGTGCGGCGATGTTGATGCTGTCGCAGTACATCAGGAAAAAGGTTTCCATCCATTCGTACACCAGGTCGAAATTGTTGGCATCTTTCCACGATCCGGAACCTTCAATTTGAGGGAAAACAAGCGTATCATAAACGGTTTTCTTCCCCATCTTTTTCTTGATGTAAAAACCCGCCAGGTCGGCCGTAACCCGCCCTGAGTCGATACCCAAACGCGGTATGGTGGACATAAAAGGTTTTTCTACAGCTACATTTTTGCCAATGTTTTGATTAAAGGCAGAATCCACCATAAATTTTTCTTCCGTGATGTTGTAATGCCAGATACATCCCAGATCGTAAGAGTGGTGGTTTTTTACTTTTTTGGCTGGCAAAAAATTTATTTCTGCTGCAGTATAGCCCAGATTTACCAGCGTCGACAGTAAGGTGTTGCCAAATATCAGATAGTCGTAGGCTGTGGTGTAGGTTCTTATTCCATAATCAAATTTGTTGTTTGGTCCGACAAATCTTCCGTCAAACAGGCCAATCACATACTGACTTCCATACTGATTGGTATAGAATTTTTTTCTCAGGTTGAATACCTCTTTCCATTCGTCCACAGGTTTTGATTTTTTTATGGAATCGCTTACGCTGTTTCGGGGAGTATCGTTTTGGCCAAGGGCCGAAGGGATAAGGGAAAGGGAAAAAAGTATGTACAGGGAAAGCGCAAAAATTAATTTATTCAGGCAAAAACTTCTGCAGGAGGCAGGGCGTACTGCTCCCTTTTTCAGAACCATCAAGAGTTCTAATAAGAAATTATTTTTATTGTTTAAAAACAAAATATATCCTATTAGCAGCCTGTTAAAAATTATTAGTTACACATTTATTAATTCAATAAAAGCTCGAAAATTTCTTTAAATATCCATTAGCTTTTTATACAAAAATACGAAAAAAAGGTTACATAATCAATAAGATATAGTGGATACACCTGTAGTAAGTGCTTATTTTTTTACCAAAAAAAATTTTTGGTTATTTGTTATTATCTGCCTGAATGGAAAATCAGGGTTTGAATTGAAAAGTTGAATAAAAACGATTTACCGGAGTTTTTTTGTTCGCAACCTCAGTGAATTCAGTACCACAACGACATCAGAAAATGCCATGGAGGCAGCTGCAATCATGGGATCTAAAAGGCCAACGGCCGCAATGGGCAGCGCAATAACGTTATAAAAGAAAGCCCAGAAAAGATTTTGTTTTATTACCGTCATGGTATTTTTACTGATCAGGTAGGCTTGTGAGAGGAGATTCAATTTTCCGTTCATCAGGACGATCTGTGCCGATTGAATGGCAATTTGTGTCGCATTACTGAGGGAAATGCCTACCGTGGCTTTCGAAAGGGCAGGGGCATCGTTGATTCCGTCACCCACCATGGCTACACCGCCGGCTTTGTCAATGGTTTCGATGGCAACGAGTTTTTCGGCAGGCATTTTTTCGGCAAAAAAACTATCTATCCCTATTTTGTCGGCCAGTTCGCTGCATTTTTGGTGTGAGTCGCCGCTTATCAAAAAAGTTTTGAACCCATTATTTCTGAAAAACGTTAACGTCTCTTTTGCATCAGACCTGGCTTCATCCTGAATGTCCACTGTGGCCACCACAAGGTTATTCTTTATCAGGTAAATATCATGGGAGTTTTCTTCAGTAAGTCCTGCGGCTGCATTATATGAACCGGCAAAATAGGTATTTCCATGAAAGTCTTTTGCGCCTATGCCCGTCCCTTCCTGTTCTTTGATATCAGTCAAATCAATGATTTTTTCATTTTGGAGTTCCCTGGCCAGTGAAACTGCGATGGGGTGCGACGAAAATCTTTCCAGCGAAAACAACAGCGAGCGGGCTTCATCATGACTTATTCCGAATGGTTTTATTTCGCGGATGGCAAACGCCCCAGTGGTCAGTGTTCCTGTTTTGTCAAAGGCAATATTTTTCAGCGAACTGAATTTCTGCATGGTGCTGGCGCCTTTGATAAGTATGCCAAGTTTGGCCACTCTGCCAATACCTACCACCACTGCTGTTGGTATGGCAAGCCCCAGCGCACATGGACAGGCTATTACCAGCACGGCAATGCTTCTGAGCAACGAAAATTTCAGACCAATATCAAAAACAAGAAAGTTCAGGATAAAAGTAAGTATGGAAATTATGACCACGGCTGGCACAAACCACGCACTGATTTTATCAGCCAGGGTTTGCAGCCTGGGCTTATCCTGCTGAGCTTTTTTTACCAGATCGATAATCTGGCCTAACACAGAATTTTCACCCGTGGCTGTAGCTTTTACTTTTAGGTTTCCTGATTTCAGCAGGGTGCTTCCCACCACAGCATCGCCCGTGTTTTTTATCACCGGTTGGCTTTCTCCGGTGATGACAGATTCATCAATTATTCCGTTGCCCCAGATTATCTCGCCGTCGGCAGCAATTTTATCGCCGGTATTGACAAGAAAAACATCACCATTTTTTATTTTTGCTGCTTCCGTTTCGACAATTTTTTCATTGCGGCCTGCATAAGTAATTACCTTGGCTTTCACCTGCTGCATTTTTACCAGTTCATCAACCGCAGAGGTGGTTTTTTTAACCGAAAGGTGTTCGAGCATATTTCCAAGGAAAATCAGGGTGATAATACTTGCCGTGGTCTCGTAAAACTGGTAATCATGCCCGAGGTTAAGGATAGTACCTGCGAGGCTGTAAAAAAAGGCTGCCGACGAACCCAGGCTTATCAGCACATCCATGTTGGGCACACCCGAACGAAGGGAATAAAAAGCACTTTTGCCGAAATGCCATATGCCAACGATATAAACGGGAAGACACAATAGAAGTTGAAATAAGGGTTGATGTAAAAAATCAAAAGGAAGAAACATGGCTGCAAGCAAAGGAACTGTGAACACTAGTGAAAAATAAAACTTTACTTCAATGCTGCTCAATATTTTTGTGGTTTTGTTTTCTTTTTCACTGAGGCCGCCTGCCACATGATACCCCATCCCATTTATTTTATTGATGGCGGCCTGCACCTGACCTTTTTCATCATAACTGAAATGTACTTCACCTGTGGTAAAATTAACATCCACCTTTTCCAGTCCAGACTTCTCCAGCTGTTTTTTTATTCCTAAGGCACAGTTTGTACAATGCATGCCTTCAACAATAAGTACCGTTTCTTTTGATTTTTTCATTTACTTATCTGTTTTTTTATAAGGCCGCCAAACATTGTTTTTGTATTTATGCAAAGATAAAAAAAAGGGAGGTAACGGTCAACCGGTATTTCAATAAACACTATTTTTACGGAAACTTATGAGGTAAAAAAAACTATGCAACCGTTAAGATTTAAAGATGTTGCCGTAACACCCGGAAATAGTAAATGGGCGGCCAGTATCAGGCGTGAAAAAGCAATTTATAAAAAAAAGGACGATATCCGGAGCGAGTTTTCACGCGATTATAACCGCATTCTTCATAGCAAGGCCTACCGCAGGCTGAAGCACAAGACACAGGTTTTTTATGCAACACAAAATGATCATGTGTGTACGCGCATTGAGCACGTTACCCATGTGGCTTCAGTGAGTTACAGCATCGCCAATTATCTCGGGTTGAACACCGAGCTGACCAATGCCATTGCTATCGGCCACGATTTGGGCCATGCTCCTTTTGGCCACGAGGGCGAATATATTCTCCGCAAAATAGTGATGGATGAAATGGGCGAATCGTTCTGGCATGAGAAAAACAGTCTGTTTTTTGTGGATAGACTGGAAACGCTTCCCGACCTTACCAATAAAGATCACAACCTAAATCTTACCTATGCCGTGCGTGATGGCATTATTTCGCATTGCGGCGAAGTAAACGAAAACGCTATTTTCCCCAGGCAGGAGCTGATCAGGCTGGAAGATATCGAAAGGCCCAATCAATATGCCCCTTTTACCTGGGAGGGCTGTGTGGTGAAAATTGCCGATAAAATTTCGTACCTCGGGCGGGATATTGAAGATGCGCTGACCTTGAAGATCCTTGACAAAGGGCAGATTGCCGAACTTTCAGAGATTGTTGCGGGGATAAAAAAAGTGAAGGTCTGGCAGATAAACAACACCATCCTGATGAATGATTTTGTAATCAATCTTTGCAGAATGAGCACGCCCGAAAAAGGCATTTTGTTTTCGGAGAAGTACCTTGAATTGATCAATTCCGTAAAAAATTTCAATTATAAACACATCTACCGGCACAAACGTCTGGAGTATTACGGACGCCTTGCTTCGCTGGTGATTAACTCTATTTATTCAGCCCTGGCAGCCTTATACGGCCCCAAAAACAAACTGATAAGCACTCTCGACCAGCAGGAGAAAATTTATCCTTCGCTGATAGGGGCTTTTAAATACTGGCTGATGAAATATTCCGACATAGACCTCGAAGAACGCAAAACCACAAAGTTTGGCAATCAGTTGGTGTATGATATCAATAATGAAAAAGATTATAAAATGGCGATTTTGCACTACATATCCTCTATGACAGATCATTTCGCCATGAAACTGTTTGGCGAACTGACACGTTTCTGACAGTTTTCAGGAAATTAATACATTTGCAAAAAAAGTAAGTTGATATGGCAAAGAAAAATGGCAAAATGAAAGAAATTATGGACCGTTTTGTGACCAGGTCGCAAATAAAACAGCAGGTCTATCAGAATACGCTTCATGTATTTAATGAATTGAAATCGGTGGTAAAAGATTTTGCAGTTGAAACACAGAAAGACTTTAAAAAGGGTAAAATTTACAACATACCAATAGAATACAAAGTAAAAGGAGATTTTGAAGCTGAACTTACCTTTGCCGGTGATACGTTGTTTTTTACCATGCATACCAACGTTTTCGAGTTCCCGCGCGACCATAGCATTATGCGGAGTTCCTATCTGAAAGAAGAACCTGACAGGGCGTATTGCGGAATAATTTATGTGTACAATTTTCTGGCAGATTCATTGCGTTATAACCGCGAAAATGATATTGGATACCTGGTGGCCCGTATTTTTGTAAACAAAGAACGTCATTTTGTGGTTGAGGGAAAAAGGCAAAATGAGTTTTTAAGCGATTCCTTTGTACAGGAATCAATAGATTACCCAATACTAAGGCGAATTTTGGAAACGGCCGTGCTGTACTGTCTTGAATTTGACCTGTTGTTACAGCCGTATGACATGCAGAAGGAAATAACCGTGAGCCAGATCAAGGAATATTCATCAAGTATCAGTATAACCACAGGCAAACGACTTGGTTTCCGTTTTCAGGCCGACCCGGAAGAACAGCTTTAGAAAGAAAAATATTGAAAAAAATTTTTTGAAATAAAAAATAATTGTATCTTTGCACCCTCAAAAATTGAGAGAAAAACATCCGGCCCGTTCGTCTAGTCGGTTAGGACGCCAGGTTTTCATCCTGGAAATCAGGGGTTCGAGTCCCCTACGGGCTGCAAACAAAATTTTTTAAAATGGCTAATCATATTTCATCCAAAAAAAGAATCAGGCAAACAAGCACCAAAAGATTGCACAACCGTTATTATGCTATAACCATGCGTAATGCATTAAAACAATTCAGAGCGCTGAAAGAAAAGGATAAGGCAGTTGCTGAAATGCCTAAAATGGTTTCCATGATTGATAAACTTGTCACCAAGGATATCCTGCATAAGAACAAAGCCGCTAACCTTAAATCAGGTATGGCCAAATTTTGCAGCTCCCTGAAATAATTTTTTTTTTAATATTTTTTTTAACCCTTGTCACAAGCAAGGGTTTTTTTGTGAATAAAATTATATAATTTTACATAAAAAAATATACGCTATGTCTGAATTGAGAAATATCAAGCAATGGGCCGAGGACGACCGTCCCCGCGAAAAACTTATTGCCAAAGGAAAAGCGGCATTGAGTGATGCCGAGTTGCTGGCAATACTGATGCGGTCGGGTTCGCAAAAAGAAACTGCCGTAGATCTTTCTAAAAGAATCCTGTCGGATGTTTCGGACAATCTGCTTGAATTATCAAAACTTAGCCTGAATGATTTAATGGCATACGGCGGCGTGGGTGAAGCCAAGGCGCTGAGTATTATTGCCGCCCTGGAGCTTGGCAAACGTTGCCGTGTGTCGGAAGTGGCCATCAAAGAAAAAATTTCAGGCAGCAGGGATGTCTTTGAATATTTTCAGAACAACCTGGCCGACAATCAATATGAAGAATTTTGGGTGTTGTTTCTCAACAGGGCAAATAAAATAATAAAGAAGAACATCATCAGTCAGGGAGGCATCGCGGGTACGGTGGCCGATCCGAAAAAAATTTTTAAAGCAGCCCTCGAAAACAATGCCTCCTCGATGATACTTTGCCATAATCATCCATCAGGAAATATTAAACCCAGCGATGCCGATGTTAAACTTACCAGAAAATTGAAAGATGCCGGAACTTTGATGGATATCAGCGTATTGGATCATATTATCATAGGGGATAACACCTATTTTAGTTTTGCTGACGAAGGCCTGATGTGATGCATGCCGTGTGGCCGAAAATTTTTGTTATTCCGCTGTATCAGGGACCTTTCAAGACCACGCTGTGTAGATCTTATACTCTATGGTATGCCGTGTAATTCTTTTTATTGTTACAGAGAGAGGTAATTATGTTTTGCACAAAAATAACATTTAATGACATAAATTCAGGTCACATTGAGAGGTAATTATGCTGCGCACAAAAATAACATTTAATGAACATTTGTACTTTTAAAGAGCAGAAGTACTGGCGCTATAGCAG
>Ga0209604_1000336_pt1 | contig 45325 bp, 46 predicted proteins | sample AD_UKC097_MetaG_FD_184405 | JGI IMG/M metagenome (GOLD analysis project Ga0209604, IMG submission 184405) | Active sludge microbial communities of municipal wastewater-treating anaerobic digesters from USA - AD_UKC097_MetaG (SPAdes) (version 2) | ecosystem: Engineered > Bioreactor > Anaerobic >...
GGCCCGCTGAAGCTCCACGCGCATCATCTCAAAGAACGGTTCCGGCTTGTCCGGAAGAGACTTGATAATCTCGTTGACTTCGGTTACGGTAATTTCCAGTTTCATGAGGCGCTTTCTCCTTTCATGGGGGGTTTGAGCTAAACCCTTGTAAAGGAAAAGCGCCTTTTTTACGAGACAGAGGATTTACACAAGATTTTTTACACTACCTATGGATGGGGTAGTCACAGTGGTTGAGGATCCCGTAGCGATGTCTCTGCAGCATGTTGGCAAAGGCGCACAGAGACTTCTGCTTGAGGGATCGGGCCAGTGGACACCACTGATCGAGCGCCTTGGCGGCCTAGGTGCGTGAACGATAGCTCCAGAGGAGCTTGAGCTGAGCTTGTCTTTGAGGATCATCACCGTGCTAATGACCTCGTTGAGCGCCAGCAGCTCTTTGAGCTGTTGCCGGTGGCTTCGGCGCCGCACGTTGCGGCGGTTTTTCAGCAGCAGATACTTGGCGCCCTTATAGACCTCTTTATGCTCTTTGGAGGCCTTGCGATACTCGCTGTTTCGCACGGTGTCGATCACGCGGCCAAAGGCGGCCACGACGTGGAACAGGTCAAAGACGATCCGGGCGGCCGGCAGTTTTTTTAACGGCCTTGATGTAGGGGTCCCACATGTCCATGGCGACGGCTTCAATGGCCTTGCGCTGCCCCGCACTGAGCAGGTTGAAGAAGCGCATCAGGGTCTTGGCTTTCCGATCTTTGCCGACATAGACAACGCGGCCGTTTCGTAGTTGAGCACCACGGTCAGGTAGCGGTGGCCCTTGAGGATGGAGATCTCGTCGACCGCCAGGATGCGAAGGCCCGCAAGGTCGGGTTTGCCGTATCGGGCCTCTAAAAAGAGCTTGTCGGCCTCCTTGACCGTCTTCCAGTCCAGGCCCAGGTGCCGGACGACATCTTGGACCGTCATCCATCGGGATGTAAACGGCCAGCCGCCTCGTGATGCGCAGGTAGGGGTCAAACAGCTCCAGATCCTCGATCACGATCCGCCGGCAGGCGGCACAGTAGAACTTGCGGTAGCGGCAATCGAGCCAGACCCGGGTGACGGCCATGTCCAGGTCCCGGACCGAACGGCCCGTCCATCTGTGAACCGTGGCGGCTTTCTTGCCGCAGCGATGGCATACGGGTGCAAAGCGCTGGTCGGGTTCCATCTGAATCCGAGCACGGTTGGTTTCCGAGGCCACTATCTGGCCCTTGATTTTGATTCGACGAAAGGGGAAGTACGGTGCTATAGTGGCTTCGGACATCACAGACCGCCTGCGGATAGGATTTTTCTTCGCAGATCAACCTATACCCCCGGAGATACTGGATGTCCATTGCATTTGAGATCATAACCGATTCCCCTGACTTCAACCAACTAACTCGGAGAAGAACCAGAAATAGTAATGCTGGCCTGAGCATTATGCATATCAGGTGCAAAGCGATAGGTATAAAAAATGCGATCTCATCTGTTTTATCCAAGGAAAACGTGATTCCCTCTGTTCGAAAATGCAGCAGCCGCATTAAAGGGGTTGCGGCACCCACCTTTGTGGAGGGGATTACCTTGGTGTCCACCGTTACCGTTGACCGTCGCAATGCCGCACGTCGATGTAGTTGGAAGTTGTTAGACCGCCAGTCTTGGAGTGTTGCGAAAGCCGCTACCGTAAGCCAGAAGAAAGGAGAGGTGGCCCATGTCGCTTCGCATCCTTGTCTGCGTCAAACAGGTTCCCGACCCAGAACAGTTTGACCGTATCACTCTAGATCCTGACACGGGATCCATCAACCGCGGCGGGATCCCTCCGGTTACCAACCCCGCCGACCGCCACGCCGTTGAAGAGGCCCTCAGAATCCGAGAGATCCTGGGAGGCAGCGTGACCGTCCTGACCATGGGCCCGCCCCAAGCCAGAAAATGCCTCGAGGACGCCTTGGCCATGGGGGCCGACCGCGGGGTGCTGCTGTGCGACATGGCCTTCGCCGGAGCGGACACTCTGGCCACGGCGGCCGTCCTGGCAGCCGGGATCCGTTCCGCCGGTGAGTTCGACCTCGTTCTGTGCGGAAACGAATCGGTGGACGGGGCAACGGGGCAGGTTCCCGCGCAGCTTGCCGAGACGCTTGGATGGCCACGCGTCACACACGTCCGGAAGATCGAGGTCAAAGCGGAAGAGAACAGGGCCCTCGTCGAGCGGGAAATCGAGGGAGGTTTTCTGCGAGTGGACGTGACGCTCCCGGTCGTCATCGCAGTAGTGAAGCGGATCAACCGCTACCGGCTTCCCACCATCTTTGGCATCCTCGAGGCCGGGAAGAAGGAGATCGTCGAGGTGGGCTGCGCCACCTGCGAGAACTGCGGCCTCGCAGCCGGGGCAATGGGCCTCGGGGGTTCGCCGACGCGGGTCGTGGGGGTCTTCCAGGCGCCCCGCAAACGCCGCGTGGAGATGATCGGGGGCGAGCCGAGAGACGCTGCACGTGCGCTCGTGCAGAAGCTCCGCGAGATGGGTGCACTGTAAAAGAGCCGCAAGCAACAAGCTTCAAGCCACAAGGCAAGAGAACAGAAGGAAAAAGATATGGACGCATCGGGTCGAGATCAAATGAGCGATATCCTCGTCTGGGCGGAGCTGCGGGACGGGCGGCCGTCGGGCGTGGCTTTCGAGCTCCTGAACAAGGCCACGGACCTGGCGCCGGCACAGGGCGGAACGGTCTCGGCCGTCGTGATCGGCCCCGGGGACTGCCGCGCGTGCGCCGCCGAGTTCATCGCCCACGGGGCAGGCCGCGTCTTCGTCGTCGAGGACCCGCGGCTGGCACTCTACCAGGCCGAGGCGTTCACGAAGATCCTCTGCCGGCTCATCGCCGAGACCCGTCCGGGCGTCGTCCTCATGGGGGCAACCTCCATCGGCGCGGACCTGGCGCCCGCCGTGGCGGCGCGGATCGGGACAGGGCTCACGGCTCACTGCACGGACCTTCACATGGAGGACATCGACGGACGCCGGCAACTGGTGATGGTCGTTCCCGGATGGCGGGGAAACCTGATGGTGAAGATCGTTTGCCCCGAAAAGAGGCCCGTCATGGCAACGGTCCGCCCCGGCGTCCTGGAAAAGGGCAACCCGGATCCGTCGCGAACGGGCGAAATCGTCTCCATCCCTGCCGACATCGGAGAGGAGAACTTCCGCGCCCGGACCCTCGAGAGCGTCCGCGAGCCGGAGGAAGGCGGGCTGGAGCAAGCGGCGATCATCGTGTCGGGCGGTTTCGGTTTTTACGAGGCAGGGGGCGTCTCCCTGCTGGAGAGACTCGCCCGCGCCATCGGCGGCGTGACGGCGGGCTCTAGGCCCGCCTGCGACGCAGGCTGGATACCGGAGACACGGATGATCGGGCAGAGCGGCAGGACCGTGAGCCCAGGGCTGTTCATCAGCATCGGAACCTCCGGGGCGCCCCACTATACGACGGGGTTCGCGAAGGCGGCCCTCATCGTGGCCATCGACAAGAACCCGAAGGCCCCGATCTTCGACATCGCCGATTTCGGCATCGCCGGCGATCTGAGGGACATCGTCCCCGCCCTCGCGGAGGTCCTAGAGTCGGAGCGATAGCGAACCCGCCCGACGCACGAGGCGAAGGCAAACGAATCTCGAATCACGGAAGGGGGAAGCGCCATGTTTGAATTCACGAAAGAGCAGGAGATGATCAGGGCCATGGTCCGCGAATTCGCCGATACGGAACTTGCGCCAAAGGCACTCGAATTTGACAGGAAGGGGGAGTTTCCCTTGGAGCAAGTCCGTAAACTCGGGGCGCTGGGTATCATAGGCATCGCCTCATCCCGGGAGTACGGTGGGTCGAAGGCCGGGCACCTGCCCGCGGTGATCGCCGTCGAGGAAATTGCCCGGGTCTATCCCTCGCTCGCCTTCATCCTCGAGGTGGAGCAGGCGCCCCTTTACATGATCGAAACCTGGGGAACGCCGGATCAGAAGCAGGCCTGGCTACCGCCACTCATCCGCGGCGAGAGGATCGCCGCCGTGGCGGCCACCGAGCCCACGGGAGGATCCGATCTGTCAACGCTGAACACCACGGCCGTCGCCAACGGGGACGACTACCTCCTCAACGGAAGGAAAGTCTACATTACCAACGGCGGCGTGGGCGACTGGGTCCTCGTTCTGGCCAGGACGGGCGAGAGGGCCAGCATCCTCGCACTGGAGAAAGGCGCGCCGGGATTCGTCGTGAGCCGCAGGCAGGAGATGATGGGGTTCAGGTCGGGCGACGTCTGCGAACTGGGGTTCAGCAACTGCCGCGTGCCGAAAACGAACCTCATCGGCAAGGAAGGCGGCGGCCAGGCGATTGCCATGGCAACCTTCACGGTGAGCCGCGCCGCCGTGGGTGCCGTGGGGCTGGGCATCGCGCGCGGGGCTTTCGACATTGCCTTGAAGTACGCCAAGGAGCGTGTTCTCTACGGCAAGCCCATAGCGAACCTCCAGGCGATCCAGTTCATGCTCGTGGACATGGACACGGAAATCGATGCCGCCCGCTGGCTCATCTACCATCCCGCGGCCTGCCTGGACCGGGGCATGGGGCCCCGCGACATCGGCAAGCTGTCGGCCCGGGCGAAATACATCGGAGGCGAGGTGGCGGCAAGCGTCACGATGAAGGCCATGCAGATCCTCGGCGGCTATGGGGTGAGCCCCGAGTACCACTTGACGAGGCTGCTGGCCGACGCCGTGGAGATTTTCCCGGCCACGGGCACGCCCCAGATCATGAAGTTCATCCAGGCCTTGGAAATCGTAAAATAACGGCTGCCGCATTGCCGCAGCTGGCGGGCTGATCCTTCAGCCGCGAACATCGGAGTGACGGGGATGGGCCGATTCTTCAGGGCACTCTCCTTTATGGCGGACGGGGTGTTCGTGTTGGCACCGTCGAGGATTAACCAGAAAGGCGGCGTCTGATTTTTCGACATTATTTGCCGCCCGACGCAGGTCCTTACGACTTTTCGGCTCCCATCTGCGACGAAAATGTCGTCCTTATTTTATTCAATAAAATCCGCTTATTGAGAAATTAATCTCTCGTTAGTCAACGCCTTTCTCGAAAACTGTCCCTGAAATGTCACTCTCCGATCTTTTATTCCACCATGCGGTATTTAAAATTTTCAAGGGGAAACAAGACCTTATCCATTTTTCGCACGTTTTCGGCTACCTGGCAAACCTGTTGCTATATCGAAGCGTTTAAGAAAAGGAGGTCAATAATGGCTACGACCAAGATGAAGCGCTACAGAACATTATTGAATCACCGGATCGAGGAAATCCTGAAAGCGAATGGAAAACCCCTGTTCCCGTCGGAGAATCTGAACGGCCTGCTGCCGGACATGTACGACCTTGCGTCGTTCGAGTCGGAGCGATTGTACGAATACGCCCTGAAGGACCGGGAGAGAAAGACGGTTCTCGAGCTGATCGAGGCTGTCAAGAGAATCGAGGAAGGCAACTACGGCATCTGTGAGGATTGCCTGAAACCCATTTCCGACAAGAGGCTGCAGGCCGCCCCTGCGGCGACCCTGTGCATCGAATGCAAGGCCGAAACCGAGAAGCGCGAGCGGGCCGAAAAGATGAGGCAGGCCCACACGACCTTCGGCATTCAGCTCGGGGAACCCCCGGGAGCAAAGTAGAGAAACCCGGTCCCTCGCGAGGGTCGGCAAAAGAACCCCCCACGCCCATCTCCTTTCATCTTTGAGAAGGCCCCCGTTTCGGGGGCCTTCCCGTTTCCCCTTCTCTCGTACCCGGAACCCTTAGATATACATTGCCGCCAGGATCGCATAGAGCAGCGCCGGCACGAGGTTACCGACGCGGATCTTCCTGATCTCGAGGATGTTGATGCCGATCCCGAGGATGAGAAGCCCTCCCGTGGCGGTCACGGCCTCAATCACGGCCGGTTCCTGGAGAAACGTCAGCTGCGAGGACAGCAGCGTGATCGATCCCTGGACGACGAAGACCGACAGGGCGGAGAAGGCCACTCCCAGCCCGAGCGACGAGGCAAAGGCGACGGATGCCACGCCGTCAAGCAGGGCTTTGATGTACAGGATGGACGGGTCGCCCACGGTCCCGTCGCGTATGGAGCCGACGATCACCATGGCGCCCGTGCAGTAGAGGATGGAGGCCGTGACGAACCCCTGGACGAAGGTGGAGGAGTCGGAGCGCAACCGCTTTTTGAGCCGTTCGCCGAGATTTGCGACCGCCCTCTCGATGTTCATCAGCTCTCCCGTGACGGCGCCGGCCAGCAGCGAGCCGATCACCAAGAGCGGCCTTGTCCCCGACAGGGCCATCTGGAGCCCGATCAGGACCACCGACAGGCCCAGGGCCTGCATGACGATCGTCTTGATCCGGTCGGGAAGCCGGCTCCCGATGACCGCGCCCGCCAGGCTCCCCGCCACGATGGCGGCCGTGTTCACCAGGGTTCCCGTCACTGTTCGCTTCCCTGTCATTTTGATTGGATCTTCAGGTTCATCTCTATATCATCGGCGAAGCTCGCTGACAACGAACTTAAGAAGGCAGGAAGGTGAGAAGTTGATTGCAACAAAAACACGTTACCTACGGATACGCCCTTAGTGGCATTATCGGTTTTTCATTGAGCCTGTAATGGAACAGCACTTTCAGGATGTTTTCGATTCCGCGTTCGCTCCACCGGGCACCGACATCGGCCCTACGGTTGAGCTCCCTCATCTCCCGCTCCAGGGGAGCGGTCGTCGTGAAGGCAAAGCCCTTTTCGGCTTGCCAGCTGAAGGTTTCCGGCTGAGCGTTTTGGAGGTGCTCGGCCGATTGACGGAAGCCGTCACGCTGTAGCTCTTGGATAAAGGCATCGAGGCCCTCGGGGGCGCGGGGTCCTTGGCGCCACAGCAGACGCTTCAGGCGCTTCTGGTAGTGCCGGCGCCGCTCGACCTTCATGCCATCCTGCCAGAGGTAGTGGTTGAGCTGGTGTACCAGATGCCAGCGGCAGCGCTGAACGTTGGAGGCACAGGCCTTGAGGTTCATGCCCCCATCGTGCACGAGCCGTTCGACCGGCAGCCCCAGAAGCCGCTGACGCAAGGCCTCGGAGTCGCCCACGTGCAAGTGCACCAGCCGTTTGAGGATGCTCGGCCGCCCGGCCACCTCGGGACCCGGGACGGCGGTGATGGCCAGATGAGCGGCCGCGCCTCGCGGGTTCTTCCCCGCTTTGACCCGGGTGCCGTCGACCAGCACGGTTGTGCCGGCCACCTCGTCGCACGGGGCGATCGTCGCAGCCCTGGCGGCAATCTGGCGCCGCACTCCCTCCGGGGAGGGGGCGTCGGCCAACAGCGTGCGCAGGGCCCAGGATGCCCGCCCAAAGGGCATCTGGATCCCCAGCCCGATGGCCTTCTCGACCAACTCGTCGAGGAACCGCCGCTGGAAGGAAAGCCCCAGCACCGCATTGACCGGTCGGAACGTCCGGTGGCAGGCTTTGCAGCGCATCTGCTGCACCTGCAGAGGCAACCGGCCGCGCGAGCTCCGCAGCACCCGAGGCCGCCAGCCCTTGCGGATCAAGGCCGTGCTGCCGCAGCGGGGACAGTGCAACTGACCCCGACGCCCGAGACACCACCGGATCTGGAAGTCTCGGAGTACCTGGCCATAGTCCCGGGCAAACCCGTGATCGTAAACCGCGCCCAGATGAACAAACAATCGATTGACAACGGTCCCGGGGCAGGCAAAAATCCATTCCGGGAGGGGAAACTCTCCTGGGAGCATCTCGATACCTCCTTTCGAGTTTTGGCGAATTCTCCAAAGGCGTATCAGATGCTCTCTGCTTTTTCAAAGAACAGGTAACGTGTATTTTATGCTATCGAGAAGTTAAGAAAGAAGACGACGTCCTGCATTTCTTACCCTCTTGCCCTCTTACCATCTCATTCCGATTGACACCGTAAAGCCGCATTGATAACTAGTAGCTGACTCGACGAGGGGATCGCGCACGTGCACACGTTTCTGTTCGAGGAAGGCCTCTGGACCGTGAAGGGCGAATACGTCGACGAGGCCGGGGGCCGGGCGGCCCTCGAGGGCGAGACGCGCGTGACGCACCGCCCTGGGACCTGGCTCAACGAGGGGCGCATGCGCATCGTCCGGGACGGCACACCGGTGGACATCGAGAACCGGTACCGCATCGTTCCCTTCGCCGACGGGGCCGACTTCACGAGCTGGGAATCCGATCACCCCGCCCTCGGCCGGCTCCGGGGGCATTTTATCGTCGTCGGCAATGCGATCCTGTCCTCGTGCGCGACGGCGGACCGGCTGTACGCCGGCACGGAATTCCTGCTGCAGGAGACGCCGGGCCGATACCTGAACCGGGGCGCGATGTTTTCCCCCCGGGGGCAGGATTTCCTCGTGGTCGGTGATCCTGACGAGAAAGGATTGAGGGCATTGTCAGAATCGGGCGCAGCGAAAACGGTCGAGTCGCTCAAGAAGATCCGCCTCTCGGCCACGATGCTCGAGATCGGCTTCAAGAGCGAGAACCTCGGGGAGGTCATCCATTGCCAGGTCGAGCTCGAGCAGCTTGTGGAGAAGCTCCGGGCCGAGCACGGGGATCTCGTCACCGCGGAGCAGTGCGAAGCCGTGAGAGAGAGCCTGGAAGGGTTCGTGGCCCTGATCGATCAGGCCTTCGAGAAGATATCCGGCGGTGGGCCCGGCAAGCGGTAGCCGCCCGGGCCGGGCTGAGGGGCGCCTCTCTTCAGCGGGCGTACACCCGCATCGTGAACACCTCTCCGCCGGAGAACGTCTCCGCCATCCGATACAATGCCTTCCGGTTGTCTTCGAACGTCCCCGTACGGGAGAAGACATGGAAGGTCGCGGCGTTCGTCTCCCCTTTTACGGGATAGACGCTGCCGAGCGCGGCATGGAGGATGCCGGCCCTCGGCCTGCTGCCGTCCCTCTCCTGCCATTGAAGCCCCGAGGCATCGCAGGCGGTGATCCGGTAGGATCCCCTGACGCCGGGGTCACCGCCCGTGATCAGGAACCATTGCAGGTCGAGAAACGACTGGATAAACTCCGTGGTGCGGTCCTGCAGGGTGAGGACGTTCTCGTATTGGAGAGGCATGGTCCCGCCCTGAACCGCGATCAGTCCCCCGGTCCGCGGGTTGTGGAGAAGAAGCAGAAGCCGGGCGGGCGCCTCGGCCGGAACATGAGGGGAAAATTCCGCCGGGACGGACGTCACCCGTTCCCACCCGTCGCGGGGCAGCTGCACGACGAAGCCGTACCGGTAATTCTGGTATTCACCCTGGTCGATCGTGGGCGGTAGCGAGGCACAGCCCGCTGCAACCGCGATGATTGCGATCAGGGATATGGTTCTCATCTGTCCTCCATGCGTTGACGTCGGCCGGATTCAATGCAATTTCCGTGACGCTGGAGGGTCCGAACCCCGCCCCGGGATCACGGGGGTGAAACGGGGCACTTCGATTGCATTCCCTCCGCACCTGTGATAAACGGATTTCATTATGGAATTTGGCAAATTGTTTGCAGGTTAGCCCCTTTATGCCCGTATACGAATACACCGCCCTCAACGACAAGGGGAAAAAGCTCAAGGGGATCATCGACGCGCAGAGCACTGCGGCGGCCAGGCAGAAGCTGCGCGAGAGCGACATCTACCTGATCGAGCTCCAGGAGTCCTCGGGGAAGAAGAAGGAGAGCCTCCTGAAACGGCATGCCGGCGGGTTTTTCGGCAAGGCGGGCTCCCGCGAGATCACCGTCATGACCCGGCAGCTCGCCACCCTGCTGGGCGCGGGGCTGCCCCTCGTGCAGTCACTGACGACCCTGATCGCGCAGACCTCCCACCCGCAGCTCAAGAAGATCCTGGCCCAGATCAAGGAACAGGTCAACGAGGGGAGCAGCTTTTCCCAGACCATGACCCATTACCCGCAGGTCTTTCCGCCGTTCTACCTGAACATGGTCCGGGCGGGGGAGGCCTCGGGCACGCTCCACCTCGTGCTCGAGCGGCTTGCGGACTTCAGCGAAAAGCAGCAGGCCCTGAAAGGGCGCATCCGGGCCGCCCTCGCCTACCCGCTCTTCATGTTCCTCGTCGGCAGCGTGGTCCTGTTCTTCCTGGTCACCTTCGTGGTGCCCAACGTGACGAGGATCTTCGACGAGATGCACCAGACCCTGCCGCTCATCACGGTCCTCCTCATCGGTGTGAGCCGCTTCCTGGAGACGTTCTGGTGGGTGATCGTCGCGGGGCTGGCGGCAGGGGCCGTCTCGCTCAACTATTTTCTGTCGAAGACCGAAAGGGGCCGGAACGTGCGGGACCGCGTCCTGCTGCGGCTTCCCGTCATCGGGCCCATGAACCGCAAGATGGCCGTGGCGCGGTTCAGCCGGACGCTGGGAACGCTTCTCGAGAGCGGGGTACCCCTTCTGGCGTCCCTGGAGATCGTTCGGAATATTGTGGGAAACGCCCTGATCGGCGAGGCCATCCGGCAGGCCGGCAACGACGTGCGCGAGGGGCAAAGCCTCTCGGCGCCGCTGGCCCGCAGCGGCCTCTTCCCGGCGATCGCCGTCGAGATGATCTCCGTGGGCGAGCAGAGCGGGAACCTGGAGCCCATGCTCTACCGGATCGCCGACGCCTACGAGAAGGAGGTGGAGTCGAGCATCACGATGCTCACCTCCCTGCTCGAGCCGGTCATGATCCTTGTCATGGGACTCATCGTCGGTTTCATCGTCGTCTCGATCCTTCTGCCCATCTTCGAAATGAACCAGCTGGTGCGCTAGGCCCGGCCGGATGGAAAGGTGCTGACATGAGAAACGGATTGCGGATCACCCCGAAGGACGGGACACGGCGCGGCGGCCGAGGGTTCACGCTGATCGAGCTGATGGTCGTCATCGTCATCCTGGGCATCCTGGCCGGGCTGATCATCCCCCGGATCATGGGGCGTCCCGACGAGGCCCGTCAGGCGAAGGCCCGCATCATGATCGAGGGGATCGAAACGGCCCTCAAGCTCTACCGGCTCGACAACGGGTTCTACCCCTCGACCGACCAGGGCCTCCAGGCCCTCGTGGAGGCTTCCACCATCCCGCCCGTTCCCAGGAACTGGCGCGAAGGAGGCTATCTCGAAAAGGGAAAAGTTCCCAAGGACCCCTGGGGAAACGACTTCGTCTACCTCTGCCCGGGAACGCAGGGAGAGTTCGACCTGCTGTCCTACGGCGCCGACGGGCAGCCGGGCGGCGAGGGCAAGAACAAGGACATCACGAACTGGGGGGAGGATTAGACTGCCGTCGGCCAGATGTGCCTACCGGATGCCTTGCGACCGTCGGTAGACGTCCCGGCCGAGGAGTTAGGAAGAGCAGAAGTGAGGAAGAGCGGCGTCAAAGAAGATTCCTGCATCCTCTCCGAGCTTCCTAACCTCGCAGTTTCCTGACTTCACTCGCAGCGGGGCGGTGTCCGACAGAAACCCTGCGGCATTGCAATGAGAATGAAGAACACAGCGCCCGGCCAGAGAGGCTACACCCTCATCGAAATCGCCGTGGTGATCGTCCTCGTCGGGGTGATCTTCCTCCTGGCCATCCCGCGCGTGCAGGATACCCTGACAAGCGACCGGATGCGGGCGGCCGCGAGGAATCTCTCCGGCGCGGCCCGCGAACTCAAGGCCGCCGCCGTCCGCGAGCAGGTCGACCATTTCCTGCACCTCGACCTGGACAGGCGCGTGGTCTGGAACACCCGGGACGACATGACGGCGGAGCTCCGGACGGTCCGCAGGAGCCAGGCCCGGCCCCTGCCGTCCGGCGTGAAAATCGCCGACGTCGCCTTCGCCGGCGAGGGCAAGAAGAACCAGGGGGAGGCCGTCATCCGCTTCTTCGCGCAGGGCTACGTGCAGCCCGCGGCGATCCACCTCACCGATGACGAGCGCGCCATGACCCTGATCTTCGAGCCCTTTCTGAGCACCTTCGAGGTGAAGGACTCCTACGTGGACCTCTGGCAGACGGCGTCGAGCTGAGGCGCATAAAAAACGGTGATCCGGGGACGGTGCCCGGCGGCCAGTGAAGTAAAATGAAAAACGGCATCACCTGCAGAAACTCAAATCCCCCTTCCGTCCCCCTTGGTAAAATGGGGAAAGAGAGGAATTTCAGGGGTTTCACCCTTCTCGAGGTGATGATCGCCATGGCCATCCTGGCCACGGTGCTCGTGACGGTCTTCCATTCCCAGTCCCAGAGCATCGCCATGGCCAACGAGTCCAGGGCGGTGACGACGCTGGCGCTGCTGGCGCAGAGCCGCATGGCTGAAATCGAGGGGCGGCAGGATCTCCCGACGGGGCAGACGACCGGCCATTTCGGCGACGACTATCCCGACTACGCCTGGACGTTGAGCGTCACCCAGCCCCCTGGGTCGGGCTCGCTGCGGAAGGTCGAGGTCACCGTCGTTCACAACTACTACCCGAAGCGGCCCTGCAAGCTCGTCCTGTACAGGCCGGCGAACCTGAACACGGGAAGGCAGGAAGATCGGAAGTGAGAAAGAGCGGCCCATGAGGGAAGAGAGGCGACAGGCGAAAAGGAAATGGCGCTGCGGGGCGGTAACTCCCCCTGTGCCCTCCGCGGGGAAGGGAGAAGGCGAAGGGGGATGCTCTCTTCGACCTGGACCCGTCGTGAAGCGCACCGCTTCGCGCCGCGGCTTCACGCTCGTCGAAATTCTCGTGGCCATCGCCATCCTCGCCGTCGTCCTCTCGACGATCTACGTGTCCTACATCTCCACGATGCGCATCGTGAAGAGCCTTGAGTACGGCGACGAGATCTTCCACATGGCCCGCATCACCCTCGAGCGGATGGTCCTGGACCTGCAATCGGCCTGCAAGGAAAAGGACGCCTACGAGTTCGCGACCCTCAAGGATTCCACGGGAAGACTCCCTCTGAAGGGCATCACGTTCCTGTCGAGGGCCCACCTGGACTTCAGCGGGCCCGGAGATTCGATGGCCGTGGCCCAGATCAGCTACGATCTCGAAGGAGACCCCGCATCGGGCGGGTTTTCCATCGTGCGCCGCGACGTTCTGAGGCAGGGCCAGGACCGGGAGAGCGGAGAAGGCCACCGGATGTGCGGGAGGCTGCAGTTCGTCAACCTCCGGTTCTACGATTCCGTCGGCCGCGAATACAGCCTGTGGGACAGCCGGGATGGCTCGGAAGCCCAGCGCAACAACATCCCCTCGGCCGTCCTCATCGAGCTCACCTTCATCAACCCCGACGACAAGACCCGGCCATACAGGTTCATGACCCGTTTCCTCCTGCCGGGTTCTGTCAAGATGTGATATGATGCGAAACCCGCTTCGAAACGACAGGGGGGTCGCCCTCATCCTGGTCCTGCTCACGGTGAGCGTCATCGTGGTGCTCACGCTGCAGCTCAACGTCTCCTCCCGGGCGCAGGTGCACGAAGCCGCCAACCTGAGCGACGGCTTCCGGGTGCTCTACATCGCCAAGTCCGGGGTCTTTGCCGGGATGGGGCTGCTGTCCGAGGACCGGGGCGAGGCCGACACGCTCAACGAGGCCTGGGCCCGCACGGAAGCCCTCCGGGAACAGTCCAGGGATTATTTCGACGGGGGACATCTCGAGCTTGTCATAGAGGACGAATCAGGAAAGATCAACATCAACAAGCTCGTCCAGGGAAACGAGTTCAATGCGGGGGTCAAGGCGGTCCTTGCCCGGCTGCTCTCCCAGCCCGAGTTCAAGCTTGAGCCCCGGGAGGTGGAGGACATCCTGAGCGCCGTCAAGGACTGGATCGACCCGGATTCGGTCGTGACGGCAAATGGTGCAGAAAATGCATATTATCAAGGCCTTGGGAAATCCACCACCGTGCGGAACGGGCCGATGGAATCCGTCGACGAGCTGCTTCTCGTCAAGGGGATCACGCGGGAACTGTACCACGGGACCGCGGAGAGGCCCGGCCTGGCCCGTTTCCTCACCGTTTACGGGGAAGGAAGCGTAAACATCAACACGGCCCCGAAAGAGGTGCTTCGGGCCCTTTCACCCTCGATCAGCGAGGATGCCGCCAGCCGGATGGACGACTACAGGAAGAACCCCGCCAATGATCTCACGAACCCCTCGTGGTACCGGAGGGTGGCGGGGTTGAACAACACGGCCATCGACGCCATGCCTCTCGCCACCCGGAGCGAGTACTTCCAGTTGGCCTCGACGGGGCACCTCGGGACGATGAAGCGCACCATCCGGGGCATCGTAAAACGGGACGGCGACAGGAGGATCTCCCTGGTCGCCTGGAGATTGGGCTGATGGCACAGTACATCCTCGGGATCGACGTCGGCAAGAGCTGCCTGAAGGCCGTCCTCCTCGAGGCGGGCCTCAGGGGCGGCATGCGCATCGCCGCCTGGGAGAAGGTCGAGATCTCCGCGGCGGGCGGACTGCGGGAGGCCCTGCGCCGTCTCCAGGAGATCCCGATCCTCGCCGTGCCGTCCTGCCACACCTCGATCGCGGCCCGGGCCTTTTCCTTTCGCAACGTGAAACTCCCCTTCCGGGACCGCAAGAAGATCTGCCAGACCCTGCCCTTCGAACTGGAGGGCCAGATCCCCCACCCCGCAGAGAGCGTGCTGATCGATTTCCTCATCCTCGACCAGGCGCGGGGTTCGGACCTCTTCACCGCGGTCATCCCCAGGGCCGACGTGGATGAGCGCATCTCGCTGCTGTCCGACTACGGCTTCGAGGCCGAGACGATCGACGTGGACACGGTTGCCGTTGCGGCCCGCCTGATGACGGCCGTACCGGCCGAGACTCTCGCCCTGCTCCTGGACGTAGGGGCTGCGGAGACGACAGGGGTTTTCTTCAAGGGGGGCAAGATCCTGCAGGTCCGTTCGTTTCCCTTCGGCGGGGATTCCATCACCCATGCCCTTTCCGGGGCCCTGGGGATCTCCTTCAGCGATGCGGAGGCCCGCAAGAAGCGGGGAGAGGCCGCCGTGGCCGAGGAGGAGATCACCGAGGCGTGCTGGAAGTTCTTCGCAACCCTGAAGAATACGATCCGCTCGCTGCGGATGGCCGGTCTGGTCGCCGGCGAACCGGATGCGGTCTGGCTGACCGGCGGGGGGGCCCTCTACCGGAAGCTCGCCGAAGACCTCTCGAGAACCTTCGCAGTTCCCGTAGAGCGGGTCAACGTGACCCAGCTGGCCGGCATCAAGCCCGTGGGGGGAAGTGACGCCGGCTGGGATTCGATGATCATGAACGGCGCCCTCGCGCTTGCCCTTCGCCCCGTATCGAAGGGGCCGGGCTTCGACTTCCTCCAGGGCGGCGGCCGGAAGCGCCGGGAGGCGTTCAAGCTCGACCTCGGCATCAATCTCAAATGGGCGGGCGCCGCCGCCGCTCTCATTTTTATGCTGGCGGGAGCCGACCTGACCCTCTCCTATTACGCGGACAGGACCCGGCTCGATCAGCTCAGGGCCGAGGCGACGTCGCTTCTGCAGAAGAATTTCCCCGATGTGACGCGCGTCGTCGACCCGGCCCAGCAGTTCCGAACCCGGATCGCAGACGCCAGGCGCCTGGCCGCCGCCACCCGCGGCGTGACCTCGGGGGACGCCGTGCTCGTCGTGATGAAGGACCTCTCGGAGCAGGCCCCCGAATCGGCGGAGGTTCTCCTCACGGCCCTGCTCCTCGACGGCGACCGGATCGACGTCCGGGGCGAGGCCTCGAGCGCCGAGGCCGCCGAATCGATCAAAAAGGCACTGGAGGCCACCGGACGCTATGCCGGCATTGCCCTTCGCTTCGAGAGCGCCGGGCAGGGCAGCCGGGTGGAATTCGAGCTCAAGACCACGATGGCGAAGAAACCATGAAGACGTATTGGAACAACCTCGGCCGACGCGAAAAGCTCGCCATCCTGGGCGGCGCGGGAATCGTCACCCTGGTCCTCCTCGTCCAGTTCGCGATCCTGCCCTTCTGGGAGGAAAAGACCCGCGTGGCCAAGGCGATCGAGGCCCAGGAGAAGGTCCTCGAGGAGATGAACGCCCAGCTTGCCGAGTACCGGCTCATCAAGCGGGACATGGACGTTATTCAAAAGGCCATGGCCTCGCGGCCTCCCGATTTCACCCTGTCCGGATTCGTGGACCGAAAAGCGCGGGAATCCGGCGTGCGTTCCAATGTCAGGACCCTCAATCCCTCCCGGGGGGTGAGCGCCGGGACCTACGAGGAGACGATGGTCGATGTGAGTCTCGAGAAGATCACGCTGAGGCAGCTCGTTCTCTTCCTGCACAAGGCGGACTCGCCGCGCGATGCCGTGAGGGTCCGGAAGCTCGCCGTCCGCAAGAGCGCGGAGAGCCCCGACTATCTCACGGCCGCGGTTCAGCTGGCCTCCTACCAGGCGGCGGCCGCGCCCGGACCGAGCCCCGCGCCGCCGGCGAGGAAAGGGGGATGAGGCGCGTTGCCCATGACCAAGGCATTGCGGAAATACGCCGGATACGCGGCATTTGCCGCGGCGGCGCTCGTCGTGCTTGTCTGGATGAAGATGCCCTCCGACGCCCTGCGGTCGCTCGTGCTGTCGGCCCTGTCCAAGAACAAGGCGGACCTGCTGGTCCGTCTGGAGACCGCCGAGCTGGCGCTTCCCTTCGGACTAACGCTCACGGGGCTTTCCGTTCAGCCGAGGGACGGGCGGGGCCCGGGGCTCGAGGCCGGTACGGTCACGGCACGCGCGGCGGTGCTCCCGCTGATGGCGGGCCGTCTGGCATTCCGGGTCCAGGCGACGGCGATGGGCGGACGGGTCGACGGGGACATCTCCTTCCGGGACCGGTTTTCGGCAAGCGGGCCCGTCCGGGCGGATCTCCGATTCGGGGGGATCGATGCCGCCGACTGCCCGGGGCTGGCCGGGCTGCTGGGGCGCTCGGTGCGCGGCCGCGTGGACGGCCAGCTACGGTTCGAGGGGCTCCCGGAGCGCTGGTCCGACGGGTCGGGGCATCTCGAACTGGCCATGGTGAACGGGCTCATCACCTTCAAGGCGCCCCTGTTCGGTCTGCAGGAGATGGCCTTCACGAAGATGGAAGGAAGCCTGGAGCTCGGCAACGGCCGGCTCAGGGTGAACCGGCTCGAGATTGCGGGGGATGTGCTCCAGGGTGATTTCCAGGGCAGCGTGCAGCTGGGCGGGGACCTCTCGCAGAGCCGGATCGCCCTGCGGGGCGACGTCAATCTTCCGGCGGCGGGCCCGGAGCGGTTTGCCGTCGAGGTCGGCGGCACGGTGACGAATCCCGTGGTGACCCCTCTCTGACGTGCGGGAAACGAGAATGCTGCGGTTCATGAAAGACAGGCGCAACACGGTCCTGATCCTCGCGGGGATTGCGGTCGTGCTGTACCTGGCCGTCGACATCGCATACCGGGTCCTCGAAATCACCACGTCGCCTCCCGAGACCTCGGAGCAGGCAGCGGCCGGCTCGCAGGAGGCGGACACGACGAAAGACCCCTTCGAGGCCTACGCCGTGATCGTTGAGCGAAACCTTTTCCGGACGACGGATCGTCCCATCGTCGTGGACCAGACGGACCCCGGGTTCCTCGAGACCGCGAACCTGCCGCTGGATCTCTACGGCACGATCGCCGGACAAGACGGCAGGGGCTACGCGATCATCGAGGAGAGGGACAAGAAGAAACAGCGGCTCTACAAGGTCGGCGACAGGGTCGCCGGGGCCACGATCCTGAAGATCTTCCGCAACGCCGTGGTCCTGCGTGTCGGGGACAGGGACCAGGTCCTAAAGAAAAAGGAGATGGCCGCCAGGGGGGCCGGCCGCATGCCCCCGGCCGGCATTCCCGGCCCGGCACCGGGACCTGCGCCCGAGGCCGCGCCCAGAGCGCAGGGGCGCCTCCCCCAGCCGCCGCCGGGGACGCCCTCCGACCTGGCGAGCCTCCTGACACAGGCCCGCGTGACGCCGCACGTCACTGCGGGCTCGTCGGGCAAGCCCGACGGGGTCGTGATCAACGAGATCCAGCCGGGCAGCATCTTCGAGAACGCGGGGCTCATCAACGGAGACGTTATCCACGAGGTCAACGGCAGGCCGGTCGCGGGGGTTGCAGACCTGGTATCCATGTACCGGGACCTCAGGCCCGGCCTGACGCTCTCCGTCAAGGTCACCCGCGCGGGCCGCCAGGTCGTGCTGAATCATACGGTGCAGTAGCCGCCCCGCAGCGGGGGCGTGGCGGACCGAACAAGGCCGGGAAGGCCCCGGAAATTTGGCGGTGGCAATTTGCCGGCGGTTGTATTAAAAAAACAGGGAGGAATTTCGCGGGGCATGTACAGTTCCCATTTCAAGCTGAAAGAAAACCCCTTCAGCCTGACGCCCGACCCGAAATACCTTTTCCTGAGCCGCCAGCATCGGGAGGCCCTCAATCACCTGATCTACGGGATCAAGGAGAAGAAGGGGTTTATCGTGATCACGGGCGGGATCGGGACGGGAAAGACGACCCTGTCCAGGGCGCTCCTCTCCAGGATGGACTCCTCCGTGGAGACGGCGCTCATCTTCAACTCGTACCTTTCGGACATGGAACTCCTCGAGGTGATCAACCAGGAGTTCCGGATTGCGCTGACGGGCATCGAGCGGACCAAGAGACGCTACATCGACGCCCTGAATGCCTTCCTGACGGAGAACTACAGGGCCGGGAAGAACGCCGTCGTCCTCATCGACGAGGCCCAGAACCTCTCCCGCAACGTCCTGGAGCAGCTCCGGATGCTCTCCAACCTGGAGACGGAAACGGAAAAGCTCCTGCAGATCATCTTGGTCGGGCAGCCGGAACTGAGGGATCTGCTGGAGCAGCCCTCCCTGAGGCAACTGAACGAGCGGATCTCGGTGAGGTATCACCTCGACGAACTCTCGAAGGACGATGTCCCCGACTATGTCGGACATCGCCTCGCCGTTGCGGGAGACCGGAGGCATCTGACGTTCGCAGGCGATGCCTTCGGGAAAATATGCGATTTCAGCAAGGGCAACCCGAGGCGGATCAACATCCTCTGCGACAGGGCCCTGCTGATCGCCTACGCCGGCAATCGGCACGAGATCGACCGCAAGGTGATCAAGCGGGCCGTCCAGGACCTGAAGGCGACGGACACGAAGAAGGGAACCTTTTTTGCAAGAGCAAGACGAAAGGGGCTGTTTACCTGACACCCATGAGCTATATCACGACCGCACTGAAACGGGCCCACCGGGCCCATGACGAGCGCTACCTGCCCTATCGGGAGATCATCCTGGCCCGGCCCCGGGGCAGGGTCCGGGGCAAGAAGCGCCTCATCGCCGTCATTTGCCTGGCCTCGCTCGTGCTCCTCGCCTCGACGGCCTTCTCGCTCATCGTCTACTTCGGGCAGGAAAACGACGGGAACGGGGGCGAGAGCCCGATCTCCCCGTCGGCGACGCATCGGGCCAGGGTCGAGCTGGCCGGCCGTCAGCCGGAGCGGCTGGCGCCGGAAAGCCCGGCGCGGGAAACGGAGATTCTCTTCCAGGCGGGACTCAGGCAGCAGCAGGCCGGCAGCCTCGAGGAGGCCGAGACCCTGTACCGCAGGGCCATCGAGGCGGACCCGAAGAACCTCGATGCCCTGAACAACCTCGGGGTGCTCTGCATGTCCCAGCTGAGGGACGCGGAGGCCATCGACATCTTCACGCAGCTCATCGACGTGAAGGGGGACTGGGCCGACCCGTACTACAATCTCGCCTGTCTCTACAGCCGCCAGGGGAATGTCCCGAGGAGCCTGTGGAACCTCAGGGTCGCCCTGTGGATGAACCGGGAACTCAAGGAGTGGGCCAGGACCGACCCGGACCTGGCGCCCCTCCGCTCCAGGCCGCAATACGAGAAAATCGTCAACTAGAGGGTGAATGCGCATGCCGACCCTTTCTGGAAAACAGATCCTCCTCTCGACGGCCCTGGCCGCGCTCGTCCTGTTCTTCCTTCTTCAGGGGCCTGCCCATGCGGCGCGCCTGTCCGGAAACGCCCAGCCGGTGTCGACCGTTTCGACGGAGCCGCTGAAGGACGGCGCCGTCGTGCAGAAAGTCGCCGAGCCGAAAGACGCACCGGCGCCGAAGGCGAAAGCCCCGGCGAAGAAGCCCCCCCGGAAGGCGCCGCCGAAAAGGGCCGCCACGCCAGCCGCCTGGAAGAGGGTGTCCAACGATTCCGGCGAGAACGGTGCCGTGACGTCCGCGCCGGGCAAGCCGGGCAACGCGGACGGCAGGCTCGGCAAGTACGTCACCATCGATTTCGACAACGTGGACATCCTCGCGTTCATCAAGTTCATCAGCGAGCTGACGGGGAAGAATTTTGTCGTCGACGAATCGGTCAAGGGCAAGGTCAGCGTGTTCTCGCCGAGGAAAATCTCCGCCGACGAGGCCTACAAGGTGTTCGAGTCGGTGCTCGAGATCCACGGCCTGACGACGGTCCCGTCGGGGGATGTGACCAAGGTCGTGCCCAGCCAGCAGGCAAGGGAGAAGAGCGTGGCAACGAGGCTCCGCGCCGAGGGGATCGGCCCCAACGACCGCGTGATCACACAGATCGTGCCCCTCCGGTACGCGAGCCCCGACGACATGAAAAAGATCCTCGACCCGCTCGTGTCGAAGGCAAGCGTGGTCCTGTCCTACCCGCCCACGCAGATGCTGGTCATCACCGATGTCCAGTCCAACATCAAGCGGCTCCTGACGATCGTCTCGGCCCTCGACGTCTCGGGCGTGGGGGAGCAGATCCACATCATCCCGCTCAGGCACGCCGTGGCTTCCGACACGGCGGCATCGCTCAACTCGATCTTCCAGCTCGACCAGGCGGCCCGCCGGCCCCAGGCCACGACGACCGTGCGGATCATCGCCGACGACCGCACCAACAGCCTCATCGTGCTGGCCTCGGAGGTCTTCACCGCTCGGGTGCGTGAGTTCGTGAACATCCTCGACCGAGACATCCCCCAGGGCGAGTCGAAGATGCACGTCTACCGCCTGCAGTACGCCAACTCGGAGGACCTGGCCAAGGTCCTCATGAGCCTGCCCTCGAAGACCGCGGCGGCCGCCCCCGGGGCGCCGGGACAGCCCGCGGCAATCCCCGGGCTGCGCAGCCGGGTCTCCCAGCTCTCGAGCGACGTGCAGATCGTCTCCGATAAGGCCACGAACACGCTCATCATCACGGCCAACAAGGAGGACTGGCGCATCCTGGAGGAGGTCATCCGGAAGGTCGACGTACAGAGGGCCATGGTCTACATCGAGGCGCTGATCATGGAAGTGGACGTGAACAAGAACTTCCAGCTCGGGGTGGAGTGGAGGGCCGTCAAGGACATCGGCAAGATCAGCGGGTTCGACACGGGACAGGCCGCCGCATTCGGAGGCTCCGGGGGCGGCGGACCGGGCGGCGCCTACAATCTCTTCCCGGGAACGTCGACACAGCCGACCTTCCCCGGCGGCTTCTCGCTGGGCGTCCTGGGCGCGGGGATCACGATCGGCGGCGTCACGTTCCCGAACATCGGCGCCGTCATCAATGCCGTGCAGCAGGATTCGGCCGTGCATATCCTGTCCAACCCCCAGCTGCTGACGAGCGACAACGAGGAGGCCACGATCAGCGTCGGCAAGAACATCCCCTACATCACGCGGGCGGAGCGCTCGACGACCAACGTGGACTACACGACGTACGAGTACCGTGACGTGGGCGTCATCCTCACCATCACGCCGTCGATCAACACCGAGCGCTTCGTGCGGCTGAAGGTCAACCAGGAGGTCTCCACGATCGTCCAGGAGGAGTCCCAGGTGGGGCTCCCCACGACGCTCAAGCGCACGGCCAAGACGACGATCATGATCAAGGACAAGCAGACCATCGTCATCGGCGGCCTCATGGGCGACAGCTCCACGTCGAGCAACTACCAGGTGCCGCTGCTGGGCGACATCCCGCTGCTGGGCTGGCTGTTCAAAACGAAGGGCCAGAGGCGGGAGAAGACGAACCTCTACATCTTCATCACCCCCCATGTCATCGAGACCGTGGCCGACGCCCGTGCGGTTCACGACGTCAAGCGCGAACAGATCGAGTCGTTCGAGGGCGGGGTGATCAAGGGCTACGGACCCCAGGCGCCCGGCCCGGCCATCAGGAAGACCCCGTGAGCGGGTTCGGCGGACAACGGATGGAAACCAACGAAGACCAGCGCGACCCCCGGCCCGCCGAGATCCCGGGCCTGACCCACACGGACGGCAAGCCCATCGTGGAGCTCCTCGACGAGGCCTTCGCCCCCGTGCCCGAGCAGGAGCCGGCCCGACGGCAGACGATCGGGGAGATCTACACACACAAGAAGACCACCGACGAGGCCGCCCAGCTACGCAGCCTGAGCCGGCAGTTTGGCGTCCCCCTGATGCCGGAGCTGCCGACGGACCACATGAGCGTAGAGTTCACCCGCAAAGTCCCCATCCAGTATCTGAAAAAGCAGATGCTTGTCCCCGTCGAGACGCCCGAGGCCTTCCTCGTCGCGGTGAACGACCCCGCCAATTTCCAGGCCGTCGACGACCTCCTGCGGCTCCTGGGGCGCAGTGACGCGGAGATCGTGCTGGCCTCGGAGGGGACGATCCTGTCGGCCATCGGCTACGCCTACGACCTGGGCCGAGACTCGGCCCAGGAGTTCATCCGGATCATGAACGGGGATTCGGCCGACAGCATCATTTCCGAGATCGAGGAGACGGCCGATCTGCTCGACGACACGAGCGACGCTCCCATCATTAAGCTCGTCAACCTCGTGCTCGCCCAGGCCATCAAGGACCGCGCCAGCGACATCCACATCGAGCCCTACGCCGCCTCGCTGAAGATCCGCTACCGGATCGACGGCATGCTCTACAACCTGCTGAACCTGCCGCGGCGGATCCAGTCGCCGCTCGTGTCGCGCATTAAGATCATGGCCAGGCTCAACATCGCGGAGAAGCGGCTTCCCCAGGACGGGCGCATCGAGGTGAAGATCGGCGACAAGAACGTCGACATCCGCGTCTCCGTCATCCCCACCGCCTTCGGCGAGCGGGTGGTCCTGAGGCTCCTGGACAAGTCTCAGGCGATCCTCACGCTGGCCGACCTGGGGCTGGATGACGCGAAGATCAGGCAGTTCGACCGGCTGATCAAGTCACCCTACGGGATCGTCCTGGTCACGGGACCCACCGGCAGCGGAAAGACGACGAGCCTCTATGCGGCCCTGTCGAAGATCAACAGCCCCGAGATCAACATCATCACCATCGAGGACCCCATCGAGTACCAGATCGAGGGGATCGGACAGATCCAGGTCAACCCCAAGATCGACCTGACCTTCGCGACGGGTCTGCGTTCCATCGTCCGCCAGGACCCGGACGTCATCCTCGTGGGCGAGATCCGCGACCGCGAGACGGCGGAGATCGCCATCCAGTCCTCCCTGACGGGCCACCTCGTCTTCTCGACCCTGCACACCAACGACGCGGCCAGCGCGATCACGCGCCTGATCGACATGGGTATCGAGCCGTTCCTCGTGGCCTCGTCGGTCATCGCCATCGTGGCGCAGCGGCTCGTGCGCGTGCTGTGCCCCCGCTGCAAGGAAGCCTACACGCCCGACGCGGAGTCCCTCGTCGACGCGGGGATCCCCAGCAGAGCCGTCGACGGAAAGCCGATCTACCGCCGCAAGGGCTGCAACGCCTGCATGAACACGGGCTACCGGGGCCGCACGGGCATCTTCGAGATCATGATCATGGACGAGGGCGTCAAGCGGCTCATCCTCAAGACATCCGATGCCAACCAGATCAACGACGAGGCCGTCCGAAACGGCATGGCAACCCTTGTCCAGGATGGCGCGCGCAAGGTCCTCGAGGGGATCACGACGATCGAGGAAGTGCTCCGTGTGACGAGGGTCCTCAACCGCAGCGCCAATGTCGTGCTCGAGGACGAGGCGATCTGACGCGAACCGCCCCGAAGCAGGCCCCACAAAACGAGACCCCCGGCGCCGAACCCCGGCCCGGGGGTCTCCGTTATCGTGAAGAGCCCTTTGCCCTTCGCCCTGCCGTCCTCTACCACAGTTGTGGCTTGTACCCGTCCGGGTAGACCTCGTCCCAGCCACCGGTCGTCGTAAGCCGCAGCGGGGTCTGGCTCGACGGGCCGCTCACCTCAAGCGAATAGAGGTCCCGCTGCGTCTCGTTGGGCGGAAGAGCCGAAAAGAGCAGCCGCCGGTCGTCGCCTGAAAAGGCGACGCCGCCCACGTTACGGATACCCTGTTGACCGGGGTAATAGGTGAAGGTAAACCGGTTGACGTGCTGGAAGGAGGGAATCCGGTTGACATGAACGTAGTGGAGCGTCATCGGGGCCAGCGCAACCCTCTCCTCCCATGCCAGAAGGCCGCCGTCATGGGAGACGACGGGATTTCTGCCGGCCGCAAAGGGCCCGGTCAGCGCCCCCGTCGTCAAATCCTGCAGGTACAGCCCCACAGCCTGACTCGTCCCGCGACCGAACACGATGGTGCTCGCATTCCAGTAGTCATGGCCGTAGTCGTCCGCCATGCCCGCCGGGGGGCTCGTGATCTGAGCCAGCAGGGTCCCGTCCGGCCTTACCTGCCAGATCTTCCCCTGGCTTCGGAATAGAATCCAGCCGTCCGTAGGGGACCAGCGGGGGCGGGTCCCCTGGGCGATATCCTTCTCGCTCACCCCCGCGGCATCGCCCAGCTGCCTGACGATGACGCGTTCGACTCCGCCGACGACGCGCTTGAAGGCCACCCATCGGCCGTCACGGGAAACGTCGGGCATCGAGTCGTCGTGCGCGGTCACGAACAGCGCCGAGGGCTGCAGGGGAACCTCGTCCGTGGCCGACAGAAGCTGCCCCTTCCCCGTTTCCTGGGACACGTAGACGATGGACGCACATCCCCATGTCATCGCAAGACAGGCCATCACGAGAACAAGACATTTTTTCATGACTTCCTCCTTGAACCGGCGACGTTTGATGATGGTGGACGGTTGGACGATGGACCCGTGGCGACGCGCGTCGGTCCCATGGGCAGGGAAGGAGAGCCGAAAACGAGCGGGAGACCGAAGAATCGAGGAGCCGGTGCGGGAAACGGGCGGTGCCGACCCATCGCAGGATCATCATGACCGACAATCGAGCCTCCCGTCAACCGAAAATCGACGGCGCGGACCAGGTGTGCCCCGGATCAGCGGCTTCATCCTCTCACGGCCCCCGTACCCGAGACCTTTTCTTCGCTGCCTTCCTTTACGCGGCGGCCGAATTGTGCTACAAGCAGGCATCACAGTCGGCACACCAAGGATTCCACCTTCAACATGCACGGTAGCCGTACCCGCAAGCCCTTCCCGGCCCGCCGCCGAAGAGGAACCCCTCGCAGTGAACATTCGCCGAGGCTCAAGCCCGAGGCGGAACCCGTTCTCAACGGCGTGCTTGCCCGGATCGGCAAGCCCGAGGAAACCCCCTTCAGACCAGATGCCTTCCAGCTCGAGGCCCTCGCGGCTGTTCGCCGCGGGGACTGTCTCGTCATGGCCCCCACGGGATCCGGCAAGACCTGGATCGCCGAACAGGCCATCCTGGACGTGCTCCGCGACGGGAAGCGCTGCTGGTACGCCTCGCCCCTGAAGGCCCTGTCGAACGCCAAGTGGGTCGAGTTCGGCGACCGCTTCGAGAGCATGAACGTGGGCATCCTCACGGGCGACACGAAGGAGAACACCGACGCCCCCGTCATCGTGGGAACCACGGAAATCCTGCGCAATCAGCTCTACGACGCCATGCACGAGGGCCGCGACCTGCCCTTCGACCTCGTGATCCTCGACGAGGCCCACTATCTCGGCGACGAGGAGCGCGGGGTCGTCTGGGAAGAGATCATGATCTACCTCCCCGTGCGGGTGACCCTCCTTCTGCTTTCCGCCACCATCGAGAACGGCCGGGAGATCGCCGCCTGGCTCGAGGGCCTGCGGCGCAAGCCCTGCACAGTCATCGAGGAGAGGCGCCGGCCGGTGCCCCTGTACCCGCTGTTCCTGCACCCCTCGGGGCGGCTCATGCCCTTTCTTGACAAGCGAAGGCTCTTCGGCCGCGTCGAGCAGTTCGCCCGGCAGAGGGGGAGGCCGAATAAAGGCGGCCGGGGGATTCCGCCCTACGGCGAGATCGTCCGGGCGCTCCGGCACTTCGATCTGCTGCCGGCCATCTTTTTCCTCCAGTCCCGCGCCGAGTGCGACAGTGCCCTGAAGAGCTGCCGCGCCTCCACCGGGCCGGCGGAGCCCGGGTTCGAGGAGGCCCTCCGGGAACTGATTGACCGCACCCCGCGGCTTGCCCAGCACAAGCAGCTCGACCAGCTGCGGCACGCCCGCGTCGCCTCGCATCACGGCGGGCAGCTGCCCCCGTGGAAATTCCTCGTGGAGACCCTGATGAAGCAAGGCCGCCTCGACGCGATCTTCGCGACCTCCACCGTGGCGGCGGGCGTGAATTTCCCGGCGCGGACGATCGTCCTGTTCAATTCGGACATCTTCAACGGCCACGAGTGCGTGCCTCTCGACGCGACGGCCTTTCACCAGATGACGGGAAGGGCCGGCCGCCGCGGCCAGGACAACATCGGCTTCATGCTGCTCGTTCCGGCGCGGTTCATGGATCTCAATCACATCCGCCGGCTCGTCTTCACCCGTTCCGAGGACATCGTGAGCCGGATCAGGAATGACTTTTCCATGGTGCTCAACCTCCTGCTGTCCCAGACCCTGGAGAACGTGCGCCACATCTTCGAGAACTCGCTGGCGGCCTTCCAGCAGGACAAGGGCCGCGGGGAGGGGAGGAAAAGCGCCGCCTCAAGGCTCTGGAGGGCCTTTCAGCGTCACCTGAACTTCCTGAAGGCCGAGGGGTTCGTGGGCGAGGACGACCGGCTCACGGCCGACGGCATCTGGGCGTCGCAGCTGAGGCTCGATCACCCCGTGCTGATCGCCGAGTGCCTGCGACGGGGAGCACTGCCCCGGGACGACGCGGCGCTGCTGGCCGCCGTGATCGCACCCTTCGTCTACGATCGCGGGCAGGAGATCTCCGTCAAGCGCAAGGAGCTGCCCCGCAGGCTCGTCGCGGCCTACGACCGCGTCATCGACACGGTCTTCCCCATGATGGAACGGCTCGATGCCGAGGGCTTCGGGCTCAATCCCCTTCCCCTCTGGACGGCGGCCGTGATCTACGACTGGGCCCGCGGCCGCGACTGGGACCGGATCATCGGGCGTTACGGCTTTGCCGACGGCGACATGGCCATGCTCGTCTCGCGAACGGCCGACAACCTGCGACAGATCGCCGCCCTCCGGGGCACCCATCCCGATGTGGCCGAGCTGGCCTGGACGGCCCGGGAGTCGCTGTTGAGGGAGCCGGTGGTTTTCTAGCGCTTCGCGCGGGCCGCCGATTGAAGGAAGGAATTCTGCCGCTTTACGTCGCGGATCCCGGTTCCCATTTCCCCGGACCCTGCATTTGGGCTTGACATTTTCGAGCGGGCAGGGCTATAAGAACGCCCTCCAACGGAAACCCGGGCCGGATCGTTCCGGCCCTCTTTTTACCGAGGACGGACGCGTCCCCATCGTCTAGAGGCCTAGGACATCGGCCTTTCACGCCGACGACCGGGGTTCGACTCCCCGTGGGGACGCCAGAAAAAAGGGGATGCCCGCCGAGGGCGTCCCCTTTTCATTTGCCTTCCCGTCACGGGGATCTCACCACGGGTTTCGCACACGCCCGTCGAAACCGAGCGCCGCGGAGATCCTTCCCGCCGTCGCCATGAGGGGCGGCACAAACGTCTCGATCATCTCGTTGAAGGTCACCATCTGGCTGATGAAGGACATGTTCAGGGAGGCCTCCACATCGCCCCTGCCGTTGAAAATGGGCACCCCGATGGCCCGGAGCCCGGGGATCCACTCCCCGTCGTTGGTCGCGTATCCCTTGAGCCGGACATCCTCCAGGATCTTGCCGAGTTTCTCCCCGTGCCGTCCGATGCGCGTCACCGCCTCCCCGTCCTCGAGAAGCTCCTGCAGGAGCCGGTCATAGCGCTCGCGGGAGAGATAGGCGATCAGCGATCGTCCCATGGCCGTCAGGTAGCAGTTGACGCGGCTCCCCACGTGGAGGTTGGTATTGATGATTTTCCGCACCATGATCCTCTCGATGTAGAGCATCTCCGACCGGTCCAGCACGGCCAGGTTGACGTTCTGGTCCGTCTCGCGGGACAGCGCTTCCATGAAGGGCAGTGCCGTCTGGCGGAGATCCATGCCCGACAGGACTGAGAAACCGAGCGCCATGACCCGGGGAGCCAGGGAATAGGTCCTTGCGCGGGGATCGAGCGTCACGTAATTCAGGGCCAGAAGCGTCTTGAGAAACCGGTGGACCGTCGTCTTCGGTAGGCCGGTCTTGATGGAGAGCTCCTGGAGGCCGAGACGGGATTCGCTCGGGGTAAAGGACTCCAGGATCTCGAGACCGCGGATCAGGGAGTTTACTCTCTTCGGCTGGGCCATGGGTGATTCCGTACAGTGAAAATCGGTCTTTCATAGTGAAATACCCCCTTTCCCCGGGGCCTGTCAAGCACGGAGTGCCGTCTCCCCTCTTGTGCGACGCCTGGAGTTCGGGAGGCATCGCGCTGCGGAATGTGATAGACTGCCTCAACGACCGATTCTGACGGAGGCACCCGATGGCCCTTCACGAACTCGCCGGGAAACCGGCCCCGAGATCCCTGCTCGCCAACATCCCCCGGCTGGTGACGGCCTACTACACCGATCACCCGGACCCGCGTTGCAGCGCGCAACGGGTGGCCTTCGGAACATCGGGTCACCGCGGGTCCTCCTTCCTTCGCAGCTTCAACGAAGATCACATCTTGGCCGTCGCCCAGGCCGTCTGCGACTACCGCTCCGCGCGCGGCGGCGGGCCCCTCTTTGTGGGGATGGACACTCATGCGCTCTCGGAGCCCTGCTTCGCCACGACCCTCGAGGTCCTCGCCGCAAACGGCGTCGACACGATGGTGCACGCCGGACGCGGGTATACGCCCACGCCGGTCGTCTCCCACGCGATTCTGACGTACAACCGCGGCCGGGCTTCAGGGCTTGCCGACGGGATCGTCATTACGCCCTCGCACAACCCGCCCGAGGACGGGGGATTCAAGTACAACCCTCCCGAAGGGGGACCGGCCGACGTGGAGGCGACGCGCTGGATCGAGAACCGCGCGAACGAACACCTGGCCGCGGGACTGAGGAACGTCAGGCGAACGACCTTCGAGAAGGCGCGCAGGGCCGCAACGACCCGCGAGCACGACTACGTCGGCCCCTACGTGGAGGACCTCGCGGGCGTTGTCGACATGAAAGCCATAGCGGACTCGGGGATCCGGGTCGCCGTCGACCCCATGGGCGGCTCCTCCCTTCCCTTCTGGGACCCCGTGGCCTCCCGTTACGGGATCCGGCTCGATGTGGTCAACCGGGACGTGGATCCCGCCTTCGGGTTCATGACCGTCGATCGGGACGGCAGGATCCGGATGGACTGCTCGTCCCCCTATGCCATGGCGCGCCTCATCGGGCTCAAGGACCGCTACGACATCGCCTTCGGCAACGACCCCGACAGCGACCGGCACGGCATCGTGACGCGGAGCGCCGGTCTCATGAACCCCAACCACTACCTCGCCGTGGCCATCTGGTACCTGTTCCGGAACCGTCCCGCCTGGCGTCCCGACGCCGTCGTGGGCAAGACGCTCGTCTCGAGCAGCCTCATCGACCGCGTGGCGGATGAGCTCGGCCGCACGCTCTCCGAGGTCCCCGTGGGGTTCAAGTGGTTTGTCGACGGCCTGCTCCGCGGCTCCTGCGGGTTCGGCGGTGAGGAAAGCGCGGGGGCGTCCTTTCTGAGGATGGACGGCACGGTCTGGACGACGGACAAGGACGGACTCATCATGGGGCTGCTGGCCGCCGAGATCACCGCCCGGACGGGCCGCGACCCCGGGGAGCACTACGAGGAACTCGCCGGACGGTTCGGGAGCCCCCTGTACGAACGGCTGGACGTGGCGGCCTCGGCCGAGCAACGGGCGCTGCTCGCGAAGCTCACGCCCGGCGAGGTCGGCGTGAAGGAACTCGCCGGGGAGCCCATCGTGGCGTGCGTCACGGAGGCACCCGGGAACCGCATGCCGATCGGCGGACTCAAGGTCGCGACGCGCGACGGCTGGTTCGCCGCCCGCCCCTCGGGCACGGAGAGCATCTACAAGATCTACACGGAGAGCTTCCGGGGACCTGAGCACCTGGCCCGTATCCAGGAGGAGGCGAAGGCGATCATCGCGGAGGTCTTCCGGAAGGCGGGAGTGTGAGGGAAAAGCAACAGGCTCTGGACGCGAAACCCTGTATCCCCAAAAAAAGAGGCCCCGGTTTCGGGGCCTCTTTTGTCGCTTGCCTTCAGGCTTCGTTTACGGCTGCATGACGAAGAACATGGCGTTGCGGTTCTTGGACCAGCAGGCCTCGACGGATTCCTTGCAGACCGGCTTCTCTTCGCCCCAGCTCACGGTCTTGATCCGCTTCTCCTCGACACCGGCCGCCTTCAGCGCCTTGGCCGCCGAGTCAGCTCTTCTCTGTCCCAGGGCCATATTGTACTCGTTGGTGCCTCGCTCGTCGCAGTTGCCTGCGATGAGGACGTTGGCGGCCTTGTTGGCCTTGAAGTAATCGGCATTCTTCTTCACGGCATCCTTGAACTCAGGCTTCACGTTGTACTTGTCGTAGTCGAAATAGATCGTGTCGAGCTGCGCGGCGGCTCCTGGGGGCAGGGTCACGGGAATCCCCGCGGCAGCGGCTGCAGAAGCAGGCCCGAGGAAGATCTTCTCCACGAAGTCGGCCATGCCGGCCGCCGTTTCAACCTGGGCGCCCGTCACCATGAAACCGCACTGGCCCGCCTTCACGACCTGGTCGAGCAACTGCTTGCCCTCACCGGTGGGGTCGGGGCCGATCAGGACGGCATAGATGCACACCCTGTCCTGCAGGGCGGCCTTCATGGCCTGGGCCGAGGCCGGGGCCTTCGGCATTTCAAGGCCGTCGCTGAAGATGACGAGGGCCGACTTGCCGGCCAGGGGCTTGAAGTCCGCCGTGGCTGCGTCGATGGCCAGATTGAGCGGGCTTTCGACGCCTCCCGTGTTGACCTCGAAGATACTCTTGCCGAAGTCCTCCTTCACGTAGGGAGCCATCCCGTACCAGAGCTTGGTGTCGTAGGGCCTGGAGATCCACCGCTGTCCCGCGAAATCCCGCAGGCCTGCAGTGAGCTTCAGGTTCGGAATCGTGTCGTTGAACAGACGCACGAGGTGCTGCTCGTATTCGAGCTTCGTGGTCTTCAGCGGGCTGGTGTAGGCGAAGTGATTCCACTGGTACGGGTCCTCCATGGATGCGGAGGTGTCCATGACGACCTCGAAATTGTTGGCCTTCTGGATCAGCGCGCCGGACTTCAGCTTCGGGTTGAGATCCTGTGCCGGGATCGGTTTGATCACCGTGGCGCAGCCGCCCAGCAGGGCCAAACTCATGACGACAACAAGCAACCTGATCAAATTTCTGACCATACGATACCCTCCTTGTGGATGAATTGCTTCTTCTTGGTGGCGATGTTGAGATGGAATGGCCGATCCGGATGACACGATGGCAGCTTCGATTCCGATGGCTCAAGATGAGTTGTAGAACTGCATCGGCCCATGAACCCGACAAGCCGGGAAGAAAAACAGGATCCTGGAAACATCCCTCGGAGAGTGATCCCCTCGCTCTCCCCCCTTAAATTGCCCGTGACTATATAAAAATTCGGCGGGAAATTCAATCATTAAATGCCTGCCGGTCAAAAAAATACGCGAACGGACCGGCAATGTCCATTTTCTGGAAATTCCATGCCATTTCTGGCAACATGCCCGCTGTTGTGATTCCCGGATAAACAGTAAGGAGAAACGGCTATGAAGGTGATCGCATTCAACGGCAGCGCCCGCAAGGACGGCAACACGGCCATCCTGCTCAACACGGTCCTCGAGGAGATCGGGAAAGAAGGCATCGAGACCGAGCTCTACCAACTCGCGGGTAAGAAGATCCAGGGCTGCATCGCCTGCTACAGGTGCATGAAGAACAGGGACAGGCGCTGTGCCGTGACGACGGACATCGTGAATGACTGCATCCAGAAAATGATCGAGGCCGACGGGATCCTCCTGGGCTCCCCCACCTACTTCGCCGACGTGTCGGCCGCCACGCGCGCCCTCATCGAGCGGGCGGGCTACGTGGCCCGCGCCAACGACTACCTGTTCAAGCGCAAGGTGGGCGCCGGTGTCGTCGCCGTCCGCCGCGGCGGGGCGATCCACGCCTTCAACTCGCTGAACCTCTTTTTCTTCTATCAGCAGATGATCAACCCGGGCTCCAGCTACTGGGCCTTTGCCGTCGGCCGCGACCCCGGCGAGGTGCTCAGCGACGCTGAGGGGATCCAGACCATGAAGACCCTGGGGCAGAACGTGGCCTGGCTGCTCAAGAAGGTGCGCAGCTGAGACAGGCCTGCGGGGAACGCTCTTTTCTCGCCCTTGCAACAGGGCCGCCGGCACAGACTCCTTCCGGCAGGAACCGGCCGCCCTGCCCCGGCCGATCACGGGCCGCCGCCCTCCCGTCGGTCCCCTCCGGTCGAGGGAGGAGAAGCGCGACGGGCGGCTATCGGGAGAAACGAAAGCCCCCCTGACCACGCATCATGTCGCAACGATTGGGCGGCAGCCGCTGGTTCCCTGTTGACAACCGCACCGGCTTCTCATATAACGCACGCAGCGCGTAAGAGCCTTCGCTGTTTTTCATCCCACGGCATCGACGGAGGGTCGCCATGACGGAAGAAGCGCTCGGCGGACGGTTCAGGACCATCCAGGAACTCATGCACGAGATGGTGGCGCTGTGGCAGCGCCTGACCGAACTCGAGGAATCCGACCGGGAACACCGCAAGGCCCTTGAAACGCTGCGGGCAAGCGAGGGGCGTCTCTTGAGCATCATCGGGGCCCTGCCGTTCCGGCTCTTCTTCAAAGACGCGGGGCTGACCTATGCGCGGTGCAACGAGGCCTACTCCCTCGACTGGGACATGCGGCCCGGGGAACTGGAGGGAAAGACCGACCGCGACCTCTTCGCCGCCGAGACGGCGGAGAAGCTCGCCGAGATCGAACACGAGGTGATCCGGACCGGCAAAACGGAAATGGCCGAGGAGGACCGGATCGTGGCGGGCTGCGAGGTGACCTTCCTGGCGATCCGGAAACCCGTCATCGACGCCGGGGGAAACACCCTGGGGATCCTGGGCATCCTGCAGGACATCACGGAAGACAAGCGCAACAGGGCCTTCCAGGAGCGCCGGATCCACGAGCTCGAAGGCGCTCTTTCGGAGCGTGTGGGACAGGTGGAGTCGCTCAGGCACAACTTGGAGAAGATCTCGGCGGAGCGCCGGGAAAAGGAGGAGGAGTTGGGGCGGTTGCGCTCGGGCCTCCAGGCCGAGATCACGGCGCTGAGGGAAGACGTGAGCGGAAAGGCGGCTCTTCTCGAGCGGAAAGAGACGGAGTTCAGCCGTGCCCGCTCCGAAATGGAGGGCGAGCTGCAGGCCCGGCGCGAAGAGATCCACCGGCTGCGAGATGAGCTGCAGAAGGAGACCTACGAGAGGGGCCAGGCCGTCGAGGCCCTGAAAAAGTCCGTCGCCCACTCTCAGGAGCTGCTCGAATCGGTCCAGAGGCCGGCAGGCATGCGTTAGCAGCGGCATCCGACATCCCGGGGGCGGCGCAGATCAGGCATCGGAAGGGGGAAACCGCGTCGCCGACCCGGACCCGAGGCACTTCCTCGATTATTTCGTCGATCTCTCCAACGTCAAGGACGCCTACAGCCTCCTGATGGTGGAGAACCAACGGCTTCGGGCCCGCGAGTTCGAGAAATACATGAAGGGCCGTCCCCGCGGGCTGTTCATCCATCTCGGGTTCGACATGCTCAAGGACGGGCACCGGGAACTTTACGACAGGGTCAGCGCCATCCCGACAAACTTCAAGATCCGCGACGGACAGGCTCAGGACCTGAAGCAGGCCGCCTCCATCCTCGTCGGCAAGGCCGTCGAGAGGATCCGCGCAGACGCCTACTGGGCGGGCCGGTTCAACTGAGATGACCTGGTTTCTGCTCTCCCTCACGGCCGCCCTCGGCCTGGCCACGGCCGATGCCCTGACGAAGCGCTTCCTGAGCGATCTTCCTGCATACCGCATGGGGGTCGTCCGCATCCTCTCCACGGCCCCCTGGATGATCCTGGCGCTCGTCTTCATCCCGTCCGCTGCCCCCGACAGGACCTTCTGGCTGGCCATGGGTGCGGCCCTGCCCCTCGAGCTTTCAGCCTTCTTCCTGTACATGAAGGCCCTCAAGCTCTCGCCGCTGTCGCTCTCCCTGCCCTTCCTGGCCTTCACGCCCGTCTTCATGATCCTCACGGGCCGCTTCATCCTGGGCGAGTCGATCGGGCCCGGCGGCACCGCAGGGATCGGGCTCATCGTCCTGGGCGCCTACGTCCTCAACCTCTCCAGGATGAAGGCGGGTTTCCTGGAGCCCGTCCGCGCCGTCATCCGAGAGCCGGGCTCGTGGATTATGCTGCTGGTCTCGTTTATCTACTCGCTCACAGCGCCCCTCGGAAAAGTGGCCATCCTGCATTCCAACCCCTTCTTCTTCGCCGCTGTCTACAACCTCGTACTTTCGGCTCTCATCGTCGGGCTCTGGCCCGTGGCGTCCGGCCGCGCGCCGGTGCGCAGCATCTTCAGCCGGCCCGGCCCCATGGTCCTCATCGGGCTCGCGGCGGCGGCTGAGAATTTCGCACACATGGCGGCCATCGCGCAGGTCGAGGCGGCTTACATGATTGCCATCAAGCGACTGAGCCTTCTCTTCGGGGTACTCTACGGGGCGTGGTGGTTCGGCGAGCAAAACATCCGCGAGCGGCTTGCGGGCGCGGCCATCATGATCGCCGGCGTGTTCCTGATCCGGTGGGCGCAGGGGGGGTGACGAAGGGGCAGGGGTCGGGCCTCGAACCTTTTTACGCCAGCTCTTTCCTGCTGGCCAACAGCCTCTGCAAAGCCGTGATGTTGGTCAGGACAGCGAGGATGACGATCACCGCTTTCAGCGTGCAGTCCTGGCAGCCTCCGAAGAAAGCGTGGTTGATCGGGGCATTGAGGACCGTCCCGGCGATGAGCAGGATGATCCGCTCGGGGCGCTGCATGAGGCCCCTGAACTCCTTCTGCCCCAGGCCTTCGGCCCGCGCCTTCACGTAGCTCACCATGATGGAGCCCATGAGCGCGAGCATCACGGCGATGAACATCCAGCCGCCGCGGAAGTAGACCAGGAAGCCGAAAAAGATGAAGAACTCCGAGTAGCGATCAAGCGTCGAGTCAAAAAGGGCTCCGAAGCGCGTGACCCTGCCTGAGAGGCGTGCCACGGTCCCGTCGATGGGGTCCATCAGCGCCGAGGCCCACAGCACCATCCCCCCCGCGAAGATGGCCCCGCCGGCCAGGAGGACACCGGCCGCAAGCGACAGGAGCATCCCGATGACAATGATGTGGTTGGGCGAGACGCCGGCGCTGACGAGCGGTCGGGCGACCTTCTCCATCACGGCATAGTAGCCCTTCTGCGCCTTCCGCCGGAACCCGCCTTCCTCGTACGGCATTGCGTGACCTCCTCGTCCTCGTGCAGGCACGTCCGCAACGACTGTCTCGCGGCGTCCTTTAGGCAATCACCGACCTTGCCGCCGCTCCCGATCAATCGCCCGTCGCGCTCCAGCTATGGCCGCATTGCCAGCAGGTGTGGGGGCCGATGTGCTTGCCGCTGTCATCCACCTGCACACCGCATGTACCTGTACAGGTCTTTTTCGGGCAGTGCCTGAGACAATAGATGCTATTGAATTTTTCATGGGCCTCTTTGTCCCCCTTGCGGACCCGCACATCCCCGGGTTTTCCCTTCATGGAATCCTCCTTTCCGCTTCGCCCGTTCTCATGACCCCGCCGGACCCTGCACCGGATCAGCGGGCAGACCCCGTGCTCTCGAGCGCCGCACGGGCCTCCTCGCGGCTCCCGAAGGGCCCCGACACGACACGGTACCAGTCCTTGCGGGGACCGACGTTCCTCTTCACGATTTCGATTTTTCCCGGACCGGAGCCGGCCTTCACGGCGAAGTCCCTCGCTTCCCGTTGCGTCATGAAGGTGGCGGCATGGACTGCGAGGGATCCGTCCGGCCGTGTCACGATTCTCGCCTTCCCGGCGGCCCGGGGCAGAGCGACCTCGCTGCCGGTCAGGATGAGATCCACGTCGGTGATCTCCGGGTTGGATTCCAGGATGTGGTCCAATGCCGTCGCGTCCGCCGACCCGTAATGGCGCGCGGCGATGGACGTCAGCGTCGCCCCCTCGGAAACCACGACCCTCTTCACAACCGTTTCACTGTCTTCCGGCTCCGGTGCGGCCGATCCCCTTGTGGAAACCGGCGCGGGATGCGCGGGGCCCCTCGCCTCCGGTGCCGGCGCTTTCTCCGGCCCCTGCGGCTGCACCGCAGGGGCGGGGGCCTGTGTCCGGGCCGGCGGGGCCGCGGCGGGAGCCCCCGCGGCGACGGTCGCCGTGGCGACCGCCCCCCGCTGCGAAACGGCCGCCTTCCGTTCCGCGTAATAGTAGTACCCGCCGAGAGACAGGCCGGCGATCACGGCGGCGGTTGCGGCGCAAACCCAGGGGCCCGGAGAGGCCGATTTTCGAGCGGGCGCGGCGCGAAACGCCCCTTCTTCCCGGCGGAGAAGCGGCGCCGCGGCCCTGTGCGCATCCCGGACCGTCTGCGCGGACACGGGGTTCTCGGACCGCTCCTGTCCGAGGGCGAGGGCCCCATCACAGAGGATGTTGAGGGTGTGCGGAATCCCGCCGCCATGACGACAGAGAGCGGTCATGGCCTCCGCGGTGAGGACCTCCGGGGCGCCGCCCGCCCAGGCGAGCCGGTGTTCGATGTATTGCCGCGACTCGTCCTCGCTGAAAGGCAGGAGGCGGTGCAGGATCTGGATGCGCTGCCGGATCTGCCGCATGTGCTGTGCGCCGAGCCGCTGATCCAGCTCGGGCTCTGCCAGGATGACGATCTGGATCAGCTTCGTCCGGCTCGTCTCGAGGTTGGACATCAGCCGCAACTCCTCGACGATCTCGTCCTTCATCCGGTGCGCGTCGTCGAGGAACAGCACGACGTTGCCGCCCTTCTCCAGGCACCGGATCAGGTACTCGTAGAGCGCGTGCAGAAGGGGCCCCTTGCTCGACTCCGCGGTGCGGATTCCCAGCTTCCCCGTCAGTTCCTTGAGCAGCATGTAATACCGGTCATGGGCGTCCGAGATGAGGACCGCCTGTACCCCTTCGTCGAGCCGCCCCATCGCCTGCCGGGCCAGATGGGTCTTCCCCATGCCCCTCTCGCCGATGACAACGATGTAGCCCTTTCGTTCCCGGATGCCGTAGAGCACGGAGGCCAGCGCCTCCTTGTGCGTCTCCGATGGAAACAGGACCTCGCGGTCGGCGTCCTCCCCGAAGGGCATCCTGCTGAACCCGTAGTGCTGCGCGTAATCCATGCCGGTCGCTCCGCCTGCAGAACAGAAAGATCGGTTTCGTGATCCCGTCGCCCCATTAGCGGAAAATCCCGTCGTGAAGTCAACAAAAATCAGCGTCAGACCTTCACGTGCAGGACAGGCAGGGGCAGGTGCCTGCGTTTCGTCTCGCCGAAGAAGGCCGTCTGCTCGCGCACGGTGGGCGCGCCGCGGCGGCCCCTGCCGAGCGCGTCGACGGGATGGGCCGCGCCGAGGTGCAGGCAGTGCTTGCCGAACTTCTCGCGCATCTCGTCGACGGCCTCGTAGAGGTCGCGCACCTTCTCGGCCCGCAGGGGGCTCTCGAAGAGGGTGTACTGGACGTCGCGGTCGGGCTTCAGATCCGCGAGGATGACGCCCGTGGAGCGGTAGAGGTCCTCCCTGCGGTAGAGCCCGTCGAAGAGCCCCCGCAGCACCTCGCAGAGCTCCAGCGGGTGGGCCGAGGGGCGGGTGAGCTTCACCTCGCTTCCGCGGTACTCGAAGTCGTTCATCTTGAGAAAGCCGATGAGCCTGCGGGGCGCGAGGTGGTAGCGCCGGGCCTTCATGCAGGCCGACTCGAGATTGCGCAGCAGGTGCGCGAAGAGGTACCCGGCATCGCTCGTGGGCGGCGCGAAGGTCTTCGTCTTGCTGATCGAGGCGTAGTCGCTCTTCTCCTCGGCCATGACGGGGCAGACCGACTCGCCGCGCAGCTCGCGCCAGATCTCCTGGCCGGGCTTGGTGAGCTTCTTCTTCACCACGGCCTCGGGGAGCCTCGCGAACTCCAGGGCCGTCCGGATCCCCATCTTCCAGAGGTAGTTCGTCGTGGCGGGTCCGATCCCCCAGAGCTTCTCCACGGGCAGCTCCCGGATGTACTCGGGGATCCGACGGCCCGGGATCGGGGTGAAGCCCGCGGGCTTGCGGTGCTTGGAGGCCACCTTGGCAAGCACCTTCGAGAGCGAAAGGCCCGCGGAGACGGTGATCCCCAGCTCGCGCTCAACCTCGCGCTTGATGTTGAGGGCGATCGCCTCGTAGGAGGTGTGGAAGCAGCGGCGCAGGCCCGTGAGGTCGGCGAAGGCCTCGTCGATGGAGTACTCCTCCACCTGGGGCGTGAAGCGCCGCACGATGTTGTACATGCGCCTTGAAAAGAGGCTGTAGGTCTCGTAGTCCGAGGGCAGCACGATGAGCCCCGGACAGATCTTCTTCGCCTCGTGCAGGGACACGCCGCGCCTGATCCCCAGGGCCTTGGCGGCGTAGCTCGCGCAGGCCACGATCCCCCGCTCGCCGCCCGTGATGAGGGGCTTGCCCCTGAGCTCGGGGTGGATCGCCTCCTCGCAGGACGTGAAAAAGGCGTCGCCGTCGATGTGCAGGACGGCCTGCGGCCAGGAGCGGAGATTGAGCATTAATTGATCCATGGGAAACCCATATCCACCTCAAAAAGGGGAGAGAGAGGGATTTTACACCGGAGATCGGGGAGGATTTTTCCTCACGGCAGGTTCACGTAAATCTTCTCTAGGACACTCTCGCACTCGATCAGCACTTCCCTGTCCGAGAAACGCAGGACCTCGAGCCCCTGCTCCCGAAGGTATTTGTCTCTCACACGGTCTTTCGCCATTTCTTCGAGGCCATAGTGCTGCCCGCCATCGACCTCAACGACCAGCCGCGCCCCGGGGCAATAGAAATCCACGATGTAATCCCCGATGATCTTCTGTCTGTAAAACTGATAGCCTTTGAGTTGCTTTCTACGCAGCTTTATCCAGAGGGCCTTCTCCGCATCGGTCATATGCGTTCGCAGTTCCCGGGAGAAGACTTTCAGTTTTCCTTCATAGGCAAGAAACATGGGTCACCCGCCTCGGATAGTGTTTTTAAAATCCCCCTGTATCCCCCTTTTTCAAAGGGGGAGATCCGGGGGAAATGCCCCTTTTGCCTTTTACCCCCTCCTTTGAAAAAGGAGGGTCGGGGAGGATTTCAGAGGTGGTATTTCCGGACCACCGCCGACACGATACCCGCGATTTTCAGCTCCTCCCGCGCGCGGACGGGCGGATACTTCGGATTGGCCGACTCGAGCACCACGGCGCCGCCCTTCGTCCGGGTGAAGTATTTCATGGTCCACTCGCCGTCCACCTGGGCCACGACCACGTCGCCCGCCTTCGGCTCCCGTCCCCGCTCGATGATGACGAGATCCCCCGGCAGGATCCCCTCGCCCGTCATGGAATCCCCGCTCACCCGCAGCAGGAAGGACGCCTCGGGCTTCGTCACGAGGTACTCGTCGAGCGAGACGAGGTCCCGCAGCTCCTCCCCGGAGGGCGTCGGGAACCCGGCCTGCACGGCGCCCACGAGCGGCAGGGCGAAATCCCGCCGCACGGGCCGCAGGAGCCCCCTGCGGTCCTGCTCGAGGACGCCCTCCCTCAGGAGCTTGCGCATCCAGAAGTGGACGACGCTCTTCGAGCGCACCCCCAGCAGGGGGATCATCTCCGAGTAGGCCGGCATCCGCCGGTGGTCCCGGTAGAACCCCGCCAGCCTCCGCGACACGGTTTCGACGGTTCGCTTTTCCTGCATGGGAAAACTCTATTCAAATCCCTATCAGTTCCGAGAAAACCCCTTTCCCTGATCGGAGATATCTGCTCCTCCCTCGATGGGAGGGGCCTCCTGCTTTCACTCCCCTCCCTCGATGAAAGAACCTCCTGCTTTCACTCCCCTCCCTCGATGAAAGAACCTCCTGCTTTCACTCCCCTCCCTCGATGGGAGGGGCCGGGGGAGGGTGACTTACGACACGTCTTCGTATCTCTTCCAAAACCCCGTCAAAATTTTCAAATATCTCATTGTTCCAGAACCTCAGCACTTCAAAGCCCTGCGTGCCAAGCCAGGCATCTCTCCCGGCATCACGCATATCATCGGCGTGCTGGCCGCCATCCAGTTCAATGACAAGCTTCCTGTCAAAAGACGCGAAGTCCACAATGTACTTCCCGATGGGTTCCTGTCTTCTGAACTTGACCCCTTCCATCTGTTTGGCCTTCAGGTGTTTCCACAGTCGTTTTTCCGCGTCGGTCTGCCTTTTCCTGAGCTTCTTTGCGATCATTGAAGCGGAACTCATCAATTCCCCCTCTCCTTGATCCTCTCCCACCAGGGGAGAGGAAATTTGATAAAGATCCTCTCCCGTCGAGGAAGAAGGAACTTGAGTAATGCCCCTCATAGAAGGATCGGAAAGGATTTATCTTGTTCCCCTTCTTCACTCAGACACTTAGGCACTCAAACACTTCTTCGCTCGTCCCTTTTTCCCTTGACATCCTGTGCCCCCCAGGTTATAGAACGTTCGTTCTATTGTCAAGGGGATTTTGGCGTGCCGCGGCCGTTCCGGCAGGGCGCGAAGACATCAAAATCATTGACATGATTAACGAAAGACGATAATGTGATCTCCTCGCAAGCGAGGAATAGCAAGGGTCCGGACGGGCCCGGCCCCGTTCCTGCTGAGCGGCTGAAGGTCGAAGGGGAGGCCTCTCTGGGAAAGACGGTCGTCAAGCTCATCGCCACTGGGCTCGGAAGCGGTTACTCGCCCTTCGCGCCCGGCACGGCGGGCACACTCGTCGCCATCCCCCTTTATCTGGCCCTTTCGTCCCTGTCTTGGCCCCTTTACCTGGTATCGGTGTCTCTTCTCACTCTTCTTGCCGTCCACGCATCGGGTGAAGCGGAGAAGATTTTCGGCAGGAAGGATTCCCCCCGGATCGTCATCGACGAGATCGTCGGCCTGCTCTGGTCGCTTGCTTTCGTAGCCCAGACGGGCTGGCGGATTGCGGCGGCCTTTTTCCTCTTCAGGATGTTCGACATCCTGAAGCCCCCGCCGGCACGGTGGTGCCAGGACAGGCTGCCCGGCGGCTGGGGCGTCGTGGGGGACGACGTCATGGCCGGCCTCTGGGCAAACGTGGCGCTCCAGGCGGCACTGAGGTTTTTTGATTTTTGACAACCATCCGCCCCTCTCGGGGCGACCGGGAAAATCCTCCCCTGCCCTCCTTTTGCAAAGGAGGGAGTCAGGGCATCCCCCTTTGTAAAAGGGGGGTGGAGGGAATTGAAGAAATCAGGCTGAAATGAACATCGGTATCCTTACAATCGGCAACGAACTGACCAGCGGCCGCATCGCCGACACCAACACGTCCTACCTCGCCCGCGAGTTTCATGTCCGGGGCTGGGACGTGCCCGTCTCGATGGCCGTGGGCGACGAAGCCGGGGCCATCGGCGAGGCGCTGGATTTCATCCTGGAGCGCTCCGACGCCGTCGTCGTCACCGGGGGGCTGGGCCCCACGGCCGACGACATCACGACGGAGTGCATCGCGAAATACTGCGGCCTGCCGCTCTACCTGGACGAGGCCGTCCTGCAGACCATCAGGGAGCGCTTCGCCGCGCGCGGGCTCCGCTGGACCGACAACAACGCCAAGCAGGCCATGTTCCCACAGGGGGCCGAACCGCTCCGCAACCCCGTGGGGACGGCCTGGGGATACGTCCTGAATCGGGGCGGGAAGCTCATCGCCGTCGTTCCCGGCGTGCCCATGGAAGTCAAGCGGATGACGCCGGAGGTGCTCGTCCCGCTCTTCGAGCAGAAGGCGGGCAAGACCTACATCCTCACGAAGACGATCAAGCTCTTCGGCCTGGCCGAGGCGCTCATCGACAGCGCGCTGGCGGACCTGCCCCTGGCGGGCACCACGGTGAGCCTGGGCTTTTACCCTCGCTTTCCGGAGAACCACCTGGTTCTGACGGCAAGGAGCGCCGACCGCGCGAGGGCCGAGGCGGACCTCGCCCTCATCGGTAAGGGCGTCGTGGAGCGGCTCAGCCGCAACATCTTCGGCTACGACGAGGACACCCTCGAGGGAATGATCGGCGCGCTGCTCACGGAGAAAAAACTCACGATAAGCATTGCCGAGTCGCTCACGGGCGGCCTCATCGCCGACCGGATCACGAACGTCCCCGGCAGCTCGGCCTACTTCGAGCGGGGCATCGTCGCCTACAGCAACCGCTCGAAGACGGAACTGCTCGGCGTGCCCGAGGAGGTCATCCGGGAACACGGGGCCGTGAGCCGGGAAACGGCCGTCCTCATGGCCGAAGGGGTGCGGAAAACGAGCGGCGCCGACGTCGGCCTGGCAACAACGGGCATCGCCGGCCCCTCGGGCGGCACCGGCGCAAAGCCCGTGGGCACCGTATTCATCGCCGTCTCCGACGGCACGCGGACCGTCTGCCGCGACTTCGCCTTCAAGTGGGAGCGCAGGCGCATCAAGGAAATCACAACCCAGTGGGCCCTGGAGCTCACACGCCGGTTCCTCGCGGGGGAAAGCCATGTCCAGTGACAGCACGTTCCGTACCTTTCTGGCCATCGAGATCCCGAAGGAAATTCTCGAGCAGTTCGAGCGGGTGCAGTACCGTCTGGGCCTCTCCATGACGGGCGTCATCCGCTGGGCCAGGCCCGGGAACACCCACCTGACGCTGAAGTTTTTCGGAAACATCACCGAGCGCGACATCCGCAGCATCACCGATGCCCTGCAGGCGAAGGCGCCGGCGCTGGCGCCGGTGCGCGTCGCCATCGGCACCCTCGGCGTCTTCCCGAACCTGAGCCGGCCGCGCGTCCTCTGGATGGGCGTGACGGAGGGCATGAAGGAGCTTGCGGCGCTGCAGGGCCAGGTCGAGACGGCGCTGGAAGCGGTGGGGTTCACCCGGGAGGAGCGGCCCTTCCGGGCGCACCTGACGCTGGGGCGCATGAAGGCCGACCGTCGTATCGAGGGCCTCGAAAAGGCGATCGAGGACCACAAGGGCTTCGCCGCCGGGACGTTCACCGCGACGGAAATGGTCCTCTTCCGCAGCGACTTGAAGCCCACGGGCCCCGTGTACACGCCCCTGGCGACGTTCAGGCTGGGCCTATAGAGACCCCATTCCTTGCTCTTCCTCTCCCCTCCGTGGGAGAGGATCGAAGTGAGGGGGAATACCCCCCCTCCTCTGGCTCCTCCCGCCAAGGGAGGAGGATAACAGGAACGGGAGAGAGGGAAATTAGAAACAGGAGAGCGGATCAAGACACAACGATCACAACCTCCAGGAGGGAAAAATAAGACCATGGCATCACATGAGCAGGATCGAGAGAAGGCAGTAGAGCTTGCCATCGCCCAGATCGAGCGCCAGTTCGGCAAGGGCTCCATCATGCGCCTCGGCGGCGAGGAGGTCATCGACGTGCCCGTGATCCCCACGGGGTCGCTGAGCCTCGACATGGCTCTCGGCGTGGGCGGTATCCCCCGCGGCCGCGTCATCGAGATCTACGGCCCCGAGGCGGGCGGCAAGACGACGCTTGCCCTTCACATCGTTTCCGAGGCCCAGAAGGCGGGCGGTCTGGCCGCCTTCGTCGACGCGGAGCATGCCCTCGACGTGGGCTACGCCCGCAAGATCGGCGTCGACACGGACAACCTGCTCATCGCCCAGCCCGACACGGGTGAGCAGGCCCTCGAGATCGCCGAGACGCTGGTGCGCAGCGGCGCCCTCGACGTCCTGGTCATCGACTCCGTGGCGGCCCTCGTGCCCAAGGCCGAGCTGGAGGGCGACATGGGGGACGCGCAGATGGGCCTCCAGGCGCGCCTGATGTCCCAGGCCCTGCGCAAGCTCACGGGCACCATCAGCAAGTCCAGGACCTGCGTCATCTTCATCAACCAGCTGCGCATGAAGATCGGCATGTTCATGGGCAACCCCGAGACGACGACGGGCGGCAACGCCCTGAAGTTCTACGCCTCCATGCGCCTCGACATCCGCCGGATCACGGCCCTCAAGCAGGGCGAAAACGTCGTGGGCAACCGCGTCCGCGTCAAGGTCGTGAAGAACAAGGTCGCCCCGCCCTTCCGCGAGACCGAGTTCGACATCATCTTCGGCGAGGGCATCTCGAAGGAGGGCGACGTGCTAGATCTGGCCGTCAACAACGGCATCGTCGAGCGAAGCGGCACCTGGTACTCCTACAGGGGAGACCGCCTCGGCCAGGGCCGGGAGAACGTGCGGCTCGCGCTCAAGGACAACGCCGAACTGCTGGCGAAGATCGAGGACGAGGTCCGAGAAAAGTTCGGGGTGAAGAGGCCCGAGAAGCAGGCCCCTCCGGAGAAGCCGCCGGAAAAAGAAAAGAAGAAGTAAATGGAGGCTCATCTCCAGTACAGGAGGGCCAGGGAGCGGGCCCTGCGTCTTCTGGCGCTGAGGGGACGCAGCCGGGCGGAGTTGCGGAAGAAACTCGCCGAGCGGGACTTCTCGAAATCCGTCATCGACAGGGTGCTTGAAAATCTCGGCGAGCTGGGGTATCTCGACGACGGGGCCTTTGCCGTCAACCGGGCGAGGCACCTCGCCGTGAACCGCCTCTACGGCAACCGCAAGATCGAGGAGCAGTTGCGTGAAAAGGGCATCTCTCGCGAGGCGGCAAAGGAGGCCGTCCGCGAGGTGCGCGAGGAGTTCCCCGAGAGGGAGGGAATCGCCCGCTACGCGGCGAGAAAGCTCCGGGGCCGGAGCCCCCGCAGTCTCGACAAGAAGGACCGGCTGGCCCTTGCCCGGGCGCTGCAAGGCAAAGGCTATCATCTGACACTGATTCTGGATTACCTGGGAACATACGAGGAGGGAACCCTATATGACATCGAGTGAGATCAGGGCCAAGTTTCTCGAGTACTTCCGGGAGAGGGGGCACGCGGTGGTCGCCAGCTCCTCGCTCATCCCGAAGGACGACCCGACGCTGCTCTTCACCAACTCGGGGATGGTGCAGTTCAAGAACTGCTTCCTGGGCCTCGAGGACCGCGGCTACTACCGGGCCGCAAGCTCCCAGAAGTGCGTGCGCGCGGGCGGCAAGCACAACGACCTGGAGAACGTGGGCTACACGGCGCGCCA
>Ga0209604_1000340_pt1 | contig 45173 bp, 38 predicted proteins | sample AD_UKC097_MetaG_FD_184405 | JGI IMG/M metagenome (GOLD analysis project Ga0209604, IMG submission 184405) | Active sludge microbial communities of municipal wastewater-treating anaerobic digesters from USA - AD_UKC097_MetaG (SPAdes) (version 2) | ecosystem: Engineered > Bioreactor > Anaerobic >...
GTGGGTAACGAACACCCCGGACGACAACAGGGTCGGCGAGCATGGTTTCGGCCTGGTCGGAATTCATATTCCCGAACGTTCGATTACGAAGGCCAGAACAATCCGGGCCCACCAGGGCTGGACCAAGTACAAGAAGTACCTTGTGAACCCGCTGCCCAAGCGCGACTCGAACGGCTCTGAACTGTTGCGTCTTGGAACGGACGCGAACGACGACCCGGATGAGTTCGTGACCCCGCTGGACGCGGCCAAGGCGATCCTTTTCCACCATCCGGAGTTGACCAGCCTGGACCCGGACATCGCGGCTCTGGTCATGACACACATTGAGAACTCCGTGGGTCTGATCGAACTCGCCGAGTCGATATCGGCTCAGGGGCCGGCATACGAACACGACGACAAGTACTCGGACGGCTGGGCGATCCTGGAACCGATTCTGGATGACAACGGCAACCGCCGCCTGAAGAAGGACGGCACGCCTTTCTACAACTACAACCTTTCGGACAAGACGGCCGCCGATGCCGAACTCGTCCTCAGGAATGTCCTGCGGTCGGCACACAACGACCCGGCGCTGAAGGGAAGCACCTACCACACCCAGGACGGCGTGGGCTCAATCGACGTCACTCCTGAGACTCCAGCCGCCTTGCGGGCGGGCGAATCGGCGTATTACAACTGGACCCTCGATCACACGCAGTCCAGATCCGGACTGGAAGCCAGAATCAGCCCCCTGGACAACAACCCGACCACCGGAAACCGCCGCGTCAAGATCAGCTTGAAGAATCACTGGTTGCGGCATCTCACGTTCTTTGTCGGCTTCGAGGACTCCTTCGGCCATAGGGTTGAGATACCCGCGGGCCAGACGACCAGCCACGACGACACTGCCAACAAACTCCAGTATGTGAGTCACCTTGCACCTGTCGTCACAATCATGGGCATCCCCCTTCCGGCGGACTGGGAAGACTACACAATCGAGATTCCCAACGATGCCAGCCGGGTCAATCTGTACGCCGGTGGGCTCGGCGTGGGATACCTGGATTTTCCGAAGGTCGCAAGCGATGGAATCATTCTGACCGCGGTCTTCGAGTACGCACTGCCCACAATCTTCCTGGCTGCCGGCGCCGGACTTCAAAGCACCGAGTGGTACAAGTCAATCATGGCGGACAGCGACCTGGTCTTTGCGATCTCGGCGATTGGCTTTTTCCTGCTTGCCGGCGAAAACGCCGCTGAGATCGGCCTCGGTGGCAACCCCAAAAGGATTCTGTCCAGATCCGCAAGCATGCTCGGCGGAATCCTGCTGTCGTATGGCTGTTCCAAGTTGAAGACCTATCTGGTCGCGAAGATGGCCGAGACCCAGTTCGAACAGGCGATTCCGTTCGTTGGCTGGGCACTCAAACTACTCAGCATCTCGGCAACACTCAGCGCCATAGCGCAGACCACCGTCGAGGTGCTCAGTTCTCCGTGGGTCATCAAAAATTCCGCGACCGCGACGCAGAAGATGCGCATCACAATCCATCACGATCCGGACGACTATCAGTTCCCGGCCACGGCCACGTCTTACAAGTTGATCATCAAATGGGGCGACGCCGCGGACAGAACGATTGGACCGATTCCGATGCCCGGAACCACGGTCAGCGAACCGATCGTGATTGAGATCGAGGAGGCGCTGGCTGGTGGCGTGGTCGAGGCGACCGTCGGGTTCTACTCCGACACAGGATGGCTGGCGGGACGCGGCTCCACGGGCAGGCTTTCGAATGTCCTGCCGGTCGGACAGGACACGCTCGACGCCGCCATCACCATCGAAGAAATGCTGGTTCCGCTTGATGAGACCACACTCTACAGTCACAAGCAGAGCCTGAACTACATATCCGGTCAGTACGAATGGGTCGCGGGGGAGGCGCCGGACGAGACCATCGCCGACCTGTCGTGCGACAACGTCGGTTCGCATCTGTGCCAGCTCGACAACATCACGTTCTCGCAACGGACCGGCATGTTCGGGTACGCCTGGCAGGCGGCCGGGCCGGGAATGACGCAGTGCAACACCTCGACAACAGATCTGCAGCTTCATTACGTTCAGAACCTGTCGGCCAAACAGGACCCGGGCATCGCCTACAAGAGCCTGGAATGCGGCATGTCGACGCAGTCGACCATCATCTACGACCTGCTCGGGCCGGTGGACGGCACCGGCAACAACTTCTTCCTGGACACCCGGGACGGCCAGTATCACCTTCGAAAGGTGGTCCTGGACGAGACGACTCCTATGACATACCTGGGTAATAGCTGGGGCCGCTTCACACAGCCGCTGGACGACATCGCGATGCGCGACGGCGGGTACGTGGTCGGAGCCAACTGGGCCAACAGCAAGCTCGAAATCCTGAAGCTGCCCGACGAACCCTTCCCCGACGAAACCGCTCCGTGGGCACAGCTTATCAGCGGACAGGGCACGCGCGAGGGTCTGCTGTATGGTCCCAAGGCGATTGCATTCACGGCGGATGGCACCCTGCTGATCCTCGAATCGCTCAACAAACGCATTCAGGCGCTCGACATCGACGGCAACCCGGTTAAGTACTTCCATGGCAAGACCGAGTATCACACCTTGCTGCACGCCGAGACCGAACAGGTCACCTATCTGGACATGGGGGTGGAGTACCTGGGATACATCTATGTCCTTTCATACATCAGAGATGGTGCCAGCACAGACAACTATCGCCTGGACATCTACTCTCCGGCCGGGGAATTCCTTTCACGAACCTCCGGGTTCGCCGCGGCTAAGATGACGGTCGACCTGTGGCGCAACGTGTACTCGCTGAACTACGAGAAGATTGCAGGACCTGGCGGACGCACGGAACCATCGGTCAGCGAATGGATTCCATCGACTCCGTGATCTGACTACCGTACTGCTGACGGCGACACAAGACGGACGTCAAGGCCCTGAATTTGAGGTGGAAGCGACATGAAACGAATACTGAGACTCTCTCCAATAGCGCTTTTTTTGATGGCAGCCGTGGCATGCGGCGATGCCACCCCGAGTCCCGACAATGGCGGAATCCTGGACGTCCAGACGCAGGACGCATCCATCGCTGATGGTCACTCCACTGACAGCCTGATCGCGGATATGTTCCCCGACGACTACCTGAGCGGCGATACGAGTGAAATCACGCTACCGCCCGAGCTTCGGAACATGTCGCCAGGTATTGCCTACCACGAACACGCGCTTGATGAACTTGAGGAAGGCGTGGCTCTGAACCAGGACGACACCGTGCTGCTCTGGCTGGAGCACCCGACATCGAATGGTCTGTTGGGCGACACCGGCCTCCAAGCCGGTCGGGACCTGCTCGAATTCCGATATTTCGAACGCCACGAACACACTTTCTGCTGGAACGAGCCAGCCGAAGGCTCGCCGCATCGGATGAGTCTGGTCGACAGCGATGGAAACGAAGTCCTGACAATAACGGAAGGCGAAGGGTGCAAGAAGGTCACGCTTGAACCCGGACTGTACACAAAACACTTCATTCATGGAGGCGGGGATCAGGACGGCGAACTGATCTTCATTCAACCCGAACCTGTTGAGCCCGAAACGCCGGCAGAGGCATTCCTGCGCAACAGCCGCGGGCTGTATTCCCGCTCCTCCGGCCCGGCGTGTCAACCTGTCGCAGTATTGACACATGGCACCATCGATCAACTCCAGCAGGGACAGATCGGCATCACCGACACCTGCTCGCCCTATACCAACACCCGCGTCTGGGTCTACGACCAGAACTGTCCCAACCTGTTCACGGGCCAGGATTCGCCAAAGATCGCCGTCCGTGGCGTGTACACAGGTCCGAACACCCAGGCGATCGTCCACCGCGGCGCATGGTACAGCGGCTATTCGTTCGTAGCGGCGGACACAGGGTCCAACCCGGTATGTTCGGCGAGCCAGTATTTCACCTTCGATTTCTGGACGGACCCGCAATACTCGATAAAGATCTGGACGAACGACCCGACAGACCCCGAATCCATGTGCAAGGTCCAATGGGTGGGGCGCATAGATGAACTCCCCAGGCCCGCTCCATCGGAAGGAGAGGTCTGGCTTTTCACGAACCCCGGTTGGAACAGGACGGAAACAAACGGCGACAAGCCCTGGGCAAAGATGGTCTTTATCCTGAACGGTCCCTGCTACGACCTTTGCCTGATCAACGCCTCCGAGACGATCACTTCCGCGCACGTCGGACCCAACATGGTAATGACGGTCTACCTGGATCCGGAATACAAGGGTCAGAATTTCCCGTATCAGGGCGAAGTGGTATCGTTCGGAGTGAACGACCGCCTGATCGAGTCGATCTACGTCGAGAGTCTGGCGAAGTACAACCAGAGAACAACACTGATCACAACCCGCAACTGCAACCAGTGCAACTTGATGGGCATCAGACTTCCCAAGGGCGAAAACCTCTCGGGGGCGCAACTCGTGGGCGCAAATCTCACGGACGCGCGAATGATTGGGGTGAATCTCTCGAACGTAAACGCTACCGGCGCGATCTTTCGCGGTGCCAATCTTGCCTACGCGAACCTAACAAACTCAATCTTCTCGGATGCAGTTTTCGAGGGAGACAGTTTCATTGGACCGGCAAACCTGAGCTATGCGTACATGCCCAACGCCAAGCTCGATCATGCCCATTTGAACGGCGTAACCGCGGATTATGCGCAGATCTACGGCGGACAGGCCACGGTCCTTCAGGCCACGATGGTAGGTATCCACCTGGCAAACTCGATCCTGTCCAACATGGACTTCTCGCAGGCAGCCATGAAGGGTGCGACGCTGACCGGCGCGAACCTGATTTCGACCAATTTCCTTGGTGCGGATCTCACCTCCGCAAATCTGATCAACGCCAGCATCCAGGGCGCCAGGTTCGATGGGGCCGTCCTCTACGGCGCCGATCTGCAGAATGCCGCCTATGCCTTTGAACCGGGACTGATTACGGTGACACGGCTGGGCGACGACAACACGCTGCAGACGGTTTCGGTCAGTTTCGACGCGACCAGCCTTCCGCCATCGACCACGAACAAGGATACGTACTGTCCCAACGGCGGCAAGAGCGAGGACAACAACGTGTGCGACACGGTCGAGGAACTGACCGCGCACTCTCCGCCATCCCCGCCGGAATGCATCCCGAGCGCAACCCAGTTCTGCCCCAGACCGATAAGTAAATAGGCGGGCAGGCCCCCGCCAGCCTGTTGCCACAATCCTCAAGGTCCCGGCGCAATTATCGTATTATCGAACGTCTGGGCCCCTGCGCTGTTCGGCTACCCGGACGGCAGCACCCCATCATGACATGGAGGTCATGAAATGAAGACCAGAACAACCATTGCTTCACTGGGACTGACATTGCTGCTGGCGCTGCCAATCGCGGCCCCCGCAACGGCCCGCGACCTCGATCCCATTCTTGTCTGGGGAGTCTCGGCCGTTTCGGATATCCCCGCGTCGCAGCTTGAGAAGGTCGCCAGCTGGCTGCCCGGCGAAATCGAGCGGGCAACCGGACGCTACGTGCTCGAGGACGACCTGATCGACGAGGGGATCGACCTTGCGATGGACAACGGCGAGTGTCGCGAGAACAACCTGGCCTGCGTGGTCGAGGTGGCTCGCGCCCTTAACGTGCCCGAGGCGGTCTCCGGTGACCTGGGTCAGGTGGGCGACATCCTCATCCTGACGCTTCGCCGCATCGACGCCTCGAACGGAAGCGTCATCAAGCAGGTGACCGCGCAGACAAACCAGGGTGTCGACATGCTGGTCGCGTCGATGTCGGACATGGTGGCGACACTGTTCGACATCCCGCACAACCAGGTTGGAACCGTGCGGACATCAGGCCGTGCCGACGGATACAACTACCTCGTCATCACATACGGTCCCTCGTTCGCCTGGGTCGAGCCGGTCGTCTGGGTCAATTACTACCCGTGGTGGTGGGCAGGCCCGGTGCGGTATTATCACCATCATCACGTCTGGTGGGGATGGCACCACAGACACCCGCACGGCAGGCCGCATTACGCGGGTCCCCGACGCCCCTACCCGCATCGCGATTACAGCGACAGACGCCCGGGCAGGCGCGACAACGATGGACGGCGCGATGACGGAAGACGCGACCGGGACAACTTCTCGGCGGGCGCCAGCGGACGCGCGGACCAGGATCGCGGCCACAGGATGGACGGCGATTCCCGGCAGGACGTCAGGCCGATGCACAAACCGAACGGTCAGGGTCTCGACACCGGAACCAGGCAGGGCAGTCCGGCGCGCGCAGTGGACCGCGACGGATTCAGACCGGTTCGCAACGACAATGCGGTAAGACCCGGATACATGGCGCCGGCCCCGAACAACGTTGTGAACAGGCCTCAGCCGGAAATGAACCGCAACGTCAGGCCTCAGACGCCGAACGTCCGGTCGAACCAGGCCAGGCCTCAGAACGACCGCCCGGCGAACGTCCGCACCGACAGTTCGCGCGCGACGCCGACGTTCAACAGGCCGGCGACGGCGACAGCAAGACCGTCTTTTGGAAATGCATCCGGGGGCAGCGGGCAGAACGGCAAGAAAAAGTCGTCGAGCAGCAGTTCCAGTGGTTCGTCGGTCGGGTCGCCCTCCAAGTCGAAACCCTCGTTCAGCCCCGGCATCGGCGGTGGCGGGCGCAGAGGTGGGGCTCCTTCCAGATCACGTCACTGAGCACATCATTCACATCTGACCGGCTTTGATCGGATTCCGGCACAACCTGCCCAAAGCGTTTACCTGGACCCGGTGACAGTATCCGATGGGCTGAATTCAAGAAGTTCATTTACGGTGCGCGGCCTGGTCAGTCCGTCTTCCTTCCCTTCGTAACGGACAAACACATGCGGGGCCGACTTGGTGTACCAGATGAACATCTTCGGCGCCAGCCCGCCGATCGCGCCGCCGATCTTGAATTCCAGTTTGTAGGTATCAAGCGAACCGAAGGCCGTCTCGATGCGTTCCTCACCACGATGGATGATGCTGCCCGAGAATACCTGACCGTCGGTCATCACAAAATCGCCCGAAATCTTTGTTCCGGGACCTTTTTGAAACGGGAACCCACGCAGCAGGAAGTACATGCAGTCGCCAGCGAAGGCAGTCGGCCCGAACTCGACGGTCTTTTCCTCATGTTTGCCGGTGGCGCGGTCATTCCATGAATACGCGGCCTTGTTCGCCTTCCAGTCGTATTCCAGACGCCACGTCTGCTGCTCGGCGCCGCTGGACTCCTTCACCCAGGATACGGTCCGCAGCCCACGCGAGGACATCTCCATCACGGCCTTTTCGGTCCACTCGATGCGCTTCGCTCCGGACTTGTTGTTGTCGCCCTTCGCGAAAAAAACATACCCGTTGCCGTCGCGCTTCAGGTCCCAGCGATAGTTGTAGAGCGTCGAGTCCTTCCCGATGTACCTGGTCCGCTGGACACCAGACTCATGCGGGGCGATGTCGATGGCTCCGACGGACTCGCCGACCGCGATCGCGGGGCTCAGCAGCAACGCCGCGGCCAGCAAGACATGAATGATCCTGTTCATGGAAACCCCACGAAACGAGAAGCTTCGATGATAATACAGAAACGGCTGACTTCAGGAAGCAACTAGATGCATTCGGAGGGTTCGCTGTCGATTGCGATTGAACCGGAAAGGGCGGAAAGATCGATGGTTCCCTGCCAGACCGTCTCCGGAATTCCGCCGGCGTCCGTCACCTCGCGCAGCACGACGACACCGATGACGCCGGCGGCAACGGACGGAACCTCGATGGCGAAATCAAACAGGCAGTTACAGAAACAACGTCCCCCTTCCACTGCGGGCTTGTCCACTTCATGCAGCACATAGATCCCGTCCTGAAGATAGACGCTCATCGAGTGGTCACCGCAGCAGTTAAGGCATGTTGAACGATTCGTCAGGCTCAGTTTTCCGCTGGACTCATCCCAGGTCCAGTCGAGGTATTCACCGGCTGGCAATGGAGGAATCAGTCTTGGAGCTTCGAAGCCGCCACAGGCACTGTACGCTGGATTCAGTCCAATATTCGTGGCTTCGGCGCCGCACCAGCCCACATCCTCGCGAATCACGATTTGACCGGTGCCCCCGGCAAGGTCGATGTCGCCTGACCATGTCGTTTCGGGAGTCTCGCCATTCTCGGTGATGTAACGCTCCAGCCGAACAGCGATCGTGCCCTCAACCAGCGGGACATCGACCGCGAATTCGAACAGGCACATGCAACGGCATCGGCCACCCTCCTGGGCGGGCGAATCCTCCTCACGAATCACGTACACGCCGTCCTGGATGTACGCCTCGATCGAGTGATCACCGCAGCAGTTCAACCAGACCCCTGAATTGATGAAATGAATGACGCCGTTCTCTGAGTCGACTTCCCAGTCAAGCGTCTCGTCGGTGCACTCGGACAACTCGGCGGCCCGATCGTCAAACGCCTGTTCGATCACCTCGAAGCCACCACAAGCGCTGGCACGCGGATTCAGTGTCACGAATACCGGATCCGTCGTCTCAGCATCGGCGGTGTCGACAATGACCAAGTCGGTAACGGTCGCGTCGGTAACGGTTTCGTCGGTTCCCGGATCGCCGACCACCGTGTCATGTCCAGGCATTTCGCCTGACTCGTCGGTAACGGTCGCATCCCCTGGCACGCCGTTGTCAGTGCCAGCGTCGCCGATCACGTCCTGATCATGCCCCGTGTCATTTCCTGAAGACCCCGAGCACCCCACTGCGGCCAACGCTGACAAACACAAGGCCACGATAACAATCCTGCCATTCATGATTCAGCCCCGCGGGTTGGATTACCCGCCGATTATATTACAAGATCAGCGTGACTTCCATGCACGCGGCGCGACAGGCTTTTCGCGCCCCGCTCCGCGCCGCTCGTGTACAATACCGCGCCATGGAAGTGTTCAGAAACATCTGCGTCGCGGCAGTCGCCATCCTGATGATCTCGTCGGCAATCAGGTATATCTGGCAGATCATCCGGGGCACGGTCGAACCCGCCACATCCACCTGGATCATTTTTCTGTCGGGCACCGCCCTTTCATTCACGACATACATGCTAGCCGAGGACCGCGACGTGACCAGCGGCATACTGAACACGATGGACGTCCTGGAGGTCGGCAGCATCCTGACCGCTGTGCTGATCTTCGGGCACGTCCGCGGGGTCAGGTTCAGTCGGTTCGAGCGCTGGTATCTGGCTGGAATCGCGATGATCATCGCCTATGGACTTACTTTCGGCGACGCCTGGGGGTCCAATCTGTTCGTCCAGGCGCTCATCTCCCTGGGATACGTGCCGACCGTTCACAAGATCATCAGCCTGAAGCGCAACACCGAGTCGTTCATGGCGTGGTCATTTTCATTTTTCGCGGGCGTGTTCGCGCTGGTGCCGGCGATCCTGGATCGAAACACTCTGGCGATCGTCTACGCCAGCCGCACGATCGTGATGGTCGGTCTGTTCCTGGGACTGATGGCCTACTTCCAGTTCGGCGGTTTCAAGACTCGGGAAGAACCCGGACACAGCCCCCGATAGGCATGGTGGCGACCCTGACGTGCGGGCGCGTGGCCGCGACCGTGTCCAGAAATTCGACGAAATCCACCCCGGGAACAAACCCGAACGGCCCGTCCAGTGGTGTGAACATATCGTCAAAATGGATCGGGATGACCGTGGTGGCACCCGTGGGGTCAACCACGCGGCGCATGTAGTTGTCGGTGTCGGCGCGCCCGGCCAGGCACGGCATGAACACGTCGGCTTGAACACCTTCGTACATTCCGTCCACCCAGCCCGCGCTGGAATGATGGATGAACGTGCCGGTCGGATGCTGAACGACGATGCCGAAAAAGCCGCCCATCCTGTACCTGCGGGCGCCAGCCGGCGGGATCAGTGGCCTGGCGATGACACCAGGATATGGAATACGCCCGAACAGAGCCGGGCCGTGTTCGCCCTGAACGAAACGAATTCGGAACCTGCCCAGTTCAATGACGTCACCGTTTCCGATCACCTTGATCGCCGCCTCGGACAAGCCGGCGCCGCGTCCGATATTCGCTGTGCTCTCGCTGCCGAACAGCTGACACCCGGCACGGGACGCGAAGTATGGCGCGTCCATCGCGTGGTCGTAGTGCGAAAGCCCGACAAGCACGGCCTGGCAGCCATGCGTGACAACCTTGTCATACCAGGTGGAAACAAGGTCAAGGCGCGGCGCCATTGGCCAGCCCACCGCAATCCTGGTCATGCAATATCGGCTGACGAAGGGATCAATCAGAAAACCGGTTTCGCCGTCCGTGACATACACACCGGCGTTTCCCAGAGAGGTCGCGAACACGCCCTGCACTTCACCGGGATCGGCCGGACGAAGCAGCAGCGCCTCGCAGCGGCCCGCGGCCGTGGATCTTCTGCTGGCGTTCTTCATGTTTTCACGGCGGTTAGGCCCGCCGCCCGGTTGCAGTCGACATAAGTATCGACGCAGCGGCCCGAACGGTCAACCTGTAACCGGCCGGCCCGGTCATTCCCAGCTGCATTCGGCCATAATCGGCTGCTCGACAAGGACAGGACGTTCATCAGGCTTCGACAAATACACCATCGGCAGCCATCCCATCGAAGCCGTGTTGAATGTCGTTATCCCGTCGTCCCGGACAACGAAGGCGAGACAAACCATGTTGGTGGTGGCATCGTGGGCACTTTCACAAAGCATGTAGTCACCCGCGTCAAGCCGGGCCTCGTACCGTCCGTCGCATTCGATGGTCAGGAGTGGCGGGGTCGAACAGACCTGTAACGCGCCGGACTCAGATGACACGGGACTGTCGGTATGCCACAGATAGATCCACTCACGTCCCAAAGGGCATTCTTGACACGTCTGACCCAGGTATTCTTCCACGACGTCTCCCAGAAAGACACAGGCGCCCGCAAGCCCCTGGTCGATCTCGATAACCCGTGCCGACCGCGGAAGCGCGTCGCATCCTTCGGTGTCACAGTCCATGCACGACACAAACCACATTGACGCCATCGCGCAGGCGAGAACCTGTACGCGGATTAAGTTCTTGATTCTTTTCGACATGTTGTATTTCCACGTTCGCCAGACATAAGTCTATGCTTGAACAGGACCACCGTCAATCACATGGTCCACGGAACAGTCCATCCAAAGGCGCTGTCGAAGACCATGCAGGTCCAGAAGCCGGGACAGCCGAGGTCGACAGGTGTCATTTAAAGGTGAGACCAGGAGGACATGTCGTGTAGCTGAACTCGGGGTGGACGCCGGATTCAGGAAATTCGGACGCGTCAATCAGTTCAAGAGCATCCTCCAGATCCATGGTGGTCCCGTCATAGTCGATCACACAGTCGTCCTTGATTGGAAAGATTCGTGCAATGGTCCAGAACGACGGGTCGAATGCCTGATGAAGACAGCTGTCGTTAAAGAAGGCCAGTGCAGGGCCCACGTAATAATTCCAGGACTCATACGCGGGAGCGCCACTGCTGCACGTCAACATCGCATTCCCGGTGCATTCCTGCGGACGACCGGTGGGACAAGCAGACAGATTTGAACAGATCAGCCGTGCATCGCCTCCTATATCACCGAAAATAGCCTTTGTTATTCCTGAGTCGCTCAAGACATCGACCGTTCTCTCGGTTGTTTCCCAGTAGTCGGCATGAAACACCATCGTCTCGGTATCAACGGTCGCACCAAGCTCCACGATTGCCGCGCCCAAAAACATGGACTTTGAGTCCTTCAGCCACGCCGACAGATGTCTTTCAGTGCAGTTAATGCCCGGATCTGGTTCGAAGTCTGGAAGCCTGTCCTTCAAAACGCTGCAATCCTCATAACCAACCATGGCACCATTTGTCCAGCCACCCGCCAGCATCGGACCGTTGTCAATCGAGCCATCCGAACCGGTGTCGCCGGCACCAGCGCCTTTGATATCACTTTGGTGATCTGCCCCGGTCTCCCGCAGTCCAAGGTCATCCGCACCATTCGTGGCATTGCCACATCCAACCAGACAAATTGGCACTAACATCAGTATTTTATTCATGATTCATAGCTCGAAACCAGCCTGTACAGGTTACGGTCAAAGGTCCCAGAACGCTACCAGTTCGTGACGAAACCGTAGCACTCGGGCGCGCTGTCGAAGACCATGCAGGTCCAGAAGCCGGGACAGCCGAGGTCGACACAGTCCAGGATGTGGTCGTTGGCCGCCGCCTGATGTTCATCGCCGCACTGGTTCTCGATCGAATCGCGGCAGTTGGCGATGCATTCACCAACCTGATCGTTGTCCGGCGAGGTCCCGAGACACTGGAAATTCTTGTCGCAGTACTTCTGGCAGGCGACAAATGAGTTGAAGTCGTCGATCGCGCCGCAACCGTTCGTGCAGACAAGAACCGCGGCCAGCAGAAGACCGGCGCCGGCCGTCTTGATGGAAATCGATCTGAGGGTATTGGTCATATCTGTCATGCTCCTTGCCAATACTGGCGTCAGGATAATGAAAATGGCGGCACAAAACCAGCCGGGAACGTTCCGGCGGCGCGTGTCTGACCAAGGCGCCATTCAAACGTGACTCTGGTGGGACATACCGCCGGGCCGGACTCGGGTCGGGCTTCGGGTTCAGGCATTTCGACAGATCAAATCCCGCCCAAATGAGCCTTTCTGTTGCCAGTTGGGTGCTTTTCGGCTATTAAAAACTTCCGGCCACATGAAGCAACCGATCTCGAAGAGACAAAGAGACAAAATGCCCAGAACCACCGGTTTTGACAACGAAAAGTACCTTGCAGAGCAGACGGCGGCGATCCTGGAACGGGCCCGGATGTTCGGGAACAAGCTGTATCTGGAGTTCGGCGGCAAACTGATGTACGACTTTCACGCGGCCCGGGTCCTGCCGGGATACATGCCGAACGTGAAGACGCACCTGCTTCAGAAACTGAAGGACCAGGCCGAACTGCTGGTCTGCATCCACGCGGGCGACATCGAACGCCGCAAGATGCGCGCCGATTTCGGGATCACCTACGAATACGACGCGCTCAAGTTGATCGACGAGCTTCGCGACCGCGGAATCTCGGTTCGAGGCGTCGTAATCACCAGGTTCGACGAGCAGCCCGGCGCGTGTTCCTTCCGCGACAAGCTGTCAAGGCGCGGCGTGCCGGTCTTCCTGCATCGCGCGACACGCGGCTATCCAACCGATGTCGACCTGATCGTCAGCCCGGACGGGTACGGGGCCAATCCCTACATCGAGACCACCCGGCCGCTGGTGATCGTCACCGGCCCGGGGCCCGGCAGCGGCAAGCTGGCCACCTGTCTGTCCCAGGTCTACCATGAACATGTCAGGGGCGTTCGCGCCGGTTACGCGAAGTTCGAGACGTTCCCGATCTGGAACCTGCCCCTGAAACACCCGGTCAACGTCGCGTACGAGGCGGCGACCGCCGACCTGCGCGATATCAATCTGATCGACCCGTTTCATCTTGAGGCGTGCGGCGAGAAAGCCGTCAACTACAACCGTGATGTCGAGGCCTTCCCCATCGTCAAGCGCATCCTTGCCAGGATCATGGGTGACGAGCATGTCTACCGGTCTCCTACCGAGATGGGCGTGAACCGGGCCGGGTTCGGGATTGTGGACGACGAAGCCTGCCGCGCCGCCGCCAGACAGGAAATCATCAGGCGCTATTTCAGGTACAGCGCCGAGTATGTGATGGGACTCGCGGATCCAGAATCGGTCGAACGCTGCAAGCTGCTGATGGATGAACTTGAGATCTCGCCGCTGGACAGATGTCTGGTCGCTCCAGCCAGACAGGCGGCCCTGGACGCGGAAAACAAAGGCAAGGGAAACGAGGACGCATACTGCGGGGCCGCCCTGGAACTACCGGACGGCAGCATCGTGACCGGACACAACTCGCATCTGATGCACGCGGCCTCGGCTGTGATTCTGAACGCCATCAAGAAGCTGTCAGGCGTGCCAGATCGCCTGCACCTGCTTTCGCCGAACATCATCGAGTCGATCGGATGTCTGAAAAAGGGCGTCTTCAGGGAGAAGGGCGTCAGCCTGGATGTCAAGGAGACGCTGATCACCCTGAGTATCTGCGCCACCACGAATCCAACCGCGTGCCTGGCCATGGAAAAGCTGAAGGACCTTGCAGGCTGCGAGATGCACATGACGCATCTTCCCACTCCCGGGGACGAGGCCGGGTTGCGCAGGCTCGGCGTGAACCTGACGACCGACCCGGGCTTCGCGTCAAAGGACCTTTTCGTTTCCTGATAAACCAGGCATTTCCTACTCACCGATTGTTGTTGTTGCGCACCCTCGACCCAACATGCTACAAACCTGTTACCAATTGGTTATGCGGAGGTAGGCCATGTCCGGAAGGTTCGGGTTGGGCGTTGTTTCGTGTCTGGGCTTGCTGGTGATCGTGGTTTCAATCGGCTGTGGCGCCAGTCAGGTCAAGAAAGACGCGGGTGCGCCAACGGCCGATGACCCCGCTTTCCTCAGCAGCGTCGAATCGTGCAACTACGGTTCTGGAGTGGCCTGCGCGTCGGCCGGTTCCGTGATGTGGACCCAGGCCGAGGAGGACACGACACTCGACCCGGCAACCAGGAAAAGCCGCTACGCGCTTGCCAGGGACTACTTCAGGCGCGCATGCAACATGGGTGTGACCGATTCCTGCCTGCTTTTCGCGCAGTGCGTTTACGAGGGCAAGGGCGGACCGAAGAACGTTGCCGAGGCCGAGGTCGCCGCGGGACGTTCGTGTGCCGCCGACAACGCGCTCGGATGCGCTCTTCAAGCGGTGATACTGCTGAAGGACATCGGCACCGAGGATGCGATCCAGACCGGCGCCGAGGCTCTGTTCAAGTCGTGCAACCTGGGATACAAACCCTCCTGCGAACTGATCGAGAGTGTCATGAAGGATATGACCGACTAGGCGCGGGGGGCGTTATGTCCGCGAAAGATGACGAAATGGTTCTGGTGGTTCCCCGGACGGACGTGCCCTGCTTCCAGGGATTCATGCCTTTCGATCGGGACGGTATCCGCGCGCTTGTCGCGGCAGGTCGCTTCATGCCGCGTTCAAGGGCCGAGAACGACGGGGACTTCAAGCAACTCATCCCGTACGCAATCTTTTTCTGCGAAGGCCGGGTGTTCAAGTACCGACGCGGCGTCAAGGGAGGCGAGTCCCGGCTGTTCGGTCTGGTGTCGGTCGGCGTCGGTGGCCACATGTCGGCCTGCGACGCCCTGTCAGGGCCGGATCTTTACGAAACCGCCTTCACTCGCGAGCTGACCGAAGAGGTCGATCTGCCCGGCATCGTCTCGAATGATGTCCGCGGCCTGATCAATGACGACTCGAACCCGGTCGGCAGGGTTCACCTGGGAGTCGTACACAGGTTGGTCGTCGAGTCGCCGGTCGTACGTTCGCGTGAGGATGAACTGGTGGATGACGGCTTCGTGTCGCCGGCCGAACTTATCGGCCGTCCAGACGAACTGGAAACCTGGGCGCGCATCTGTCTGGAGAATCTTGGCCGGATTTTGTGAACTGCGACCCGCGGCGTTCTGAATCAGTCCCAGGCCTCGGCTTTCGTGAACCGTCCATCGATATGCGGCTCGCCTCGCGGCTTTACCTTCAACACGAATCTGGTGCCATCTTCTTCCGCAGCGGTGTGCAGCGCGACCGATCCCGGGATGAAGAGTGGTTTCTTGAACCTGACCTCGAAACGGCAGGGCACTTCAACCGGTCTATTCCGTTCCATGACTGCCAGGCAGCGCGCGGCCGAGTACATGCCGTGGGCGATTGCCCGCTTGAAACCGAACATCTTCGCGGTGATCGCCGACATGTGGATTGGGTTCGGATCACCCGCTGGTCCCGAGAACTTCCTGCCCGCGTCGGCCTTCAGCGACCACTCGGCCACCGGTTCGCCCCAGTCCGGTTCCGCGGATGCCTGACCGGCCGGCTTGTCGGTCTTCTTCCGGGCGCCCGCGGGCAGCGGCGACAGGTAGACGCTGGTTTCGCGCCAGACGATCGCCCCATCCACGCTGACGTCGGTCAGGATCGTGAACATCTGACCACGCGGACTTGGCGTGATGCCCTCTATGCGCGCCCTGAGATCCATCCTTTCGTCATCACGGATCGGACGCAGCGCGTCGGTGCTGTTGCTGAAGTGAAGCAGACCGAACAACCGCAGCGGGAAACTCGGACTGGTGAACATTGCCATGTGCAGCGGCATCGCCATGGCGTGAACGTAAAGCATCGGCAGCTTTCCGTCTTCCTTCAGTCCGCAGACCCGGCGGTACCCGGCCAGCGTCTTCGGATCGGCCACGGCGCCGAGCCACTCCGATTCAAAACACACGCCAAGTCGTTCCTCGGGAGCCTGCGCGGGCCTTCCCGCCAGAATCGACTTGACCATCCCCCAGCCGTTCTTCGGCCGGTTCGTAAACTTCAGGCTGATCGTTGTGCCGTTGTCCATTTCGCCACCTTCCCGTCAGGATATCGGAATCAAGAAAACGCATCGGCGCCATGCCTTCGCGACCAAGCCAGCCGACGGCTGCGTTTGTTCAGCCAACACAAGTATCATCGGGGTATTGGCGCCAGTCAACGGATCGATTCGTCCGGGAACGGGAACCCGCCTTGTTCCCCTCCCGGCCGCCGGCGGTGGCGGGCGTTTTCTTAGTCAGTTCCGTAAACACTGGTATCATACGCGCAGGCCCAATTTTGACTTTTCTGCCACCCGGGAAACAGATGGCCCCCAGCAGAAGAAAGCGCCCAGTCTTGCCAAGCCCCTCGCAGGATTCCAGGAAACTGTCCCTGGTGTCGTCGGTGGCGGTCGTCATCGGCAACATGGTAGGCATCGGCATCTTCCTGACGCCCGCCGAGGTCGCCAAGGCCTCGCCGGGCATCTGGGCATATCTGGGGATCTGGTTGATCGGGACCCTGATGGCCGCCGCGGGCGCGCAGGTATACGCGCAGCTTGGAACGCTCTTTCCCAAGGCCGGCGGAGACTACAGATTCCTTTACGAGGCGTACGGTCCGCGACCTGCAAAGGCCTGGGGATGGCTGTCGATCTTCGGATGCTTTCCAGGTTCCATCGCCACACTGGCGGTAGGCGTCACCGCCACCCTTTCCCAGACATCCATGGGCGGCGCCCTGAACAATCCAATCGTCTCGCTTGGCTTCATCCATGTGACGCCGGCGCTGCTCGTCGGGCTCGCCCTGATCTGGCTGTCGACGGCCATCAACGTGGCCGGTCTGTCGCTCTCGGGCAAGACGCAGCTTCTGGTCTCGCTGATCCCGATCCTGGTGTTCGTTGTGGTCGGGTTCGCCGCCGCCAGCGGTGAAACCACCCCGCGCGCGGCACAGGCGGCGCCGGCGGTCTTCGATTTCGGCAAGCTGACAACGGCGTTCTGCGCGGTTTTCTTCACGTACTCGGGCTGGAATGTCATCACTTATCTTGGAAGCGAAATCCACCGGCCCAAGGTGAACATTCCCCGCGTCATCCTGCTTGCGATGCTCGCAACGACCGGAATCTTCTTCATCCTCAACATGTCGTTCCTGGCGGTCATTCCCCTGCCCGACCTGGCCCAGACCCAGAATGCCGGTGTCGCGGTGGCGACAAGCCTCTTCGGCGATATCGGACAGGATGTGTTCGGAATTCTACTGGCGATGGCAATCGTCGCGGGACTGAACGCCACGGTCATGGCCGGCTCACGCATCACCATGGCAATGGCTCAGGACGGACAGATCTGGACTGGTCTGGCGAAGCTCTCGGGGCCGCGGCAGACACCCGAACGCGCCCTGGTCTTCCAGGCGATTATCTCGTCCCTGCTGGTGCTGAGCGGCAGCTTCTCGTTCCTGATAACGGTCACGGGCGGCGTGATGATCGTCCTTTCCTGCCTGACGGTCTCAACGGTTTTCGTCTTCAACCGAAAACTGTGCATCAGGCCCTCCAAAAGGCTTCCGGGCTATCCATGGACCGGCGTGCTCTACCTGGTCACCGGAGGCGCCATCTCGGTTCTGATCGCCATCGACGGCTTCTGGTGGTTCCTGGCCGGGGCCTGCATCTTCGTGTTGCTGATGTTCCTGGATTATCTGAACCCGATCAGGCTCATTCGACGGATGCGGCACACCTGAAACCAAAGTGATGCGCCGGCTTGTTCAACGGGATGTACGCCCGCCTGTGGAACGTCCTTGCGTTATCGGCCGGCCAGTACCATGAACCGCCCCTGACCGACCGCTGCCTGTGTCCGGGACACTTGGCCGCGCCGTCACACGGTCCCCTGGGATCAACACCGGCGCACGCCTCGCCGCAAGCGGCCCAGCTCTTCGTGTACCAGTCGTTGACCCATTCATAGCTGTTGCCGGCCATGTCGAAGATTCCGTACTGATTGGCGGGACGAGACCCGACCGCCCAGGGACGGCCCTTCTCGGGATGGCTGCCCGGCTTCTTTCGCCCGCACCCCTTTCCCGACCTGTCCTCGATGATCGCCCTTTCGCAGGTGGCAGGTTCGTTGCCCCACGGATAGATGCGTCCATCGGTCCCGCGCGCGGCCTTCTCCCATTCCGCCTCGGTCGGAAGGCGCTTGCCGTGAACGCGGCAATAGTTGTCCGCGTCAAACCAGCTTATCCCGTTGATCGGCATGTCAGGTTCGCTGAATCCGGTATACAGCGGCCCGGCCTTGGGACACTTCTTTTCCTTCACGCACGCGAAAAAGTCCCTGACAGTGACCTCGTTGACGTCGATGACAAACGTCTGAACCCAGACCGTCGAGGCCGGGCGCGAGTCGGCCGGACCGTCGTCCGAACCCCGGATGAACGATCCGCCGGGAACACATGCCATTCCCGCCGGAACCGTGCCGCAAGGCAACGGCTCGGGCGTCTGGGCACGCGCGACCACAGACACCGATAAAAGCGCAAGGCAGGAAAACAGGGGCAACAACGTCCGTCCAGTCATCTCATCACTTCCCTGATGAACCGCACGCACTGCATACCACCGCCGGGCAGGCGACGCAAGCGGCACGCGAGGACACGTCTGGACAACCCGTTACTTTGACACCAGGGGTCATACACCCGTAAAATCGTACGGGCTTTCATCACAAAGGTTTGTATGCGAAAGACCCGGAATCTGGTCGCCTGTACTCTTGCCATGATGATCTCATTGTCGGGGGCCGCCGCGCCCGGTGAACCGGCCACTCCGGACAGCCTCACACCCTTGACCCCGGAACAGCACGACATCGTCTGGAACATGACCGGCGACCCCGAACCCGAAGTCCGTGACGCGTTTAAAAAAGAGAATCAGGGGCAGCACTTCCTGACGTGCGACGAACTGAACCTGCACCTGTTCGAACCGGCCGTTCGCAACGCGGGCGGCGCGTATGTCGGGGTCGGCACCGATCAGGCGTACATATTCATGGGGTGGGCCAGGCCGGAACTGGGCTGGATGATCGACTACGACCCGCTGGTGATACAGATTCACGGGCTTTACAGAATCTTTTTCATCGCGGCCGACACCCCTGAAAAGTTCAAACACTTCTGGACCGACGAAGGCGCCGCCGAGGCACGTCAGGTAATCCGGGATCAGCTTTCATTCGGCCCTGCCAGAGAGTCCGCGCTGGCCTTGTTCGCGCAACACAGGGCCCTGGTGAATCGCCGGCTGAACCAGTCGATCAACCTGATGCGCAAGTCGGGAACCAGATTCTACCTGAACGACCAGGACGACTACGCCCACGTTCGCGCGATGATCATGACCGGCCGGGCCAGGGCGCAACAGGCCAACCTGCTGGGCAACAACGGAATCAATGAGATCGGGAACGCGTCGCGAACGATGGGGGTTCCGATCCGCACCCTGTACCTTTCGAATGTCGAGGACTACTGGTCCTACGGTTCGGCCTATGTCGCCAACCTCAGGACGCTCAACTTCGACGAATCGACCGTGATCCTGCGAACCGTCGCATCCAAGCACTCGAACGGCGACTATCGATACGTTCTGCAGAAAGGGCTCAACCTGCTGAAGTGGCTGGACTCGGGGCAGGTGAAACGAATCAGGGACATGTTCCCGCGCGGCGCCGTCCGTGACCGTGAACAGGTACAACTGATCACCATCGAACACGAACCACGGACGGTCGGCCAGTGATGAAGGGTCTCGCCACATGCCTGGTGATCGGACTTCTTGCGACGGGGACGTGCGCCGTCGAAGCCCGTGCGCAGGAAACGACCGGCAAGACTCGACAGACGGAAGTCGCCCCAAAGCCCCTCGCCGGCAAGGGGGCTTCCGCCCGGAAGAAAGCCACTTCGCGATACAAACGATGCACCTACACCCTCAGGAACTGGAATACTCGCAAAGGATCTGTCCAGACGGCCCCGCGAGTCGATAAACCATACCGTGAGGTGACCGAGGACGAGCGGGACCCCGCTGACCCCCGCTGCACTCTCTGCGAAGTCGACCAGGTCAAGATCAACCCGGCCACCCTGGGGTTGAAGGGGGTCAAGTCGTTCAGGATTTGTCGCCACTGGGCGCCGGCGGTCAAGGATGCCCTCAGAAAAATCGCCAGGACCGGCGACTTCAAGGTGGTCGAAATCATCGGTTACCGACCTGGAAGGACGCGCGGCCCTGTCGTCAACGGTGTTCGCACCGTTCTAAGCAACCACTCCTTCGGCACGGCGATCGACATCAACCCGGCCTACAACGGACTCTACAAGAAGTGCACGCGTGAGGAGTTCGCGTTGGACGGACACGGCACATGCAAACTGTCGATCGGCGGAAAATGGGACCCGACGCAGCGACCTGACCGGACCATCACAAAAAAGTCCAGCGTCTACAAGGCTTTCAAACGCATCGGCTGGAAGTGGGGTGGAAGGATCGCCGGCAGCACGCGCGACATGATGCACTTCTCGATCACCGGTTACTGAGGGACGCCACCGCGGTTCGACCGGAGCCCCGATGGACTGCACAACGGCACACCCGCCTTACAGGCGACCCTTTCGGATCAATTTGCCGATGATCTGCGCCGCGGAGTTGAGCGCCTCGCGATCGGGTCTGGCCGCCATCGCGATGATGTACGCCGGCTTGCCCTTGATATAGACGTAGATGACGCTGCTGTACCAGCCCTCGGAGTAACCCGGCTTGCTGAAGAATCTTGCTTTTTTGTTGTTCAGACCCTTGCGCAGATAATCGACGGCCTCGTTGCCACGGGAACGGTCTTCCATCATCGCCCGGAGCAGCGCGTCGTAGTCCCTTTTTGCAAGATCGAACGACCGCTTCGGTCCCAGTTGATCCTGCAGCAACAGCGTGGCCATTCCCTCGGCGATATCCCTGAGGTCGGTGCACACGGACGAATGGCAGGGGCGCTTGGCCTTGCCCCTGGAAGCCGGTATCACCTTGGTTTTTTTCCCCTGCTTCAAGGTGATCTTCGGCGCCACACGCAGGGAGTTGTCCTGCCCCATTGCGGTCCAGTCGCCCTGCTGGTACGCCTTCATCAGCGATGTGTTGGATATGCCGTACCTGGGGATCAGAACCCGGGTGTGCAGACGATCGAAACCGGCGAGTTGGACTAGACGGTCGTACGCGATGTTGTCGCTTTTGATGATGGCGTCCTCGACCAGTTTTCTGACTGTTGTCGAGTACGGCTTCTCTCCGTCGAAAGTGACCCTGGCATCGATATTGAAGCCAAGCGCCTTGACACGGTTCAAGGCACCTACCGCCGCGAAGAATTTGATCGAGGACGCGGCGTTCCAGTTCCGGTCGGTGGAGGTGCCGTTATAGTCGAACGCCTGTCTGGCGACGACATGGTTCCTGGTCCTGTCGAACTTGACCTTGATTACGACAGCCTTGAAATTCGGGGGCGCCACGAAGCCTTCGCTCTTCATCAGGCGTGGCAGGGCTTTCTCGTTCGCCTTCGAACGGGCCGGGGCGGATCGCGGCGGAACCGCCACACAGACAAAGGCCAGCACCAGGATTACGAACAGGGCCGGGAAACAGGTTTTGCCTTGAATCGACATTTCCAACCGACCAGCAGTATCGGGTGCCACGACAGTGCCCAAAGTGGCCTGTCAATCCGGATGGAAGGATAGCTGTCTGGCGGCGAATCCGCAAATCGCGGCCGTGCGATCGCGTCCTAGGGGGCGAACCATTTGTCCGGAGTTTTCTTCAGCAGGATCAGCTCGACTCGCCGATTGCGGGACAGCGCCCTCTGGGAGCCACCACCCTGCAACGGCCTGCGCTCACCGTATGAAAGAACGATAATGCGTTCCTCGGGCACTCCGTATTCGACAATGGTCCGGGCGACCGCCTCGGCCCTGCGCCTGGCCAGTTCTTCGTTGTAGTCGGAGGCTCCGCGCGAGTCCGCATGACCCTCGATCCGCAGAACGCTGTCCGGCGACGCCAGCATCCCACGCGCGATCTCACTCAAGAACGGCAGCATTTCGTCGGACGGCTCGCTCTCGTTGGTCGCGAAATACAGTGCGCTGCTCGGGATCTCGCGGTTCAGGACCCTGAAGAGGCTCTGCATCTCACCTTCGGCCGCCAGCACAGGCAACCCGTTAACCGCGGACATCGCGGCGCCCCCCTTCTCGATGAACCCCAGCCCGAGCGGGAAGAAGCGCAGGCCGGAATCCTCGGAACACTGAACATCCCTGGACGATGAAGCGCACAACAGTTCCGGGGTCGTCTTGAAGACCTGAAGAGTACGACCGCCGGCAACCGGGTCCAGCACACGATTCCAGCTCAACCCGTCGCTGATGCTTCGATAGACGGCGCCATCGGCGCCACTCAACAGAAGGATCCGGTCGTGGGAGTCTATGCGCATCAGACTTGAAGGCCCGGCAAGCGCCGCTGCCGACAACCCCGTTACCTTACTGGACACCCAGACCGCCGGATCGTCTGTCGAACACATCATTCGGTCGGCGGCGACCAGGACGCAGACCTTGCCCGGACTGACGTCTTCAAGACGAATCGTCACCGGATACGCCATCATCCGGCCGCCAGCTCCGAATGCCGGCTCGGCCGGGATGGAAAAGGCCGACGCCACATTCTGGAAGTCCGATACCAGCCGGTACTCGGTTATCAGGGACTTGTCGGCCCCGAAACCTGTCACCCAGAAACGATCCGCGCCGTCCCAGGAGAATCCAAGCAGTCTTTCGAGTCCGAACTGCAGGGCATGCATCTGCCGACGCTCGATGTCCCACAGTGAGAGAGCGCCGTCGGCGGTCTGCACCAGAGCCCATCCCCTGCCCGTTCGCACATCGACGATCGGCGACGGCAGGTTCACGTCCAGACGCTCCCAATCCTTCCCGCAGGACTTCGACACATAGATCGAATCGGACGAGAACATCATGAACTCGGGGCAGTCACGCGAGTCCGACAAGGTGTACAGAGCCTTGATTTCCCCCTTGGGCGTCCTGCCGAACGAACTCCAGCGGTGAATCGGCCTGACCACCACCTGCAACGCGGAATCCTTCTTCATCATGGCGGTCGGCCTGTACCTGATCACGTACTGCCTGGACAGAAGCTCGGCGATCTCCATCAACGCATCGACGTAAGGCTGCGGACTTGTCTCGTCGTCGGGAACCTGCAGGATCTGGCCCTGCAGGCTGGAAGCCATCCGATCGTACGAGGATGCGCCGCCGATGTTCCCGCGGGTGACCAGGAAGAACGGCCTCACCTGCGACCGATCCAGTTCCGTTATGAGCTTCTTGGTCTCGGCGCTTTCACCCCACACGATCGGTTCACCGCACCCCGAGTACATCCCGTTCGCAATCCTGTCGAACACATTGTCGCGGACACAGTTCTGCAGCTGGTACCGGCTGGTACATTTCTTCAGCACGCCGGTTGCCTCGCTCCCCAGGAACCCGATACAGCGCCCCTCGCATCTGGCCCAGTCCTGCCCGATCGCCCTCAACTGACCACGGGAATCATCCAGACGGCATTTGTCGCGACACGTGATCCAGGATCTGACCCTTGAGCATCTGTCGTCGCTTTTTACCTTCAGCGCATTCCGCCCGCCGATGTTGGTCTGGAACGGCTCGTCGGACAGGAAAATAACAACCTTTTCGCCACGCCCGGCCCTGAGCATGACCAGCGAGTCAAGCATGGCCATCACCCCGTCCTCTCCGCTGCCGCCACCCGTCGTATTGTTCAGGTTGGACATCCAGTTCATGAACTTGCGGTAGTCCGGAGTAGCGCTGTTCCGGTCGATTACCTGGTCTGAGAACGACACCAGCCCAAGCCGGGCCTCACGACCGCGGAAGGCGAAATGGTTGGCGAAGAACGATACCGCCTGCCTGACGGCCTCGCGTTCGGTCTCCATGCTGCCCGACATGTCGATTGCGAAGACGATGTCCAGCGGGCGATCCTCCTCCATGCCCCAGAAACCGACGATCTCGGCGTTCTGCGAGCCGCGGAAGAGTCTGAACGCGTCCTTTGTGAGGCCAGAAACACGCTCGCCTCTGGCATTCCTGACGTCCACATATACATCGACGTCGCCGTTCGGCTGCCGAATCGTTCTGGTCACTCGGCCATAAAGCCCGAAAGCGTAAGGATTCCGGAGTTCCATGTGCCACAGGTAACGCTGCTCCGCCTGTGACGCGTACCTGCTCAACGGGAACCATCTGCTGAAGCGCAACCACTCATCCGCGTCGTCCACGTCGTTCACATATTTCCAGAACGCCGCCTCGGCCTGGCCCGCCAGCTTCAATCCCTCCGGTTCGCCCGCGAACAGTCGATGCGCCAGATAGAGCATCGACCCACTCTTCTGATTCCGCGCAAACGTGGCGACCGCCTGTCGAATCGATTTTCCCCTTTCCAGGAACGTCGGCAGCGGTTCGGCCCGTAAAAGAATGGACTCCACTCCACCGGGTGCCAGCGCGATCCGGTTGTCGACCAGGTTGCTGATCACATCAACCGACACGATCGCCATCCCATCCTCGAACCGCGCCGGCCAGTCGCCCCGCGTATATACGGAACGCAGCTCTCCAAGGCCATCGAAGTCGCCTTTCTTCACGGCTTGATCAAGTTCCAGTCCCGCCTCGGCATCGTATGCCGCCGGTTCCATTTCGACCGCCTCGGGCCAGGTCCCGTAATAGGCCCTGAAGTTACGGAATCCGATAGCCGTACCCGTCTTTTCCGCCTTTTCAAAAGCCAGCCTGCATTCCTGCTGACGTAGATCCGCCAGAAGCGATGAAGCCTCGGGCCATTCCTCGAATTCGACCCGGAAACGACGAAGCGCGTCGTCGGTGCCCTCGGCCATGGCCTTGTCATACTCGCGGTTAACCAATAGCTGACGCGCCCTGGACACGCTTGGTGCGGCATCGGGCCGCTGGCCGTAGTCGCCGATGAACTGACGCAGGGCGGCGGTTCCCGACTTCGTCTCGGCCTCCTTCAGAACCAGTTCGGCCTCACGCGCCAGAGCTTGTCCCCGCTCTCTTGCGTTCGGGTATTTCGACTGGAATTCCTGGTAGGACTGAATCGTGTTTCTACGGGTCGTCTCATCGCGATAGAAGGCGGACGCCTCGGCCAGCAGCGCATCATTCAGGAACCCGCTGGCACCGCTCATTCCGGCATATTTCCGTCTGAAGTGACGATAGGCATCAACGTTGTCGACGCCCTTCGCCATAAGCAGTTCCGCCTCGCAGACGAGCAGGCCGATTACCCCGGCCTCCTGCCTGTATTTCGGCTTCCCCGCATGTCCGTCGAGCCACTTCTGACCCTTCTCGGCGGCCTTGACGTGCCTGCCGTCGTCTATCATCTCCCTCAAGGACGACGACAGACTCGCACACCCGCTTCCGGCCATTACCGCAATAGTAACAACTACAACCAGACCCCTCAGGTTCGGACTATTCAAGGTAACCCCCCGAATGGTTTCAGGCACATCGCCGTGTATTTGCCGGTACTCTATCCCCCGGCTGTCCATTTTGCAACTAGACCTTACACTGCGGGATCATGAGGCTGAAACAGGGGATTTCGCGGCGCTCCTGGCGTCACCTTCCGAACACGAAGCGGTAGTAGTCTTCCTCGACGATCAGCGTGGATGCCTGCCGTCGGTTCTTCACATCCTTGATGGTCGTCTTGACGTAAGCGGACGTCTGCTCGGGGGTCATCGAGACGCCGGGAGCGGGTGTGAACTTCGTTGAGAACGAGTTGTACAACCCGCGATCGGTCAGCCAGCTTCTGGACGAGAACACGACCAATCCCTCGGCGTCGGAAAGGATGTCGCGGCCCGCCAGCATCCTGGAGTCGTATTCCAGCCCGAGCAGGTTGGAAACGGTCGGAAGGATATCGACCTGTCCACAGACCTTCTTCACCCTGACAGGATGCTCCATCGAGCCGGACCAGATCACCAGCGAGCTGCGGTACAGATCGAAATCGACGTCCGACTCGTTCAGGTTCTTTATCTTCTCGCCACCGAACTTCCTGCCGGCCAGTTCCTCTATCACCGGAACATCGAAATACGGGATGTGGTCGGGCACCATCACGATTACCGTGTCCTTCAGCTTGCCCGCCTGCTGCAGCCTTTCCAGCAGGTACTTCATCGCCTTTTCGACTTCGAGGTTCGCTGCCAGATATGCCTTGGTCATTTCGCTGTATGGAAGCGCCTCGACCGCGGGCCTGTTCCGAATCGACATGGACTGACCGGTGAAATTCGTCGGCATGTGAGCGCTGATGGTCAGATAGTAGACGTGGAACGGTTTCGTGCCGCCAATGTAGTCGTCGATCGATTTCTCGATCATGAACTTGTCGGACTGCGGCCAGACGCTCCGGCCCGATTTGTTCATCTCGAGTTCCAGGCCATGCCCGCCGTAACGCCAGTCCAGCCCGAGCCGCGGGTGGGACTTGGCCCGCCCGTACATGTCGCTGTTGTTGTGATATCCGAAGCTGGCGTAGCCCTTGCGCTTGAACTGGTTGCCAAGCGTGAAGTACATCGTCAGATTCGCCGCGCCGACCTGCTTCATGCTGATCGGGTTGCCGGCCTTCGGGTACAAGCCGGTCAGATTCTGCATTTCGCCGCCTGAGGTGCTGGTGTAGTGCAACGGAGTGTAGAAGTTTTCAAAGACGAATCCTTCGTTCACCAGCTTGTAAAGCGTCGGCGTCAGCCTGGGGTCAATCAGGTATCCGGTGAAGCCCTCGAGCGTGAAGAAGATGACGTTCTTGCCCTTGAAGAGTCCGGTATAGGCGTTCTTCGCGGTAGGCGTCACCGACTTGAAGTATTCGTTAAGCCACAGAACGTCCTTGTTGGTCGTTTTCTTCGACAGTTCGTCGAAGTCGACGTTCATCCGATTGAACGACCCGGCCGTGGCGGCTGTAACCGCCGGCGCCGCCTGCGCCATCGGGACTCCTCCCTGCAACGACGCCAGCAACACCGGGTGATCATCGGGCGCAGGCGCCTCGACCTGGGCCGGTTCGGCAGGCTCTGGCGGCTCTGGCGTTTCTGGCGTGGCGGACGGTTCGGGCTTCGCAGGCGCTTGTTCTTCGACCTTTTTCGCGGGCGGCTGCTCAGGTTCATCGGCCCCGCCTGCCGGCACGTACGCGAACCTGGAGTAGCCCGGCTTGCGGGATGAACGTGATGTTTCTTCTTCCCCGGTCGACGCGACCGCATCCAGGTCTTCGTCGTCGATGGACGACGAGTTGAACAACATGTAATGCGCGTCAACCGCGATCATCTTCAAAAGCCCGAGCTGCATCACCTGGTCGTCCACGTTTTCGTTGGACGCCGCCAGTTCCCGCGGCGTCAGGTCGCCAGACCAGGGCAGGTACATCGTCACGGCACCGACCAGATGGAACACGAGCGCAGACGCCAGCACCAGCACATACCAAGCAGGCTGACGACGACCTTGGCCAACGAAGCGACGCCCGAAGACTATCAGGAATACCAGGGGCAGCAGCATCAGCAGGAATCCGGGCAGGCTCCGCAGGATGCCGGACAGGATCGCCTCGTTGTAATCACCGCCGCCAAGGTTGTCGAAAAACAATCCGGCGCTGCTGAATACCTGGAAAAACTGCGTCATGGTGGTCTTGGCGACCAGTTGAATCAAATAACCCAGGATCACGGCGACGGTCAGCACCCAGGTCACGACAAGTCTGGGAATCCTTGCGGGAATGGCCATCACCAGTGAAAACAGCATGCCGGTCGCCAGGGTCAGCGGCAGCCAGGTGACCAGATGAAGACTCATCGTGCCGGTGAAGAGATGCAGGATCAATTCGAGCCAGACAAGGGCGACCGGAAAGAACAACAGCCCGGTCAATGACCACCCGTCCCTGCCCGCCGTCTGGCGCCAATCGGTGTTTCTGACGAAATCCCTGCCCCATGAAACCAGGTTGACCGCCATTTCACTGACCCGATCCCGAAAATTCATCGCCTGCACTCCAACTCAGTCAAAATCCGTCGACACCAGATTGACGTCCACCCACAGGGGCAAATGGTCCGACGCCATGCGGACGGCCGGTTCATCCTTTTCGGTCACCACGGCCGTGCCGGCGACGGTGTACGCACCGCCCAGATTGCCAAGCACATAGTCCAGCGTCCGCTCGGGCTTGTCCGTCCTGAAAGTGAACGCCCGCGAACTGATGATCCGCCACGCGCCGCCCAGGGTCTGGAACATCCCTGCCGAGGCATCCGGCTCGTTCAAGTCGCCGCAGAAAAACACAGGCAGGGCATTTGCCGCCCTTTCGCCATCAACGCGGGTCAATGCTTCAAGACGCTCGTTGACCCTGCCGGCGGACGTCACGCGATCGTCGGCCGTCAGCGACAGGTGGGTGTTGATCACGACAAACCCGTCGAAAGTCAGAACCTGCATCGTCCTGGCCTCTTCCTTGCCGGGAAGCGGCTGGCTGTCGACACTGGCCGCCGCCGCTTTCGACAGCGCACCCACCCCGTACTGACCGCCCTGGAAATCGATGGCCCGGGCAAAATATCCATGCATCCCGGTCAGCCGTGCCAACTCGGCCAGCCCGTCCCGACGATCGGAACGCTTCGTCTTGACGTCGATCTCCTGCAGACAGACGACGTCCGGGTCGAGGCCCTTGATGATCCCGGCGATGCGTTCGTAGTCGACGCGGCCGTCCAGTCCGAGCGAATGCCTGACGTTGTATGTCAGAATCCTGACCTTGCGCGTCGCCGTGACTTCCGGTTTGTTTTCCGCGACGGCCGCGACCGCTGCCGCGCCTTTGTCCGATTCAACGGATTCAACGGCGACGGGTTTAACGGCGACGGGTTCACCGGCAACCGGTGTCCGTTCAGCGCCCGCGGCGCCTTCACCGACCTTGGTCGCGCCGGTCACCGCCCGATCGCCATCGGAAACCACCGGATGCCCGTTCTGAACGCATGCCGCCAGGCCCGTCAGCGCCACCACAAAACCAGCGAAAATCAACGATTTAACCACGCTTCGCCTCTTCATCCGGTGAACGTTTTTCAACCCCCGCACCATCGTGGAAGTCTAGCCCCAAACCGAGCCGACAGGAAAAGTCGTGCGCCAAAATCGACTGGAAGGGAGTCAAAGGATTCGTGTTAAGGGAAATTACTTCGTTCCGGTCGAGACTGGATGGAAGATGCGACACGTCGGATTGTTCAGCCCCTCTCGCTCGCAGGAGAGCCAGTCCTGAGGTTCGATCACCAGTCTGTAGTCGGCGTTGTCGGGCTGCAGCGTGTTCTCCAGGCTCTCATCCAGAAGCGTGCCTCCGATAGAAATCTCAAGGGACTCCGAAGGATAGATTCCGTGACAATCGGCCTTGGCATACTCGCTTCCGTTTTCAAGCCATGCCGAGTCCGGCACTCGCCATGCACACGCCCCCGAACTACCTTCCTGGAACACTTCGAACTCGGGAAGATTCTGCACATCTGCCGCGAACAGCCTTTCGGAGAACCAGATGTACATTGAACCACTATTCATACCCAGACTGACCGCGCCCACGGATGCATCGTGGCCCTTTTTGAACCGCAGCCGATACTTGCCGTCGACCATGCGGTATGACGGCGCCGCAACAAGAAAGTCTTTCGCGGACTCCGGAATCCCGAAAGCCAACTCGTACCAGTCGTCGTCATTTAATTCCTCGGAAGGATTCATGGAAATCTTCAAATCCCGATTCTCGTCCCTGAACTCCACGGACACCACGGGCTGAATCGATACGGATGAATCGTCGTACACCCTAAACAGCTGCATGGATTCGGCGACCGCATCGGCCCATAAGTCCGCCTGCTTTTCAGTAACGTACAGGGCGCTGACGATCAGGTATATCTCGGAATCCCCCAAACCCGAAACGAAGTCCCGATGGGACACCCACAGATAGAACTCCGTTGACGAATAGAATCCCTGGCTCGAAACATCATCTTTTACGTCCACCGGCCCGGACGACTGATCCGGCACCGCATCGGTGTTTGCATCGTTCACGACTGAAGTTCCGTCATCAGCGCATCCAATGCCGTGCAACACAACCATGCTCAGTAACAAAACCAACGATAAAAGCCTCATTTTATCACTCCTATATCATAAAAAACCAATTCACTGATAAGTCACACTCAGCGGATACGCATTGAACCGCGGTGTCACATAATCATACTGATCCGGATCTTGAGTAGGATAATATCCTGGAGGCACAGTACCCAAATCTCTCGCTCGGTTCCAACCGCCAGGAAACACCTGGATACACGTACGATCCCATTGTTGGTAATCGATAGTACCATTCCAACCATGATTGCAAACATCCTCACAATCGTTGAAACACAGATTATTCTCCAACGAAATTAAGGAGTTGTTCATTATGGTATGACCACAGTAATACGTGACGCCTCTTCCGTCTGGAAACTCATTTCTTACGCCCAAAGTAGAATGCGCCAACTCATGAGCGGCGACTCTGGACCATTTGTCAGCATCCATTGGATCGTAGATCGACTTGTAAAGCGTTGCGGTACCAGGACTCGTTAAGTAAGAACCTCCTCCAGCCAAGCCCCAAGCATCTGTGTGGAAAGGCGGAATCTGAACGATCGTCAAGTCGCACACCCGTATCGTTTCTCCATCAACAGCACAATTGGCCACCCACGGCTGGTTCTCCTCAGGAATCTCCATATTGCACTCACACTCCACTTGGTTCGGCGCGGTTCCACAAACACAGGGTCTACCACCAAACATCGAAACATTTTCCACAAAAACGGCTCCCTCGGTCGCACCAAAAAGCCGTCGAACTCCGTCCAATACGAACTGAGTCCCAGAGGACGTCAGGTAAGTTGAGTATGTAAAGCCAACCCGAAAATCAGTAAAATGACACCCTGGAAGGTGATGAGAGACCATCATTGAGAAATAACCGGGTTTAGGAGTTCCGCTTGCAAACGCCCATGCATTAATCGCGATATGCCAGTATCCATTACACGTCACATTTGTTGGGAAATGAACCAATTTTGTATTCGTCGAAGTCGTGTTGCTTCGAAAATCGTAAATCGACGGGGTTGGATCGGCGTTACATCTCCCATAGGCAACAAAATTGTTCGATGAATTAATCTCCCTCCATAGTGTCAGAACCTTGTGAGGATCAGTACTGGAGGCAGGAACCTTGACAAAAATAACATCATCCTTCTTAAGCAACAGACCATCCATTCTTTCCATTGGCTGAAGAACATGGGTAGGCGTAGAAGTTCCTGTTGGATGACAACACACTTTCGCTGAAGAAAAATCGAACCCCTTGTATGCATATGGTTCATCTGGATCAGGATTGTTCGCAAGGAATTGAAGAATAACCGCGCCTGCCGTCGATGAATTCATTGTTCGAGATACAGCCCAACCAAATCCAGTTGGATAGTCACCGGATAACCAAGCATCCAGATAGCCATCAACACCAAACAGTACCGAATCCGCAAACCATTCAGTATCCATAAACGAATTATAGACACCGATACGTGCTACACGGGAATTCGCCACTAGAACTCTTGAAGTCAGGATGCGGTCAAGGTAGCGCCCCTCTGGACTTGGGGACATTCTATTAATAGGAATCGCCCAGCGGAACCTGTCAACAAGTTTGAGACACATGCCGTCCACAATTTAAGCTAGCTCCGGTACTGCTGCATCCGGGGATTCCGGAGGCGGGTTAATCCAGGCGATGGTCGGCAAAGCCTGGAGCCGGGGCATTCCTTTCGTAAAACGCTCGGGATGAGCCAGCCAGGCGGCCATCGCCACTTGATGCCTGTGCTGTAAGACCTCATTCGGATTGCCGTAATGTACCTGAGCCGGTGTCAGCATGGCAATGCCGCTGTGCCGGTGCTCGTTATTGTACCAGTCGAAAAATGGGCCGCCGAATACCCTGGAGTCCTGTATCGACCCGAAGGTGCCGGGGAAATACGGACAGTACTTCAGGGTCTTAAACTGGCTTTCCGAGTACGGGTTGTCGTTCGAAACGCGTGGCCTGCTGTGGGACTTGTCGATGCCGAGTTCGGCCAGCAGGTCGGCGACACCCTTCGATTTCATCGAGGATCCCCGGTCGGCGTGGATGTCCAGCTGACCGGGCAGGATTCCCTGTTTGGCACAAGTGGCCGCAATAAAACGCTTTGCCAGTTCGGTGTTTTCCCTGCTTGCAACCATCCAGCCGACGACGTACCTGGAATAGATGTCCAGCATCACGTACAGATAGTAATAGACCCACTTGACCGGCCCTTTCAGCTTCGTGATGTCCCACGACCAGACCTGGTTCGGACCGGTCGCATACAAACGCGGGATTTCAAACTTCGGATGCCGGGCTTGATTGCGGCGTTCACGGACCTCTTTGACCGATTCCAGAATGCGGTACATCGTTCGTTCACTGCACAGCCAGATACCTTCGTCCAGCAACGTGGCCACTATCTCGGCCGGGGCCCGATCGATGAAACGGTCGCTGTGCAACTCTGCCAGAACACTCTCTTTTTCTTCGGGACTCAATGCCCGGTGCGATGGCTTGCGTGGCGCAGAAGCAGGCTTCGGGGGCCGGGCCACCGGTCTGGTCACCCGATAGAATGTCGCCCGTGGCAGGCCGATCACGCGGCATGCAGGGGCGATTCCAACCCTCGGAGCCAATTCTTGTGCAGCCTGGATCATTTCTTGTCGTCCTGGTCTGTTTCCGCCGTCTCCTTTATCCGATTCAGAAGTAACGACAGTTTTTTTTGGACCTCAATTATGAATTCGGCGTCTGCGAGACGCTTCTGCAAGCGCTGGTTTTCCTTTTCCAACTGCGCGTTACGCTGTTTCAGTGCCCTGTCCGGGTCCGGCGCCGGGCCACGCTTCTTTGGAGCCAGACCGTCAAGCATCCCGTCCGCACGAAGCTTCCGCCACTTCTGGATACTCGTGTAATACAGACCTTCCCGACGAAGCAAAGCCCCGAGCATTCCGGACTCACAAGCGTCGGCCTCCGCCAGGATCCGTGCCTTGTACGCCGCACTGAACCGACGCCGCTGACCGACCGGCTCCACCTCTGGGTCCGGTGCCTGCTTAACGTCCGGATCCGGAACGCTCAGCGGACCTTCTGACTGCTTCTCTTTCTTCTGATCTCTTGACATCTCTCTCTGCCTGCCTTCCCGTCCTGCTACTCTAAACTATTTCATCGATCTGTCTCACGCTATGTTGGCAGACAGGGCGACGTATGCGTTCGAATTGATCTTCAGGTTCCGCAATGCCCAAAAACTTGGCCAACTCTGTCGCTCTCCGTACGCGAGCTGCGCGGACCAGACGATCTGTTGGCTCTGCGGGCTCAACTGGGCCACACGCCGCAGCGAAGTCGTTAACAATCATGAAGGGGTTCAGAAATCTACATTCCCCCCTGTTCCATCGGGCTGGTTTCTTGCCCTTTTCTGATGGAAAATCACTTTTAAGTGTTATTTCATTGAACTTCCTCAGCAACTCTTCTTGCTTCGGCTTGTCCTCGAATGCCATCAACCGGTCGGCCACATTTTTTAAGAAAGACATCCAGGGGTAATCCTTGTAGATTTCTTCAGAGTTCATCAAATGTTCTCCATCGTGAACGTGTCGTTCAGGTTGGTCCTGGACAGGAAGCGGGCTTCTGCGATGAGTTCGGCGACGGAGTTGACCTTCTTGACGCCGAAGCGGGAAAGGGAACTGATTTCAGGGGCCCAGCTGTCTTCCCCGGGTTCGGTGGAATAACCTGCTGCGTGCAGGGCGGGCCACAGTTCGTTATCGAGACTGTCCAAGGCCTCCTCCTGCAGTTCTTCATCGGTTGCGCCGTTGCTTTCGATTCCCGCCGAAACGATGGCCGTGACAAGGAAGGTTCCGTCGTCCTCAGGTTCAAAATACGCGAAATCCCCGCCGGTTGGAGAGGACATCCAGACAAGACCTGATTTGGCATTGAAAACATACTTGCCGAAGGGACCCCAGGACTTTCGGTCATTGGCAAGGTCTTTCTGCATCGTCTGGTTCAGAAGGATGGCAAGTTCGTCCGTGGTCATTTTTTGGGCCTCGTTTGTTTGAAACTGCTGCAGAGTCTATCACCTCCGGCAATACGGACAATATCTGGCCCGTCCGACAAAAAATCCCGCTTAGATCTTCCAACTCCCCAGTAGGTACCCTGGTTGCCAACATTCACGGAGGCAGGAATGGCAAGAAGGGACATGGAGGCGGTTGATTCACAACTGCTTGAACGGGCAAGGGGAACACTGCGGCACTCGCGGTTCGTAAGGCATGACGGGGCTGGCGACAGTGGCGCGGCCGGTGGCGGTGACGCGGCCGGTGGCGGGGCCGCTGGCGGTGCCGGGGATGGTGCGGTTGCTACGGACAAAACCGGTCGCCTGGTCAGCTTTTCGGTCATCGAAAGAACCGACAAAAACACGGTGACGGCCGACCTCGACTGGGGGCAGGCTCCGACCTGCACATGCACCAGTTACTGGACGGAAGTCCGGCTGGGGCGCGGACCCTGGTGCCGGCATGTGGTCGCGGTGCTTGTAAAAGAGGAGGAACTGCGATGCCAGTTGATAGATCTGTTGCTGTGAACCTTGATGACGAAGACGGGGCCGATTTCGCCGAAGTCACGGAAGACTGCGTCGAAGTCATGGACGACGCCCCTGAAGCGCACCTTCCTGATCTGACGGGCGACCCGGTCAGGCACGACGGCTATTCGTACGACGAGCTTTGCCCTATGGTTGAAGCCCTTTTGCGGGGCGGTCTGTCGGTGCTTGTGCGCGGCCACCCCGGCGTCGGCAAGTCTTCGCTGGCGAAGGAGCTGGCGGCGCGGATGGATCTGCCGATGATCGATATTCGCCTGGCACAGCGCGACCCGGCCGAAATTGCCGGCGTGTATTATCCGGATGCCGATCGCACTTGCATGTCCCTGCTGGCCCCCGACTGGGTGCGGCAGGTCTGCGAAAGGCCGGGTTTTGTGTTCCTGGATGAAATCAATGCGGCCGTGACCAAACTGCATCAGGCGGCGGCATACCAGATCGTGCTCGAGCGCCGTGTCGGCCCGTTCGTGTTCCACCCGGGGACGGTCGTGCTGGCCGCCGGCAATCTGGAAGAAGACAACGCCATCGTGTCGCCAATGTCGTCGGCGCTGGCCAACCGGTTCGCGCACTTCACGATGCGCGTGGACGCCGATTCGTGGATGCGCTGGGCCAGCCGGGTCGGGATTGACGACGCGGTTACCGCGTACATCGGCAGGGGCGGCGAAGGCGTGCTTTATGACCGCCGCAGGGACGCCATGGTGTTTCCGTCGCCCAGGACGTGGGAGATGGCCAGTCGAGCCCTGGCCGGGGCGCGTCCGGGCGATCGCCGCAGGGTCGTGGCCGCGTGTGTCGGAATCGACGCGGCCGAACGGTTCAGTTCGTTCCTGACGATCTTTGAACGGGTCGATCCCAGTGCCGTGATCCTGGATGGCGAGCCGATGCATTTAAAGACGCCGGCGAACAAGGATCCGTCGTTTGTCCACGCGGCGGTTTTGACGGTGGCTGACTGGCTCGCGCGCAGGCCTGACGTGCCCGAAGCCGCCCTGCCGAACGTCGTGCGTTTCCTGCGGTCATCCGGCCTGGACCCGGAATTCGCCTTCCTGTTCCTGCGGCGCCTGAAGGGCTCCGGACTGCTGACCCGTCTGCGGGCCGTGCCGGAATACCGCATTCTGGCGGCCGATCTGGCATCCATCCATATCGGGCTGACAGGGGGCAGATGATGGCGCCGCCAGCCAGAAAACAGCCTTCGCGGGACGAAGTCATCGCCAGGGAGAAGCGGCGGACCGCGGCCATCAGGATGCAGTTGACCGTCAATCACCCGTTCTGGGGATACCTGCTGATCGAAACCGAGCTTGTCCCGGCGGTCGATCTGCCGTCGCTGGCGGCCACGGACTGCGAACGTCGCATCTGGTACAACCCGACATTGACCCAGTACCTGACGCTTGACGAACTGGGATTCGTAATGGCCCACGAGGTCGGCCACGTCGTGCTTCAGAACATGGAACGACGCCGCGGTCGCAAGGCGTCGGTGTGGAACGCCGCGTGTGATTATGCCGTGAACCGCATCGTCGCGGCCATAACGGACCCTGCAGACGGCCTGCCGCTTTACACGCCTCCGGTGAAGTTTCTGCCGACGGTGGGTCGAATCGCGCCCCTGCTGAACCCGGACTTCGATGAACTGACCACGGAAGCCATCTATGAAGAACTGCGCGAAAACCCGATGTGGGACGACTCCGAGCACCTGGTCGATGTGGACCTGTCATTCGGGGAAGCGGGGCCGGTTCGTCTGGATCGTCGGCCCGAGTCTTACGACATCCATGTGCCGGCGGACCAGGCTGGTGGGGATGGCTGGTCGGGCGGAAATGGAAGCGGCGCACAGAATTCCCCGGTCTCCGGTCCGGTTGCGCGCGCTTTCCAGTATGCCGAACGGTGCGACAACCCCGGTTATATCCCCGGCGATCTTCGCCGAATGCTTGGCAGTCAAATGGCCGGGGTCAGGGAAGAAACCTGGCAGGCGGCATTTCGCAGGATTGTCGAAAGCAGTCTGGGCCGTGACGAGTACACATTGGCCCGTCCTCACCGCCGCTGGCTTGACCAGGGGTTCATCGTACCCGGTCTGCGCCGTGACCCCATGCCGTCGGTGGTTATTTCCCTGGATACGTCCGGAAGCATGTCGCCACGGCATATCGCCGAAGTCTGCGCCGAGATACGCCCGGTTCTGGCGCGTTGCGGCGATGCGGTCCTGCTGGCCCACGATGCCGTCATCCAGGAGGTCGTCACGGGCAATCAGGCCATCCTTGCGTGGCTTGAAGCCGGCTGGACCCGTGGCGGGGGCGGCACTGACCACTGCCCTGTCTTTGACTGGATTGCCAGGGCCGCCATCGACCCCGACTTGTACGTTGGCCTGACAGACTGCGCATCACTGTATCCCGAGGTCCCGCCCGCGTACCCGGTCGTCTGGGTCACGCCCCGGGCCTCTAACTACAGCATTGCCCCCTGGGGCACCCGCCTGTGGGCCGATCCGTTTTGATGGCCCGCCGTACGTTTGGTTACAGCGAAATCTGCACGGCTAAAAGCGTTTGCTTGAACTATTTTCCAGGATTCCAAAGATTTCCGGCTTAGATCTCCGAACTCCTCAGTAGTGGTACTGGATGAACTCAAGACCACAGGAGGTAAAAATGAGCATCCAGAACGAACCACCGGTCCCGAACGTGAAACCCTTTGCGACCGACCTGGAATACCTGATGGCGGAATTCGAGTGGGTGCAGGCCCGCACCAAACGGATCGAGGCTGGTCAACTGGCGATGAACCAGGCCCCGGCGCTGGCGAAGATGCAGTCGGGCAGGATGCGTGCGGTCTATGCCGACGCCACGGCCGGCATGGCCGGCCAGCTTGCCCGCGAAGAGCAGGACATCAGGCAGGAAATCGACGCGCGGATGGCGGTAAATCGCGCGGTTGGGCCGAAACTTGGTCTGGACCGCCTCTGCCGCGAACACGGGCTGGGGCAGTTTGAAAGGGCCGCCCTGTTGCTGGCGACCATTCCCTGCATCGGATACTCGATGATGGAAACGCACGTGACGCCCCTGCGGCCACGCTACAGTTCAACGACCATCGACGCCGGCATCGTGTCGCTGTTCCTGGAACTGGACATGAAGGGCTGTCTTGATGGCCTGTTGTGCCTGTTGCCCGATGCGCCCCTGCGCCTGGATGGGCTGGTCGCGCTGACCTACGAGCCCAGGACGCCGGCCTCGGCCCTTGATGCCGGGTTTGAACTGACCGGCAAGACCCTGGCCGCCATCACCGGCATTTCGGCTTTTGAATGGTTCACGGATTCTGGCGCAGCCCACTGAAACACCAGCAAGCAGTAATCGATATACCCCGCCAAGTGCCATGGAATTTATCCATCCAAAACGGGGTCATGATGAAAAAGTCTGAATTTGATGAATCGGTTGCAGGCGTCGCTCCCGTGGCTTCCGGTCTTCCCCCGGACGATGCGTTGTTCAGTCGCGTTTCAGCGATTCTGGATCAGGCACACAAAAACGTCGTGCGGGCTGTTAACCACAACATGGTCACTGCGTACTGGTTGATCGGCCGCGAGATTGTGATCGAACTTCAGCGCGGCGAGGCAAGGGCTGGATACGGGGAAGAAGTTCTGAAAGAACTGGCGGCACGCCTCACGCCGCTTTTTGGCGCGGGGTATTCCCAGACCAATCTCAGGAATTTCAGGTTCTTCTATCTGGCTTACTGTGATGCCGATGGTCAGATTCAGCACACGGTGTGTGCTGAATCCGGTGACGGACACAAAAAGTTCAACGAGGACCGGGGGTTGGTTCCCGTTTTTTCATCGCAACTTTCATGGTCTCACTACCGGGCATTGATGCGGATCCAGAATCGGGCAGCGCGGACTTTTTACGAAATTGAATCTGATAAAGGTGGCTGGAGTGTCCGGGAACTCGAACGCCAGATTCACACACAGTACTATGAACGGCTGGTCGCCACCCAGATTCAGGCGTCAGCCCCATCCACATCGGTCGTTCAAAATTCCATCGACCCATTGAAGGATCCTTATGTCCTTGAATTCTTGCAGATTCCAGACCCGGCGTCATCACACGAAAAGGGTCTTGAAGGGGCAATCATCGGACACCTGCGCGATTTCCTTCTGGAACTCGGGCGCGGCTTCGCGTTCGTCGCCAGACAGAAGCGGCTGTCGTTTGATGGCGACGACCTGTATGTGGATCTGGTGTTCTATAACTGTATTTTGAAGTGCTATCTGTTGATTGATTTGAAGATGGGGCGGTTGACGGCCGCGGACGTGGGCCAGATGGACAGCTACGTCCGTATGTTTGACGATCTGGTCGCCGCCAGCGACGACAATCCGACCATCGGCCTGATCCTTTGCACCGAACGCAATAATGCTGTGGCGCGTTATTCTGTCCTGAATGACCGCCGCCAGATATTTGCTAGCCGCTACATGACGTGCCTGCCCAGCGAAGTCGAACTTGTCGCCGAGGTTCAGCGTGGCCGCGCCCTGCTTGACGCAGGGGCGGAAGGCGATCAGCCAGGCTGATCGGGGACGAAGGACCCGCCCGCAAGCCGTTCCGCGATCAGGTCGGCCAGGGTTTCGAGTTCGTTGTAAAGCCGGACTTTTTCTTCCATTCCATGGCCGGCGGCGTCTTCGATGTGGGCCCGGGCTTTGTCCAGGTCGTTGTCGGGATCGCGTCCCTGGGCGAACCCCCTGATCGTCATCACGCGCCCACGCAGTTCCGGGTGGTTACGAAGCAGGCGTTCGACCATCGGCAATTCGGCGACCAGGATCAGATCGGCCCCGGCGTGCGCCGCCCCGAAAACGCTTGGGCGGTGGCCGACGATTTCGGCCTCGGGGATGCCGCGTTCCCGCAGGAAGCCCCGGCGGAAGTCGTATATCCGCTGGCCCTGAGTGAAGCCCGCCGAACAGAGGTCTGCCTGAAGTCCGCGTCGGCGAAGCCTGTCGCGCACGGCAAGTTCCATGTGGGCGCTGCGGCCTTCGTTGCATTCGCAGACGAAGCAGATACGCGGAATCGGTATGCCACTGCCGTCCGCGGCGCCAGAATCGACCGGCTTCGTTTGAATGTCCTTCATGCTTCCTCCATCGCCTTAAGCGTCTCAATCAAATCCCCGACGGTCAGGCCGGATGCCGGTGGCTGGCAGGCCCGCAGATTGGGGATGTCGTTGTCGGCCGCGACCATCCCGCGTTCCTTTCTGCACCGTCCCACGTCTGCAACCGACAGGATGGCGCCGCGGACGCGATCCAGATAATTGAAATCCCCGGCCAGCGTGCTCCAGCAGTGCATCGCGTGCCCGCCAGAAAGCGGACTGCCGACAGCGCAGAACGCATACCTTGTGTCGTCGCCGTCGCGCTCGAGCCAGAAACATTCGTCCTTCCACAGCCAGACAAGGTCCCCCAGAGAAAGCCGAATCGGGCCGACGTAAAGCAGGAATGTTCCACAGCCCGCCACCCGGATGTCGCGCAACTCCGGGGTCGCCACGATCGTGTCGCGATGTCGCATGACCAGGTCGATGTTTTCAAACAGTGTTCGAAGTGATTCGTAATCAGCCGGATCGTTGGAAATGCCGAACTTGACGCGTGACATAAAGGCCCCCTTTTTAGCCATTCAATGCTGGCAATTAGGAATAAATCCACATGCGAAACCCGTGCTTCGCGAAACGGAAGGTATCTGAAAAACTTCGTTTTGTCAAGTGGTTATCTGCATTAATGTATGGCCGCGAGTTGGGCGGCGTTTCGGTTTGGCTGTTTTGAACCGCTTCGTCCGTCGCAGTCATTTGACTGTTGCGGTCATGGACAAATTCAGCCCTATCGGTTATAAACCCTCCCATGAAAAAGGAGGCCTATGACTGGAAAAATTGAAAGGGCGCGTGGTTGTCTGCTTGGTCAGTTTGCCGGTGATTCGCTGGGTGGCCTGGTCGAGTTCATGCGGGCGGCAGAGATTCGGCGGAAATACCCGGACGGGGTTCGGGACATGGCGGACGGCGGAACCTGGGGCTCGATCGCGGGCCAGGTTACGGATGATTCGGAAATGGCCCTGGCCCTGGCAAGAACACTGGTGGAGTGGGGAAGTTACGATGCGGTGCATGTTCGTCAGGCCTATGTTGATTGGATGAAGTCGGGTCCGTTCGACATCGGGACCACGACCAGTGCCGGTCTGCGCGGCCATCCCAAGCATGACAGTCAGGCGAACGGGGCCTTGATGCGAGTGAGTCCGCTGGGGATCTTCTGTGCCGGTCGTGACCTGCAGGTCGCGTCGGACCTGGCGGCCATCGACGCCGCCATCACGCACCCGAATCCGGTGTGCATCGCCGCAAACCGCCTGTACGTCATGGCGATTGCGTACGCCGTCGAACATGGACCGTCCGCGCAGGATCTGTACGGCAAGGTCCTTGAATGGGCCGGGGACTATGACGTGGACTCGGTGGTTGGCGTGGTGAAGGCGGCGGCGTCGCGCAGGCCGCAGGACTACCAGAGCCAACAGGGTTGGGTGCTGATCGCGTTCCAGAACGCCCTGTGGCAGTTGCTGCATGCCTCGTCCCTGGAAGAGGGCATCGTGGACACGATCATGCAGGGCGGCGACACCGACACCAACGCCTGCATCTGTGGCGCCCTTCTTGGCGCCGTGCATGGCGAACCGGCGGTCCCCGGCCGCTGGGTCGAATCCCTGAAGTCCTGCCGTCCCGAAGCCGGCCGCCCTGGCGTCCGCCGCCCCCGTCCCCCCACCTTCTGGCCCTGTGACGTCCTGGACCTGGCCGATGCCCTGCTTGCTGCAAGATGATGACTAGGGGCGACGTCCTTTGTCGATGGGTATGGTGGTTAGATTTATTGTCGGCATGTCGCTGTGACCACTTGGTGTGGTCATGAAGTTGTTAGGGGGCCAAAGATAGTTTTGAATTCGGAAAGGGGCCTCGTGGTATATGTATTGGAAATGCTTGATAAAATCTTTTTTTGCGGCGGGAATCTTGCCGCTTGCGTGTTTATAGTTTGGCCACGTCCGTCAAGGTGGTGTACGAAGGATTTTGCATCGTGTGACATCCTCCGTTCCTGTTAAGCCGCTGCGTCCGGCAGCGACGTAAATCCCGTCGTCAGTAATTCCTGAGTCTGCAGGCCCACTTGGCCAGCCATTGCCAGGGTTTCCTGGGTCATGTAGCACCTGGACACCATCCATTCGTCGTTCTGCTCGCACAGGACCGCGCCGACCAGGCGGATGATGGCTTCGCGGTTGGGAAAAATCCCCACCACGTCGGTCCTGCGGCGGATTTCCTTGTTCAGGCGCTCTTGGGGGTTATTGGACCAGATCTGCTTCCAGTGGGCTTCCGGGAAGTCCGCAAAGGCCAGGATGTCGTCAGCTGCCTCTTCAAGCGTTCTCGCCGCGTCCGGGAAACGGTCGAGCTGGCCGACGAGCTTGTACAGAGAGTCACGGGCGTCGTCCTTGGTCGGCTGGACGTAAATCGTGCGTAGGGCGGCTGCCACAAAGCCCTGGGCCTTCTTCGGGACCTTGCACAGCAGGTTACGGGCAAAGTGTGTGCGGCACCGTTGCCACGACACACCTGGCATCTCGGACGCGATCGCCGCCTTCAGACCCTTGTGGGCGTCCGATATCACCAGCTTCACGCCGGACAGCCCGCGGGCTTTCAGACCCCGCAGGAAATCGGTCCAGGCGGCCTCCTCTTCGGATGTCGATACGCCCAGGCCAAGTATCTGCCGGTGCCCGTCGTTGTTGACTCCGGTCGCTATCATCACGCACACGCTGACCACACAGCCGCCTTCTCGGCACCGCACCGCCAGCGCATCTATCCACACGTACGGATATCCCCCGGCAAGCGGCCGGTTACGGAAATCCGTCACCACCTGATCCAGTTCCCGGGCCATGTCCGATACCTGCGACTTCGACAGCGACTTGATGCCCATCGCCTCGGCCAGCTTCTCCATACGTCGCGTTGACACTCCGTTTACGTACGCCTCGGTCACCACCGCCACCAAGGCCTTCTCCGTCCTGCGACGCGGCTGCAGAAGCCACTCTGGGAAGTAGCTCCCGTGACGCAGCTTCGGTACGTCCAGTTCCAGACTCCCAAGCCGTGTGTCGTATGGCCGCTGCCGGTATCCGTTTCTCTGGTTCCGCCGTTCCTCGCTTCGCTCCCGGTAGCCGGCTCCACAAACCGCGTCCGCCTCCGCGGACATCTTCTTCTCCAACGTCGCCTGGGCCAACCTCTTCAGAATGTCCGGCTCCGTCTCCTCGATCAGCTTGCGTAAAAATCCAAGAACATCCATGCTTGCTTCGACCATCGTGTTTTCTCCTTGTGGTTGTTTGGTAGCTCCCACTTGAGGATTACACGATGGTCACTTCAACGCCTAACTCCCGGCCAGGACCCTCGGGGGACCTTCTGACTTCTACGATCCCTGCAAAGTACCTTGCTTCTATGTCAGGCTGTAAGCTCCGTTCCTTCGTACACCACGCGTTTGGACTCTAACTTCGAAGACCATTTCTGTGAGGGACATTCTGCGGCAGTGTTCCGGGTGGGGCGTTCCCCATTTCCAGCGGGGAAGCGTGTGGAGTACCGACAATATCTCCCGATTGCTTGAGTCGCTTTATCACGACACGCCGTGTGGAAGCATCATCCTGTGGAAGCAGCACCGCCCCGAATTTGGTGTTCCGCTGGTTGCAGGGGAAAAGGAATCCGGTTTCAGCTATCTGACTGTGGACGGGCAGCAGCAGCGGACACGCAGTCTGATCGCGGCATTCGATGGATGCAGCCTGAACGCGGGCGAAGTTTGCGACGGTGGAGTACCCTCCGGAATACCCATCGAAGACAATGTTACCCAGGAAAGTGATGTCGAGGGAGAGGGCTCACCGGCAGTTGAATCCCAGTCCCAAGAATCAACCAGGAAATACTGGTCCATCAACCTTGATCGCGTCCCCGAATTCAGGGAGATTCTGAATCCCAATGCCAAGGCCCTCCAGGCGCCGCTTTTCGTTCTTGTGGAAGACCTGGTCGGAATTCAACGCGTGGAAGGCAAGGCGGCAGGAAGAAGCCATTGCGAAGGGGAAGAAGCCGCAATTCCTTTTTAACAAGCCACATATTAACCGTTCATTGCCCTTGAAGTTCTTCTTTGGCAATGAACCCGAAATGGTCGAGGCCCTGCAGGCACGACTGGCGCAGAACGGCAAGGTCGATACCACCGATGCGGATGTTTCGAAGGCTGTCGATGCTTTGCGACGCAGAGTCAAAGACATGGCCGATCGCAGGTTCTTCGTCAGTACGCTCCGAACAGGCAGTATCAGCGAAGTGATAGACGTCTTCATTCGAATCAACAGCGGGGGACGTCCCGTCGAAGAGGAAGAACGGGCATATTCGCAGTTGCTTCGCGTGTACGATGGAAGAAGTGGCGCCAGGAGATCAGGGGTCGATGCCGAGCCGAGGACGGCGGACGGATGGATAAATGAAATCTTCCAATTCGTGCACGGCGGGTCGGATTCTGACGACGGAAACAAGGATCTTGTAGAACGCGACCAGATGCTGGCACGAGCGAACGAACGATCAATCGGATTCAAGTTTTTCCTGCGGACCTTCATCCTGGCCGCGTCTTATCATGCCCGAGCAGGCATCTCCCGGAAGTCCTTTTCCTTCAATGTGCTTTATGAACCTGATTTTCTGCAGGCGATTGCGGACGGTAAGGACAAGGCTGTCTGGCGCGAGACGCGCGATGTGGTGGTTGCCATCGCTGAACTGCTTCGCAGCGAGCTTCATCTGGATTCCTTTGTTTTTCTGCCAAGTGCGCGCGTCCTGTGGCCAGTGATGATGGCGCTTGTGAGGTTTCCGGGCATGATGGACGGGCGGGGCACCCGGGAAGCCAGGGTCAAGGAGGGATACAGGAGCGCTCTCGCACACGTCATCCTAAAGCTTATTCTTTCAAATCCGATCGATCGGTGGCTTATGGAACAGGTCGTTTTCATCGCGGGCGTCAGGACGTCCGCCCGGGACTGCGTCGACGAACTGGTCAAGGCTGTTGATTTCAAGAAATTCGATTCCACGCTAAATGATGTTTTGAAGGAATCCAATTCGTTGCTGAGCACCCCCGTCCTGATTCTTTACGGCCTTGAGCGCTCAAGGGGTGCGCGCGATTTCAGCTACGGGAACTATGATTTCAAGGAGCATGAACTGTTTAAAGGCGCGCCTCGTCCAATGGCCACGTCCGTCAAGGTGGTGTACGAAGGATTTTGCATCGTGTGACATCCTCCGTTCCTGTTAAGCCGCTGCGCCCGGCAGCGACGTAAATCCCGTTG
>Ga0209604_1000348_pt1 | contig 44477 bp, 44 predicted proteins | sample AD_UKC097_MetaG_FD_184405 | JGI IMG/M metagenome (GOLD analysis project Ga0209604, IMG submission 184405) | Active sludge microbial communities of municipal wastewater-treating anaerobic digesters from USA - AD_UKC097_MetaG (SPAdes) (version 2) | ecosystem: Engineered > Bioreactor > Anaerobic >...
CCACCCGTCGGCGAAGGCCTCTTCCGTCGCCTTGTAATCCCTGAAGTATCCCTTGAAGTTTGCCTTGCTTTGTACAAGCACTTCCTTGTCTTCCGACAACTTTACCTCCGTCCCGGGGAGACTCAGGCCCACCGTGTCCAGTTTCGGGGAATGGTCCGGCTGGGCCTGGAAAATCCCCCCCGCCTCGGTGAGGCCGTAGCATTGTTTCAGATTCAACCCGATGGAGCGGAAGAAGAAAATCACGTCGGGACTGATGGGATGGCCCCCGGTGAAGGCGCTCCGGATCCGGGAACATCCCACCCGGTCCAGGAGGGGCCTGAACACGATCCTTTCCGCGACGGCGCAGGCGGCCCTCCATGCCGGGGACACGCTTCCCCTCCGCATCCGGGCCTTCTCCGCCGCCCTCCCCGTCCTTTCCGAAATTTGGAAGGCCTTTCTCTTGATCCAGCTCGAATCGGCCATCCGGACACGGATCCGGGAAGCCAGATCCTCCCAGAACCGGGAAGAGGTGATCATGACGGAGGGGCCGATTTCCCGGAGGTCCTCGGGGACCGTCTCGGCCGTCTCGGGGAAGTTCATGGTGAATCCCCCCACAAGGGACACCCCCATCCCCCACATCTGGTCCACGATCCAGGCGGGAGGCGAAAGGGAAACCCAGTCGATGGCCCCCTCCCCCGGGAGGCTGTCGAGCCACTGGAGGCCCATGTGAACGAAGTTCCCGTGGGACAGCATGGCCAGCTTGGAAAGGCCCGTGGTGCCGGAGGTGAGCATCATGACGGCGATGTCATCCTGCCTCCCCCGGGCGACTTCCTTCTCGAACCGGCCGGGATGCTCCTCCCGGCATTTCCGCCCCTCCTCCAGAAGGTCGCGGAAGCTGACGAGCCATGGATTGTCCCTGTAAGCGTTCATCCCCGTGGGGTCGACGTAGACCACCCTGTTCACCTGGGGGATCTTTTCCCGGACCTCCAGGAGCTTGTCCACCTGCTCCTGGTCCTGGGCGACGATGACGGAAGCCTGGATCCGCTGGATGACCTGGGAAAGTTCGTCCGCCACGGCGGAGCTGAAAAGATTGACCGTGACGGCCCCCAGGGACTGGGCCCCCAGCTCGGCGAAGAGCCACTCGGAGCAGTTTTCCACGATGAGCCCGGCCGTTTCGCGCCTCCGGAGGCCGAGGGTCTTGAGCCCCATGGCCGTGTCCGCCACCCGTTCCGCGTACTCCCGCCAGGTGAGGGTGTGCCAGATCCCGTAGGCCTTCTCCCGGATGGCCGGGGTCCCCTGCGGCCCCGTTTCCGCCTGCCGGAGAAGCATCTGGGGAAGGGTGCAGTTCCGGAGGAAGGCTTCAGCCTCATCCTGTTTCCGGTTCCTGGCGGAAAACATCCTGGCCATGGTCAAGCCTCCTCCGAAGGCCCCAGGTAGGCCCTGGTCACCTCGGGGTCGTCCTGGATCTCCCCGGGGGTCCCCTCGGCGAGCTTCTCGCCGAAATTGAGAACGGCGATCCGCTCGGAAAGGCTCATGACGATGGACATGTCATGTTCCACGAGAACGATGGTCCGTTTCCATTCCCCGTGAAGCTCCCGGAGGAACCGGACCATGTCCTCCTTCTCCTCGAGGTTCATTCCCGCGAAAGGCTCGTCGAGAATGAGGAGTTTCGGCTCCAGGGCCAGGGCCCGTCCGAGTTCGACCCGCTTCCGCAGGCCGTACGGGAGGGACCCGACGAGGCGGTGGCGGATGGACTGCATTTCGAGAAAGTCGATGAGTTCCTCCACGATCCGGCGGTGACGCACCTCCTCCCTCCTTGCCGACGGGAAGAACAGGGCGGCCGGAAGGAACCCGTAGCGATAGTGGATGTGCCGCGCCAGGAGCAGGTTGGACAGAACGGACATGCCCGGGAAGAGTTCGATGTTCTGAAAGGTCCTCCCGATCCCCTCCCGGACGAGTTCGTGGGTGTGCATGTGGGTGACGTTCCTCCCGTTGAAGGAAATCGACCCTTCCTGGGGCCTGTAGTACCCGGTGATGCAGTTGAGGAGACTGGTCTTTCCCGCCCCGTTGGGCCCGATGACGGAGAGGAACTCGCCCGTCCGGACCCGGAGCGTCACGTCGTTCACCGCGACGACGCCGCCAAAGCGGAGCGTGAGGCCGTCGACGGAAAGATCCGCCCGGTCCCCCTGCTCCCGCCTCGATCGGAAAAGTTCCGGATCAGCCCGGAATGCCTTCATTTTTTCGATCCCCCTTCAAGAAGGACAATAGGGTCCTTCCAGGGCGTGAAGAAACCGGTGAGGGGGGTGAAGCGGCCGTCCTCGTGGACCCGCACGAGCCGGGCCTTGAAGGACCCCTCGTGATTCTTCGGCGTGTAGGTGACGTCGGGAATCAGGCCGCCGAAGCTTTCGCCCCGGAAGGATTCGAGCGCATCGTTGATCGTCTTCCGGGAGATCGTTCCCGAACGTTCGCCGGCCCTCTGGATCGCCCGTTCCATGATCATGGCGACGGAGACCCCCTCCCAGTAGGAGGCGTCGAAGGACGCGATGGTCTTGTACCGCTTCATCAGATCGTCGAAGACCGCCATTCCCGGGGTGCCGTCCGAGGGAAGGCCGCCGGGGAACTGGATGACGAGCCTCTCGCCCAGAAGCCCCTGGCCCATCTTGAAGAAATCGGGGTCCGTCGAGGTCCAGGTCCCGAAGAACCGGGGTGCGTACTCGATGCGGTCGGCGCTCTTCAAGGTCGTGATGACGGCCGCCGGCAGCATCTGGAGGACCACATACTCGGCGCCCGCTTTCTTCAGCCTCAGGAGTTCGGTGGTGAGGTCCACCGTCTTGGGGGGGAATTCCTCCACGGCGACGATGTTGATCCCCGTCTTTTCCGCGAATTCCCGGCTCGGCTTGTGAATGGAGCGCCCGTAGGCGTTGTTGTACGTGAGAAGCCCCACCTTGGGGGGCTCCTTTCCCCCGTGGATCGTCCGGATGTAGTCGAGAATGGCGTAGCAGTCGAGCTTGTAGCTTCCGAAGGGGAGGTACATGTAGTCGATGGGGGGCTCGAGGATCTCCCAACCCGTGGAGAAATTGATCGTGGGGATGCCGTATCTCTGGAGAATCGGTTTCGCCGCCAGGCCTTCCCCGGTGCTCCACGTGGCGATCATGTCCACGTTTTCCTGGGTGGCGAACTTGCGGACCGCCGCCAGGGCCTCGGGGACCTTGTAGGCCGTGTCCACGAGAATCCACTCCACCTTCCTGCCGGCGATGCCCCCTTTCGTTTCGTTGACGTAAGTGAGGTAATCCTGGAATCCTTTGGCGTGGTACTGGCCGAACGTGGACGCCGGCCCGGTGAGATTGATGGCCGCCCCGATCCGGATCGCTTTTTCCTCCGCCGCGCCCGCCGTCGTCCATGAGACGGCGAGAAGGACGAGAGCACAAATAACGGTGACTCGCATGATTCTTTCTGCTTTCATCGTTACCCTCCCCTGTTGATTAAAAAAAGCCGTGGGGTCGGCCACGGCTTCTTGAAACAAAAAAAAGCCGCGGGCGGCATCCGGTCCGCCCGCGGCTCTCAGATCCTCTTTCGGATTATGAGCCTGTCAGGCAGACCTCCCTGGTAAAGATAAAAAAGCAAAAAAACAAACCCGACGGCTCAAAACGATTCATTTGCGTCTCCACAAATTCTATATTTTCACTTCGTACCGGATTCCGTGATAAATGTCAACCGGAAATTCAAGGGAATCCCGTTCCGGGGCATGGGAACGCCCGTTCATCTGGCGGGCTTCTCCTTCCTGCCGTCCAGGTACCGGAAGAATTCCTCTCCGGGGGTCGCCACCAGCGTGGTTTCCGTCTTCAGGGCTTTCCGGTAGGCCTCCATGGTCCGGTAGAATTCAAAAAACTCCGGGTCCTGGCCGTAGGCTTCCCCGTAGATCCGGATCGACTGGCTGTCCCCCTCCCCCTTCATCTTCTCCGCTTCCTCGTATGCCTTGGCAAGGATGATTTCCCGGTCCCGGTCGGCGGCGGCCCGGATCTTGAGGGATTCCTCCTCCCCTTCGGACCGGTACTGTTTCGCCTGCCGTTCCCGTTCCGCCCGCATCCGTTCGAAAACGGATTTTTCGTTCTGTTCGGGAAGGTCTGCCCGCTTGATCCGGACGTCCACCACGTCGATCCCGTAGGCCCTGGCGAGTTCGTCCGATTTCTGCGTGACGATGGTCATGATGTCGTTGCGGGTCGTGGAGACGATGTCCTCCATGGTGTGCCGGCCCAGTTCGACGCGGAGCTGGGCGTAGACGATGTCGTCCAGACGAAGCTGGGCCCCCGTTTCATTCCGCACCGACTTGTAGTAGGTGAGCGGCTCCCGGATCACCCACTTGGCGTAGTTGTCCACGAGCAGGTTCTTCTTGTCCTTGGTCAGGATCTCCGTGGGATCGGAGTCGTACAGGAGGATCCTCTTTTCGAAACGGATCACCTCCTGGATGAAGGGGATCTTCCAGTGAAGGCCGGCCTGGTAGGTTCCCTCGAGGGGCTTCCCGAGCTGGATGACGATGGCCTGCTCCGCCTGGTCGACCACGAAGAGGGACTGGGTAACCAGGAAAAGGGCCGCCAGGAGAACGACAATCGCGACAAACGATTTTCCTTTCATGGGGTTTCCTCCTCAGGGCTTTCCGGCGGGGGCGGGCGGCGAGGCGGCCCGGCCCGGAAGGGGAAGATGGGGCAGGATCCCCCTGCCAGTCTCCTCGCCGACGATGATCTTGTTCATGCCGGGAAGAATCTCCTCCATGGTTTCGATATAGAGCCGCTTCTTCGTCACGTCCCTGGCCAGCCGGTACTGCGAGAGGGCCTGGGAGAACCGGCTCGCGTCGCCCTTGGCCCGGATGATCTTGGCCTCCTTGTAGGCCATGGCCTCGTTCACCATCTGGGAGGCCCTTCCCTTGGCCCTGGGAAGAATCTCGTTCTGGTACCCCTGGGCCTCGTTGATCATCCGCGCCCGGTCCTCCTTGGCGCTCGCCACGTCCTTGAAGGCCGCCATGACCTGGTCCGGCGGGTGGACGTCCTGGAGCTGAACGGCGGTCACCAGAATCCCCGCCCCATAGATGTCGAGAATCCGCTGGAGGCTGTCCTTGGTATCCTGCTGGATCTGGAACTTTCCCGTCGTCAGGATGTCGTCGATGTCGTTCTTTCCGATGACCTCACGCATGGCCGCCTCGGCGGCGTCCCTCACGGTGATGTCGGGAAACTTCACGTTGAACAGGTAGCTCATGGCATCGCCGATCTTGTATTGGACGATGAAGGTGAGATTGACGATGTTTTCCCCCTTGGTGAGCATGAGGCTCTCGTCGGGAACGGCCCGGCTCTTGTTGGTCCCCCGGTCCCCGACGGACCTGAAGCCGACCTCGATCCTCCGGACCTGGGTGACCTTGGGACGGTGCACCGTCTCGACGGGGTATGGAATACGGTAGTGGGGGCCCGGGGCGGCGGTTCTCACCGCTTTTCCGAAGCGCTTCACGACGCCGACCTCGTCGGGGGCCACGAAATAGATTCCCGATATGAGCCACAGGGCGACGATGACGATCACCGCCACGGGAAAGAGTCCGAACCTTCCCCCGAAGGGGAGACGCTGGGAGGAGAAGGCCTGTCGCAGCTTGTTCAGCGTCTGCTCCACGTCAGGCCGCTTGCGGCCTCCCCACGGGTTCCCCTGATCTCCGTGCCATGCCATGCAATTGTCCTCCTTGGCGGCGTACCGCCGGTTGACCGTTCCCTAACACGTGAAGGCCCGACTGTCAATCCGCCCCTTCCCCGCTCCCGCGGCCTTGTGAAATGAGCCCGATCATGCTATTCAATAAAAGTATGCATGTCCGTCCCGGCAGGAGTGCCCGCCATCCCTTCGAACATTCAGGAAAGGAGGTCCGCCGCCATGTTCAACGTGTCGCAGAAACACACCAGGATCACAACCTTCTATCTTCTTTCCAGGGAGACGGAGGATCTCGGATCGAAGCTCAAGCTCAGCGCCCGGAGGAAAAAAACCGTTCTCGTGATTCCGGCCCTGGCCACGGAATTCACCCTGGACGAGAACCGTCCCGTTTTTCTGAACATTCTGAAACAGATCGGACGGCTCACCTATCTTTCCAACATCATCTTCGGCCTGGACCGGGCCACCGACGCGGAGGCCCAGGAACTCGCCTCCCTGTGCCGGCAGAACGGCATCCGAAACGCCGTGATCCAGCACAACGACGGGGAGGACTTCCGGAGGCTCTACCAGTCCCTGAACGAGGGGGGGTTTGACCTCACCCTTCCCGGAAAAGGGCGGAACATGTTCATGTCCTTCGGCGTGGCCCAGGCCCTGGGGGCCCGGTGCGTGGGCGTCCTCGACGCCGACATCCGGACCTTCCACCGGCGGCAGCTGGACCGGCTGTTCTACCCCGTCCTGGCGTTGGACTACCAGTTCTCGAAGGCGTTTTACGCGCGGATCGGGGACAACCGGATGTACGGCAGGGTGAAGCGCCTTCTGGTGGACCCCCTGCTTCTGGCCTTCAAACGGAAATTCTCCGAATCGGGCGACGACAAGTTCCTCCGCCTCATCGACTACCTGCTCATGTTCAACTACCAGCTTTCCGGAGAGGTGGCCTTCGACATGAGCCTCCTGAAGCAGATGCACTTCGCCATGAACTGGGGGGTGGAAATCTTCACCCTCATCGAGGTCTACCGGAAGGCCACCAACATCGCCCAGATCCAGTTTTCCGGCCGGGCCTTCGACCACAAGCACCAGAGCGTGTCCATGGAGGACAAGGAAAAGGGGCTTCACAAGATGGCCATCGACATCGTCACGACGATCCTCTCCGCCCTGGTCATCGAGGAGGGCCTCGAGATCTCGGACTACTTCATGCAGGACCTCACCCTGACCTACCTGAACGTGGCCGACGAGCTGATCAAGAAGTACGCGGACAATTCCTCGTTTTCCGCCCTTCTCTACGACCGGAACACCGAGGAGGCCATCGTCCGGAAGATCTTCAAGGACGCCGTCCTCACCGCCGGCGACTACCTCACCACGCCCCAGCGTTCGACGGAGCGCTTTCTCCGGATCCTCTCGAGCCACGAGCGTTTCCGGAAATACCTGGAGGCGGGGATCACCGAGGACCTCATGGCGTATGAAATGGAAAACCGGAGCCAGCTCTTCGAAACCCCCCAGACGGTGTCCTGGGAGCGGATCATCATGAAGCTCCCGAGAATCCTGTACGACATCGCCGACGTCGTCGAACGGCAGCGGTCCGTCTATGGAAAAGCCTGAGGTCACGGCACGAGGACGATCCGAAGGTCCATCACGTTCGTCAGGGTCGGTCCCGTGACGACGAGGTCCCCCAAGGCCTCGAAGAAATGGTAGGAGTCGTTGTTCCTCAGGAATTCGGACGGGGAAAGCCCCCGCTCCCGCGCCCGGTCCAGGGTCGTCCCGTCGGCGACGGCCCCCGCCGCGTCGGTGGGGCCGTCCGTCCCGTCCGTCCCGGCGCTGAACACGACGATGCCGGGAAGCCCGGCGATTTCCATGGCCGCCGCGAGGACGAATTCGGTGTTTCTCCCCCCCAGGCCGTTCCCGCGAAGGGTCACCGTCGTTTCCCCGCCTGAAAGGAGGCATGCCGGTCTCGGCACGGGATTCCCCGTGCGGACCACCTCCTTCCCGATGGCCCCGTGAACCCGCGCCACGTCCCGCGTTTCCCCCTCCATGACGGAGGACAGGATGAGCGTCCCGTACCCCATCCGAAGGGCCTCCTCCCTCGCCGCAGCGAGGGAAAGGCCGGCGCTTCCCACGATGACGGCCTGGGTTCTCCTGAACGCCGGGTCGTCCTCCTTGGGGGTTTCCGGAACCTCCCCCCGTACGCCCCGCCGGAGACGTTCCAGGGCCCGGGGGGGAATCTTCGCCGAAATCCCGTACTTTTCCACAATCCCGACGCAGTCCGCGAAGGTGGAACGGTCCGGGACGGTGGGACCCGAAGCGATGGTGTCCAGGTCGTCGCCGATGACGTCGGACAGGATGAGGGAAATCAGGGTCGCCGGAAAGGCCGCCCCGGCCAGCCTGCCGCCCTTGATTCCCGAAAGGTGCTTCCGGATGGCGTTGATTTCGTGGATCGTGGCGCCGCAGGCGAGCAGTTCGCGGGTGGTCTCCTGTTTGTCTTCCAGGGAAACCCCCGGTGCGGGCACGGGAAGGAGGGCGGACCCGCCGCCGGAGAGCAGGCAGAACACCAGGTCCTCCTCCCCGGCTTCCCGGAGAAGGGACAGGATCTCCCCGGCCCCGGTCCGTCCCGCCTCGTCGGGAACGGGGTGGGCCGCCTCGCGGAGGATGACCCGGTCCAGCGGCAGTTCGTGGCCGTACTTGGTGACGACGACGCCTTTCGCGATCCGCGGTCCCAAGAGGTCTTCCAGGGCCTTCGCCATGGGCGCCCCCGCCTTGCCCCCTCCGACGATCAGGATGCGACGGAAACGGCCGAGATCATACGAGACGCCGGCAATGGACAGGGTTCCGTCCCCGGAGGTCCGGACGGCCCTCAGAACCGCCGCCCGGGGGTCCGCCGCCCGGAGTCCCGCCCGGAATATGGCCATGGCGTCCGCTCTGGGATCTTTCCCCGTCATCGTGCCCCTCCCGTCCCGCCGGGCACCCGCCGCTCCTCCTTGTCCGTCACCGTTCTCTTGATTTCGTTGACCCCGTCCATGAGGCAGGAAAACACGTTTTCCCGGATGTCGCCGGCCACGACGACGAACATGATGTCGTCCCCCGGCCGGAGAACCCCCTCGTTCACGTGGGCGAGGACCTCGACGATCCCCGGCCGCTCCTTGAGCTTTTCCACGATTTCCCGGAGTCTCCCACGGTCGCACCGGACCACGAGTTCCCCCACGGGACCGCCGTCCCGGGAGGTCTTCCGGACCACGCCGTTGTGGCACAGGATCATCCCAGCCTCGTGATACCGGGGATGCCTCTTGATCTTTTGAATCATTTCTGCAATCATGCCTGTCTCATCCTTTCCCGCTTTCCCTGTCGAAAGACCCGCATCATGCCGGAGGAGCGTCGAATGATTCGGAGGAAACCCTCTCCCGTGAAACGAAAAGGCAACCCCCGCGATCCCCTGCTCTCCGTCGGGGAGGTCCTGAGAAAATGGTTCAACAGGAAAAAGCTCCGGCTGCAGTTCCTGGACCGCTTTCTCCTCGAAAGCTGGGAGCGGGCCGTCGGTCCCCGGATCGCCGGCAAGGCCCGTCCGTACATGGTAAAGGAACGGACCCTCTTTGTAAAGGTGTCGAGTTCGGTCTGGATGCACCAGCTCCAGTTCCTCAAGGGCGATATCCTGGAGAAGCTGAACGGCCTTCTCGGTGCCGGGCGCGAAATGGAGAGCCTCCGTTTCTCCATCGGCACCGTGGAAAAGAAGGGACCTCCGCCGCGGCCGGCGGCCCCCCTTTCGGACAGCGAGCGGGCATGGATCGACGATCAGGTGTCCTTACTTCGGGACGAGGATCTCCGGGAGGTCCTCAGGAAGGCCATGACCGTGTCCCTCATGTCCCGGAAGGGCCGGGAGGCTCGCTGATTTCCCGGAAAATCTCCATCGCTTCGGCCGAATAGCCTTCCCCGTCTCCGTAGAGGAAAAGAGGGGGCAGGACCTTCAGCTCCTCCCCGCCGCCCCGGACCGCCCGGACGAGAACGAACTCGCCCGCCGAATCCCTCCTGGAATGGACGAACCGGACCGTTTTCGGCTCCAGCGTCTCCCGCCGCATCCTCCAGAAAAGTTCAACGCCCCGGACGGCGGGATAGACGAGAAAGGCCTCCCCGCCGCCGCGCAGGGCGTACCGGGCGGCCTTGAGAAACGTCCCCAGGGAGCCGTGGAGTTCGTGACGGGCAACCGCCCTTTCGGCGTTCTCGTTCATCCTCCCCGACCGGAGCTTCCGGTAGGGCGGATTGAAGACGGCGACGTCGAAACTTTCGGGGGGAACCAGGTTCCGGATCTCCGACGCGTCGCCCTGGAGGATCCGGACCCGCTCCTCCAGGCCGTTCAGGGCCGCCGTCCGCCGCGCCATCCGGGCCAGTTCCTCCTGGATTTCGATTCCCGTGACTTCCACCGTCGGAAACCGGAAAGCCAGGACGGCGGAAAGGATGCCGCTCCCCGAACCCAGATCGAGGACGCGGCCGCGGTCGCGGACCCGGGTGAACCAGGCGAGAAGCAGGGAATCCACGGAAAACCGGTATCCCTGCGCCTTCTGAAGGATCCTGAGCCTTCCGCCGCACAGGGGATCCGCCGTTTCGCCGGGTCCGATATCCATCTTCAGCCCGAAATCCTTTCCCCTCCTCAGGACCGGCGAACCGTTCCGGGAGGTCGTCTTTCGCCGCCGGGGAGGTTCTCTCATCCTTCCTTCTTTCCTTTATCCGGGTCCCGGCTTTCGCCCTCCAGCCGGGACATCCACAGGGGGTGTCTTTTCCGGGCGTAGTCCAGCCGGACGCCGCCCGTGAAGATGCTCCGGACCATGGGCCGGTTGGGCTTGAGGATGAGCGCCCCGATATGGGCGGCAAAGGCCAGGATGAAAAGGAGGAACGCCCCGTTGTGGACCCACGTGGCGGTGAGAACGAGGGCCGGCGACATCTGGGGGTCGACGAGGTTCTTCCAGGTTTTCACGAGCCCCGAAAGGATGAGGAGGGCCATGATGACCGCCATCCCGGCCCAGGCGAGACGCTGTTCCGGGAGGTACTTGTCGAAGGGCGGCTCCTCGCCCTTGCCGAAAAAGGTGCGGATCACCTCGACCGACGCCCGGAGGTCCCCCCTCCGGGGGACCATCCCGTCATGGCGGAGAAGCCCGTGGTGGACGAGGTGAAAAAGAGCGGCGGCGATGAAGACCGCCGAAGCGGCGTAGTGAATGTTCAGGGAGGTGATGTAGTCTCCCGACCAGCCGAGCCCTGGGATTTCGGTGATGAAGTACCGCCTGGCGACGGGAAGTTCGAAAAAACCAGTGGCGACGAGGACGAGTCCCGACAGGGCGACGGCCCAGTGCTCGATCCGTTCCAGGAGGCTGTGCCGCACGACGAGGCCTTTTCTTTCCAGCACGCGTTCTTCCATGGCCTACTTCCCTCCCTTTCCGTCTTCCGATCCGGAAGCGGCGACGGCCGTGCCGAACCAGGCCGCGGCCAGTCCCACCAGGGGGGACAGCAACACGGCTTTCGCCAGGGCGTTCGTTTCCGCCATCCGGGGCTTCACCGGGTCGAAGTGGGGCTTCCCGGGCCCTTTTTCGATGACGCCGTTCAGTTTTTCGAAGGGAACGGGGGACAGGTACAGCGTGCTCGTTCCCCCGTTTTCGTTCTTACCGTAAAGGAATCCCCCCGTTTCGGCGGCCCGTTTTTCGGCCTCGGCGAAAACGGCCTCCCGGGGGCCGAAGGTCATGACCTCCCGGTGACAGGCGGCGACGCACACGGGCAGTTCGTTCTTCTCGATCCGCTCGTGGCACAGGTCGCACTTGAAAAGAACGCCGTTGCCCGCGAGGGTGGGAAGGATGTGCAGATACAGGCCGATGCCGGACTGCCTCTGGGGGATGGCCCAGGGGCACAGGTCCCGGCACTTGGCCCCGCCGAAGCACAGGTCGGGGTCGATGACCACGGCGCCGTTTTCATGCTTCTTGTTCGCCGAGAAAGGACACAGGGTGGCGCAGGCGGGGTGGTCGCAGTGCATGCACCGCCGGGGGATGTGAAATTCGCGGACCTTGCCGTCCCCCGAAACGGCCGCCTTCTGGACGTAGATCCGGTTGTAGGGGGTCAGGCGGTCGAAGACGTTTTTCCGCTTCGACCAGTCCTCCACTTTTCCCCGGGGAAAGAGTTTCGGGATGGGGTCCACCGGTTCGGGAACCCGGGACAGATAACGTTCCCGGCAGGCGGCGACGCACAGGGGTATTTCGTAATTCGGACACCCGTCGCACCGGCCGATGTCGATGAGCGTGGCGGCCCCCCGGGGCTCCTTCGCGCCGGCGGTCCCGGGAATGCCCGCGCCCGCGGCGATGGCGACGCCGCCGGCGACCTTCAAAAATCCTCTCCTGCTGATTTTCGGGGACTCGGACACGACGGCCTCCTTCCTTGTCGGTCAATGAAGAGGGGTCCTGAACAAACCCTTTTTCATCTTAGTATAAGGCGCGTTTTCTTTCTGTCCAGTCCTTTCCGGTCCGGCCCGCCCGGCCCTCCCCTCTCCCCGCTACCGGCCCGGTCCCGGCGATCCGGTCAGGATCCGGACGATCCGTTCCGCCGTGCGCCCGTCCCAGACGGCCGGGCGTTTCGGCCGGCGGCCGCCGCCGAGCGCCCGCTCCACCTCGGCGATCATCCGGTCCGGGTCGTTGTGGACCAGGACGTTCGTCCCCTCCGTCAGGGTGACGGGGCGTTCCGTGGTGTCCCGCAGCGTGATGCAGGGAACTCCGAGGACGGTGGTTTCCTGCTGGACGCCTCCCGAGTCGGTGAGCACGACGGCGGCGGAAGCCATGAGGTTCAGAAAATCGAGGTATCCCACGGGGGGGAACGCGTGAATGAGGGATCCCGGGGTCGGGGGAACGGGCTCCTCTTTCCCGTGAAAGACGAAACGGGATTCCAGGCCGAAAAGGCCCGCCTGTTTTCGCGTCCGGGGGTGGATGGGGAAGAGGACGGGGATTTTTTCCGCGACGGCCGCAAGCCCCCGGAGAATCCGGCCGAAGGCGTCCCTGTCGTCCACGTTGGACGGACGGTGGAGGGTCACGAGGGCGTAAGGCCTGCCCGTCAGGCCGAAACGGTCCAGGGTGGGCCTTCCCTTCGCCGTTTCCAGGCCCGCCAGGAGGCTGTCCACCATGATGTCTCCCACCGTGTGGATTTTCTCCCGGGGAACGCCCTCCCTGAGAAGGTTCTCGCCGGCGTCCCCGGAGGGGGTGAACAGGTAGTCCGACACGGCGTCCGTGACGACGCGGTTGATCTCCTCGGGCATGGTCCGGTCGAAGCTCCTGAACCCGGCCTCGACGTGGGCCACCGGGATGTGGAGCTTCACCGCCGCCAGGGCGCAGGCCATGGTGGAGTTGACATCGCCGACGACGATGACGAGATCCGGGGGCTCCCCGAGAAGGACCTTCTCGAAGGCGATCATCACCCGGCCGGTCTGTTCCCCGTGGGTGCCCGAACCGACGCCGAGATGGATGTCCGGCTCCGGCAGGTCCAGGTCCCGGAAGAAAGCGCCGGACATGTTGGCGTCGTAGTGCTGGCCCGTGTGGACCAGGACGGTCTTCACGGGACGGCCGCCTCTTTCGTTGTGGGCGTCGACGGCCCTCACGATGGGCGCGATTTTCATGAAGTTCGGCCGCGCCGCGGCCACCAGGATCCAGCGGGCCGCGCCTTCCCGGCCCGGCATGGGCGCTTCGCGATTCATTGTCCCCCCGATTTCCCTCCGTTTTTCGCCGTGAATGAACAAGGGGTTGGCCGGTACCGGCCAACCCCTCGGTTGAATCCTGGGGTGAGTGAAGGGGCTCGAACCCTCAGCCTCCGGGGCCACAACCCGGCACTCTAACCATTGAGCTACACCCACCATGGACGCTTTCGGACCATCCCCCCGTAAAAGAAGGGATTTTCCGACTGCGAGAGGTGCTTCCTATCACAGGTCCCCGGCTTCCGTCAAGGGCCGGCAGGGGGTTCGCGAAAAAGCCGGCCCCCCCGTCTTCACCGTCCGGCCGCCTCCCGGCACCCCGCCGCCGTGTTGCGGACGGGATCGGCGGCGCCGGTCACGGGCCCCCTTTCCGCAGCGCGTTCCCGATGATCGTCCCGGCCTCCTCCTGGATGTTCCTGAGGTGTCCCTCCCCACGGAAGCTCTCCGCGTAGATCTTGTAGATGTCCTCCGTTCCCGACGGGCGGGCGGCGAACCAGCCGTTTTCCGAAACGACCTTCAATCCCCCGATGGAGGCGCCGTTTCCCGGGGCCTTCGTGAGCCGGGCGAGGATCGGTTCCCCGGCGAGGCTGTCCTCGGCGACGTCCCCCGGGGACAGGTTCGAGAGGATCTCCCGCTCCGCGGCCGTGGCGGGACGGTCCTGCCGCTCGTACAGGGGGTCTCCGAAGGTTTTCACCAGTTCGGCGTAGTGCTCCCCCGGGTCGCGGCCCGTGACGGCGAGAATTTCCGCGGCCAGGAGCGCCATGAGAATCCCGTCCTTGTCCGTGGTCCAGACCGTCCCGTCCCTGCGAAGGAAGGAGGCCCCGGCGCTCTCCTCTCCGGAGAAGCCGAAGCGGCCCGCCAGCAGGTCGTCCACGAACCATTTGAACCCCACGGGAACCTCCACCAGTTTCCGGCCGAGACGGGAAGCGACCCGGTCGATCATGGAACTGCTGACCAGGGTCTTCCCCACGGCCACCTCCCTTCCCCAGAGGGGACGGTGCCGGAACAGGTACCAGACGGCGACGGCCAGGTAGTGGTTCGGGTTCATGAGCCCGCTGTGGCGGCACACGATGCCGTGCCGGTCGCCGTCGGGATCGTTCCCGAAGGCGATGTCGTATTTCCCGGCGAGATCGATGAGCCGCGCCATGGCCCAGGGGGAGGAGCAGTCCATCCGGATTTTCCCGTCATGGTCGACGGTCATGAAGCGGAACGTGGGGTCGACGGCATCGTTGACAACGGTGATGTCGAGGCCGTACGTCCCTGCGATGGGCTCCCAGAACGGAAGGGTGGATCCTCCCATGGGATCGGCGGCCATCCGGACCCCCGAAGACCGGACGGCTTCCATGTCGAGAACGTTCCCGAGATCCTTCACGTAGGGCCCGACGTAATCGTGCCGATGGACGTTGCCCCCCCGGAGGGCCTTTTCGTACGGGATCCGCTTCACTCCGCCGTTTCCCGCCTCCAGGAACCCGTTCGCCCGCTCCTCGATCCACCGCGTCGTCTCCGCGGGGGCGGGTCCCCCTTCCGGCGGGTTGTACTTGAACCCGCCGTCCTCGGGCGGGTTGTGGGACGGCGTGATGACGATGCCGTCGGCCCTCGAGGAGGACCGCCGGTTGTGTGTCAGAATGGCGTGGGAGATGACGGGGGTGGGGGTGTATCCAGGGCCTTCCTGGAGGAACACGTCCACCCCGTTGGCCGCGAGAACCTCCACGGCCGTGGCGTGGCTCGGTTCGGAAAGGGCGTGGGTGTCCATCCCGAGGAACAGGGGGCCCGCGATCCCCCGGGAGAGACGGAAATCGCAGATCGCCTGGGTGACGGCGAGGATGTGGGCCTCGTTGAAACTGCCCCGCAGGGAGGAGCCCCGGTGGCCGGAGGTGCCGAAGGCCACTTTCTGCTCCCGGTTCCCCGGCTCCGGTCCTTTCGTGTAATAGGCCGTGACGAGTCTCGCAATGTCGGCCAGCATGGACAGGGGGACGGGTTTTCCCGCGAGCGGATGGGTTGCCATGGATTGCCTCCTTTTTTTTAAGGACCCTGGAAACGATCCAAGTGTACCAGCAAACCTCCCTGTTGAAAACGGAAAAAGGGGAACTTCCCTCCCCGGGAAACGGGGACGAAAAGCGACGCGGCATGGGAATTTTCGACAAAGCCGTCAAAAATTCTTGACAAAACCGCTCGTCCCGTCTATGTAATCCCACACTTTCGGGAACCACCCATCAACCCCAGGAAACAGGGCGGATCGCATTTCCATGACGAAAAAAGCAAAAAAGGGAAGGATCACCGTCGACAGGGAATTCTGCAAGGGCTGTTATCTGTGCATCTCCGTGTGCCCCACCGGGTCGATCGGCATTTCGGGTACGCTGAATCAGAAAGGGTATTATCCCGTCGAATTCCTGGACGGGAAAAATCCGGGGGAGGAAAACCGCTGCACCGGTTGCACGACCTGTGCCATCGTCTGCCCCGATGTCGCCATCGAGGTCTATCGTGAATGAAAAGGTCCTGATGCGGGGAAGCCACGTGATCGCCGAATCGGCGATCCGGGCGGGCTGCCGTTTCTACGCGGGATATCCCATCACGCCGCAGAACGAGTTTACGGAATACATGGCCTCCGCCATGGCCGGCCTGGAGGACGGAACCTTCATCCAGGCGGAGAGCGAAATCGCGGCCATCAACATGGTCATCGGGGCCTCCATGGCGGGCGCCCGGGCCATGACGAGTTCCTCGAGTCCCGGAATCAGCCTCAAACAGGAGGGGATTTCCTTTCTCGCGGCCCAGGAACTGCCCGCGGTCATCGTCAACACCATGCGGGGCGGTCCGGGCATGGGAAACATCGCCCCCTCCCAGGGGGATTACTTCCAGGCGACCCGGGGCGGCGGCCACGGGGACTACCGGACCATCGTCCTCGCGCCGGGGGGCGGGCAGGAACTGGCGGATCTCACCGGAAGGGCGTTCGACTACGCCGACCGCTACCGGACGCCGGTGGTCATCCTCGCCGACGGGATGATGGGCCAGATGATGGAGCCGGTGGTGCTTCACAAGGCGGCGGACCCGGCCGAACTCCCGCCGAAGCCCTGGAAGCTGAGCGGGGCCGCCGGGAGACCGAGCCGCTACATCCGGTCCCTTCTCCTGGACATCGCCCAGGAAGAGGAACGGAACTGGAAACTCGCCCGGAAGTACGACAACATCACCCGGGAAATCCCCCGGGCGGAGTCCTATCTGACGGAGGACGCCCATCTGGTGGTGGTCGCCTGCGGCACGGCGGCGCGGATCGCCAAGGGCGCCATCAAGCGCGTCCGGGAGATCGGCCTCAAGGTGGGCCTTTTCCGGCCGATCACCCTGTGGCCCTACCCGAAGAGGGCCCTGTGCGAGTTGAGCCGGTCCGTCCGGGAGTACCTCGTTTTCGAGATGAACACCGGCCAGATGGTGGAGGACGTGAAGCTGTCCCTGGAGGGACGGGGCAACGTCCACTTCTACGGCCGTCCCGGCGGAAGCGTCGCCACGCCCGATGAAGTCGCCAAGGTCGTGAACAGTCTCTATCACCGCCAGCGCCTGGAAGAGGAGTCGTAATGGAAAAGAAGGTGTTCGAGAGACCCCGCTACCTGAAAAAGGCGTCCACCCATTACTGTCCGGGCTGCGGCCACAGCATTCTTCACCGTCTCGTGGCGGAGGTCATCGGAGAACTGGGGATCGGGGAGAGGACCATCGGCGTTCCCCCGGCGGGATGCGCCGTGCTGGCGTACGATTACATCGACGTGGACATGGGAGAGGCGCCCCACGGCCGGGGCGCGGCGCTGGCCACGGGAATCAAGCGGGTCCTTCCGGACCGGATCGTCTTTTCCTACCAGGGTGACGGCGACATCGCCGCCATCGGGACGGCCGAAACGATCCACGCCGCGAACCGGGGGGAACGGATCACCGTCATCTTCGTCAACAACGGGTGCTACGGCATGACCGGCGGGCAGATGGCGCCGACGACGGTCACGGGCCAGCTTTCGACGACGACCCCGGGAGGGCGCGTTCCTCTGAGGGACGGCTACCCGGTGGACCTGAGCGAAATGCTCGCCGTGGCGAAAGGGACCGTGTACATCGAGAGGACGTCCGTCACGTCGCCGAAAAACATTCTCCGGACGAAGCGGGCCATCACCAAGGCCTTCAGGACCCAGATCGACGGTCTCGGATTTTCCCTCGTGGAAGTCCTTTCCCCCTGCCCGACGAACTGGAAGCTGAGCCCCGTGGAAGCGGCCCGGTGGGCCGAGGAGACGATGACGAAGACCTATCCCCTGAAGGTGATCAAGGACCTGACGGGAACGCCCGGCCAGGACGGGAACTGACAGGAATCTTCCATGAAAAAAACGATATTCGCCGGTTTCGGAGGCCAGGGCGTTCTCATGATGGGGTACACCTTCGCGGTTGCCGCCATGATGGACGGCAAGCACGTGACCTACCTTCCATCCTACGGAGCGGAGATGCGGGGAGGGACGGCCAACTGCACCGTGGCCGTGTCGGACGAGGAGATCTTCTCCCCCGTCGCCTCCTCTCCGGACTTCGGGGTCATCATGAACCGGCCGTCCATGATCCGCTACGAGAGCGCCATCAAGCCCGGCGGGAAAATCCTCATGAACTCCAGCCTCGTCGACATGGACCCCTCCCGGAAGGACATCGAGGTCTTCCGGATCCCGGCCAACGAACTCGCCAAGAAGGCGGGAAGCGACCAGACGCTGAACATGATCATGCTCGGCGCCTTCTCGGTCATCACGGGGATGACCTCCCTCGAGTCCATCATGGCCGCGCTGGCGGAAATCACCAAGGGGAAAAAGGCCGCCCTCATGAAGCTCAACAGGGCAAGTCTCGACGCGGGTTTCGAATATGCCAAACAAGGGGTACGTTCATGAAAACGGTAAAACAGATCGATCTCTCCGTGGAAAACATCCCCGGATCCCTCTCCCGGGTCAGCGATCTCATGAGTGAATACAGGATCAACGTCATCGCCTGCTACGCCACGGCCCAGGAACAGGAGTTCAACTTCCACTTCATCGCCAACGATCCCGACAAGGCCATCAACGTGCTCGGCACCGCCGGCTACCGCTTCGACGTGACCGAGGTCGTCGCCTGCGAGATCCCCCACCATCCGGGCGGACTGAACGCCATCCTGAAACCGCTGAAGAAGGCCGGCATCAACGTGGATTTCATGTATCCCTGCATCGCCACGGGGAGCATCGCCGTCCTCATCGTGGGCCTTCGGCCGATCGAGAAGGCCATCCGGATTTTCGAAGACAACTGGATCAGGATATTGGGCGACGATCTGTATCACATTTGACGGCTTCGTAAAAAGTCCATATGCTGCGTTGCCCTTCATCCCTCGTCCCTGCGGCGTACCATTAGTACGCCTCAGTCCTCGCGATTTGGGCGCCTTGCCTGCCGAGCTTTTTCCTTTGCCGTTCGAAAAAGTGTTGATTTGGCCTTTTTACGATTTCGTAATATTAACTTATATTACATCTTATTTCAGATAGATCTGATACATTATTTAAAGTAGTGGTTTAGGTATCGTCTCCCTCCGCCTCCGGTCCTTCCGAAAGGGCACCCTCCTCCGGTTCCCCGGCGGGCACGCCCTTTTCCCTTCTCAATTCCTCGATCCGGAGCAGGGAGCGGTCCAGCCGGGTCTTCCTCGAGGTGACGAGCGACTCGTATTCGCCTCGGACCTCCTCGATCTTTTTTCCCATCCGCTCCATCGTTCCCGCGAAACCCTTCCACTGCCGGTAAAACAGGGAAAACGCCGTGAGGATCTCCGTCGCCGTCTTTTCCAGGGTGAAATTCTCCACGGCCTGGCGGATCACCGACAGAACGGCGTACAGCGTGAAGGGGGAGCACAGGACGACCCGCTGGCGAAGGGCCTCATCCATGGCGGACCGGTCGTTCTCATGGATGAAGGCGTACACCCGCTCGTTGGGGATGAAGACGATCAGGTAGTCCACGGCCCCCTCCTCCGGGTGGATGTAGTCCCGGGCCGCCGCATCCCGGATCCGCATGCGGACGTCCCTGAGGAACTGGGTCCGGAACCGCTCCCGGTCACCCTCCCCTTCCGCGTCCATGAACCGCATGTAGTTGTCCAGGGGAAACTTGACGTCCATGTGCACCTTCCGGTCCCCGGGGAGGAAAAACGTGTAATCGGGCCGCCGCCCCGTGGCGTCCTGGGTTTTCTGTTTTACATAGTTCACCCCTTCGACGAGGCCGGAAACCCTAAGGACGTCCTCGGCCATGCGTTCCCCCCACTGGCCCCGGGCCGTCGTGTTCGTGAGCGCCGCCCGGAGCCCCTCGGCCGTTTCCTGGAGAAGCCTCGCCTGCTCCGCCGTGTGCTGCACCTGGACGCTCAGCTCCCCGAATTTCTGCTCCCTGTCCTTTTCAAGGGTCGAGATCAGTTCCCGGACCCGGAGGAGGTCGTCCCGCATCTGCCGGAGCGCCTGGTCGATCAGCTCCTTCTTGCCTTCCAGTTCCCTCGTGCCCCGTTCCGCCTGCCTGGAAAGGGTCTCTCCCGCGATTCCGAGAAAATCCCCGGAATTTCTCGAAAGGGCCTCCCTGGAAAGGGCGCTGAAGGCATCCCGCATCTGGCCGCTGAGGCGGTCCCGTTCCTCCGCCCCCTGCCGTTCCGTTTCGTCGAGGATGCCCCGAACCGTCTCCTCCATGGTCCGCCAGCGGGCGGAGGCGATGGCCAGGGCGGCCGTCGCCCCGAGCACGATCCCGGCGGCGAAGTACAGGACGGAAGATTCCATGTCACCTCCCCTTGTCTGTGAGGATGGGCTTACCCCGGGTGCACGCCGTGTCCCGGAAAATGAAATTGATTGTACCCTGACTTGTGTGTTACGCAAGCGGTAATTTCCCTTCCGGGGAAGGAAAGGACGAACACCGGCGGCGGAGGATCATGAAAAAATTCGAAAAGCTCATCAGCACGGCCGTTCAATCGGAAGTCTCCGACATCCACATCGCCGGCGGGCATGCCACGGTGCTCCGCCACCATGGAAGGATCCGGAAGTACGAAGAAGAGATCTGGACCCACGAGGAGGTGGACCGCCTGGTGGGGGGCCTTCTCGACGACAACCAGCTTCGAATGCTGCGGTCGAGGCAGTCCCTGGATTTCGCCGTCACGGTCCACTGCACGAGGCTCCGGGTCAACGTCTTCAATTCCATGAGGGGCCTCAGCGTCGCCGTCCGCCTTCTTCCCGGGACGGCGCCCTCCTTCGAGGATCTCAACCTCCACCCCTCCCTCGAAAAGATCTGCGAACTCCGGTCCGGCCTCGTCCTCATCTGCGGGGCGACGGGTACGGGAAAAACGACGACCATCGCGGCCCTCGTGGAACGGATCAACCAGACCCGGACGGACCACATCATCACCCTGGAGGACCCCATCGAATTCCGCTTCCAGTCCAAATGCGCCTTCGTGGAACAGCGGGAACTGGGCACCCACGTGATCTCGTTCGAGCAGGGGCTTCTCGACGCCCTCCGGGAGGACCCCGACGTCATCGTCGTGGGAGAACTCCGGGAACGGGCGACCATGCGGCTGACCCTGAACGCCGCCGAGGCCGGGAACCTGGTCATCGCCACCCTGCACGCGACCAATCCCGAAGACGCCGTCTACCGCCTGTGCAACGCCTTCCCGATGGAGGCCCAGGAGGAGGTGCGCTCCCAGCTCGCTTCCACCCTGCAATGGCTCATCGTCCAGAATCTCGTCTTCCAGGAAAAGCTCGGCTACCGGCTTCCCATGCTCTCCATCTTGAGAAACACCCAGCCCGTCAAGGGGATCATCCGGGACAACAAGCTGTTCCAGCTGGAGAGCACGATCCAGATGGGGAAGGCCGACGGGATGTTCACCCGGGAACGGTACATCAAGGATTTCCTGAACACGAGGGAGCAGTTCACCCCCCCCTCCAGGGCATTCCAGCCCTCAGAGGAAGTCACCCGCGAGAGACTCTATCGATCCCCCCTGATGGCGGGGGCCGGGAACCCCGGCGAAGCGCCTGCGAGGGATTCCCCGGAGGAACGGTCGTAGCCGGCGGGACGGGCCCTTCCGGCGGTCAGCGCTCCCCTTCCTCCCGGATCAGGAGACCCGTCGTGGAAATCCACAGGACAAGCCGCTCCTCCTTTCCCGCGGGGACGAAGGTGGCCGAACCGTACCGGGCGTCGACGAACCAGCGGAGAAAGGGATAACGGAGGCGCAGATCGAACAGATCCGGTCCCGTTCTCTCGGAAAGGCCGTGGATCGTCCGGGGTTCCGTCTTCTCCTTCTCGATGTCCCGGTATCTCCCGGCGACCCGGTCCAGCTCGTACAGGGTGTGCAGGCCGATGAGATTCCCCGGCGCCGTCCACTTCAGAACGTGGGCGTCCACGTACAGCTCGTCGCCGGCAAGGCTGAAGACCTTATGCCTTCCGTCGGGAAATTCGAAGGAAACGGAAAACCGCTGGGGCCCCGCCGGGTGGACGGCGATCCGGGCGACCCGGTCCTCCCGGGTCAACGCCTCGTATCCCCGGATGCCGAGGGCCGCCGTGCCGAAGAAAGCGGCCAGGGAAAGGAGGAGAAGGAGCTGAATCGTCTTTCCCGCGCCCCTGAGCCACCTTCCCCGCCGGATCGCGACCGCCAGGGAGACCAGGGAAAGAAGGGAAAAAACGGCAAAGAGAATCGCGAGAACGACAAGAGCCGACATGGCTTCACTCCTTGCAGCAGTTCTTGAACTTCCTGCCGCTTCCGCAGGGGCACGGGTCGTTTCTCCCCACCCGCGCGCCCGGCGCCGCCGTCCTCTTCCTCCTTTCGAGCAGCATGAACGCTCCCAGGGAGAAAAAGACGGCCATCAGTGAAAGAAACTGTTTCCCGCCGTTGTTGAGGACGTGTCCCCAGAACCGGATCATGCCCGCCGAAAAGGTCTCCAGGGGGATTCCCGATTCCGCCTTCCATAAAATGTGAAGGGGAAGGTCGAGCAGTTCGACCAGGAGGAGCGCGGGAAGGGACAGGACGATGAGGGCCCCCGTCTTCCTCCACGACGCCGCCGGCCACGCGAAGAGGACGGACAGGACCAGGATGGGGTGGATGGACACGTTGCTCGCCGGGAGACGTCCTTCCTTCGTGAGGCCGTCCAGCCGCTTTCCCGACGGGTCGGTCCAGGGGAACGGGACGTCGATCCCGTATTCGATCCGGTCCCGCCCGGCGAGGGTCAGCTCGATCCGGTACGCGGGCCGCAGCAGACGCATCTCCGCCTCCATGAGCGGAAGGAGAAGGCGCGCGAAGAGCGGCCCCGCTGCGTAGAAGACGGCGAGCAGCAGGGCGAAGGCCGCAAGGAAACGGACGGCGAACCGTTTGACCGGAAAGGCCTTTCCATCAGCCATTCTTTCCACCGACCGGCGCGGACCTGCCGACCCAGAAGACGAAAAAGAGAATGCCCACCACGATGATGAAGGTCTGCCCGACGAAGATATGCATGAAATCGAACAGGGACGGCCGGTATTTCAGGACGTAGTACAGAAGGACGATCCGGAAAAGGTTGGCGAGGTAGATGACGAGGAATCCCCAGAGAAGTCCCAGGAGTTTTCCCCGGATGCTCATGGTAAACGCGAGAATCGCCGCGCCGATGAGAAGGAATCCCTCGATGCCCTCGCAACCCTGGGCGATGTTGAGGCGGAAGTTTCCCGACACGATGACGTTCCCCTCCACCCGGGTCTCCTCTCCCGGCGTGATCCCGTTGATGACCTTCGAACCCGCGCCGGCGTTGAGAACGTTGACGAAAAACGGCGCGGTCCAGGAACGGGTCGCATAGTGAACGCCCTGTCCGATGAGAAAGATCAGAAGGAACAGGAGGAAAAATCGGATTTCCCTCCGATAGTCTCTGGCGAACGAACGTAGATTCATCACACGGATTCCGGGAGCGCGGATAATGGGGGACGTGCATCCATCCCGGGGAGTTACGGTAACAGAGAAGAAACGCTTTTTCAAGCTCCCGCCGTCCCCGCATCCGCCCGCCCGGCGCCGCTGCCGCCGGGGCTTCGGGGAAACGGCCGGAGCGGGCCGCCGATCTTTACTCGACCGGTCGAATAGTATATATAATATAGGCTTGTTTTATGGAGAAAAAAGGAAGGAACGAAAAAGGGGGAAAGGGGAAATTGGCGGCAGCCGATCGGCCGGAAAAGGACCGGCAATATTTCGCGGACGAGTTGGAGAAAATGCGCCGCAGACGGGCCGAGTGGGAAATTCTCGAAGCCCAGTACATGAACGCGGAGAAAGCCCTGCTCGAAAAGACCGTAGAGCTGGAAAAGAGGGTAAGCGAACTGGACTGCCTCTATTCCATATCGGACCTGATTGAAAACGAGGATTCCCTGGAGAACATCCTGAGAGGCACCGTGAACCTGCTTCCTTCGGCTACGGAATTTCCGGAAAACGCCTCCGCCCGCCTTTCCCTTTACGGGCAGGAATACAAGACGGACACCTATCGGGAAACCTCCTGGAAGCTCGTCAGGCCCATCTTCGTCCGGGGTGCGGGAGCGGGATTTCTCGAGCTGAATTATGTGAAGGAACCGGAGCGGGACGGCCGACCCGTGTTCCGGGAAAGCGAGCAGAAGCTCTTCCGGTCCGTCGCCGAGCGGCTGGGACGCATCGTCGAACGGAAGGATGCGGAGGAGCGGCTCAGGGAGAGCGAGGAAAAATATTCGAACGTCGTGGAAAGCGCCCGGGACGGCGTCGTCATCATCCAGGATTACATCTTCAAGTACGCCAACGCGGCCATGGCGGAAATTTCCGGCTACCCCGTCGAGGCGTTGCGGGGAATGCTCTTCCTGGACCTCTTCACCCCGGACCAGCGCGACCTGATCCACGAAAGATACGAACTCAGGCTCTCGGGAGGGCAGACCCCTCCCGCCGTTTACGAGACAAAGGTCAGGAAGCAGGACGGCACGTCGACGCACGTCGAGATTTCCTTCACCGTCATCCGTTTCGACGGGAAACCGGCCGACATGGGATTCGTCCGGGACATCACGGACAGGATCAAGGCGGAGGAAGAAATCCGGAAACTCGCCTACCATGACCCCCTCACGGGGGTGCCCAACCGGTTCCTCTTCAACGAACAGTTCAACCTTGCGAGGGCCAGGGCTTTCCGATATAGAGAACGGATCGCCCTTCTTCTCCTCGACCTGGACAAGTTCAAGGAGATCAACGATACCCTGGGACACAAGATGGGGGATCTCCTTCTTCAGGCCGTGGGAAGGCGCCTTCAGGAACTCATCCGGCAGGAGGACGTCGTCGCCCGCATCGGAGGGGACGAATTCATCGTGCTTCTCCAGGAAATCCGGAGGCCGAAGGACGCCGAAGCCATGGCGGAAAAGATCGTTCATGCCTTCCGGAAGCCGTTTCACATCGAGGGTCACGAACTTTCCGTCACGACGAGCGTCGGGATCGCCCTGTACCCCGATCACGGCGGCGACCTCGACCTCCTGATGAAGAACGCCGACAAGGCCATGTACGCCGTGAAAACGGAGAGCCGCGACGGTTTCAGAACCTACGGCTCCGATCCCGCGTGAGAGCGGACGGGAGCCTCCGAGGAAATTGATGAAAGACGAAGACAAGACGAGAAAAAAACTTCTGGAGGAAATCCGGTATCTCCGGGAGAGCGAGGCCAAGTGCCGGGCGCTCATCGAGGAATCCCGGGACGCCATGGTCATCACCACACGGGGCGGACGGATCGTGAATTTCAACGAGGCGGTCCTCGAACTTTTCGGATATCCGGCGGAGAAGCTGAGAACCCTGAACGTGCGGAGGCTCTACGCCGATCCCGCGGACCGGGAGCGGTTCAAGGAGGAAATCGAAAAGACGGGACACCTGAAAAACTATCCCGTCCGGCTGAAAAGCATGGACGGAAGGATCATCGACTGCGCCGTGAACATGGTGGTCCGGAGGAAGAACGGCAGAATCGAAGGCTACCACGGCATCATCCGTGACAGGAGCATCCAGAGACAGGCGGAGGAACTGTACAGCAAGCTCGCCCGGAGTTCCCAGGCGGGGGTTTACGTCATCCAGGACGGCAGGTTCGTGTTCGTGAACCCCTACATGTCGGAACACTCGGGATACACGGAGCAGGAGCTGATCGGCATGGATTCCATGCACCTCGTCCATCCCGACGACCGTGACACGGTCCGGAGGAACGCCGTCCGGATGCTGAAGGGGGAGAAGCACTTCCCCTACGAGCACCGGACCGTCACCAGGGACGGGAAGATCATCTGGGTGCTCGAAAACGTCACGACCATCGATTATTTCGGGAGGCGGGCCATTCTGGGCAACTCGATGGACGTGACGACGGAACGGGAGGCGCGGATGCGCCTGGAGGAAGTCCAGGAAATGGAGTCGTCCATCCTGGACGCCATCCCCCACGCCGTCATCGGCCTCGAAAACCGGAAGATCATCTTCGCGAACGACTCGGTGAAGACCGTCTTCGGATGGGAACCGGAGGAAGTGATCGGAAAGAGCACGAGGATCTTCTATCGTTCCGACGAGGATTTCGAGAAGATCGGAAAGCATTTCTACCCTGTTCTAGAGCACGACGAGACCCACAGCGAGGAGTTCCCCTGCATCGCCAGGGACGGGACCCCCATCATCTGCAATGTCAGCGCGGCCCGCGTCGGCGGGGTCCTCCGGGAGCGGCGGATCGTCGTCGTCTACGAGGACATCACGACGCGGATGGAGGGGGAACGGCAGCTTCGGGAAAGCGAGGAGAAATATTCCGCCGTCGTCGAACAGGCCATGTACGGGGTGGTCATCATCCAGGAAGAGGTGTTCAAGTTCGCGAACCGGGCCATGGCGGACATCACGGGATATCCCGTGGAGGAACTCACGGGGATGCCTTTCCTGAAAATATTCACCCCCGAATACCGGAGACTCGTCGAAAAACGCTACAAGATGCGCATGGCCGGCGGCAGTGTCCTCCCCCTGTACGAAACGAAGGTCCTGTGCAGGGACGGCACGCAGAAAGACGTGGAAATCGCATTCGGCATCATCACCATCAACGACCAGCCCGCCGACATGGGCTACGTCCGGGACATCACGGCCCACAAGCAGGCCCAGGACGAGCTGGACAGAAGCTTCGAACGGCTCCAGAAGCGGCTGGAGGAAACGGTGAACGCCCTCTCCTCGATGACGGAAAAGAGGGACCCCTACACGGCGGGGCACCAGCAGCGGGTGACCCAGCTCGCCCGGGCCATCGCCAAGGAAATGAAGCTTCCCGAGGACAGGATCGACGGTCTCGTCGTGGCGGCCACGCTCCACGACATCGGAAAAATCTACGAGCCCGCGGAAATCCTGAGCAAGCCGGACATGCTCACGGACATCGAGTTTCTCATGATGAAGGTCCACCCCGAGGTGGGGTACGACATTCTGAAGAACATCGAGTTCCCGTGGCCCGTCGCCCAGATCGTCTACCAGCATCACGAACGGCACAACGGAACGGGCTATCCCCGGGGTCTCATAGGGGAGGAAATCATCCTCGAGGCGCGGATCCTGGCCGTGGCGGACGTGGTGGAGGCCATGGTGTCCCACCGTCCCTACCGTTCCGCCCTGGGCCTCAGGCCGGCGCTGGACGAGATCTCCAGGAACCGGGGGATCCTGTACGATCCCGACGTGGTGGACGCCTGCATGAAACTCTTCCAGGGAAAGAAGTTCAAGTTTCAGCAGCACCCGTACACGGAGCTGTCCCTTCGCCATGTCAAGTAGAACGGCGGGTCCCGGAAAGAGGAACGAAGAGGAGACCATGAGCGCCCCCCTGCACTTTCATATCCGGACGTTCGGGTGCCAGATGAACGTCCACGACTCGGAACAGCTGGGGGAACTGCTGCGGCGGTCGGGCCACGCGGAAACGTCCCGCGAGAGGAAAGCGGACCTCATCGTCGTGAACACCTGCAGCATCCGCAGGAAGGCGGAGCAGAAGGTCTTCAGTCTTCTCGGCCGCTTCAGGAGCCTGAAGGAGGCCAACCCCGCCCTCCTCATCGCCGTGTGCGGGTGCATGGGGCAGAAATTCAAGGGCGAACTGATCGAACAGTTCCCCCAGGTCGATCTCGTCGCGGGAACCCACAACATCGACCGGATCCCCGCCCTCGTGGAACGGCTCCGGAACGGGGACGGGCCCCTCGTGGAAACGGATTTCCGGGAATCCGTCCCGTCCATCGGCGTCGTCGCCCCCCCGGGACCGGGCCGCGTTTCCGCCTGGGTGACCATCATGCAGGGCTGCAACAATTTCTGCGCCTTCTGCGTCGTTCCCCATCTCCGGGGGAGGGAGGAAAGCAGGCCCCCGGGGGACATCCTCCGGGAAATCGAAACCCTCGCCGAAGGCGGGGTGCGGGAGGTCACCCTTCTCGGGCAGAACGTGAACTCCTACGGCGCGACGCTCGGAAACGGCGACACCTTCCCCCGGCTTCTCCGGGAGATCGACGCCGTGGACGGGCTGGAACGGATCCGTTTCACCACGTCCCATCCCAAGGACCTTTCCGACGAACTCATCGACTGTTTCCGATCCGTGAAGAAACTGTGCGGGCACATCCATCTTCCCGTCCAGTCCGGTTCCGACCGGATCCTCGAACGGATGAACCGCCGCTACACCGCCGCGGCCTACGTGGACCGGGTGGAACGGCTCCGCCGGACGTGCCCCGGCATCGCGGTCACCACGGACATCATCGTAGGCTTCCCCGGGGAGACCGACGAGGACTTCCGGGCGACGCTGGCCCTCATGAAAGCGGTAAAGTTTGACGGCGCCTTTTCTTTCAAGTACTCTGTACGGGAGGGAACCGCAGCGTCCCGGTTCGACGGCCATCTGGACGAGCGGGTCAAGGGGGCCCGGCTCACGGAACTCCAGGCCCTTCAGGAACAACACACCCTGGAACGGAACCGCCTTATCGAGGGCAGGCTGGAGGAGGTCCTCGTGGAAGGATTCAGCAGAAATTCCGGGAACGATGTGACGGGACGGACCCGGTCCAACCGGATCGTCAACTTTCCCGGGAACGCCGCCATGATCGGCCGGACCCTTCCGGTACGGATCGTCGAGGCCTGCGCCCATTCCCTCCGGGGGGAACGACCCGGAAACGAGGAGGTAATCCATGCTGGTTGAAATGAAAGTCTTCGGACTCGCCATCGATCCCCTGTCGAACACGCCCATCGTCATCCTCAAGGACCTCGGCGAAAAGAAGGCCATTCCCATCTGGATCGGGCTTTTCGAGGCGAGCGCCATCGCCTCCGTCCTGGAAAAGATCAGTTTCGCGAGGCCCATGACCCACGATCTCCTCCACGAAGTGATGAAGGCGCTCGACACCCGGATCGTGAAAATTGTCATCAACGATCTGAGAAACAACACGTTTTTCGCCCTCATCCACGTCATCCAGGGCGGCAGGGAGAAGACCATCGATTCCCGGCCCAGCGACGCCATCGCCCTCGCCCTTCGGGCCGAGGCCCCGATTTTCGTGGACGAGAAAGTCATCGAGCAGTCGACCCATATCGACATCAGCACGCAGGCGGAGGACCTCGGGAAATACTCCAGGGAGAAACTGAAGGAAGTGCTGGAAACGCTTTCCCCGGAGGCCTTCGGCAAGTACAAGATGTAATGAGATGTCTTCGTACCTGAAAGAGGAAATCCGGCGGCTTTACCTGAAACCGGGAGACCAGGTCACCCACCTCCGCTATCCCGAATGGGGATTCGGGATCGTCACCGAGGAGATGAATTCGAACGTGCTCGGGGGGGTTTCCTACGTCCGGATCGCCTTCCGGGACGGGAAGACGCGGATTTTCGACAACAACATCGAAAATTCGTGCTGCTGCTACCACGCCGGCATCCGGAGATTCTCGAAGAAGTGAAGAAAACGGGCGGGCTCACGGAGGGACTCCCCTGACGATGGAAAGACGGACCGCCGCGGACGCCCTGAAGGCGTTCGAAGACCATCTTCTCCATGAAAGAAACCTTTCCCCGCACACAGTCCGGGGCTACCTCTCCGACCTGAGGCAGTTCTTCCGGCCTGCAGGAGAAGCGGAAGGGGAACCTTCCGGCGATCCGCAGATCCCCCTGGCGGGGATTTCGGCCGGGGACATCCGGGCCCATCTCGCCCTCCTCCACCGGATGAAGGAGAAGAAGTCCTCCATCTCGAGGAAGATCTCGAGCCTTCGGACCTTCTTCCGCTATCTGGCCCGGAGGGGGTGGATCCGGGGGAACCCCATGGAGGGGATTTCGTCCCCCAGGGGGGAAAAGCACCTTCCCGTCTTTCTCACCGTCGACGAGGCCTTCGACCTCCTGGACGGGCCGGCGAAAGGGGACGCGCCGAACCTCCGCGACCGGGCCATCCTGGAGCTTCTCTACGGCGCCGGCATCCGGGTGAGCGAACTGACCGGCCTCGACCGGGAGGATCTGGATTCCGCAAACGGCCTCATCCGGGTCAGGGGAAAGGGAAGAAAGGAACGGATCGTTCCCTTCGGCGCTCCCGCGGGAAAGGCCGTACGGGACTATCTCGAGACGGCGGTTCCGGCGGCGCCCCCGCCGGGGGAAGGGACTCCCCTCTTCCTGAACCGCTTCGGAAAACGGCTCACGGCCCGCAGCGTGGCCCGGATTCTGGACAGGCATCTCGCGCAAAGGGGGATCCCGAAGAAAATCGGCCCCCACGCCCTCAGGCACAGTTTCGCCACCCATCTCATGGACGGCGGTGCCGATCTGAGGACGATCCAGGAACTCCTGGGCCATGAGAGCCTTTCCACCACACAGAAGTACACGTCGGTGACGGTGATGCGCCTCCTGGAAGTGTACGACAAAGCCCACCCGAAAGCGAAAGGAGAAAAAACCTGACATGAAGATCCGTGGAACCACCATCCTGGCCGTCCGCCACAAGGGAAAGATCGCCGTCGCCGGAGACGGCCAGGTGACCCTGGACATGACGGTGCTGAAGCACGGGGCGAAAAAGGTCCGGAGGCTCCACCACAACCGCGTCATCGTGGGGTTCGCCGGCGCCACGGCGGACGCCTTCACCCTCTTCGAACGGTTCGACCAGAAGCTGGAGCTGTACAGCGGGAACCTGCTGCGGTCGGCGGTGGAACTCGCCAAGGACTGGCGGACCGACCGGGTCCTCAGGCACCTGGAGGCCCTGATGATCGCCGTGAGCCGGGAAAACGCCCTCATCGTCTCGGGAAACGGGGACGTCGTCGAATCGGACGACGAGGTCATGGCCATCGGCTCCGGCGGTCCCTACGCCCTTTCGGCGGCGCGGGCCCTCATCCGCCACACCGATCTCTCGGCGGCGGAGATCGTCCGGGAATCCATGGACATCGCGGCGGACCTGTGCATCTACACGAACAAGAACATCACCATCGAGGAACTCGACACCGAGGAGGAGGACCTTCCCCCGATCAAAAAAAATCGGATGAAAAAACGGCCGACCCCTTGACAACGGCGCAATTAGTGATAGTCTTTCAAACTTTCTGATCTTTTCGAATCCTCGAAAGGAAATGAAGGCAGGCGGAGAAAGACCATGCCGTCCGGAAACTTGACTCCAAGGGAAATCGTTTCGGAGCTGGATCAGTACATCATCGGGCAGGACGAGGCCAAGCGGGCCGTCGCCATCGCCCTCCGGAACCGCTGGAGGCGTCAGAACGTCCCGGAGGAACTCCGGGAGGAGATCGCCCCCAAGAACATCATCATGATCGGCCCCACGGGCGTGGGAAAGACGGAGATCGCGCGGCGCCTCGCCAAGCTGGACAACTCCCCCTTCCTGAAGGTGGAAGCCTCCAAATTCACCGAAGTGGGATACGTGGGGCGGGACGTGGAATCCATGCTCCGCGACCTGGTGGAGCTTTCCGTCAACATGGTGAAGACGGAGGAGCAGGAGCAGGTCCGGTCGAAGGCCATGGAAATGGCGGAGGAACGGATTCTCGATCTCCTTCTCCCTCCCCGGCGCGTCGAGCCCAAACCGCTCCACGAGGCCCTTCCCGAGGGCCCCGACAAATCCTACCCCCCTGCGGAACTGGTCCAGGACCACACCCGGGAAAAGCTCCGGAGGCTTTACCGGGAAGGAAAGCTGGACGAACGGACCGTCGACGTGGAGATCACGGAAAGCCGCTCGGGACCCATGATCGAGGTCTTCTCCTCGTCGGGGGTGGAGGACCTGGGGGTGAACATCCGGGAGATGTTCGGGAACCTGTTTCCCCAGAAGAAGAAACGGCGGAAGATGAAGGTTTCCGAAGCCGTGCAGATCCTCGCCGAGGAAGAGGCCCAGCGGCTCGTGGACATGGACAAGGTCGTCCGTACGGCCGTCGAGCGGGTCGAACAGTCGGGGATCATCTTCCTGGACGAGATCGACAAGATCGTCGGAAGCGATTCCACGAGCGGCCCCGACGTTTCCCGGGAGGGGGTCCAGCGGGACCTGCTGCCCATCGTCGAGGGCTCGACGGTGAACACCAAGTACGGCATGGTGCGGACGGACCACATCCTCTTCATCGCGGCGGGCGCGTTCAGCTTCACCAAGCCCTCCGACCTCATCCCCGAACTCCAGGGGCGGTTCCCCATCCGGGTCGAACTCGACTCCCTGGGAAAAGAGGACTTCATTCGGATTCTCACGGAGCCGAACAACGCCCTGATCCGCCAGTACCGGGAGATGCTCTCCACGGAGGGGATCGCTCTCGAATTCACCCGGGACGCCATCGAACAGATCGCCGACGTGGCCGCCGTGGTGAACGAACGGACGGAAAACATCGGGGCCCGGAGGCTCTACACGATCATGGAAACCCTGGTGGAGGACATTTCCTTCGACGCGCCCGATCTCCAGGAAAAGGAGATCGTCATCGACGCCGAATATGTCCGGGAAAAGCTGGAATTCATCATGGAGGACGAGGACCTGAGCCGGTACGTCCTGTAAGGTCCCGGAGCCCCATGCGGGGCCCCGCGGGCAGCGAGGTGCGTTCATGGAAGACATCCAGAAAATCGTCGACCGGGCCGACATTCTTCTCGAGGCCCTGCCCTACATCCGCCGTTTCTCCAACCGGACCATCGTCATCAAATACGGCGGGCACGCCATGGTCGACGAGGAGCTGAAACGGAATTTCGCCCTCGACGTGGTCATGATGAAGTACATCGGGATGAATCCCGTCATCGTCCACGGCGGCGGCCCGCAGATCGGATCGTATCTGAAGAAGCTCGGGAAGGAATCCCGGTTCGTCCAGGGGATGCGGGTTACCGACCAGGAAACCATGGACATCGTCGAGATGGTCCTCGCCGGGAAAGTCAACAAGGAGATCGTCGGATTCATCAACCACCACGGCGGGAGGGCCGTCGGCCTGAGCGGCAAGGACGGGAGCATCGTCCTGGCGGAAAAATACCTCCTGAGCGAGGAACGGGCGAAGGACACCCCCCCGGAGATCATCGATCTCGGGCTTGTGGGAAAAGTGAAGGCCATCCAGGCCGATCTCATCCAGTCCCTGAGCCGTGACGGCTTCATCCCCGTCATCGCCCCCACGGGCCTCGGGGAGCGGGGGGAAACGTTCAACATCAACGCCGACCTGGTGGCGGGCGCCGTTGCGGCGGCCCTCAGGGCGGAAAAGCTCGTTCTCCTCACCGACGTGCCGGGCGTCTTCGACGAGGGGAAGAACCTCATCAACACCATGGACGACACCGAGGCCTACCGCCTCATCGCCGAGGGGGTCATCGAAGGGGGCATGTATCCGAAAGTGAAATGCTGCCTCAAGGCGCTGAGAAGCGGCGTCGGGAAGGCCCACATCATCGACGGGAGGAAAAGGCACGCCATCCTGCTGGAAGTCTTCACCGACAGGGGGGTCGGAACGGAAATCATCTCGAAGGAATAAGAGGCAAAGGCAAATGACGACGGAAGAATTGATCGAGGCGGGAAACCGTTACCTTTTTTCAACCTACAAGCGGTTCCCCATCGTGCTCGTCCGGGGGAAGGGCGCCCGTGTCTGGGATTCGGACGGCAAGGAATATCTCGACTTTCTCGCGGGGATCGCCGTCTGCAGCCTCGGCCACAGCCACCCCCGGGTGGTCCGGGCCATCCAGGCGCAGGCGGAGACGCTCACCCACGTCTCGAACCTGTACCACATCGAACCGCAGATCCGCCTGGCGAAGCGCCTCGTGGAGAACTCCTTCGCCGACCGGGTCTTCTTCTGCAACAGCGGCGCCGAGGCGATCGAGGGGGCCATCAAGCTCGCCCGGAAATACGGCCACGAGCGGATGGGCGGGGACCGGCACGAAATCATCGCCATGGACAATTCCTTCCACGGCAGGACCCTGGCCGCCGTCACCGCCACGGGCCAGAAGAAATACCAGGCCGGCTTCGAGCCCCTTCCGGAAGGATTCCGCCACGTTCCCTACGACGACCTGGAGGCCGCAGCGGCCGCCGTGTCCGACAGGACCTGCGCGATCCTCGTGGAACCCGTTCAGGGCGAGGGAGGCATCCGCATCCCCTCGCCGGAATATCTGAAGGGATTGCGGAAGCTCTGCGACGACCGCGGACTTCTCCTCATATTCGACGAGGTCCAGACGGGAATGGGCAGGACGGGGCATCTCTTCGCCCACGAGGCGTGGGGCGTGACGCCGGACGTCATGACGCTCGCCAAGGCCCTCGGGAACGGCTATCCCCTGGGCGCCCTCCTGGCCCGGGAGGACGTGGCATCCGTTTTCGTTCCGGGAAACCACGCGTCCACCTTCGGGGGGAATCCCCTGGGCATGGCTGCGGGGATCGCCGTCATGGACATCCTGCTCGACGGGAACACCCTTCCCCACTGCCGGGCCATGGGAACCCGCTTCCGGTCCGGTCTCGAATCGCTGAAGGAACGGCACGGCGTCGTCCGGGAGGTCCGGGGGCTGGGACTCATGACGGGGGTGGAACTTTCCGTTCCCGGGGACGACATCGTCGTCAGGGCCATGAAGAAGGGGCTCCTCATCAACTGCACCGCCGGAAACGTGCTCCGGTTCGTTCCGCCCTTCGTCGTCACGGAGGATGACGTGGACGAGGCCGTCGGGATCCTCGACGGGGTCATGGGGGAATCATGAAGAAGGACCTGCTCAACCTTTTCGATCTCGATCCCTCCGAATTCGAGGATCTCTTCCGCCTGGCGGGAGCGCTGAAGGACCTCCACCGCAGGGGCGTCCCCCACCATCCCCTGGCGGGCAAGATGCTGGGCCTCATTTTCGACAAGTCCTCCACGAGGACGCGGCTTTCCTTCGAGGCGGGGATGTTCCAGCTCGGGGGAACGGCCACCTTTCTCTCCCGGAAGGACATCCAGCTCGGCCGGGGGGAAACCATCGCCGACACCGCCCGGGTCATGTCCCGGTTTCTCGACGGCGTCGTCATCCGCACCTTCGGCCAGGAGATCGTGGAGGAGTTCGCCCGCCATGCGGGGATCCCCGTCATCAACGGGCTCACCGACCTTCTCCATCCCTGCCAGATCCTGGGGGACCTCTTCACCATCATCGAGAAAAGGGGGACCTGGAGGGGGATCAAGGTGGCCTACGTGGGGGACGGAAACAACGTGGCGAACTCATGGATCAACGCCGCGGCCCGTCTTCCCTTCCGTCTCAGCCTCGCCTGCCCCGGCGGGTACGAACCCGACCGGGCGATCCTGGAGCGGGGCATGAAGGCGTCGCCGGAAGGGGTTGCGCTTCTCCGGGACCCCGGGGAGGCGGTGCGGGAGGCGGACGTGGTGTACACGGACGTGTGGGCCAGCATGGGCCAGGAGGAGGAAGCGGAGGCCCGGAAAACGGTCTTCCGCGCATACCAGGTCAACGACGCCCTCCTCTCCCGGGCGAAGGAGGAGGTCCTCGTCATGCACTGCCTCCCCGCCCACCGGGGAGAGGAAATCACCGGCGAGGTCATCGACGGCCCCCGTTCCATCGTATTCGATCAGGCGGAAAACCGCATGCATATCCAGAAGGCGATTCTGGAGACACTGTTAGGAGGTAAACCTCATGAGTGATGTGAAAAAAGTCGTCCTCGCCTACTCGGGGGGACTGGATACGTCCGTCATCGTCCGCTGGCTCATCGAAACCTTCAACTGCGAAGTGGTCTGCTTCGCCGCCGATGTCGGGCAGAAGGAAGAGCTCGCGGGCCTCCGCGAAAAAGCCCTGAACACGGGGGCGAGCAAGTGCTACATTGAGGACCTGACCGAGGAATTCGTCCGGGATTTCGTATTCCCCGCCCTCAGGGCGAACGCCATCTACGAGGGAACCTACCTTCTGGGGACCTCCCTCGCCCGGCCCCTCATCGCGAAACGGCAGGTGGAGATCGCGCGGATGGAGAACGCCGACGCCGTCTGCCACGGCGCAACGGGAAAAGGGAACGACCAGGTCCGGTTCGAGATGACCTTCATGGCCCTGGAGCCGAACATCCGGATCATCTCCCCCTGGAAGGACGACCGGTGGACCCTCACGTCGCGGGACGCCATGATCGACTACGCGGAGAAGCACCGGATCCCCATCACGATTTCGAAGAAGAAGCCCTACAGCGAGGACCGGAACCTGCTCCACATCTCCCACGAGGGCGGCATCCTCGAGGACCCCTGGGCGGAAGCCCCGGAAAACATCTTCGTTCTCACCAAGTCCCCGCAGAACGCCCCCGACAAGCCGACCTACGTGGAGATCGACTTCGAGGAAGGGAACCCCGTGGCGGTGGACGGCACGCGGATGTCCCCGGCAAAACTCCTGGACCACCTGAACACCGTCGCCGGCGCCAACGGCATCGGCCGGGTGGACATGGTGGAAAACCGTTTCGTGGGCATGAAATCCCGGGGCGTCTATGAAACCCCCGGCGGAACGGTGCTCTGGGCGGCGCACCGGGCGGTGGAATCGCTCACCGTGGACCGGGAGGTCATGCTCCTTCGGGACGGGCTTACCCCGAAGATCGCCCAGCTCATGTACAACGGCTTCTGGTACGCCCCGGAGATGGAAGTCCTCCGGAAATTCGTCGACGAGTCCCAGAAGGACGTGACCGGAACCGCCCGGATGAAGCTCTACAAGGGCAACTGCATCGTGGCGGGTCGGAAGTCGCCCCGCTCCCTGTACAGCGAGGAGTTCGCCACCTTCGACAGGGACGCCGTCTACGACCAGAAGGACGCCACCGGCTTCATCCGCCTCAATGCGCTGAGGATGCGGATCCGGGCCCTTCTCAACAAGTGACGGAATAACATCCGGAAGGCCGGACCATGACGAAAAAGGACGAAAAACCCTGGGCGGGCCGGTTCACCGAACCGACGGACCGGCTCGTCGAGGACTTCACGGCCTCCATCGACTTCGACCGGAAGCTCCTCCGGTACGACATCGAGGGAAGCGTCGCCCACTGCCGGATGCTGGCGCGGCAGGGGATCCTCACCGCGGCCGAGGAAAAGGCCGTCCTGGAGGGGCTCGCCGCCGTCGGAAGGGAGATGGACGAGGGAAAGCTTCCGTTGACGGCGGACCTGGAGGACGTCCACATGGCCGTGGAAAAGGCCCTCATCGAGCGGATCGGCGATGCCGGGGGAAAACTGCACACGGGGCGGAGCCGGAACGACCAGGTGGCCCTCGACGTCCGGCTCTACCTGCGGGACACCCTGAAAACCCTTCTCGGCGAAATCGGGAAGCTGGAGAAGACCCTCGTCGCGCTGGCCCGGAAGGAGATGGGGACGATCCTGCCGGGGTACACCCACCTCCAGCAGGCCCAGCCCGTTCTTCTTTCCCACTATCTCCTCGCCTTCCGGGAGATGTTCTCCCGGGATGGGGAACGGCTCGCGGAATGCCTCCGGCGGGTGAACGTCCTTCCCCTCGGATCGGGGGCCCTGGCGGGAACCGGGCTGCCCCTGGACCGGAAGTACGTGGCGGAACTGCTCGGGTTTCCGGAAGTCTCGAAAAACAGCATGGACGCCGTGTCGGACCGGGACTTCATCGCCGAGTTCCTCTTCGACGGCGCGCTGCTGATGATGCACATGAGCCGGTTCTGCGAGGATCTCGTCCTGTGGTCCAGCGAGGAGTTCGGATTCGTCTCCCTCTCCGACGCCTACACGACGGGAAGCAGCATCATGCCGCAGAAGAAAAACCCCGACACGGCCGAACTCATCCGGGGAAAGACGGGGAGGGTCTACGGGAACCTCGTCGCCCTCCTCACGGTCATGAAAGGGCTCCCCATGACCTACAACCGGGACCTCCAGGAAGACAAGGAACCCCTGTTCGACACCGCCGAAACGGTGACGAAGGCGGTCCGGGTGTTCACGGGGATGCTGGGCGGCATCGCCTTTTGCAGGGACCGGATGTACGAACGGGTCGCCGGGGGGTTTTCCACGGCGACGGACCTGGCGGAACACCTCGTCACCCGGGGGATCCCCTTCCGGGAGGCCCACCGGATCGTGGGACGGATCGTCCGGTACGCGCTGGACAAGGGGAAAAAGGATCTCAAGTCCCTGTCTCTCGACGAGTTCAGGATTTTTTACGACGGATTCGACGAAGGGGTGTTCACCCTCCTGACGCCGGAATATTCCGTGAACGCAAGGAAACTCGCCGGTGGTACGGCTCATGACACGGTCGCTGCAAGAATCGAGGAAATCGACCCCGCACCGCATTCCGGGAAGAAGAATTAGCCTTGTTTTCGTTCTCCTCGCGGCCTGCCTCATGGCGGCGGGGTGCGGAAAAAAGGCCGATCCCTTCTGTCCCTCAGGGGAAAAGCCTCCAGCGGTGACGGACCTCAAGGTCTCCGGCGCCGACGGGGCGGTGGTCTTGAGCTGGACCGTTCCCGAGGGCGTCACGGGAAGGGGAACCTGCCGGGTGTACCGGAGCGCGCTCCCCCCCGGGGAGGGATGTCCCGGCTGTCCCCGGCGCTACGTTCCTTTCCGGGTGCTCTACAGGGGGGATCTGCCGGAACGGGGCTCCGCCGTCATCGAGGACCGTGACGTGGAGGAGCGGACGCTGTACGGCTACCGGCTCGTTCTGTGCGACGACAGGGGGGTCTGCGGGTCGCCTTCGAACGAGGCGGAAATTCTCTTCGACGGCAAAAAAAATCCCTGAAACCGTCCCGGGCGGTATTGAAAAACGGCGAAAGAATCGTATAAAGGAGGGATAGGGAAAAAGGCATGAACGATTTCCAGCTTCATGACAACGAGCTGTGGTGCGAAGAGGTGCCGATCCGGAACATCGCCGAGGACGTGGGAACGCCTTTCTACCTCTACAGCCACAGAACGTTGTGCCGGCATTACCAGGTCTTCGACGAGGCCTTCCGGGACGTCCCCCATATCGTCTGCTTTTCCGCCAAGGCGAACTCCAACGTGGCCATCCTGCGCACCCTGACCGGCCAGGGGAGCGGCGTCGACATCGTCTCCGGAGGGGAACTCTTCCGGGCGCTGAAGGCGGGCGCGGATCCCCGTAAAATCGTGTACTCCGGCGTCGGGAAACGGCAGGACGAAATCGCCTTCGCCCTCGAGTCGGGAATCCTGCTCTTCAACATCGAGTCTTTCCAGGAACTGGAGGTCATCGACGAAATCGCCGGAAGGATGGGGCTGAAGGCCCCCGTCGCCATCCGGGTGAACCCGGACGTGGACCCCATGACCCATCCCCACATTTCCACCGGGCTCAAGGAAAACAAGTTCGGCATCCAGATCGAGCAATCCCTGGAAACCTACCGGAAGGCGGCAAAGCTCCGGAACGTGGATCCCGTCGGCGTAGACTGCCACATCGGATCGCAGATCACCGACATTACGCCTTTCCTCGACGCCCTCGACCGCCTGAAAAAGCTGATCGGGCTTCTCCGGAACGAGGGGATCGCCGTCCGCTACCTCGACCTGGGCGGGGGACTGGGCATCACCTACAATCTGGAGACGCCTCCCCATCCTTCGGATTACGCCGGGGCCATCATCAAGCGGGCGGGAGACCTGGGGCTCACCTTCATCCTCGAGCCGGGGCGGGTCATCGTGGGAAACGCCGGCATCCTGGTCACCCGGGTCCTGTACACCAAGAGCAACGAGGACAAGAATTTCGTCATCATCGACGCGGGCATGAACGATCTCATCCGGCCGAGCCTTTACGGATCCTATCACTTCATCCAGCCCGTCCTTCAGAAACCGGGCGAAAAGGTCCAGGCGGACATCGTCGGGCCCATCTGCGAATCGGGGGACTTCCTGGCGAAAAAGCGGATGCTTCCCGCGGCGGGCCGGGGGGACCTTCTTGCCATCATGAGCGCCGGGGCCTATGGATTCACCATGGCCTCGAACTACAATTCAAGACCCCGGGCGGCGGAGGTGCTCGTCCGGGACAGGGAGTACTTCGTCATTCGCGAGCGCGAGGCTTACGACGACCTCGTCCGGGGGGAACACATCCCCGCTTTTCTCCCCGCGGGCCGATGACGGGACCCTCCGCGGCCCCCCGGGCGTTACTCCAGGAGGGACGGGGGAACCCGGCGGCGGAAAGGCGTCGCGGGAAACTGTTGCAACCGTTCCGGAATGGATTCCGGAACGTCAGGCCCAGAAAAAGAAAAGGGTAATGGAGGAGCCAATGTTCAAAGGAGCAATCGTTGCAATCGTTACACCCTTCAGGAATGGAGAGGTGGATGAGGAGGCCCTGAGGGGACTGGTCGAGTTCCAGATCGAAAATGGAACCGACGGCATCGTCCCCTGCGGCACTACGGGAGAATCGGCAACCCTTTCGCACGAAGAACACGACCGGGTCGTGGAAATCGTGGTGGATCAGGTGAAGAAGCGGGTCCCCGTCATCGCGGGAACGGGTTCCAACAGCACCAGGGAGGCCCTCCGGCTGACGAAGCACGCCCATGAGGTCGGCGCCGACGGAGCCCTGCTGGTCACCCCCTATTACAACCGCCCCACCCAGGAAGGCGTATACCAGCACTACAAAACCGTCGCGGAAGCGGTTCCCATCCCCATCATCCCCTACAACGTCCCGACGAGAACGGGGACGAACATCCTCCCGGAAACGGTGGCCCGTCTCTCCAAGATCAGCAACATCGTGGCCGTCAAGGAGGCGACGGGGGATCTCCGCCAGGTCAGCAAGATTCTGAGCCTCGTGGACAAGGAATTCTCCGTTCTTTCCGGCGACGATTTCACCGTCCTTCCCCTTCTCGCGGTCGGCGGGAAGGGCGTCATTTCGGTCGTGTCCAACGTGGCACCGGCGGACATGGCGGGGCTCATCGACGCCTTCGAGGCGGGCAATCTGAAAAAGGCCGCCGAATATCATTTCAAGATGTGGCCTCTCATGGAATCCCTCTTTTTCGAGACGAACCCCATTCCGTCCAAGGCGGCCCTGGCCATGATGGGAAAAATCCGGTACGAGGTCCGGCTCCCCCTGTGCAGGATGTCCGACGCCAACGACGCGAGGCTGAAGAAGGTGCTCCTGGATTACGGCCTGATCCGGGCGTAGCGCCTTTCTTTCCGTTTCGACACGCCGGGTGCGCCGGCGGGAAAAGCGTTTCCCGTTCGGCGTCCCGGTCTCATGATTCGATGCAAAACCGTTTCCGAACAAAGGGGGTTTCACCATGGTAAAAGCCATCGTCATCGGTGCCGCGGGCCGCATGGGCGGTCGGATCATCACGCTTGCCGCCGCCACGGAGGGAATCGAACTGGCCGGCGCCGTGGAGAGCGCCGGACACCCGATGCTGGGAACCGACGCCGGCGAACATCTCGGTCTCGGGAAAGTCGGCGTTCCCATCACGGCGGACCTCGCGTCGGTCATCGGAAAAGCGGACGTGGTCATCGACTTTTCCCACCACACGGCGGTCGCGGGCCATCTGAAGATCGCCGCCGGCTCGCGAAAAGCGGCCGTGATCGGAACGACGGGACTGACCGACGAGGAACGGTCGGCCGTGAAAAAACTGGCCGGGGAGATCCCCGTCGTCCTCGCCCCGAACATGAGCGTGGGCGTCAACGTCCTTTTCAAGGTCCTGGCCGACGTTTCCAGGATTCTCGGGGACGACTACGACGTCGAAATCGTGGAAGCCCATCACAACCAGAAGAAGGACGCGCCCAGCGGCACGGCCGTCCGGATGGCCCAGATCATCGCCGAGTCCCTCGATCGCAACCTGAACGAAGTGGCCGTGTACGAGAGAAAAGGGATGATCGGGGCGAGAACGAAGAAGGAGATCGGCATCCAGACCCTCCGGGCGGGAGACATCGTAGGGGAACACAACGTCCTTTTCGGGGGCATGGGAGAGCGGCTGGAATTCATCCACAGGGCCCACAGCCGGGACAACTTCGCCCGGGGGGCGATCCGCGCGGCGAAGTGGGTCGCCGGAAGGAATCCGGGCTTCTACGACATGCAGGATGTCCTCGGCCTGAAATGACGCATCCCCCAGAAGGGGGGATCGGAAAGCGACATCGAAGGACTTATCAGTCATATCGCCATAGGGTCGAACCTGGACCAGCCGGCGGACAAGTGCAGGGAAGCGATGGGGCACCTTGCCGCCCTGGAACATTCCAGGCTGATCCGGGTTTCCTCCCTGTACCGGACGGAGCCCCTCGGCATCGCGGACCAGGACTGGTTCGTCAACGCCGTCGCCGAGATCCGCACGACACTGCCGCCCCGGGATCTTCTTTCGGCGCTGCTTCACATCGAAAGCCTCATGGGACGGGTCCGGGCCGGGCGATGGGGCCCCAGGGTCATCGATCTGGACCTGCTTCTCTACGGCCAGTCCGTCATCGACGAACCGGGGTTGACCGTTCCCCATCCGGAGCTGCACAAGAGGCGGTTCGTTCTCGTTCCCCTGAACGAAATCGCTCCCTATGCCGTTCACCCCGTCTTCGGGATCTCCGTCCGGGGCCTCCTGGACCGGCTGGCGGGCTCGGGAGGGAAGGTCGAATTTCTCGGCGGGACGCCGGCGCGCATCACGGAAAACGGGAAGGAGCGGGACGGTTGAAGGAACATCGCCGTAAGACGGAGACATCATGTTCATAGGACGGCTCCTCCTCATTCTCGTTCTCGCGTTCCTCCTCTACCGGCTCGTCCGATTCCTCCTCAGGCTTCCGGGAGGGACGGTGCGGCCCTCCATCCCCCGGGCGGGGGGGGCTCCCCCAAAGAGCGAAGATATGGTAAAAGACCCCTGCTGCGGCGTCTACATCCCGGTGAGCGAGGCGAAATGTCTCGTCGTCGGCGGGAAACGCGTGTATTTCTGCAGCAACGAGTGCATGGAAGAATTCAGGAAAAGCAGGAACGTGTGAGGGACCGTTTCGGATAAGGTCCCGCGGGTTTCACGACGCCGGAGAGGCAGGGCGCAAAGGAGGAAATTCCGGTATCCGCCGGAATGGAAGAAGAGCAACCGGGGAGAAGGTATGAAATTTTTTCTGGATACGGGAAACATCGATGAAATCAGGGAAGGCATCCTCCTGGGAATGGTGGACGGCGTCACCACGAATCCCTCTCTCGTGGCGAAGGAAAAACGGGACTTCGATTCCGTGGTGCGGGAAATCCTGGAGATCGTGGAGGGGCCCGTCAGCCTCGAAGTGGTGAGCCTCGACGCCCCGGGAATGGTCGAAGAGGGAAAAACCCTCGCCGGGCTGGGGGAAAACGTGGTCGTAAAAATCCCCATGACCGCGGAAGGGCTGAAGGCCACCCGGGTTCTTTCCGAACAGGGGATCGCCGTCAACGAGACGCTGATTTTCTCGCCGTCCCAGGCCCTGCTGGCGGCCAAGGCGGGCGCCTCCTACGTGAGCCCCTTCGTCGGCCGGCTGGACGACATCTCCCACACCGGGATGGACCTCGTGGAGCAGATCCTGACCATCTTCGACAACTACGACCTGAACTGCGAAGTGATCGTCGCCAGCGTGCGGAACCCCCTCCATGTGGTGGAAGCGGCCATGCTGGGCGCGCACATCGCGACGATGCCCTTCAAGATCCTGGAGCAGTTGATCCGGCACCCGCTGACGGACCTGGGCATCGAGAAATTTCTGGCGGACTGGAAGAAAGTTCCAAAGAAGTGACATGATCGGATATCTCAAGGAATCCTTCGACAGGATCCCCCTCTCCAGCCGGGCGAGGGAGATTCTCAACCTGCCGAACACCGTCACGATCCTCAGGATCGGGATCATCCCCGTTCTGTTTCTCCTCCTGCTGTCGCCGGGGCCGAAGGTGAGCCTCTTCCTCGCCGTCCTGTTCATCCTGGCGGCCATCACCGATCTTCTGGACGGCTACATCGCCCGGAAATACGGCATCGTCACCCTCCTGGGAAAATTCCTGGATCCCCTGGCGGACAAGCTGATCGTCAACACGGCCATGATCCTCATGATTCCCATCGGAAGAATCCCCGCGTGGATCGTCGCCCTCATCATCATGCGCGATCTCGCCGTGGACGTTCTCCGGAGTTTCGCCTCATCCGAGGGACTGATCATCCCGGCAAGCCGGCTCGGGAAACAGAAGACGCTTTGCCAGGTCATCGCCGTGTCGGCCCTTCTGATCCACTACCCTTTCCTGGGCCTGAACGCCCACGCCGTCGGGATCGTCGTTCTTTATGTGGCCCTCGTCCTGACGCTGTGGTCGGGCGGGGATTATTTTGTCCGTTTTTACGACCAGAACATCCGCCGCCGGATGGAGACGGACCCCTCCGGAACGCCGCCGCCGGGGTCGGATGCCTCCGGGAAATGAACCCTTACGGCCCCCCGTTGCCGGAAAGATTTCTGTTGACAAGACGGGTCGTTTTGATTATTAAGTAGCCCATTCTTTGTGACGCGGGCGTAACTCAGCGGTAGAGTGTCACCTTGCCAAGGTGAAGGTCGACGGTTCAAATCCGTTCGCCCGCTCCATTTTTATGGCGGCATAGCCAAGTGGCTAAGGCAGCGGTCTGCAAAACCGTTATTCACCGGTTCGAGTCCGGTTGCCGCCTCCAGGAAACATAAGCCCTCGCTGCGACGGCGGGGGCTTTTCCTTTTTTGGAACTTGTCACGGAATGTCACAAAAAGTACTCAAAAGCACCCTTTTTGCCTATCAACTCACACCATTTTTCACACCACTTTTTTCGGCAAAAAGTGAATCCGTTTATGGTGTAAACCTTGATTTTCTTCCCGGACCTTTTTCATCGTGGTCCCATCATGTCCCATCATCCGCCCTACCCTCCCTATAACCCTTAAAAAAAACAGCCTCAATACAGGGCAACCCCGAAGGCCGTTTTTTGAGAGCAAATCTGC
>Ga0209604_1000349_pt1 | contig 44462 bp, 34 predicted proteins | sample AD_UKC097_MetaG_FD_184405 | JGI IMG/M metagenome (GOLD analysis project Ga0209604, IMG submission 184405) | Active sludge microbial communities of municipal wastewater-treating anaerobic digesters from USA - AD_UKC097_MetaG (SPAdes) (version 2) | ecosystem: Engineered > Bioreactor > Anaerobic >...
GCTTGCAGCCTGACACAGAAGCGAAGGACTTGGCAGGGATCGTAGAAGTCGGAAGGTCCCCCGAGGGTCCGGGCCGGAGTTAGGTATTGAAGTGACCATCGTGTAATCCTCAAGTGGGTACGACCAAGCAACCACAAGGAGAAAACACGATGGTCGAAGCAAGCATGGATGTTTTGGGGATTCTTCGCAAGCAGATCGAAGCCACTGAGCCGGACATTTTGAGGAAGCTGATGCAGACGACGCTGGAGATGCTGATGGCTGCGGAGGCCGACGCCATGTGCGGCGCGTCGTACCGGGAGCGTAGCGAGGAACGTCAGAATCATAGAAACGGCTACCGGTCGCGGCCGTTTGACACGCGTCTTGGCAGTATGGAACTGGACGTGCCGAAGCTGCGGCACGGTAGTTACTATCCCGACTGGCTTCTGCAGCCTCGTCGGCGGGTAGAGAAGGCCCTGGTGGCGGTAGTGGCCGAGGCGTATGTGAACGGGGTGTCGACGCGTCGGATGGAGAAGCTGGCGGAAGCACTGGGCATCAAGTCGCTGTCGAAGTCGCAGGTGTCGGACATGGCCCGGGAATTGGACCACGTCGTGGCGGATTTCCGCAACCGGCCGCTGGCCGGCGGATACCCGTATGTGTGGGTGGATGCGCTGGCGGTGCGGTGCCGGGAAGGCGGGCGTGTGGTCAACGTGTGCGTGATGATAGCGACCGGCGTGAACGGCGACGGTCATCGGCAGATACTTGGCATGAACGTATCGACGTCCGAGGACGAAACGGCATGGACGGATTTCCTGCGCGGCCTGGGTGGCCGCGGGCTATCCGGCGTGAAGCTGGTGATATCGGACGCCCACAAGGGTCTGAAGGCCGCGATAGCGTCCGAAATGCCCGGGGTAAGCTGGCAGCGGTGCCGCACGCACTTTGCCCGCAACCTGCTGAGCAAGGTCCCTAAGAAGGCCCAGGACTTTGTGGCAGCCGCCCTGCGCACGGTCTTTGACCAGCCAGGCCCGAAAGAGGTCCACGATGCCCTGCATCATCTAGTCGACCAGCTCGACCGCTTCCCCGAGGCGGCGGCCCTGCTGGAAGATGCGGCCGACGACATCCTGGCATTTACGCACTTCCCCAAGAAGCACTGGCGGCAGATCTGGTCCAACAATCCCCAGGAGCGCCTGAACAAGGAAATGCGCCGAAGGACCGACGTAGTGGGGATTTTCCCCAACCGCGAGGCCATCATCCGCCTGGTCGGTGCCGTCCTGTGCGAGCAAAACGACGAGTGGATGGTGTCCAGGTGCTACATGACCCAGGAAACTCTGGCAATGGCTGGCCAAGCGGACCAGATGAAACAGGAATCGCTGACAACGGGATTTACGTCGCTGCCGGGCGCAGCGGCTTAACAGGAACGGAGGATGTCACACGATGCAAAATCCTTCGTACACCACCTTGACGGACGTGGCCTGTCATGGTATCTTCTGTACAAACCAGCTATGGATATCTGGAAATTCAGGGGGTTTTATGAACAGGCTCGGGCTTTATGGATGGGGCGCAGTGCTGTTGCGCGTCTTTATTCCAGTGATCGCCGTTGCTGTCGTAGGTTGTACGGATGGTTCGAGTGATGAATTCACCGGAACCACGCTTGATTACGAACTTGCGGCGACCACTGTCGTCGTCGATCAGAACACATCGGCGTCCGTCGTTTCCGTGGGAGAGGACGGCTCGATCGTTGTCGAGGCAGGATCCGACCTCGGCGGCCAGGTTTCCACCGGGACCGTGCTTCTTTTCCAGCGGTCCGACGTTACCCCGAACGGCCTTCTGCGTAAGGTTACGTCCGTTTCTACTGATGGCGACAGGCTTGTCCTTACGACGGAACAGGCGACGTTGGAAGACGCCTTCGACGAATTCCATCTTGTCATGAACGAGACTGTTGAATCAAGCTCCAGCGCACTGCAGATGCGCTCTGCCATCCCCGGCGTCACGCATAAACGTATTGGCGGAAGCGGAAGCGTCACATACACGGATAAGGTCGATTTCGACAAAACCGTTCTGTACGACCACGACGGCAACAAAAAGACTACCGGCGATCAGGTTGTACTTGATGGCAGCCTGTCATTCAGTTTCGGCATCCGGATGGAAGTCGATATCGGCTGGGGCGGGCTGAAGGAGTTTGCGTATACCCCCGTACTCAAACAGAAGGCGCAGGTTGAAGTATCTACGACGCTGGCAAAATGGTCCGAGGAAGAAGAAATCGTCGTGGCGACGTTCGCCGTGCCTTTCACGGCATGGGTGGTCCCGATGCTGTTCAACCTGGACATCGTGATTGGCGCCGAAGGCAGGCTGGAAGCCCGTCTTTCGACGGGAATGTCACTTGAAGCCAGCGCTGATTCGGGTGTGCTTTACAAGGACGGTAAATGGTCCCTGACGGGCGGCACCAGGGTGGATTTTGATTACGACCCTCCGACGCTTGACGCATCGGCCAGTTTGAAGGGGTATGTCGGGCTGCGTGGCGAATTGCTGATCTGCGGTGTCGTCGGCCCCGAACTGACGATTGACGGATACCTGGAACTGTCGGCTGACATCAATGGAGACCCCTGGTGGGAACTTGTTGCCGGGCTGGAGGGTTTTGTCGGAATTAAGGGTGAAATCCTGGGCGCCGTCCTGTTTGAATTCGAATCGGATGACTTCATTAAACAGAAGGTCACGCTCGCGGATGCCGACGGGCCATTTGGTTCATCGACATGCATATCTGACTGCGGCACACGCGAATGCGGTCTGGATCCGGTCTGTGGTACCCAGAACTGTGGAACTTGTGATCACGGATACTCGTGTCAGGACGGTGAATGTGTAGAGGATACCTGTGTTCCCGATTGTGGCAGTGCGGAATGTGGTCTGGACCCGGTATGCGGGACGCAGAATTGTGGCACTTGCGATGATGGATACTCGTGTCAGGACGGTGAATGCGTGCAAGACACCGGCTGGGAACCCGACGATTATACGGTGAACTGTGGTGCGGACGGTATGTGTTTCATTCCTGCCGGTTTATTCTGGATGGGTTGCAACAGCACGGTCGATAGTGATTGTTATGGTAATGAATCGCCGTATCACGAAGTGACGTTGAGCGGATATTACATTGACAAGACGGAAGTGACGCAGGGGGAATACAAGAAGTGCGTTGACGCCGGTGAATGTAATACTCCGTCAGATAACTGGGATCCAATCGTAACCCCGAACCGTCCGGTGGTGTATGTTGATTGGAATGACGCGACGGCATATTGCGCGTGGGCTGGTAAGCGCTTACCGACGGAGGCGGAATGGGAGAAGGCGGCGCGCGGAACGGACGGTCGAAAGTATCCATGGGGCAATCAGACCGCGACTTGTGAATACGCGGTGATGTATGACGGAGGTACTGGATGCGGCACGGGTAGCACCTGGGACGTGTGCGGGAAGTCGCCAGCGGGCGATAGTCCGTATGGGTTGTGCGACATGGCGGGAAACGTTTGGGAGTGGGTATCGGATTGGTACGGATCGGATTACTACAGTAATAGTCCATCGTCGAATCCGACAGGTCCGGACAGCGGCTCGGGCCGGGTCAGACGCGGCGGTAGCTTCGTCAACGACTACGACGGCCTCCGCGCGTCGAATCGCATCGTCGACTACCCGTCGTACGACAGCGGCAACCTTGGCTTTCGCTGTTCCAGGTCGCAATGAAAAACTGGACTGCTGTTCCACTGTTCCGCTGATCCGCGGCGTAAGCCGCAATGTCCGTAATGGGGCCAGTCGCCGTCAGGGCGCGGCCCCATGCGCGTAAGTCGCGCGCAGCCGACTGCGCATCGGGGACACGACGTGACGGCGACCCGTTTTTTGCAGGCAGCGATGTGCGTATAGATGATGGTTTGTCGTTGGGAAAAACAATGTCCGTTATTGAAGCGAGAATACTGACAATCCAGTGGGATTCGCGAACCGGGATGTTCGACGATTCGGTTCTGCGGAATTATCTGGTCAATCGCGAATTGGTTCGTTGCGTTCCGCAGTTTTTTGAACACCGGGGAGTTCCCTGCTGGTCGCTGTATATCGAAACCACCATCGTGCAGGGTGCGGTCATTCCGCGTGACCCGGTGTCGCCCGAACAACAGGCTGCGGCTGCGGATATCGCGGCTCAAATCTCGCAGTTCGACGAAATCCAGAAAGTCAGGTACGAACGGATTCTTGCGTGGCGGGCCGACAGGGCCAGGCAGGAAGGATTTAAGTCATACATCATCTGCACGAACCGTCAGGCGCTGGATCTGGCGCGCGATGCGCCTGCGACCCTTGCCGCCCTGGGCAGGGTACACGGTTTCGGCGACAAAAAGGTCGCGAAATACGGACGTCAGTTACTGGAGATACTGCATGGCAACTTCGGGACGGTTGGAAACGCTGGTGGTGTTCGAAAAGTGGATGCAGGCGACAAAGGAATTCCTTCAGATGTCGGCGGGATTCCCGAAGCGTCTGCGGTCGTCGCTGACCAGTCGGATGGAAAATCTGTTTCTGGAGATTCTGGAACAACTGACGACGGTGGCGTACACGCGAAATCGAACCCCGATTTTCAACCGGATTGACGATTCGTTGAACCGTCTGCGTGTCCTGATCAGGCTGTCCCATGAAATCGGGGCGATTTCCGACGGCCAATACGGCGGATTGGCCCGCACGATGACCGAAACTGGAAAGATGATCGGCGGCTGGCGTCGATCGGGGCTACAAGCCCCCGAAATCCGCCCGAAGGAATCCCGGAAAACGGAACCGGAAGTCCTTGAAACATGATTGCCATCCCCACTTATGAAAACGTGCATTCATTCGGGGCGCTTCTGGCGGCCTTCCGGAAGGCGCGTCGCGCAAAGCGGGGACGGGGCGACGAACCGGTCTTTTATCTGGAACTGGAATCCAACCTGCTGGCGCTGTCGGATGCCCTGCGGACACGGAGTTTTGTTCCTGACGCGTACCGTTACTTCAGTCTTCACAACAGAAAAGACCGCGTGGTATCGGTCGCCTCTTTTCGCGACAGGGTTGTCCATCATTCGCTGGTGGCGGAACTGGAGCCGTTTTATGAATCGCGGTTCATTCCGACGTCGTTTGCCTGCCGGAAGAACAAAGGCATGCACCGTGCGCTGAAGCTGGCGCATGTGTTGTCACGGCAACACAGGTATTTCCTGAAGCTGGACATTCGTAAGTACTTCGACCATATCAGCCACCCGATCCTGCTGGACACGCTGGCGCTGGACGTCAGCGACGACGGAATACTCTGGTTGAGCAGGACCCTTCTGGATAATGCCCGCGTGCCCGACGTGGCGCCGTCCGAGCATCGTGGTGTGCCGATCGGCAACCTGACAAGCCAATTCTGGGCGAATGTTTATCTGAACCGGCTGGACCATGCGGTGGCCGCGGCGTTTTCAGGTTTGGCATATCTGCGTTACATGGACGATATTCTGGTTTTTGGTGCGAACACGGCCGTACTGTGGCCGGTGGAGCGATTCGCATCCCGGTATGTGGCACAGGAACTGAACCTGGAAATGAAGGACAAGGCAACTGTGGTCGCCCCGGTTTCCGAGGGGATTCCCTGGCTGGGTTTTCGCATGTTTCCCGCGTTGGTCAGGCTTGACCACGAATCAAAAGCCAGGTTTTTGCGGAAGATGACGGCAAATGCTGATCGGGCCATTCGTTACGGCGAAACCGATTCGGTAGTTTCCTCGGCGGCCAGCCTGTGCGGGCATGTGATGCACTGTAACAGTCTGCGGTTACGTCAGCGGCATTTCGGACAAGTGGATGATGTTTGACTTTTTGGGTTAACGTGTTTAAATGACAAACGGTTGACCGGCCCAGCGGCTCAAACCGGGTCAGACGCGGCGGTAGCTTCGACAACAACGACGACAACCTCCGCGCGTCGAATCGCAACGACGACAACCCGTCGGACGACAACGACAACCTTGGCTTTCGCTGTTCCAGCCCGCGACGCAGCCAGAAGAACCGCGTTTACGGATTCGGTTCCCGTGCATGTTGCGGCCAACGCCGATCAACCTGCGCCGGCGTATGCCGGACGAATATATCGACCGACGTCGGGGAGTGCCGCAAGTTCGGTGGCCCCGGCGTTCGGTCAAACCGCACCATTATCTTTGATTCTGACCCCGGTTGACTCGGTGGCCTGAATTTTCGCAGTTCCGGGCAGCAGACACTTACTTGTGGCGATCGAAACATTCTCAGCATAAACCCCTTCCCCGTTCCTGACTACGAAAACGGCGGTGTAAGTTGTTGATATTGTTCGGCTGACCTTTTGATTCGTAGTCAGGGAGTCTGGTCTGCGCGTCTTCACCCCGCCGTTAACTTTCATTTTTCAGGTTGTCACCGTTTTTGTCCCCGTTTCGGGTCGAAATGGGTCGTGGTGACCTCGGATTTATTTATTATTTTCGCGATGTTCCGAAGCGGGCGAATTGTTGACCTGCCCCCCTTATTAGGACAGTTTGAAATGAGAGTCATGCCCACCCATAGTTGGGGCGGTCCTGCATAAGACCATCCCCGTCTTTCTCCCCCCGAGGGGGGAGAAAATCGCCGGCCGTCGTGGCGGCAAATTCCATCGGAGTCATGTTGTCCAAAGAGCTGTGCGGCCTGACGTGATTGTAGTCCCGCCGGTACCCGGCCGCGATCTTTCTGGCGTCCAGCACGCCGACGAAGTAGCTTTCGTTCAGGCATTCATCGCGCAGTTTGCCGTTAAAGCTTTCTATGTAAGCGTTCTGCGTCGGCTTGCCCGGCTCGATAAACAGGTGCTTGATTCCACGGCCGTACGCCCATGCGTCCATCGCCCGGCTGATAAATTCAGGGCCGTTTTCGCTCAGGATTGACTCGGGCAGGCCCCGGGCGGCGACTATCCTTTCCAGGATCTGCGCCACGCGTTGCCCGCCGATCGACGTATCCACTTCGATGGCCAGGTTTTCCCTTGTGTAGTCATCCACCACGTTGAAAAACTTCAGCTTGCGTCCGTCAAAGGTCACATCGTGCACAAAATCCATCGACCAGCGCTGGTTAGGGCGGGTCACGTCGATTCTCGGCTCGCCACGGTACTTTGCCGTGCATTTACGCCGCTTCCGCCTGACCTGCAGCTTCTCTTCCTGGTACACCCTGTAAACCCGCTTGTGATTGTCCTCAAAGCCTTCGCGTTTCAGCAGTACGTGCAACCGCCGATACCCGAATCGCGGCCGCTCCGCAGCCTTTTCCTTCAGCTTCTCCCGCAGCCCGGCGTCGTCGCGCTTCCTGGCCTCGTAGTAGCTCTGGCTGCGCTGTATGTCCACAAGCCCGCAAGCCCGGCTCCGGCTTATCGAGTGCTCTTTCATCGCCACCTCGACAGCCTCCCGCCGCGCCGCGGGCGTCACCATTTTCGGGACAGGAGATCCTTGAGCACCTTCGCGTCCAGCAGCGCGTCCGCAAGCATCGTCTTCAGACGCGTGTTTTCCGTCTCAAGCTCTTTCAAACGCTTCGCGTCGCCCGCCGCCATCCCGCCGTACTTCGCCTTCCAGCGGTAGAACGTCTGGCCCGATATGCCGTACTTCCGCAGAATCTCCGCAGTCGGAACCCCGGCTGCGGATTCCCCAAGAATTCCAACGATCTGCTCTGTGCTGTACCTCGACTTCTTCATGGTCGCCTCCCGGTTCTATCCTAACCGAAAGACTCCCATTTCAAACCGTCACGTTTTTTGGGGGCAGGTCATCAGCTAGCTTGAAATGAACCCAAGTGCCCGGAACGGAATCCATTGAGTTTACGGATTTATTTATTATTTTCGCGATGTTCCGAACCGGGCGAATTGTCATTCGCCCTTACGGATGGCGGGGGGTCACACATTAAACCGGAAGTTAAGCCCCCGCGTGGGGACTGGGGCTGAAGGGTGTTGTCCCCGGTTTGTCACCGGAAGGAGAATCGTTCTGACCGCGTCAGTTCGATGTCATCAAGGTTGGGAAACGTCAAGTTCGTTCAAGCGTGCAGTTTCAAATCACTTTGATACGGAAAAGCGTCTTGCGTCTCATTTATTTCAAAATGTGATACGCAATGGATGGCCGGAGAATAGTGCGAGGTTTGGAGTCAGCGGTCGACTATCTTCATCAATGCCGGGAAGCGGTAGATCGCGGATATGGGGCCCCGTCCGGGGTGCAATTCCTCGATAACGCCGCTGGCAAGCAGTTGCCTGATCAGTCTGGCTGCCGTTGGTTTCGGAACTGAGGAAGCCTGTACAAAGTCACTACTTCTGAAGACCGGACGTGCGAAAATCCAGTCGAACGCCGCAATGCCATGAGACGAATGGGTAATCTCTGCGACCCTCGCTTTCATGTCCCTGTACAGCACAAGGATTTCATTAGCCTTGTTCAAGTTGGTCTCGGCCTGGAGCCTTACGGCGCGCAGGAAAAAGTGACACCAGCCATTCCAGTCACCATCACGTGAAACAGCAAGGAGACGTTCATAATACTCTTCGCGGTTTTTGTTCAGATAATCGCTGATGTAGAACATTGGTGCCTGAATCAACCCCTTTTCTGCCATGAACAGCGGCACCAGCATACGACCGATGCGGCCGTTTCCATCAAGAAACGGGTGAAGCGCCTCGAATTCAGCATGAACTACCGCCAGTTGAACGAGTCGGTCGGGCGCGTCCTGATGCAGATATGCTTCCCAGCGATCAAGTCCCGAGGGTAGTCTGTCGGCCGTCACAGGAACAAACGTGGCTTCTTCAATTCCGCATCCGGCTGGCCCGATCCAATTGGAAATGGTCCTGAAATTTCCTGGAGACCGTCCCTGACCACGCACACCATCGAGAAGAGTAGCGTGCAGCGCAAGGAGCACCCTCCTGCACAGCGGCAGCTCCTTCAGCAGTGTGCCGGCTTGTTCCATGGCCCGCCGGTAGTTCCGAATTTCCGATATGTCCTCGCGCTTATCGGCGTTCATCGGGAGTCGATCCGGGTGCGCGTCGAACTCAAGGACTTCCGAAGTGGTTGCTTGGGTTCCTTCAATTCTGGATGACAGCACAGCTTCATGGGTGGTAAGTGGCGACAGGAAGACCGCTGCATTCGGGATGGCCGAAAGAATTGCATCATATCTGGCGACCGCCGCGTTGGCGGTTCCGATTGAAGATACAAGCCTTTCCCAGTCGAGCCTGTTCGGGGGGAACACGCCTTCGGTGTACCTGACCGCAGCCATTGGAAGCCTCCATACCGCTTTGATTGATAACCGGACCCGCTCTTTTCTGTCCGAAGGATACCAAATATCCCTTGTACAGGCGGGAGGAAAAATTCATGCGCATCCGTTTCATGTCTTCCCTGGTCTCTGTCCCCGTTTCGGGTCGAAATGGGTCGCTTCGGGACGGAAATTGACCTTCTGTCTGGTCAGCGGATTGTTGGAAGCATCTGATTTTATTGAATCTGGCTAGCCGGCGATAAAATGGCTACACATTAAACCGGAAGTTAAGCACCCGCATCAGGACAAGGGCTGAAGGGTGTTGTCCCCGTTTTGTCGCCGGATGGAACGAGGTCTAAAGGCTAGTCGAGTCCGGCGCGACGTATCACCTCATCGGTGTCGAGGGGCGGTTCGGAACTGAACAGGGCGTTCCAGGTTTGTGCAAAGGACAGTGCATCGCGGCGCTGATCCCCGACCGAAAATCTGAGGACTGAAAGAAAAGATTTCAGGAACAGATTCCGGTCGAAGTCGGGCAACTGCGCCAGCCTGTAAAGGTCGTCCTGGTCCTTCGACAGGAACCGGAACACCTTCATTACCGCCAGGTCTTCGGGGCAGGGTACGAAAACCCGCAGATGATGGGTGCCAGGGGAAAACGGGAACACCCGTATGCGGCGGCTTTCCCAGTCTTCGGGAAGGTAGTTGTCGAACATGCCGGCACGGGCGTTTATGTTGATCGGGGGATTCTGCTGCGCCCCGATTTGCATGACCAGTTCAAGTGCTTCGCCGGCGAGGGTATCAATATCGTCGGTCTGGCGTTCATCGTCCGCACAGAGCAGGGTGACCGCGGCGCCGCCAATCAGGACGATATCTTTGCCCGGCGGCGGTATCCTGCGGTCGAGGGCCATCAGAAACGCCTTCACGTCCTTCAGTCGCAGCATGTGTGTGTCATGCGCTGGCAAGATGCCTCCTGAACAGATCTTCTGTAAAGGCGCCGAAAACGCGGTGCGCCCGGAGAGGTTTCGGGGTTTGTTCGATGATCGTTACAGGATCCACGGCCAACTTTCCGAAGAAGATCGCCTGGTGCGGGTCTTCCAGCCGCAAAAAGGCTTCCGCCAGCGAACGCAGTTGTGCCTTTCCGGTCAGCTCAGCGGCCATAGCCAGGGCGGCCCCAAGGACACGCACCTCGGTGTCGCCTGATGGCCGGATGGAAGCCAGAAAGTCAGGGTCGGTTTCGGCAAGCAGTGCAGGCAATACCTCGAAGGCCCGCGATTCCTTGCGCGCGGCTGCTGACCGGAGTATGTCCAGAATCCTTGCCGCCTGGGCCGTGATGTCGTCCTGCCTGGGGATCAAATCCAGCGGGTCTACCTTCAGTGCGGCGGCGACCTTGCGGATTCCTGGACTGATCGGGTCATATCCGGGCTGCATCAGGTTGTAGATGGCCTGACGGGAAACCCCGGCCATTCGAGCCACCTCGGCAACCCCGATATCTTTGTCCTTCATGACTTCCTGAAGTCTTGCGGCAAATCCGGTCATGGCACCCTCCACAGAAAGTATCGCCAGTCGATGTCGTGGTGTCAATAATTGGTTTACATGTATTGCTATAATTGACGATAGCGGTCGGGAACACCGGGGGTGAATTCTCTTGGGAGATTTGTCCCCGTTCCGGGTGAAATGGGTCGTTTGGGGACGGAAATTGACCCTGCATCCCGTCAGTGGTTTGTTGGAAGGTACTGATTTTATTGAATGTTGTCAACCGGGGATAAAATGGTCACACATTAAACCGGAAGTCAAGCACCCGCGTCAGGACTGGGGGGGGCGGGGCGTTGTCCCCGTTTTGTCGCCGGATAGGTTCAACCTCATGGCAGGACCGGTTACCCTTATTGCTACCCTCTTTTAAGGGTATTACCTTTTCTTTTTCCACCTGGCGCCAGGTCCCCGGCCGAGGCATTCGACCCTGCCCGCCGCTTTCATTTCTTTCAGCACTAGTCTGACCATATCCAGGCTGACCGCAGGGCAGGCCCGTTGAAGTTCGCCAAGCGTGAGATCGCCATCAAACGATTCAACCATGCGTTGGACCGTCTCGGTCTTGGCGCCCCGGGCTTCGGTGACCTCGCCGACCCGCGTTTCGAATTCCCTGTAAGCCGCCTTCAGCACGTACAGCAGGAAGTTAGCGTATGGCCAGACGTCGTGCGTCCCTTCGTGCCAGCCCTGCGAGCTTGCCTCGAGCGTCTCGTAGTAGCGGTCCTTGTTTTCTTCGATCAGGCGTTCAAGACTGATGAAATGGCCGACATCGTACCCGAGCTGGTAGCACTGAAGCAGCATCAGGAGGCGCGAGACGCGGCCATTTCCGTCGCGAAACGGGTGGATGCACAGAAAGTCGAGGTTGAACGCGACCATCGCCAGCAGGGGATGCACCTTCCGGTCCTGCAGGCAGGCCCGCCACAGTGAAACGAGCTCTGACATGGAGGCCGGTGTCCCGGATGCTGAAACCGTATGAAACCTGACTCTTTCCCGTCCATCAGGATACCGTTCGATGATATCGCCGTCGTGATCCTTGTACTTTCCGGCATCCCAGATTTCGCCGCGGGCCATGCGATGCAGATTCAGGATGCACTCTTCGTCGAGCGGCAGATCCATGCCGTTCTGGTGGATCAGGTTCAAGGCGTCACGGTAGCCCCTGACTTCCTCTTCGTCGCGGTCGCGCAGCAGGGGCCGCCCGAAGACAACCGTGGCCACACGCCCGGCATCGATGTTGACCCCCTCAATGCGGTTGGATGACACGGCGCTTTCGACGATGGCGTGTTTATGAATGTGGTTGTGCTGATTCCCGGACATGCCGAGCGGGCGACATAAACTGTAACGCCAGCGTGGGGGTAATGCCGAAGAGCAAAGGCGTTGTCGTCGGCGGTTGGAAGCAGAAGCAATCCACAGCGAATGACAGGTTCTGCAGGCAGGCGTTGAGAACCCTTCCTACCAGCGAACGCAAGTGTCGAACTCGAAACCAGCAGTCAGCGGACGGCTCGACAGGGACCGCGATTGACAAGCCATTGCATAAACAGTAAAACCGGGTGACCGCGGGCGGAACCACGCGGTCGATCCGGTTCATGGTGAACCCGACCAGAACTATCAGGGGATTCCAGATGGCCAAATCAAATTTTTTGTTTTCTTCGGAGTCGGTGACCGAGGGACATCCCGATAAGGTCGCAGATCAGATATCGGACGCGATTCTTGACGCAATCATCGAACAGGACAAGGCCTGCCACGTGGCCTGCGAAACCCTGGTGACGACCGGCATGGCGCTGGTGGCCGGTGAGATCACGACAGACTGCTGGGTCGACATCCCCGCGGTGGTTCGCCAGACCATCGGCGAGATCGGATACAACGACCCGTCGCTCGGATTCGAGGCGTCCACATGTGCGGTGTTGACCTCGATCGACAAGCAGTCCGGCGATATCGCGATGGGAGTCGTCAGGGGCGCCCGCGAGGAACAGGGTGCCGGCGACCAGGGCATGATGTTTGGTTACGCAACGGACGCCACGGAAGAACTGATGCCGCTGCCGATCGTGCTCGCGCACCGTCTGACCGCCAGGCTGGCCGATGTCCGTAAACAGGGCATCCTCGATTTTCTGAGGCCCGACGGCAAGTCCCAGGTCTCGGTCAGGTACGAGGATGGCCGCGCCGTGTCGCTGGACGCCATCGTCGTTTCCACGCAGCACTCGGACGCCGCCACGAACCGTCAGATCGATGAGGGTGTCCGTGAAGAGGTCATCTTCAAGGTGATCCCCGCCGAACTGATCCGTCCCGACACCAAGATCTTCGTGAACCCGACCGGCAGATTCGTCACCGGTGGTCCGAAGGGCGACTGCGGGTTGACCGGCCGTAAAATCATCGTCGATACCTACGGTGGAATGGGAAGGCACGGGGGTGGAGCGTTCTCGGGAAAGGATCCCAGCAAGGTCGACCGCAGCGCGGCGTACTACGCGCGATATGCGGCCAAGAACATCGTCGCGGCCGGCCTGGCCGAGCGTTGCGAGTTGCAGGTTGCCTACGCGATCGGCGTGGCCGAGCCCGTCAGTCTGCTGGTCGACACGTTCGGTACCGGGAAGATCGCCGAGGAGCGTATCGAGGCCCTGATCAGAAAACACTTCGATTTCAGGCCCGGAATGCTGATCGATGAACTGGGGTTGTTGAATCCCCTGTACCGCGCGACTGCCTCGTACGGTCACTTCGGTCGTGCCTCTTTCCCGTGGGAAAAGACCGACAAGGCCGAATTGCTGCGCGCCGAAGCATTCTGATCCGTAATTTCCGGTCGCAGGCCCTGTTCAAATACGTATGTTTTCAAACGTTACGGATTGTCATACGCTCGGAAATGTGATAAAAATTGCCCGCTTTTTTTTTGGCCTTCAAACGAATGAGGCAATGAATGTCAGGTCACAGCAAATGGGCAACCATCAAGCACAAGAAGGGTAAGCTTGACGCTGCGCGCGGAAAGGTCTTTACCAAGCTGATCAAGGAAATCACGATCGCGGCCAGGATGGGCGGGGGCGACCCCGATGGCAACCCCAGACTCAGGCAAGCAATATTGACCGCTCGAGGGCAGAACATGCCCTTTGAAAACATTGACAGGGCCGTAAAGAAGGGCACCGGCGAACTCGAAGGCGTCATCTACGAAGAAGTGACGTACGAAGGGTACGGACCGGGCGGCGCGGCCGTGATCGTTGACTGCCAGACGGATAACAAGAACCGCTGCGTTTCCGAGATCCGTCGCGCGTTCCAGAAGGCCGGCGGCAACATGGCTGGCCAGAACGCGGTCGCATGGTCGTTCGACGCCAAGGGCCTGATCGAAGTCGATCACGCCGGCGTCGAGGAAGAAACGATCATGGAAGCGGCGATCGAGGCTGGCGCCGATGACGTTCAGGACGCCGAGGAAGTGTTCGAGATCACGACCGCTCCGACCGACCTGATGGCCGTCGCCGATGCGCTCAAGAATGCCGGTTTCAACGTGACTTCCGCCAAGCTGGCCAAGATTCCGCAGACCACCATGCGTCTGACCGGAAAGGAAGCCGAACAGATGGTCCGTTTCGTTGAAACCCTCGAGGATCTGGACGACACCCAGAACGTCTGGTCCAACTTCGACGTCGACGACGAGGAAATGGCAGCCCTCATGGAGTGAGCTGACCGATGCCTCGAATCATCGGGATTGACCCTGGCAGCCGTAAGACAGGTTACGGCGTAATCGAAGGCACTTGGGGAAACCTGAAGTGTGTCGATTACGGGGTTCTGCGCCTCGATACCACCCGAACAACGACTCCCGACGACGTGGCCGCGCTGCTTGGCGACGACCCGTCCCAGTCAATCACATCGCTGACCAGCCGGATGTGCGAGTTGTACGAGAGGATCTCCGAGGTGATCCGCGCGAATCAATGCGACAGTGCCGCGCTTGAGCGTGTTTTCATGGCGAAAAACGCCGACTCGGCGCTGAAGCTCGGGCACGCTCGCGGCGTGTTGCTTCTGGCGGTCGGTAATGCCGGTTTGCCGGTCTACGAGTACTCTCCAGCCCAGATCAAAAAGTGTGTCGCCGGCAGCGGGCGTGCCGAGAAGGCCCAGATGATGTCGATAGTTCCGGCGATACTGGGTCTGGACAGAAAACCTGCCGAAGATGCCGCGGATGCCCTGGCGATTGCAATGTGTCATGCTATGCTTGACGGCGAAAGGGCGCTGTACCTTGATTCGATTCGGTGACCACCACCGCGTCCGGGGGACAACATGATCGGTAGATTGAAGGGCAGAGTTGTGTCGTGCCAGAACGGCGTCGCGGTCGTCGATGTCGGTGGTGTCGGGTTCGAGGTGTTCGTGGACGCCCAGACTTCTCTGGATCTTGGAGTGCCGGGCGACAGCGTCGTTCTTCTGATCAGGACCGTCGTGCGTGAGGACGCGATATCGCTGTTCGGGTTCTTCGATGAATCCGCCAGGGAGGTATTCGACCTGCTGCGAAACGTGACCGGCATCGGACCCAAGATGGCCATTGGAATCATGGGAGGCCTGCCCCTGCATGTGATGGTTCAGGCGGTTCGCGAGAAGGACATCCGGCTGTTGTCCACCATCAGCGGCGTCGGAAAGAAAACTGCCGAGAGGCTGGTGATGGAACTGGGCGACCGATTCATGGCGTTGCCCATCGTGGCGCCATCGATCTCCTCGGCGGTCGCGCCGTCGATCGTCAGTGATCTGCGGTCGGCGCTGGCCAACCTCGGATACAACCCCAGGGATGTCGATGCGGCCATCAGGGCACTGGATCCGGTCAAGCCTGACGCGCGGCTGGAAGACCTTGTGATGGATGCGCTGGCCAGACTCAGTTCCAGATAAGGAGGGGCGATGACCGATACGACAGGGCGGTTCAGTTCGCCGGAGAAGACCGACGAAGAAGTAATGGAGGCGTCGCTCCGTCCACGCAGCCTGGATGAGTTCGTCGGCCAGGACGCGCTGAAGGCCAAGCTGAAGGTGTTCGTCGAGGCCGCGCGCAAGCGTGGAGAGGCGCTCGATCACATCCTGCTTTGCGGGCCTCCCGGCCTTGGGAAAACCACGCTTGCCCATATCCTGGCGCGGGAACTGGGCGTGGACATCAAGCAGACCTCCGGTCCGGCTCTCGAGAAGAAGGGTGATCTGGCCGGTATCCTGACAAACCTGCAGCACCGCGACGTGCTGTTCATCGACGAGGTTCACCGGTTGAACACCGTGGTCGAGGAGAACCTCTACCCGGCTATGGAAGACTTCAACTTCGACGTGATCATCGGCGAAGGCGCTCATGCGCGTTCGATCAAGCTGAAGCTGAAAAAATTCACGCTGATTGGCGCGACCACCAGATCGGGCCTGCTGACCTCGCCGATGCGTGACCGCTTCGGCATCGTCGAAAGGCTGGAACACTACCCGGTCGGGGATCTGACAACGATAGTCACGCGTTCGGCAAGCATCCTGGGTGTTGAGATTGAGCCTGAAGCGGCCAGGGAACTGGCGGCCAGATCGCGTGGCACGCCCAGGATAGCCAACCGGCTGCTGCGCCGCGTCCGGGACTTCGCGCAGGTCGAGGGGGACGGCAGGGTAACCCTGGAGATCACCCGTTCCGCGATGATCAGGCTCGACGTAGACGGGTTTGGTCTGGACTCTTCGGATCGTCGCTATCTGCTGTGCATAATCGACAAGTTCGGCGGCGGACCGGTCGGAGTCGAGACGCTGTGCGCGGCGTTGTCCGAGGAACGTGACACGATTGAAGAGGTATTCGAACCTTTCCTGATTCAGGAAGGCTTCATCCAGCGCACGCCGCGTGGCCGCATTGCCACCGAGCGCGCGCGTCAGCATCTGCACAGACCGGTTCCGGGTACCGGCGGAAGTCTGCTTTAGTCGTCGGGTCAGTCCAGAACACGTCCACCGTCGACCGGAAGGATCGCTCCGGTGGTATGTCCGGCGTGGTCGGTCAGGTAGAGCACCGCATCCACGATATCGGCCGGAGTCCCGATTCGTCCCATCGGAATCCGCGACGTGACGATTCTTCTAAGTTCTTCATCCTCGTCGTCACGAAACAGCACGGTGCCTGGCGCAATCGCGTTGACGCGGATATCGGGCGCCCATGCCTTCGCCAGCGCCTTCGTCATCATCTCGAGCCCTGCCTTGGAAACACAGTAGGGCACATGATTGCGGAACGGACGGCTTGCCGCCACATCCGAGATATTGATGATGGACGAACCCGGCTTCATCAGTTCACGCGCGTGAAGACTGCAAAGATATGGGGCTCTCAGATTGGTGCCGATGAAGCGATCGAAATCATCCGCGGTGAGGCGATCGGGCGGCGTGACGCCGAAGATGGCCGCGCTGTTGACCAGTATGTCCAGCCGGCCGCTCGCGGTCGATATCGATTCGAACATCGACCGTATCCGGGCCGCGTCGTTCAGATCGCCGATCAGCAACCAGGCCCTGCGTCCGGTCGCCCTGACCTGGCGCAACGCATCGTCGGCCACAGGCCCAGGTTGTCGGGCGTGCAGGAACACATCCCGTCCCGACCTGGCCAGAGCGAGCGCAATCTGCAGGCCGACACGCACAGTCGACCCGGTCACCATGGCCACGCCGTCGTGGAGGCTCTGGGCCGCGGCGTGCGTTGACCGGCCCGTCATGTTGATCGAACCGGGTGATTCTTCGTTCATGGCAGCCTCCGGGTGCGTTTCAATGTCTGGTATTGATTAGAATCGCAAAGTGCCGGTTCAGTCAACCGCGTCGAGCGCTTCGGATTCAGGGCAGGAACCATCGAGTTGAAGCTCCCACGGGTTCATCTTGCGCAGCGATCCCCACAGGACGTATCGCGTGCCAGGTGTCAGAGGCCTGCACACCAGTTCACCGCAATCGCTGCCGTCGCTGCTTTCAAATCCCGAACATCCCACGGGATTGCTTTCCTTGCCCCGGATCAGGATTACCGGATCGGCCAGATCTTCGATTCTGATGCTGGCAAAGCAGTCCCTGCAGCACTTGTCGGTTGAATCACATTCTTCGGGAGAGCATGTGCGCTGACCCATCTCGACCTGAACCGACAGCTTTATGAAGATCGGAATCTGATCATTGACCAGTAGCAGTCCGGCCAGCAGATCCTGAATCGAAGTCAGTCCGTCGGTCGAACACATCTGCGGCGGCCTGCAGTATGAGCCATTCCTGGCCGTGGATTCGCATGTGTAGTCCGGCGGGCAATCGATCAGGGCATCAGTGCAGGGAATCCTGATACCGGTATCCGCAGGGATGTCCCCGTAGGTGTCTTCATTGCGAGAATCATCCGAACCAACGATGTCGGCAAGCTCGGAATCGGACTCGAAAGAGTCGGCGAAGGCGACGTCGGCCGCACCCTGGTCCTGGAGGCCTGTGTCGAACGGCTCGGATGTGTCGGAAGGGACAAAGATGTCCGAGATGACCGTTGTGTCCATGTGCCAGCCGGTGTCGGTGAGAACAGTCGCCTCGTCCAGGAAACCGATGGTGTCCTGCCCCATGGCTATGTCCGAGGAAATTACATCGAAATCCTCGGTGCCGGTATTGAACCCGGCGCACCCGGTGACCATTCCCGAGAGAACGCCGAGTGAAAGCAGCGCAATGGTTATCGTTCTGAAGCTCTTCAAAATATCAACGCCCTTGACGCGTCATACGCGGCCATTATAGAGAATTCATTGACGCTACGCACAATTCCCGTCAACCGGTCCTGTCTGGCGCGTGGAAAAACACCCCGTCTTCCGGTCTGCCCCTTTCATTCCTGACCTGTCGACCACATAATTCATCGCGGGCATGGAGGTGTCGTTCGAATGGGTGGAAAAGATTATTACGCGATACTGGGCGTCGACAGGAACGCGACCGCCGACGATCTGAAGAAGGCTTATCGCAAGCTGGCGATGAAGTACCACCCGGATCGCAATAAGGGCGACAAGGCCGCCGAGGAGAAATTCAAGGAGATAAACGAGGCCTACGCGGTGCTGTCCGATCAGGAAAAACGTAAACAGTACGACACGTTTGGCGCGGAAGGGTTCGGTCAGCGATATTCCAGCGAGGACATCTTCCGAGGTTTTGACTTTTCCGAGATATTCAGCGGTTTCGGCGGCAGGTCCCGCGGTGGATTCAGAACCACCGGATTTGGCGGAGGTGGCGGCGGCGGAATCAACGATATCCTGTCACAGATGTTCGGGATATCCGGGATGGGCGGCGATGCGGGTCAGGCAAGGGGAGGGTCGGCTCCACGGGGACAGGACGTGGAGATGAAGGTGACCGTGGCGTTCATGGACGCCTTGAAGGGCACCACGATAAACATCCGGGTTCCGGATTTGAATGGTGGCATGGAGTCGGTTTCGGTTCGAATACCGGCGGGGGTCGCCGCTGGAACCAGGATGAGGGTTCGCGGCAAGGGTGAGACGTCCCCGTGGGGAGGCGCCCGCGGTGACCTCTTCCTGGTGCTGGATGTCTCGGATCATCCCGTGTTTTCCAGGTCGGGCAACGATCTGTTCTGTGATGTGCCGGTGCCGCTGTCGGTCATGGTTCTTGGCGGCACGGCGGACGTTCCGGTGCCGGACGGGACCAAGCGGGTGAAAATCGCGGCCGGAACGCAGCCGGGCACCAGGATCAGGTTGAAGGGTCTGGGCGTGGCCGTCAAGTCCGGCGATGCCGGCGATCTGTTCGCCCGCGTGGTTCCGGCGTTTCCACCCAAAACTTCGGCCCGCGCGGCCGAACTGTTCAAGGAACTGGCTGCAGAGGGTTGGTAGTTGCCGCCGGATCCGTTGTATACCTCTTCATTGGACAGTCGAGGGTGGTTGTCATGCCGAATCTTTCGAACAGAGTCGTTACTCCCTGTCTGCTGGTTGCGGTCCTGGCTTTAGCCGGGTGCCCGGCCAAGACGCCATATCCGGTCGCGACGGACAAGGGCCAGACCCCGACCGTTGACGTGGTGGTGCCCGAGCCGGCCAAGCCAGTTGAAACGCCAGCCAGGGTGATTTCCCTTATCAGGACTGAACGTGGAACCACGGTTGTGAGTGGCCGCGACACCGGTGAAGGTATCGTTGTGACGCAGATTCCCGGACACGCCTGGCTGACCGACGACGGGATGCTGAGGGTGGTCAAGGTTAGGACGCGTTCGCCGGCTGTCAACACCCCCAGGAAAAGGTCTTCCCTGGCCGGACTGGGAATGGAGGAATTCTCTTCAGACGGAAAACTCATCCGAACTGTTGACCTGACTCCGAAGCGAACCTCTTCGTGGGAGGAGAAGTCCGCCATTATCCGCGAGGCGGTCGACGCCGACCCGGACCTGGCTGCCGAGTTCTACCATTCGGAACGAATCGCGGCGATCGGTTCATCCGGGCCGCTCTCGGCGTGGCTGGTGACCGAGGAATACTACCTGGGCGGCGCCCATCCATCGTCCAGCTTTGAGCTGCTGGTTGTTGATCTTTCGACCGGGGAAGTCATGGATGTGGCTCCGCGGTTCGCGGGCCGGGATTTGACGCACGAGATCCTCCGGGGACGCTTCGAGACGGCATGCGTTCGTGACCTGTGCGGCGTCGCCCCGCTCGAGGGCCCCGGTGGCCAGTCCGTATGGGTCGCCCTGCTGTGTGCCGGTTTCGAGGCTTGCGAGGGCCAGAATGAGTTCTTCCAGGTCATCGCGCCGGAAGGCGCCGAAGCGTCGACCGGCCTTGAGCTTCGGGAACAGGCGCTGGTTCTGCCGGACGGGGACGCCGTCGAGCGCGGCGTCGTTGATTTCAGGATTTCACCCGCCCTCGACATGGCTGTCGTGATGATGGCGCTTGGCGCCGCCGACGAGGTCAACTGGCCATGGGCGCCGGTTCGTGGCCGTGAGGATCGATCAAAAACCAGAGAGGTCCGGTTCTGGATGGCCGGAATGAAGAAACCGGTCGTCATAGGCAGGCTTCCCGAGGTTCACTCCGTTCAGTTTCTGCCTGCGGGACAGCCGTCGGTAGACGCCTTGACCGCGATTCGCGCGGCGGCACGCTGAGTTGTTCAGTCCGAGAACTCGCTGTCGGGCAACTCGCTCCCGGCGTTGGAATCACTGGGGAAACGCACCGTCTGTCCAATCGTTGAGAGTGCCTCAAGTTCCGATATTGCCCCGGCTTTCCTGAGAGACTCGACCAGTGACCTGATCTTCTTCAGGAACCACGGCGGAATGCGGCCGGTCTCGAGGAACTCGTGATACTTCGTCGGACTCGGGATGATCAGAACCAGGAAAGCTGACTCGAGCACCGTCAACTGGGCGGGATCCTTGGCGAAGTAGTGATTCGCGGCCTCTTTGATGCCCCAGACGTCCGGTCCCCATTCGATCACGTTCAGGTAGAGCTCGAGGATCTTTTCCTTGGGAAGATTTCGTTCGACCTGCCAGGTGATGAAAGCCTCCTGAAGCTTGCGGGAGAGTGTCTTCTCGCGGGACAGGAAAAGGTTTTTGACCAACTGCTGCGAGAGGGTGCTGGCACCCTGGAAAAAGCCGCCCCGTTCCAGATTGACCTTCAATGAACGCTGGATTCCGGCCTGCGAGAAACCGTGATGCTCGAAGAACCGCGCATCCTCGCAGATGGTGAGTGCCTTGATGAAGTACGCGGGAACCTGCTCAATCGAGGTCCAGCCGGGAGAACCCACCCCGATCGTGCGCGTCACGATCCTGTCCTTCGCCTCGATGCGATGAAGGAAGGTACTGCGCAGCAGTTCCAGGTTTACCGCCGGCCCAAGGTCAATCGTCACCAGGTCGGTAAGGTCCGGTTTAAACGAAAATGCGAGACCCGACAGGTTCGCTGTGTCCACGGTCATGTCGATCGTTGCCGCGAACGTTCCCGACAGCCGGGCTCCGGCAAGAACCGGTATCGCCTCGCGCGGGATCGAGGTCAGCAGCGACTCGCCTGGCAACCGTTCGATTCGACCGGTCAGGGCCAGCTTCGGGGCACGATGCATCCAGGTGCCGTCGAGCGTGAAAGGCATCCGGATCTCGCCCAGGCCCAGGATGCAGTCATTCATTCTGAAGATGCCGCCCGGGCCGTCGATCAGGGTCGTTCCAGTCAGGGAGAGATCGACGCTGGTCATCGGATCCGAAGCCACCTCGGGCATCGAAATTGACACGTCGCTGACGCCGATGGTTCCCGTCATTTCGAACCTGGGGCCTTGCCGCAGGCTTATCTTCACGTCGGTTCCGGAAAGCGAAGAGCGCGAGTCGGTGCCGACGAGCGTGGGCAAAAATATCCGGTATGGAGCGAGCTTCAGGTTGGCCGCCTTCAGAGTGGCGTCGATCGCGCCGTCGGACGAGACGGAAAGGTTCAGTTCGTTCAACGTGGACGCCGACTCCGGGCATTCGAACCTGACCCGCGCGGTCATCGAACCTGTCTGGTCCTGTCCAAGCAGGATGTCGAGATTCGACAGGGACTGCAGATCCTCGGTTCGTCCCGGCCGTTCAGCGATGTACGTCAACGATGCCCCGGTTACCGAGACCCTGGTTCCGTCGTAGTCCCTGGCGAACTGAACGAGCCGGTTTTCGACATCCTGAATTCCCGAAAGCAGGGAGGTGAAGACCCCGGCCAGCCTGGCCTGTACCGGCAGCGCGGTTGCCGGCCCTGGCTGGGAGGGCCTGGCGGTTGCGGATGTGTGCCTCGTCTCGGGCGGCATCAGCCGCAGAACGGGCCGGTTGACCCTCAACTCGGATATCCTGGTCTGACCAAGCGCAAGGCTGACCGCATCAGGCAGATACTTTCGAAATCGCTCCGGGACGAGGTTCAAAGCGGATTGCTCTCCCTCGGCGGCAAACGACCACTTCACCATGACCTCTTCGGCCCTGATGCCGTCTGGAAGGCGTCTGGAGCCTGGAATGAATGCGGCTGGCGATACGATGGTAATCTCGCCAGGTTTGACCGTAAGGCCGCCAATCTCGACGTCCACGCCGCGAACGGTGCGTCTGAACGGGGGCGTGACCCTGGCCGACAGGACCTCAAGACGGCGCCCTGACTCGATGTCGGCCAGAAGATCCAGTTTGAAGGTCTCCTGCCCGCCGGCTGGAATCACCCTCAGGGAGACCGACGCCCTGCTTGAAAAGGCGTCCAGCGAGTCGGGATTCTGAGTGATCGTCGCGGACCCTTCGTCGATCTGTCCAGAGAAGAACGAGGTGTTGATACTGCCCGAGATCCGGTAGATCGAGAGGTTCGGAAGCGGAGAACCGTTGCGTTTCGCGGTCCGCGGCTTCGCTGGTTTTTCGGGAGACCCTGTCGAAGGTGTCTGACCCGGACGCCGATGTGTCAGTCGCGCGGTCAGTTCGGACAGATCGAGCGGGGTGTCGTCGGTGCCGGCGACCGCGTCGAGCCGCTCGATCGATATGCTGGTGATACGGCGGCCGCCGAATACCATCGCCAGCGGATCGACCTCGACCAGAATGCCGCCCGCGGTAACCTTCAGACCTTCATCGCCGGTGAAAGTCATGTCCGGGATCAACAGCCTTCTGGCGTTGACGATCTTGATACCGCCATGTGTGATTCTGCCATTCATGGAAGCGGCGGCGCGATCGAGCCGCGAGGCCGCGGTGTGGCGAACCGCGAAGGGCAGGGCGATGAGTACCGCGAGCACCATCGCGCCCAGCGTTGCCGCTGCCACGATCGCCCTGCGTTTTTTAACGGAATTCCTGGTCGGACTGGCGTTTGAGCCCTGCGGGTCAGTCACATTATTCAACTGGTGACAGTCTTACGGGGTGCCGGATTCTTCACCGCCGCTGGTCGTGGCCGCCCAGGCGATGAGGCCGATGATCGCGCCGGCGAGCACCACACCGCCGGTGATGCCGAGAGCCCACTTCCACGTGCTGACAAGTTCGATCTCGCCGCCGTCCTTGAGGCCGTCGCGGGCGAGGATGTAGTCGCGGTCGGACGCAACGAGCTGCGATTCAGTCAACTTGAAGTTGAACGGTGTAATCGGGTAGCGCTTTCCACCATCGGATTCGACGAAGAGCCTGGAGTCGTCCTTGACCACGACCTGTTCGCCCTTCTCATCGGTGACGGTGATCGAGTCGCCCTGTTCAGGCGGGGACTGGAGCGTCTCCAGCTGCGAGGTCGGAATCCTGTATGTGTTGTAGCAGCCAAGAGCCAACATGCTGAATACGAGAGCCAACGAGACAAAACGCTTCATCAGGAAACCCCATTTATACCCAACGTACGGCAGGCATTTTATTAACGAGACTCAAAAAAGAAAAGGACTTTTTGACCACTCAGGCTCTTTGTCGGGAACCAGGCCACCGTAGAGGCCGGACAATAGTCCCGGGCCGGCCAAAGTATCCGTTATTCCTGGGTCTCCTTGAGCCCGATCGAAAGCTGATCCGGAAGGTCCGGTTCGTGGCAGCGACGGCACCGTGCCTCGTAACAGTCCACCGCGCCGACCACCACCAGGTCGCGAGACGCCGAGATACGCTGGGTACGGCTTGCCGGCGCGCCGCAGCGGTGACACACGGCCAGGATTTTTGTCACATAGTCCGCTATGGCCATCAGTTGAGGCATGGGCTCAAAAGGAACCCCGCGGTAGTCGGTGTCCAGGCCGGCGACGATTACCCGTTTGCCCAGATTGGCCAGTTTGTCGCAGACCTTGACGATGTCGGCGTCGAAGAACTGAACCTCGTCGATGCCCACCACCTCGACCCGGTCGTCCAGGTGTTCCAGAATCTCGGCCGAATTAGCGACAACGGTCGCCTCGATTGATAACTCCGAATGGGAGACGATGCAGTCGTGAGAGTACCTGTCGTCGATGGCGGGCTTGAATATCTGAACCCGCTGGCGCGCGATTTTGGCCCGGCGCAGACGCCGGATCAGTTCCTCGCTCTTGCCCGAGAACATCGGTCCGCAGATCACCTCAAGGCCGTAGAACTGCTGGTAGAACGGCATCGAATCCTCCATCGCGCGTCAGGACGAGTACCTGGCGCCGAAAAGCTTCATCAGCTTCGGATCGGAACGGATCAGGTCAAGCGTGGCCTCGGCGTGTCCGGGTGCGTAGCCGTTTCCCATCAGCAGCGAAACGTCCTTGCCGGCGCCCTCGGCGCCGAGGGTCGCTGCCGTGAACGACGTGGCCATGTTGAAGAAGTATGCGATACCGCCATCCCTGGTCGAGAGAACCGTCGACATCTCGGTTCCCCGGACATTGGTCGTGTTGATGGTTACGTCCAGCAGTCTACCGTCGGTCAGCTCGTTGATCCTTTCGAAGACGGCGACAGGACTGGTGGCGTCAGCAAGTATCAGCTCGTCGAAGTATCCGTACTTCGCGACATCGTCGATGATCGACTGCATGTGGACAACGCCGAACAGGCGCCCGCTGTCGCCCAGCATCTTCCTGGCGGCGGCCGCGCAGAGCAGTCCCGACTTTCCGGTTCCGATAATCCCGATGTTCATGCCCGGCTTGACCAGGCGATAAACCTGGGCTGGCGCGCCGGCCACGTCAAGAGCGGCCAGGGCCGCGTCCCTGGGGAAGTCATCGGGGAGGCGTTCGCCGATCCCGCTGGAGAACAGGATGGCGTAACCTTCGACCTCGACCTGATCGCGGTCCATGAACACCTTTTTGATCCGGTTGATCCGGAGTGGGGTGAGCGACAACGACACCAGCGTGGCGATGCGATCACCGGGAACCGCCTTGATCGGGCCGTCATAGGCGGCGCCGATTTCGCGTATCCTTCCAACCAGCATTCCACCCGAGCCGGTCACCGGGTTATGCTGCTTGCCGCGATCGTTGACCGTCTTCATGATCAGTTCGGCGACGCCCTCCGGGTTTCCACCGCACTCTGTTTTCATCTGAGTGAACGAGGCCGCGTCGATATTGAGCATCTCAACGTCGATGAGCATCTCGGACGGGTCTATGGGAAGACTGTTGTCAACTTTCCACGCTGCCTGCGGCAAGGCGCCCGCCGGCTCGATCACGCGGTGCGTTCCGTATCTGGTTCCAGCTCCTTTCATTTCGGATCCTCGCTCTTGATGAGGGGCATCAGTACTTGAACATCCTGCCAGACCAGCTTTTTCAGAGTTGGGTCCTTAAGCAGTGTGGCGGGATGATATGTTACCAGAAGCGGCTTGTCACCAGCCTTGAGAACCTTTCCCCGGAGCCTTGTGATGGAAGGGGAACCGGCCAGCACCGAGGCCGCCGTCTGTCCCATTGCCATGACGCAGCGCGGGTTGATCAGTTCGATCTGACGGGTCAGATACGGTCTGCACCTGCCGATCAGATCCGGCGTGGGCGTGGAATCGTCTGGCACGCGGCACTTCAGAACCGTGGTGACGTAGCAGTCCTTTTCCCTGTCCAGGCCCATCGCCTTCAGAATGTTCGTCAACAGCTTTCCCGCCTCGCCCGAGAAGGGGCGTCCGCATTCCTCCTCGGCTTCGCCGGCTCCCTCGCCCACGACCATCAGGAGGGGATTGGACGGTCCCTCGCCGAATACCGTTGTCTTGCGCGTGCGAGCCAGCCTGCAGCGTTCGCAAGCTGCTACGACCTCCCGCAGGGCGGCAAGGTTGTCCGGAAGCACCAGCGGCGGCTCGTCGGGTGCCTGTGGTTGCGCGGCGGGCTGGGCTGGCGGGGCATCGAGACCGCCAGTGGCCCGCGAGCGGGACGGCTGAGTAGCCGCGGTTCGCGTCCTGCGCCCGACGGGCAGGTCTGGAAGGGTATCCCTGCCTGATTCAAGCGCCGCGATGAGCGCCGCAGCCAGCCTGGCCGTCTGTGTTTTGATGTCTGATTCCGGAGTTTCGCTATCCATTCTTTTTCGCAATGACCTTTGACACTTCGTCCAGCAGGAGTGCGGCCAGTAAATCCTTTGTCATTGGTGGTATCTGACGGTGTGAATCGGAGTCGACGCCAACCAGGATTCCACCGTCGGGAACGTTTCCAAATCCCCTGCCGCCTCCGACCGGGTTCGCGAACAGAAGGTCGGCGCCCTTTCGTTCCAGCTTGGCCGTGGCTGCCGCGGCCGTCACCCCTGTTTCCGCCGCGAAGGCCAGAACCGCCATCGCCCTGGTCTGCTGGCGCAACGTGGCCAGGATGTCTGGAGTCGGCTCGATGGGCAGAAGTCTTCCGAAGCCATCCTTGCCGATCTTGTCGTTCGAGCGTGACACCGGTCGTTCGTCGGCCGGCGCCGCCGCCATCAGCAGAGCATCGGAGCCGGGCAGGGCGTTCCTGACCGCTTCAAGCATGTCGCCGGTGGTCTCGACCCTGGTGATCGTGTGCGGGCCTCCTGGACCGAGCAGGTCGAAACCGGCCTCGCATGGCCCCAGAATCAATCTGACCGATGCGCCAAGTCTGGCGGCGGCATTTGCCAGTTCGACACCCATTCGTCCGGTCGACGGATTGGTGATTACCCGAACCGGGTCAATTGGCTCCCTGGTGGGGCCCGCGGTGACGACTACCGTGCGGCCGCGCAGAGTCTGGGGGGTCAAGGCCGCGATGCAGTAGGAGATGATTCTTTCGAGCGGTGGAAACCTGCCCGGACCGGTGTCCCCGGATGCAAGGTCGCCCTCGTCGGGAGGAACTATCAGGTAGCCCGGAAAACCCGAGACTATTTCGACGTTGCGCTGAACCTGGGGCGACAACCACATGTTCGTGTGCATTGCCGGGCTGACAACCACGGGGCATGAGGCGGCCAGCGCGGTTGCCGTGAGCATGTTTCCGGCGGACCCGGTCGCGAGCGCGGCCAGCGTGGTCGCGGTGCAGGGGGCGATGACCAGCAGGTCAAGTCCGCGAGCCAGCGAGACGTGTGTCTGGCCCCTGACCCCGCCGAACATGTCGGCATCCGTTCGGCACGGTTGTTCGGTCAGCGATTCGAACGTCAGCGGGGCGACGAAACGGGTGGCCGATTCGGTGAGTATCGTGCCGACCGTCGCGCCATGACGCATCAGTTCCCGGGCCAGGTATGCCGCCTTGTATGCGGCTATCCCGCCCGTGACTCCCAGTACGACTTTCTTGTTGTCGAGCATCGCCATAGCCGGTTCACCTTGATTGCGTGCGGCGCACGTCGAAAGGAAAAGGATGCCGGCGGCGTCATCGCGATGTGATCACGAATTCGACGCGCCTGTTGACCGCCTGCCCTTCCGGTGTCGAGTTGTCGTCGATGGGCCGATCCTCGCCATATCCGATGGCCCTCATCCTGGCCGGGGATATTCCCTTGCCGACCAGGTACTTCTTGACAGCGTCGGCCCTTGCCTGGGACAGGCGCATGTTCGATTTGTCGTTGCCTACATCGTCGGTGTGACCTTCGATGTCCACCATCAGATCCGGATGCTCGCGGAGTGCCTGGGCGACCTCGTCGAGCAGTGCCCAGGATTCCTTCTTTATTTCGGCCCTGCCGAACTTGAAGAAGATCTTTTCGCGGAGTTCGATCTTCTTTTCCGTGATCTGGATTCGCTTGTACTGGCAGCCCAGGTTCTCGGGAGGTCCCGGATCCATCGGACATTTGTCGTCCGGGTCAAGCAGCCCGTCGCCGTCGGTGTCACCGAAGGGACAGCCGCGGTTGGAGATCGGGCCGGATTCGGTCGGGCACTTGTCCTCGATGTCTGGGACCGAGTCGCCATCCGTGTCGGCCATCGGGCATCCCTTGTTCGACAGGAGCCCCTGCTGGTAGGGGCAGGCATCCTCGGAGTCCTGCACGCCGTCCTTGTCGGTGTCGATGATCGGGCAGCCGCGGTTGCCCACGGGACCGTTTTCGCGAGGACACTTGTCCTCGATGTCGGACAGTCCGTCTCCGTCGGAGTCGACCACCGGACAGCCCTTGTTATGCACCGGCCCGGCCTCGTTCTTGCACAGATCGGTCTCATCCAGGGTCCCGTCGCCGTCATTATCCGGATCCGGGCAACCGTCCTTGTCATCGAACTCGTCGATGTCCTCGGCCTGGTTCGGGCACAGATCCTTCCTGTCGGGCACGCCGTCATTGTCGCTGTCGTTCAGGCACCTTGCGTCCCGTGAGTTCTGGTAGGCGAGTTCGGCGGTCTTTTCCGCCTCGACGATGGCCTTGGAAGCCGCCACCGATCTGCCCATCGAGCTTTCATGGCGGGCGATTTCGGACATCGCTTCCGCCCTGGCGAGTTCCACCGGTGCGCAGTTGTACATCGATTCGCGCTGGTCGCTGACAAGCATCTGGATGTCGTCGGCGCGCTTTTTGATCTGCGACTGCGTCACGCATCCCGCGAGCAGCGCGGTAACGACCAACGCGGCATACATGGATGAACGGCGCCCCGCGCGAGAGCGGACGGGAAGGGAGGTGCCATTTGATTTCATTCGACGTCCTCCTCATCCAGCCGCGCGGTGTTCCCATCGGCAATCAGAGCCGCTTTCACCCTGGCGCGTTCAGCCATCTTTCTGGCGTTTTCGGCAAAGGTCGCCGCCGCCTCGAACTCCGACACACCCTCGCGGGCGCGGGCATATTCAAGGGAGATAACGGCGGTGGTGTATTCATAGGGGCATTTTTTGTCGCCACCGGCCGCGACCGCCGCGGCAAGGGCTTTCTCTGCCCGATGAATAGACTTCGTCGCCGTGACCGGACTGCACGCAAGAATCAATGGCAGGATGATGAATGATATCCACAGCCCTTTCCTCACGTCGCCCTCCAGTCAGCAGGCGTCTCATTATCACGCTTTTGCGGCGTTCAGACAACAGGCGCGGCATTGCACAGGATTGCATAGCGTCGGAGTGTCGGGTCGGTTCTGATTTGTCGAAGGAAAACCAGGGATGGGGTATTCGGCGTAGGGGCGTGGGCGTAAGGGCGTGGGCGTAGGGGCGAATGCCAATTCGCCCTTCTATCAGTACGCGAACTCGTAGGTGACGTACATCGCGCGAATCAACTCGAGCTTTCCGATCAGGAACTGGAGCTGGTGGAACAGGTAACTGGCGCGCAGGTCGTCGATCGTCAGGTCGGTGATCGGCTTGGTGGTCCTGGCGATGTTCTTGCAGGCGGCGATCTCGTCCTCGGTCAGTGTGTCGTTCTCATCCGGGTCATAGCACCGGTAGATGTTGTTGCACTGATTGACCAGGTCGTAGCCCGGGTAGTAACCGCCATCGGGCAGGCGGTACGCCTGGTAAACCTTCCCGGTGAACCTGTCTTCACACTCGACGACCTCGGCCTCCGGCGGCGTGCCGATCTGGTAGGAATCGCCCTTGAGCCAGATGCGCGTCGCGTCGATGAACGAGCGGTCGTAGTTGTTGATCAGCATCGAGTAGCCGTAGTACGCCGCCAGCATCGGGATACGGAACTGAGTCGTCGGGAACACGTATTGCTCTTCCGGTTCGAGGGCCAGACCGTTGACGTCCAGGAACAGCTCATCCGCCGCGCACGGATTCTCGGTGGTGATTCCCGCCCGGTGCACGGACACAAGCCTGTCCGCCGTGCCGTTGGTCGCCTTGGTGAAACACGCCTTGTACTCGCTGGCGCATCCAACGGCGAGGCCATCGGGGTTGGTGAAGTCACGCGGGCCGAAGCCGATCGGCTGGTTGCTGATTGGGTGCTCAATGATGCACCAGCCGTAGTTGTCCGCGTTGTTCGCCATGATGCCGCCGAACAGCTTGTTGATCTCGTCCCGGAACACGGCGCCGTAGTTGACGTAATACTTCTTGATGTCGGACTGGTCGTCGACGCCGACAAAGAACGAGGTCGGGTCCGCGATCATCTCGAAGGCGGCCAGGCGGTCGTAGATCGTGCCGGAGGCGGTGACGATCGGGTCGTAGTAGTCGTAGTTCCACGTTGCGTACAGCGGCCGGGCGCCGTTTTCTTCAAGAAGGAAGATGTTCACGGGGTTATATGCGGAAGCGTTGACGTCGTCCCTCGGCTCATAGCGGTCCTTCAGGAAATTGTAACTGTACGCGGCCGGAATCGGGCGTCCGAAGGTGCCGGCGAACACGTTGAACGACAGGTGCGTGGCCAGGGCGCCGGTCAGTCCGCCGTTCAGATCCTTTTCCCAAGGGGTACCGAACTTCGTCTCCCAGTAACCGTTCCTGTTGAACACGTTGAAGTCGACGGCCCAGTACTGGAACTGGCCCTTCATGATGTAGAACATCGTCCTGACCCAGTTGTCGTAGTTGGTCGGCCAGAACGTCGGATCCTGGTGCCAGTAACCGCGGAACACCCAGTAGTTCTCGTAGGTTTCCTGAGTATTGCGAACGATCTCGTACGGATCGACGCCCTCGTCCCACATGTTGACCGTCGGCAGCGACCAGGCCAGCTCGTCCGAAGCGAAACGGTATGGGACGACCGTGTAGTCGGCGGAGCAGAGCAGGCCTTCGTAGAACTTGCGGCAGGTCTTGCCCTCGCCGCACGAGGCGCCTTCGGTCTCGCACTTCTCGCCGTAGATTTCCTTTTTGGGAACATCGGTGCGCTCGTACATCTTGTCCAGATCACCGAACATGTTCGGCCAGTTCGTGTGGTGCACGCGGCGCAGCGCAAGGCCGAAGCCCTCGCCGCGGTCCTTGAAGGACGGCGTGTTGTCGGGCATTCCCGCGGCCGGATCGACGTTGATGTAGTCTTCGTAGACCGAGGTGTCAGGCTTGTCGCTGTAGACCTCGACCAGGTTGCCGTATCCATACTTGATCGCGGCGATGTCGTACAGGCCGAGTCCCTGCCACGGCATGTTGAACTTCAGGTAGTAATCCATGACCGACGAGTACTGGTACGAGCGCATCTCGCCCGCGACCTGCTCGGGAGTCTCCTGGAAAAGGCCGATCGGCTCGAAGCCGTTGCCTACCTTCCTGACCTTCATGTCCCAGTACTTGCGCGGGAAGTTCATCGCGTCGGTCGATGCCTCGAAGTTGTGGCGCAGGCCGACCGTATGTCCGATCTCGTGGATCGCGACACCGAAGTAGATGAGCTGGTGCAGTTCGTCCACGAATCCCGGGCGGATGCTGGCCAGGATGTCCTTCATCGCCTTCTGGGAAGCGGCGACCTTCGGATCGTAAACGGCCATCTCAAGCGGGGTGATGATCGTCACCTCGCCGTACGCGTACGGAGATGCCTGGTTGGCGACAACGATGGCCCTGCGGAGCTGCTCGATCAGGTCGGCCGTGGTGCATTTCCTGGAGTCGTTGAACTTGCTGAAGTCGTAGATCATCCCGCTCTGGGTGCTCAGCGCGTCGCAGATGATCTGGTCGTAGCGCGCCTTGTAGGAGTTGGCCAGCCCCATCAGCGCGCCGTCGTAGAACTCGGCCCGGTCGATTCCGGAAGCGGCCATCTTGCGGTACCTGTTCAGCACCTCACGGGTGCCTTCGGCGTTCGCCCAGTTGCGCAGCAGGTACTTGCTGGCGATGCTGGTCGTGGCGGTCTCGTCGCCGGTGAATCTGGATGAATCGGGCTGTCCCTCCCGGGTAAACAGGGACGGATCCTTGAACAGCCAGCGAACATCCCTGTTCACGAACAGGCTCTCGACGTCCGGGAGGCTGTTGAGGATGCTCATGCGACCGGCGACCGGCGACTGGTCGGATTTCTGAACGCCCGTGGTTGTAAGCGCCTCGGTGACTTCTGGGGTCACCATGCTGTCGACCAGTTTCTGCGCCTCTTCGTTGGTGTAGCCATTCCGCCAGTAGCTGTACTGACGCAGGCGCTCGTTGCGCATTACTTCCTCGATGTACGCGGCGTCGGCGATCTCGCGGAAGGACTTCACGCCGGCCAGCAGTTCGATCTGATCCAGGGCACGAACCGCGCCCTCGCGGAAAGCGGCGTTGTACATGTAGGCCGTGCCGGAAACGATGCGGCCGCTGAGCGGGTCCCATGCCGGCGGTCCGTAGCCGTAAGGGGTGCCGCCGCCAGGGATGTTCACGGAGTAGATGAAGCTGTAACGCAGGTCGCCGTTTTCCTTGACGTTGTCCAGCGAACCACATATGGCCTCGCTGGTCTCAAGTACGCCCTCGTCACTGTCGCGAAGGTCCGCGTCCGCGCGGTTGTTTTCGCACACGATGAACATGTGGTCCACGAAGACCTCGGCGCCATCCTCGTCCAGCATCTGCTCGCCGTTCTGGGTCCAGGCGGGCAATTCGTCAACGTTCTTGCCGGTAACGCCCTTAACCGTGTCGTCAAAGGCCTTGGACCATTGTTCCGCGATGATCTTCGTCTCGGAAACAAGGTTGTTCGGGAAGTCGTCGCTGACGTGGTAGACCAGCGGGCGCACGCCGATGATGTTGCCGTCGGCGTCCTTCTTCCAGATATCGTGACGGGTCGCGTATCGCTGGAACAGGTGGTACGCGGTGCCGTAGTCCTCATCCCAGCGCAGCCTTTCCGCGCGGAAGAAGCCGAACCGCTGCTGGTCGTAGTCGGTGTACTGAATCGGGTGGTATTCCTTTTCGCGCTCGACGTTCACCGCCATGAAGCCGGTGTACAGCTCGATCTCTTCGGAAACGCACTCGTAGATGCCGCCGACGTACCAGGCGTAATACCAGCAGATCGGAATCTCGCCGAAACCATCGATGTAGTCGGTCTGGACACTGGCAATGACGGTGTTCTTGAACGACATGTAGCCGGACGCCGGGTTCAGGTCGAGGTTGGTCGGGGAAGACGAATCGGTCAGCATCGTTTCATACTCTGAGTCCGACTGGAACTTGTTCAGGTACGTGGGCAGCATGTTCGTGCCCCAGTTGACCCGGATGTAGTCGCGTTCGTACCACATGCGGTCGGAGGCATTCTCGGACCTGACGTTGCCGGGTTCGCCGGTCATCGGGTTGTAGTTCCAGATGATGTCGAAATGCTTTTCGATCGGGTACGCGATGGCCGGCGAGTTTTTGTCACGCCACACCGGTTCGCCGTTGAGCAGGTAGTCGGAACCATCCCTGTTCTTCAGCTTGGTGTGTGTGTCCTCACGCGGATTGCCGGCGTACTCGTTCTCGACGAACGTGTACGTCCGGTAGAAGTAAAGGTACTTTTCCTGGATCTCGAACACGCCGCGCTCGACCGGGTCCTGGGCGCCGATGAACGAGTACGCCGAGGCGTAGGGAGTCTCGGTGACCGTCAGGCGGACGAACCATTCCTTGCGCGTGCCGTCTTCGTTGTACAGCAGGTCTTCCTTGGCCACGTAGTTTTCCTTGACGCGGTCGATTGTCCCGACGTCCTGGGCGCAGCCGGCGAACATCGCGAGGCCCATGAGCGTGAGCAGGGCCGTCCTGGCAGTTGTCTTCATCGCAGCTCCTCCACTGATCAGGTTGATGACAATGTTGTTTACTTTCGTTTTCATCACGTCATCCCCCATCAGATCTTGAGTGCGCTGTATATCTGGTAGATACCGCGCATCATGTCGAGTACTTCGATCGTCTCCCGGAGCTTCTGTTCCAGGGCCGGTTTGTCGTCATCAGGGGCGGTCTCCCACTCGGTCAGGAGCGTGTTCGCCTTGTCGATGATGGTCTCGTTCGGCGAGAACCAGTCGGTTTGATAGGTCGGACCCCAGACCTTGTAGGTCTTGCCGCTGAACGGATCCCTGAATGTCCTGGGCGTGATGCCGGACTTCGGACCGATGTCGTGGCATTCAGGCGTCCCGTCGAGACAGATCAGGAAGGAGTCCACGAAGGACGGATCGAAGGAGGCGGGCAGATACGCCATGCCGTAGAGCATCGAGTGCATCTTCAACGTCAGGTTGTTGATGGACGGCTGAATGCGTCGGGCGTCGGAGACCGGCAGCGGCGTGAAGTAGGGCCCCGGGACCGTGGAAGCGTAGTAGTCGTCGGAATGGCTGCCGGGGTCTCCCTCGACCAGTATGTACGCATTCGAGTTCGCGACATCGAAGTACTGGTGCGGGGCCGCGCCCGCGCCGCTGCCTTCGTAGCCGTAGTAATCGGTCTCGTCAACCGAGATGCCGCCAAGAAGTTCCACCAGGAGCTGCGGGTACATCGTGTTGAACCCGAGGCTGGTGCCGACGCCGATGTCGAGCTGCTCGCCGACGTAGTTCGACGTGAAGTAGACCGTCGAGTCGGTCAGTGTCATCAGCGCGGCCATTTTTTCCCAGAACGAGCCGAAGTACTGCGCGTGGTCGAAGTAGTAGTAGCCGGCTCCATCCCAGAAGGTGGTGTAGGGATACTTGCCATCGCCGAGCGCGATGTTCAGTTCACTGCCCGGCGCCTCCTGTTCGAAGCTGATGTTTTCGTACACGTTCGTGTCGAGGTTCAGCTTGAACGATCCCGGCGCCGGTGACGCCATCGAGTTCGCCAGGATCTCGAAGCCGTATTCCGAGGCGCGGCGCAGCGCCCAGCCCATCAACGGCGCGTTCGCCCACAGCGAGCGCCAGCCGTAGTTCTTCAGCAGGTGACCGTACAGCGCGTAGTACATCGCGGCGCCCCTCATCGGGTCCATGTACCTTTCCTGGATCCTGGACATGTAGCCGAGCGGGTTTCCGCCCAGGCCGAAGCCGTAGCGGCCGCGCTTGAACGCGTCCATGAGGTAGTAGTCATTCAACTGGATGTTCATCGAGTGGATGATCTCGAGGATGTCGACACCGGTGTCCCAGGTGTAACAGCCGACGTTGCCGCGCCACTCATCGGCCATGTAGTTGTAGGGCACCTTGATGTAGGACCAGTCGTGTTCCTGACGGTAGGCGTTCATTGCCAGAACGTGTTCGTCGCGAACCAGGTCGTACGGGACCGACGCGCGGTTCATCCAGTAGTCGCCACTGGATTTCGACGCCTCGGGGCCGATCTGGTTGTTCAGGAAGTAGAACTGGCTGAAGTAGATACCGGCATTCCAGTAGGTCGAGTCCAGATTATACGCGTTACTGGTATCATCCGGATCTCCGTACATCTGAGTCTGTTTGTGGGCGGCCGCGTGCAGTTTGGACACGTCGGTGTAGACTTCCATGAGCCGGCCGTACCCGTACTTGATCGTCGCGCGGTCGTACTTCCCGATGCCGAGGATGTCGGAATTGAACCTCTGGCCGTAGTCCATGATCGACGAGTACTGGTAGATGGTCCTGTTCAGGTCGGCCTCGCGCTGGGTCATGGCCGCGCGCGGCTTGAACTGCCTGACAACCTGTTCACCGCCGACTACAGGCGTCGAATTCCAGTCGTTCGTGCCGTCATTCACGCAGACTCTGGATTCACCGTCGCAGTGGGTGCCAACCGCGCATTCGCCATGCAGGCCGCAGCGCGTGACCTCGACGCATTTTCCTTCGTCGCACTTGAAGTGGTCGAAGTAGCTTACGACACCACGGGAGCTGATCACGCCGCAGTCCGTGTCGTTCGTGCAGGACTCGACCAAGTTCGAGACGCAGTAGCCGTTGCTGCAGTAGTTCCCGGAAGCCTCGTCGCACTCGGCGTCGATCACGCAGGGCAGGGGTTCCTTTTCGCGGATGTCGTAGTAGGGATCGAAAAAGTTGAACACGTCCGTGGACGCGCTGAAGTTGTGACGCAGACCGACGGTGTGTCCGACTTCGTGGATGACCGTTCCTTCGTACATGCGGTATCCGATCACCTTGCCCAGGTAGACCGGGTCGTCGATGCAGCAGGTGCTGGACGAGAAGTTGTCGCGCAGCATCGGATCGAACGTGGTCGTGTCACAGATCGGGCGCGTGTCGTTCGGCATGCAGGCCCACGCCTTGACCATGCCGATCAGGCCTTCGTCCTCGAAGTCGTAGAAGCAGTAGTTGTTCTCGCCGAGGATGCGGTGACGCTCGATCTCCTTTTTGTTGATCGTTTCCAGGTTCATCCAGTCCAGCGGGCTGGATTCGCCGAGCGACTCGGTCGCGTAGCGGACTTCCTCGTTGTTCAGCAGCTCCTCGTATTTCGTGCCCTTCAGCAGGGACAGTCTGTTGCGGCCGAAGCTGACCGGTTGGGTCGGAAGACCCTGCATCAGGTTTTCGTCCTTCTGGAGCTTGCGGATCGTGGAGATCATCTCGTCGAACGAGATGCCCTTCTGATCCTGCACGCGCACGTCGTCCGAGATCTGACGGCCCATGTCCAGAGCCTTCAGGTGCGCGTTCATCTCGCGGGCCGAATCGGCGAGGGAGACGACGCTGGCCTTGCGGTTGACGGAGCCGCCCTGTTCATCCTCGACCCACCGGTCCTTTCCGAATATGATGTCGCGGATGCTTTCACCGGTGACGTAGTCGGTGGTGTTGATCGTGCCGCGCAGCAGTTCGAACAGGTCGCGGTACAGGTTCTGGTAGTAATAGATGAAGGCGCCGTAGATGTTGGCAACGCCCCAGAATATCTCGCCGGTGTCAGGGTCGGCGGCGGAAGGTCCGTAACCGAGGGGTGACGAGTACTGCGTCTCGGAGATCCAGTAGACCATGCTGTAGCGTGAGTCGCCGGGCTTCTTCATGGCGGTCGCCTGGGCCAGCTTCTGGTCTTCGGTCAGCTTGTCGGCGTTGTAAAGGAAATCGACGCACGGATTCATCACGGGCAGTTCGGCCAGTTCCTCGTCCGTCGCGTTCTTGATCTGGATCCACGGCGCGTAAAGGTTCGATTTGTACTCGTCGTCGTTCAGGTTGCCCTGGTCGTCGGCGGGCAGGTAGCTGTTGTGACACAGGACGAACATCTCGGGAAGCTTCGCCTTGATTTCCGCGACACGCTCGAAGTCCTGTACGGTCAACGGCGAATTATAGCCGGCGCAGACGCTGCGGCCTTCGTACTTCAGGCAGGTGACGTCGCCGCGGGCACCGGCCTCGGTCGCGACCAGGCGCTGCTCGACATAACCCTCTTCAAGAATCTGATCATCCGGATTCGCCTTCTGCGCGATGCCGCCGGGGATCGAGCTGTAGCCGGTCGACTCGCCGGGAACCACGTTGTAGCCGCGGATCGCGCCGTTCAGGCTGATGTCGAGCGCGATGTTCGTGGCGTTCACGACCCGAAGTCCCCGGACCACATTTTTTGAGACGTCGGAGACGATCAGGTCGCTGCCGGTGTAAACCGCCAGGGCGATGTGGTTCGAGACGCAACTCAGGTTGGCCTCGGCGTTGCCGGAGCCGGCCGTGACCTGAAGTGTCAGTTCGCCGGCGGAAACCAGCGTGTGCGCCGGGGTGGCCGGGTCGTAGGAATTCTTCGTCATTGCGGAGACGTCGCTGTACATCGGCGTGCCGTTGACGGAAAGAGTCGCGGCGTTGGCCTTGTCCAGGTTGACGAAGCGAATGGCGCACTTGCCGCTCATTACGGTCGACGGGGACTTGGGGTATCCCCAGTCCGGAATCGTTATGGCTCCATCGGGGCCGACGATCGCTGTCATGGCGATCTGCGAGTAGAGCGGCCTGCCCGAGGTACCGGTCGGCAGCATCGACTTGTCGTCGACCTTGTCCGCGTCGAACATGATATCCGCAACGGCGTGGGTCGCGCAGTCCGCGTTCGTCTCACACGCTCGAACCCTCTCGGAACCGCGAATCATTCCCTTTTCTTCCCAGAAATACAGCCAGGCGACCGTGTCCTTGAATGCGTCGGACCATTCGTTGGCCATTGAACGGGTAGCGGGCCAGAAATCCTCGGGGAGGCTTTCGGACACGCTGTATACGATAGGCTTCAGACCGCGTTCCACATACGGCCTCGTCGTGCGGACGACGCAGGTGCCATGCTGGAACCAGCCGTCGGCGCGGCAGAATTCTTTGGAGCCGTCAACAAGCGTGGTGTCGCAGCCAGTGTCTTCCATGTCCTTGAAACAGGGCTTGGCGGTCTCGTAACTGGTGCCGTCCTCGCCGGTCACCAGGATCTGAACCTCTTCCTCGTCGAACGAGTTGCGCCACAGGTTCCAGCGGTTGATGTACTGGACCTTGCCGGCTTCGGTCAGACCGTAATCCTCGTCCCAGGCGTATCTTGAGGTCAGGAAGTAACCGAACAGCGTCGCTTCTTCCTCGTTGGCGTATCGCTGAGGCTCGTAGTTCTGATCCACGTCGACCTTGCGGAAGGCCGTGCGGATCTTCATCACCGCCGAGGTGCAGTCACCGGGCGAGACCGCGTAAATGTCGCAACTTCCGGTGCTTTCAGGCTCGCCGAACACCTTGGTCACGAGATCGATGTAGTCCTCGCTGAAGGTGGGGGCGTCCGGGTTGTCGGTCTCATATTCCTGGACGTAGTAGTCGACCGGGCTCTGCTTGATCATGCGGGCCAGGAAGGTGAAGTCGTTGATGTTGTTCCTGGTCCAGTCGACGCGGAACCACTTGCGCTGCCACCATTCCTTGTCGTAGTCGTTTTCCTCGAGGACGTTACCCTGGTATCCGGTACCGGAGTTGTACTCGCGCTGAACCTCGAAGTGGTTCTTGATGCTGAAGGCGGCCAAGGGCTGACCGACGTAGACATCGACGAAGCAGCAGAGCCTTTCGGGGTCCCTCAGGTTGTCGACGCCGTCGATGCATTCGTACCGCTCGGATTCGGAGGTCATGCAGCGATCGTCCCAGTACCGGAAGATCTGGTGACGCTGGTATTCCTTTTCGGAATCCTGGATGTACTCGGTCACGGGGTAGACGATCAGCATGTCTTTCTGAATGTCGAAGATGACCTTGGCGTTCGCGCCGAAGTTCATCTCGCCGACGAAGCTGAAAGCCCCGTTGTATCCGATGTCGATGACTTCCTGAGTCATGAACCAGATACCTGCGAAGAGCTTCTTTTCCAATTTGTCGGACTGCGTTCTGTCGATTGTTCCGACTTCCGTCGCGCAACCGGCGGCAAACAGCACGCCAATGAGCGATCCGATCAGGAGCCAGCGGGCCTTCATCATGAACCTCCAACCACTGAGATCAACGGGATACACTTTATCCCTTATAGAAACCGCCAAGTTTTACATCCTTTCGCCGCCGATGAAAAGCGAAATTAAGGGATTGTAAACATTATTCTGAGCAAATCTTCCCGCGAAGGCGGTGGGGTTTCTGAACCTGGCGCATTTAATAGGGATTTACGATTGTGTCGCTTTGTAAAGACTGGTCTTTGCGTCAGTGTGTGCGTGGCGAATCTGTCCGGTGGTGGCGAAGGAGGGATTTGAACCCCCGACACGGCGGATATGAGCCGCCTGCTCTGACCAACTGAGCTACTTCGCCAGCGCAAAAGCGGGCGAATTGTAATGGAGTCCAGGCGCGGGTGTCAACTGGATTTTTACCGGCCCGACACAGGATCGATGCCCTTGAACCAGTCCGACGAGGCGGCCATGAACGCCTCAATATCATCCGCGCTGCGGGGGACGTCGTCCGTAAGAATCTTTCTGCCTTTGGGGGTAACGAGCACGTCGTCTTCTATCCTGACTCCGATGCCCCTGAGTCGTTCTGGCACCTCGGGCTGGTTCCTGAAGTAAAGTCCGGGTTCGATGGTCAGGACCATTCCCGGTTCAAGTCGTATCGACTCGTTGTCGACGAAGTACGGGCCGACATCGTGGCAGTCCAGGCCGAGCCAGTGTCCGATGCGATGCATGAAATATGGGCGGTACGCCGCGGACTCGATGATCTGATCGATATCGCCATGAAGCACGTTCATCTTGACCAGACCACGGCACAGCACCTCGAGCCCGGCCCTGTGGACCGATGCGTATGTGGCTCCCGGCTTGACCGCGCGAACGGAAGCGGCATGGGCCTTCAGGACCCAGTCGTGAACCTCACGCGCCGCGGGCTCGAAGCGCCCCGATGCCGGAAACGTCCTGGTGATGTCGGCGCAGACCATTCCGACCTCGGCTCCGGCGTCGATCAGGACCATGTCGCGCTCACCGATTATCGCGTCGTTTGCGGTGTAGTGCAGCGTTGCCGCGTTCGCCCCCGCCGCGCAGATCGTGTCGAACGCCAGGCGCTTCGCTCCTCGCCGCGCGAACTCGAATTCCACCACGGCGGCAAGCTCGTATTCGCGTATGCCGGGCCTGACAGCCCGCATGGCCGCCTTGAACGCCTCGGCCGTCACGTCGCACGCCTTCTGCTGGGCAGTCAGGTCCTGCCTGGTCTTGATCATGCGCATCCACCAGGTGACGGTGCGTGGATCGACCAGTTTCCACGGCCCGGCAACCCCGCGTCTGGCCTCCTGCTTCAGGTTGTTGGTCACGGCCAGGATCCTGGCGTCCCACTCGGCGTTGACCCCGAAAGCGAAATACAGCACCGGTCTGTTTTCCAGGATCAGGGGCAGGTCGTCGGCGAAGCGCGCTATGTCAAAGCCGTGATCCGCCTTGAAGACTTTGACCGCTCCCTGCGTTCCGGTCCTTTTGCCCATCCAGACCTCCTGTTCGGGGTCGAACGGCCGCAGGTACAAGTCGAAGGTGGTTTCCGTCCCGGACTTGGTCAGCACCGCCCAGGCGTCTGGTTCATCCATGCCCGTCAGGAAGTGAAAGTCGCTGTCCGCTCGGAACGGGTGTTCAACGTCACCGTTGCGCAATGCCGGCGTTCCAGATGGAATCAGCGCCACACCGTCTTCCATGGCATCGAAAAAACGTTTCCTGCGTTCCTGGAAAATCGTCATGCTGTCTCCTTGATGTGATCGCTGTTTGAATGTCCCGGCACTGGTTCCTGCTGGAACGTCCGGGTCAGTGCTTCTTCCCGCGTGCTGTTCTTCCAGCCTAGTTCGACTTCGGCCAGGGAATTGTCCCAGAGCCTCTTCATCGGAAACCAGACAGGTATCGTCAGTCCAGGCCATGGGCCACCCGCAATTTTCCAGGCGGCCAGGAAATCGGACGACGAGTCGTGAAGTCCAGTGATGTTGTAGGACTTTCCGGACGAAACCTCGTTTTCCAGCATCAGGGCCACGGCTTGGGCCACGTCACCGGCGTAGACCAGTCCGGCCTTCATGCCGCAGGGCACGGGAGCGACTGGATACGAGAGCACCCTGGCGATAAGCGGTGTGATGTTCGGGTCCCAGGGCCCGAAAACCGATGAAGGGCGGCAACAGGTCAGATTCAGACCGAACCGGGCGGCCAGTTCCCATGCGCGTGACTCGGACAATGCCTTCGAGACCGAATAGGCGTTGAAGGGAGTCAGATCCCTGATGGTCAGCCTGGGGGCGTCCTCGTTCAAGACCCGGCGCCAGGCGCCGCGGTAGACCGCCACCGACGAAATGTGAACCACCCGCGACACTCCGGCTTCATGGGCGGCCGTCATCACGTTCTCGGTGCCCACCACGTTGGCGGCCATGTGAGCACGCCAGTCGGTGTTTCTTATGCGGAACAGCGCCGCGCTGGAAACGATCGCGTCCATTCCGGCAAACGCGGCCGACAATGCGGGAAGATCGGACAGATCGGCCAGAATGATGTCCCGGTTCGGGAATCCGATAGCCAAAGCCTTTTCCCGGTTCCGGACCACGGCCGCTACCGACGCGCCCCTTGTTTGAAGCGATTCGACGATATGCCGTCCGATGAATCCGGTCGCACCGGTCACGGCTATGCGGGCACCCTTGAGGTTCATGCCTTCCTTTCGCGGCAGGCCTACAGTGCTGCCGGCCATTACGATAATGATTCCAATCGGCAGTCGAATCAAACGAAATCGAAGGGGAGTTGGTCAGTCGTCGAGCTTCTTGACCTTTTTGAGCTCGTCGCGGAGCTTCTGGTACTGAACGTCCCAGGACACCGTGCCTTCCTGAAGGTTCTTGATGCGCTTGCGGACTTCCTGGTCCAGTTCCTCGTCGGCGGCCAGATGCTTCTTGAGTATCGGCGTGATGATCGTCGTCAGGTCGTTGTCCATTCCGTAGACTTCCTCGACGTGCCGGCTGTGGATCAGCGCCTCGATAAGCTGGGCGGTGATGTACTCGATCAGGTTCTCGCCGACACCGAAACCGCGCTCCCTGGCAATCTGCGCCTTGACCTTGGAGAGGTCGCCGTAGTCCCTTTTCTGCTTCGCGATCACGTCGCGGGCCTTGTCGGTGATTTCGCGATCCGAACGGATGTATTCCTTCAGCACGGACTCGAGATCAAGCTGAACCTCGGGGACTTCCTCGGGAAGGACTTCGATGTTGCTGGACTTGATGAGCTCGTCCACCAGATCGAATGCCAGGGGGGAAACCTTGCCGCTCATCAACTTCATCGACACCTCCTGGGTCAGGCCGGCAGACCCGGTCGAGACCTGATGGTCAGAAATTAAACGTGCAATAGGGTACCACGATGGTGTATCCAGTTCAATGCAGAATGTGGCTGGTCTCAAGCAATTTTCGGGCCGCCCGGGCCGGGCGGGTGTATAATACGACAGCTTTTGAAGCTGGAGTGCCGAAGATGACTTATGAAGCCCGTCTGGATGAGGCGATCAAGGATGCGATGAGGGCGCGCAAGACGGCTGATCTTGCATGTCTGCGAATGATCAAGTCGCTCGTGGCCGAGAAAAGGACGGCTCCGGGATTCACCGGTGGGGTAACTGACGAACTGGTTCAGGGAGTCATAGCCTCCTACTCGAAGAAACTGGCCAAGACGATCGAGGAAGTCGAGAAGACAGGCAGGGGCGACAGTCCCGTGCTGGAGTCGTATAGATACGAGATCGAGCTTCTCAAGGACTGGCTGCCCACCAGGCTGGACGAGGCCGCCACCCGCGAGATAGTCCGTGGCCTGATTGCCGGTTCCGGCCTTTCCGGTCCGGCTGCCGCGGGACGACTGATCGGCATGGTTATGAAGAGCCACCGGGAGCAGGTCGATCCGGTTCTGGTTCGCAAGGTGATCGACGAGGAACTGGCCGGCTGAACGTTTTCAGAATCCCGCTGACTGCACCCATGGCAGGGTCTCGACAGGCAACGGCGTCAGGTCCACGGGTTCCGTGCCTTCTATGTGCGGCATCAAGATCCCCTCGTCCCGTGCCAGCAGGCCGGTGGCGGGGTCGATTTCAACGAATACGATTCCTGGCGGAACCGGTTTCAAATCGTCGACCTCGGGACGTCCACCCGCGGCCCAGGACATGAAATCAATCCACATCGGGAGCGCGGTCGTCGATGCGAACACATTTCCACGGGCCCTTGTCCGGCCAAGAAAACGAGTGTGTGTGTCCTGACCCAGCCAGGCGATGGCCGTCAGTTCGTGGGTCCAGCCGGCAAACCACACATCGAAGGGCAGTGTGCCAGTCTTGCCGAAGACCGGGCGGCCCAGTTTCCGGGCGGCCGCGCCGGTACCCTCGCGAGCGACGTTGCGGAGGTTTTCGGCGGTGATGAAGGCCGCCTCACGGTTGATCAGGCGTCTGGTGGTGTCGAATGGCCGCGAAGACTCCAGGCGGATTGCTTCCAGCAGACCCACCGAGGGATCGCGCGGGCTGCGGTTGTCGATCAGGACCGTTCCGGAATCGTCCACCACGGATTTGATGTACACAGGGTTGACGTCCAGGCCGCCCGCCGCGAACACAGCGTAGCTTTTCAAGACATCGGCCGGACGCTGCTCGATTCCGAGCGCCTCGGCCGGAAATCCCTTGAACGGATCCTTCAGGCCGAGACGTGAACCCCAGTCGTTGAGGCCCTCCAGTCTGTCGGTATCCAGGACCATCCGGTACGCGCGAATCGATATGCGGTTCTCGGATTTGGTCAGGCCCATGTACAGCGTCATGTCCTCGGTTCCACCGGTGCCGACCGGGTTCCAGTTTCCCTGCCTGAACGGGGCGCCGGACAGGACGGTTGACGGTGGAATGCCAAGGTCGTAGGCGCGGGAGTAGTAGATCGGTTTGACGACGCTGCCGGTCTGTCTGACGGCGCGAGTCCTGTTGTACTGGGACTCGTCGAAGTCCCACGCCCCGGAAAGCGCCTTGACGTATCCGGTGCGCTGGTCCATGGCGATCAGTGCCGACTGGACCTGCGGGAACTGAACAAGACGGAATCTGTCCACCGTCCCTGTCCCGGTGGGCGAATTGTCATTCGCCCCTACGCCTGTCCCTGACCCTGTCCCTATCCCTGTCCCGGTGGGCGAATTGTCATTCGCCCCTACGCCTGTCCCTGACCCTGTC
>Ga0209604_1000357_pt1 | contig 44050 bp, 33 predicted proteins | sample AD_UKC097_MetaG_FD_184405 | JGI IMG/M metagenome (GOLD analysis project Ga0209604, IMG submission 184405) | Active sludge microbial communities of municipal wastewater-treating anaerobic digesters from USA - AD_UKC097_MetaG (SPAdes) (version 2) | ecosystem: Engineered > Bioreactor > Anaerobic >...
CCTCCTCGTGGACGCGGGAGGCGAGGGACGAGAAGTTGGGGACCTCCACCACGAGGAGGCGCCCGACCCGGGGAGCCACCTCGTCCCTCAGGAACGGCAGGGGCTCGTGGATGTGCTCGAGGACGTGGTGGAGGGTGACGACGTCGAACCGCCGGCCGGCCGGAAGGCCGTCGAGGGAGCTCGCGACGGGGACGCCGAGCAGGGCCGACGTGCGCTCGCGGGCGAAATCCGCGACCTCGACCCCGGCGACCTCCCAACCCCGGGCCTGGGCGCGAGCCAGGAAGGCGCCGCTGGCGCAGCCGATGTCGAGCACGCTGCCCTTCAGCCCACGTGCCTCGATCCTCTGGAGCTCGGGCTCGAAACGCGCTTCGTCGTGGGCGCGGGCGAATTCCGACTCGAAGTTGTAGCCGGCCGTGCCGTCCTCGGTGAAGTAGGTCTCGTCGTAGACGAACTCGGGCAGCTCCGAGGTGGCGTGGAGCCCGCAGGCCGTGCAGCGCGACAGGAGCCCACCGTAGATCCTCTCCCATTCGGGATGCGGGCAGAGGGGAGCCCAGGACGAGCTCACGTCGGGGAGAACGATCGTCGTCACGCGGGGACGACCTCCTGATCGGGCGTTGTACCGGCGGACCCGACGCCCAGAATGCCGAAGAGGAGACCGAGGTGGACCCAGACGATCGACCGGAGCGGCTCGATCCGATGGCTGAAGTCCGCGACCTGGGAGACGGCGAAGCCCAGGAACCCCGCGAGAAGCGCCGCGGCGACCCAGGCGAGGGCCGGGTCCGCGACGGTCCGCAGCCGGCGCAGCGCGGACACGACGACGGTGAAGATGAGGAGGAGGAAGAGCAGGCCCCCGGGAAGGCCGGTCTCGGCGGCCTCGAGGAGGTAGAGGTTGTGGACGGTCGCGGGGAAGTACCGCTTCACGTTCCGCGGGTCGTAGCGCTCCATGACGTGGATGAAGCTGTTCAGCCCGACTCCGCCGACCGGGTGGCTCCCGATCATTCGCAGGGCGATCGCGTTGAGCTCGTAACGGACCTCGACGTTCCCCGCCTGGCTCCGGGCGAGACGGTCGTAGACCGCCGGCCCGAAGAGGACGCCGAGAGCCAGGACGAGGCCCGCGGCCCCCGCGAGAGCGCGCCGGACCGACCTCCGGGCCGCGCCAGCGAGGAGCCCGCGACGCCAGGCGAGGAGGAGCAGGGAGATCGATGCGATCGCGGCGGAGAACCAGGCGCCGCGGGAGAGGGTCAGGATCAGCCCTGCGGTTCCGAGGGAGAACGTCCCCGCAACGAGGGCCCTCTTCAGACCGCCGGAGCAGACGAAGTACCCGGCGGCCAGGACGGGGAGCGCGAGCACGAGGAAGTTCGCGTAGACGATCGGGTGGTCGAAGAGCCCCGAGGGCCTGAGCCGGACGGCCCCCGACACGAGGGTCTCCCGGAGCACCTCGGTCCCGTGGAAGAAGGAGCGCCCGACGGGGCGTCCCGTCGCGGCCTGGAGGAGCGCGAAGATCGTGTGGACGCTGACGGCGCACGAGAGGAGCACGAGGAAAGGAGTCAGCAGGGGGCGCCGGAAGAGCGCGGCCGTGGCGAACGCCAGGAAGAGGGCGTGGACGGCCGACGAGAGCTCGAAGAGGCCGAGGTCGCGGTGGGAGCCCGACAGGACGAGCGACATCGAGTACCAGGCCAGCAGCAGGCCATAGGCCAGGAGGACGGCGGCGGGAACGGCGTTCCGTCGTCGCCCCCACAGGAGGGCGGCCAGGAGGAGCGGGGCTGCCAGGGAGAGGAAGAGGTCCGAAAGAGAGAGCCGGAGTCCGGGCCAGCCCCCCACGTGAGGCTGGTAGAAGAAGTGCTTCGCGAGCGGGATCGAAACGACGCCGACGAAGCCGAGGAAGAGGCCGTCCGCCATTCGCGCCGGAGAGAAGGCGACGAGGGCCGCGAGCGCGGCGGCGCCCATGGAGGCCGCGAGGATCAGGAACGCCGTGCGGGAAGGTGCCACGGCGGCGACGGCGAACGGGAGTCCTCCCGCGAGGAGTCCCGGGAGGACCCAGGACACGCGACGCCCGGAGGGGGCTGCAGCCGTGCTCTCGGATGCCGTCGTCATCGGTTTTCTGGCCCTCGTTCGTCCGGCGCCCGTCAGGGCCGATCCAGCTCTTGCATCAGGTAGAGGAACCCGGATCCGACGGCGCCGACGGAGAGGAGGTGATAGGCCTCCCGGACGTGGAGGAGAGTGTCCGTCGCGCCGGCCGCAGTCCCGGCCGGGTCGCACGGGTCGGTCACGTAGACGTCGACGGGGTGGCCGGAGCCCTGACGGAGAACGGAGTAGAGGACCTGCTGGTCGAGCGGGACGACGTTGTCGGAGCCCGCCGACACGACGAGCGTCGGGGCGGTCTGGAAGGGGACGCCGGGGATCGGCGAGCGGACCTCGTACTCGGCGTCGGTGCAGTCGACGTGACCGCAGATCATCTGGTCGAGAACGTCGGCCAGCGCCGGGCCTCCCACGTCCCAGAGCCGGCTGCCGCCCTCGCAGAGCGACTCGGTGGCGGGGGCCCAGGACGTGCGGTGAAAGGCCACGAGGCCCTTCCAGTCCGTCGGCGGGACATAGGCCACGACGGCCCGCAATCCCTCGATCTGAGGCGCCGCGCGGAGGACGACACAGCCGCCGGTGGATCCGCCGACGAGCGCGACCCGGTCGGGGTCGGTGACCTCGAGCGAGCGAACGAGCGCGGCCGCCGCCCCGACGTCGTCCGCCTCCCCGAGGCAGAGCTCGGGGGCCCCTTCTCCGCCGTCCTGGCCGCGGAGCGAAGGAGCGAAGGCCGTCCTGCCGTACCGCCCGGCCCAGTCGATGCAGGTCTGCACCATGTCACCGTCGGCGTTCGTGAAGATCCCTCCGAACCCTCCATGGACGTGAAGGACCGTGCTGTGGGGGGTCCCGTCGTCCGGATACGCGAGGAGCCCGGCGACGACCAGCCCGCCGGAGGCGTAGGCGACGACGTCGAGTGCGACCTGGTCGACGGTCGCGATCCTGAGGCGGCCGACGAGGGCCCCGTCGTGCAGCGTCGTCGACCCCGAGGGCTGCGGCGACGTCGCGAGGGACCTCTCCAGGGCCTTCTCGGCGCTGGCGAAGGCGGCCAGGAGCGAAGCCCGAACGTCGGCCCGCATCGACCCGCCGTGGAGGCTCCCTCCCCGGCTTTCCGCCAGCGAAGCGCGCGCCTCGTGGGCGAAGGCCATCAGGACCCGCTGCCCGCGCGCCACCTCGTCCGATCGAGGTCCCCAGGGCACGCCCGATGCCGGGAGCCCGGAGCCGGGGCCGAGGGCGAGGAACAGCAGGGCCGCTCCCCAGGAGACAAATAGTCGCATTTTTGAACTGTAGCACGGCTCACCGAACCCTCCGGGATGGTCCCGACCTCCCTGCGGGACTCCCGCCGGGGCGGCGCCCGCTCCGGCGGACCACCGGCCCGACATTCTCGAGTCCTCCCCGGGGACACGCTTCGCGTGCGCGGGTAGAATCCCGAGGTTTCGAAGCCGAGCCTTGCAGCGATTGAGCTACCCAACCTCAGGAGGACTCCCATGACCAGCAAATCCGCGCCCTCCGCGCGCGGGACGAAGTACGTCTACTCCTTCGGCGGCGGATCCGCCGAGGGCGATGGCAGCCAGAAGAACCTCCTCGGCGGCAAAGGCGCGAACCTCGCCGAGATGGCGCGGATCGGCCTCCCGGTCCCCCCGGGGTTCACGATCACGACCGAGGTCTGCACGCACTTCTACGCGAACGGCCGGAGCTACCCGAAGGGCCTCGAGAAGGAGGTCGCGCAGCACCTCGCCGGCGTCGAGAAGAAGCTCGGCAAGAAGTTCGGCGACCCGAAGAACCCGCTCCTCGTGTCGGTCCGTTCGGGCGCGCGCGCCTCGATGCCCGGGATGATGGACACGATCCTGAACCTCGGCCTGAACGACGTGACGGTCGAGGGGCTCGCGAAGGCGTCGGGCAACCCGCGTTTCGCGTGGGACTGCTACCGGCGCTTCGTCGCCATGTACGGCGACGTCGTCCTCGACCTCAAGCCGGTCGGCAAGCACGAGCGGGACCCGTTCGAGGTGATCCTCGAGGCGAAGAAGGAGAAGTTCGGAGCGCACCTCGACACCGAGCTGACGGTCGAGGCGCTGAAGGAGCTCGTCGGCGAGTTCAAGAAGGCGATCAAGGAGAAGACCGGTCACGACTTCCCCGAGGACCCGCTGGCCCAGCTCTGGGGCGCCGTCGGGGCGGTCTTCTCGTCCTGGATGAACGAGCGGGCGATCGTCTACCGCCAGCTCAACTCGATCCCCGAGAGCTGGGGGACGGCCGTGAACGTCCAGTCGATGGTCTTCGGCAACCTCGGCGAGGACTGCGGCACGGGCGTCGCCTTCACGCGCGACCCCGCCACGGGCGAGAACCTCTTCTACGGCGAGTACCTCATCAACGCCCAGGGCGAGGACGTCGTCGCCGGCATCCGGACGCCCCAGAAGATCGCGACCCTCCAGCAGGCGATGCCGAAGGTCTACGACCAGCTGATGGGGATCCGCGCGACGCTCGAGAAGCACTACCGCGACATGCAGGACGTGGAGTTCACGGTCGAGCGCGGCCGGCTCTTCATGCTCCAGACGCGCACCGGCAAGCGGACCGGCTTCGCCGAGGTGCGGATCGCCGTCGAGATGGAGCGCGAGAAGCTCATCTCGCCCGAGGAGGCGATCCTCCGCGTCAACCCCGACTCGCTGAACCAGCTCCTCCGCCCGGTCTTCGACCCTGCCGCCAAGAAGGCCGCCGTCTCCGAGGGACAGCTCCTCGCGAAGGGCCTCAACGCCGGCCCGGGCGCCGCCACCGGCCGCGTCGTCTTCTCCGCCCAGGACGCCTTCGAGTGGGCGAAGAGGGGCGAGAAGGTCCTCCTCGTCCGCGAGGAGACGAGCCCCGAGGACATCAAGGGGATGAACGCGGCCGAGGGGATCCTCACGGCCCGCGGCGGCATGACCTCCCACGCGGCGCTCGTCGCGCGGCAGATGGGGAAGGTCTGCATCGTCGGCTGCGAGTCGCTCCGGATCGACTACGCCCAGCGCTGCATGACCGTCCGCGGCGACGTGAAGAACCGCGTCGTGATGGAGGGCGACTGGCTCTCCATCGACGGCTCGACGGGCGAGGTCCTCGAGGGGCGGATCGCGACGAAGCCGTCCGAGGTCCTCCAGGTCGTTCTCGAGAAGAGCCTCGCCCCCGAGGCGAGCCCGGTCTACACGCTCTACGCGACGATCATGGGCTGGGCCGACAAGGTCCGGCGCCTCCGCGTCCGCGCGAACGCCGACCAGCCCGACCAGGCCACGAACGCGGTCGAGTTCGGCGCCGAGGGGATCGGCCTCTGCCGCACCGAGCACATGTTCTTCGGCGGCGACCGGATCACGGCCGTCCGCGAGATGATCCTCGGCGACAGCGTCGAGGCGCGCGAGAAGGCGCTCGCGAAGCTGCTCCCGATGCAGCGCAGCGACTTCGAGGGGGTCTTCCGCGCGATGGGCCCGCGGCCCGTCACGATCCGGACGATCGACCCGCCGCTCCACGAGTTCCTCCCGCACACCCTCGACGAGCAGGCGGCCGTCGCCGAGAAGCTCGACGTCTCGTCCGCCGCCGTGGCCCAGAAGGTGAGCGAGCTCCACGAGATGAACCCGATGCTCGGCCACCGCGGCTGCCGCCTCGGGATCGTCTTCCCCGAGATCACGCGGATGCAGGCGCGCGCCATCCTCGAGGCGGCCTGCAACGTGAAGAAGGAGGGGGTCGAGGTCAAGCCGGAGATCATGATCCCGCTCGTCGGCCACGTGAACGAGCTGAAGGACCAGGAGAAGCTCGTCCGCGAGGTCGCGAAGGACGTCTTCGCGAAGGCCGGAATCCAGGTCGACTACCTGGTCGGGACGATGATCGAGCTCCCGCGCGCGGCGCTGACCGCCGACGAGATCGCCACGGTCGCGGAGTTCTTCAGCTACGGCACGAACGACCTGACGCAGACGACGTTCGGCCTCAGCCGCGACGACGCCGGGAAGTTCCTGCCCGACTACGTCAAGCGCGAGATCCTCCCCTCCGACCCGTTCGAGAAGATCGACCAGGCCGGCGTCGGCAAGCTCGTGAAGATGGGCGTCGAGCTCGGCCGGACGACCCGCCCGAAGCTGAAGATCGGCATCTGCGGCGAGCACGGCGGCGAGCCGTCGTCCGTCGAGTTCTGCCACCGGACGAGCCTCGACTACGTCAGCTGCTCGCCGTTCCGGATCCCGATCGCCCGCCTCGCCGCCGGCCAGGCCGCCGTCCGCGAGGGCGCGACGGTCTCCGGGAAGCCGGCGAAGGCCGCGAAGGCAGCCGCGAAGCCGGCTCCCCCGAAGAAGGCGGCGCCGAAGGCGAAGCCCGCGGCGAAGCCGGTGAAGAAGGCCGCGAAGGCGAAGGCGCCGGCGAAGGTCGCGAAGAAGGTCGCGAAGAAGGTCGCCAAGGCGGCCCCGAAGGCGAAGCCGACCCCGAAGAGGGTCGCGAAGCCCGCCCCGAGGAAGCCCGCGAAGAAGGCCCCGGCGAAGAAGGGCCGGAAGTAGCACCACGCCCCGCGCCGGCAGGTCCGGCGCGGGGCGTCCGAGCCCGGGAGACGACGACGGCGGCCGAACGGCCGCCGTCGCTCTCTCCGGGGACGTCCCTTCGCGAAGAGGCCCGCGGCGGCCGATCGGCCGCCGCGGGCGGGGCGCAGGAGCCGGGAGAGCCGGGTCAGTTCGGGATCATGACGACGAGGTACCGGCTGTCGCGCCAGAAGGCCTCACGGTCCGTGACCTTCAGCGTCGACGAGCTCGGTCCTCCGGAGACGATCTGATAGCTCTCCTCCGGATGCCCGGGAAGGACTCGGACCTTCTCCGCGGGCGCCGGGATCGTGAGCTCCGCCTCCACGGTGGTGTCGATCTCGCGGAAGACCTGCGGGTCGTACTTCCCGGTCTCCTGCCAGGCGCCGCCGAGGCCGAGGATCGAGCCCTTCTTCTCGACGACGCCCTTCTCCTTCAGCGTCTTCTTGTCGGCGACCGCGACGAACGCGGTGTTGACTTCGCGGGTCCTGGTCGCGATGACGTCGTCCTTCTCGCGCAGGAGCGTGTCCTTCACGAGGATCACGCTCTCCTGCTCCCTCACCCTGTCGTTCAGCTCGAAGACGGTCTTCTCGAGGGTCGCGATCGTGACGTCCTTCTCTTCCAGCGATCGCTTCAGCTCGTCGACGAGCGTCTGGAGAGAGGCCATCTTCCGGCCGTCCGCCTTCCGCTCACGCTCGAGCGACGCAATCCGGTCGAGGTTCTTGCGGATCGCGCTCCGGATCGTCGCGAGCTCGTCGGCGAGCATCTCCCGGGTGCTCGTCCGAGCCTGTCCCTCGCGCGTCACGTCGAGGGTCTTCCTGAGGATCTTCAGCTCCTTGCCGCGGATCTCCTCGAGGCTCGCCTGGACTTCGGCGAGAGTCGCGGTCGCCTCGGCGTCCGCGGCCTCCGAGGTCCGGACCCGTTCCGCGAGCTTCTCGTTTTCGGCGAGGAGGAGCCGGTTCTGCTCGGTGAGCGCATCCGCGCTCGCTTTCGGCTGGCTTCCGACGTTCGACTTCGAGCAGGCCGACAGGGCGAGCGAGACGACGAGGAGGGGGGAGAGGGTCCAGAGCAGCGACGGTGAGCCGTTGGTGGTCTTCGCGATTCTCATGGTGGACCTCCGTGACCGGCGTCCTTTCAAGGGCCGCGCCAGCGGCTGCCGCTCCGACCGGAGCCGCGCAAGCCGTGAATGACGAGGGCGTTGCCCGCGCCGCGCGCCTCCGATCGGGATCGGGCCGCCGGAGGAAGGGGAGGAAGCGATTACAAAGGGCGTGTAAGAAGCGGACTCGCCGGCCGGACGATCCCCGCGGGGGTGACCGGGCACCCGGCTCGCTGGTAGCGTTGGCGCATGCCCGTTACCCCGTCGGTCCTCGCGGCCCTGCGTCACGCCCTCGCCGACCCGCTCTCGGCGGCGGCGGTGAAGGCCGAGGTCCTCGCGACGCGGCTCGACCGAGAGGCGCCCGCCCTCTCACCGAGGGCCCGCGACGTCGGCGCCGACCTCGCGTCCGCAGGCCGGCTCCTCGATCTCCTCGCCGCCGTCGCGGCGGTCGCCGAGGAGGCGCCGGAGGAATCGACGCTCTCCTCGCTCGTCGCGGGAGTCGGCGGCGAGATCGGCGCGGGAGACGCCGGCCTCCGTCTGCGAGTCCGCCCGTCCGCCGCCGGCCTGGCTCTCCGGCGGCTCGTCGACTTCGGCACCGCGCGAGGGTCCGCTCCGCGCGTCGTGGCGCACGCCTCGCCGGATGGGGCGGAGGTCCTCGTCGCGCCGCTCGGCCCGGCCTCGAGCGCCCCGGAGAAGCTGCTGCTCCTGCCGCGGGGCGTCGCGGGCGCCGACGAGCTCTTCCTCGCGCGGGCCGCCGTGGAGGCGGACGGGGGATCGCTCCGGCTCACGGATCGTGGAGGCGTGCTCGAGGCGAGGCTCCTCTGGCCGCGCGAGGAGGGACGATGAAGGCGCTCGTCGTCGAGGACGACCCCGGGGCGCGCCGGGCGCTTGCCGAGCTGCTCGTCGAGCTGGGTCACGAGCCGGCGGAGGTCGGAACCGTGGCGGAAGCGCTCGCGTCTCTCGAGGGGGCCCCCCCCGACGTCGCGATCGTCGACCTCGGGCTGCCCGACGGAGACGGGCTCGACGTCGTGCGGGCCGCCCCCGGCGCGACGGCCGTCCTCGTCCTGACGGGCCAGGGGTCCGTCCGGAACGCCGTCGAGGCGATGAAGGCGGGCGCGCACGACTTCCTCGTGAAGCCTCTGCGCCTGCCGCAGCTGCGCGCGGCGCTGGAGCTCCTCGCCGGGCGCACCTCGCTCCCGCAGGCCCGGACGGTGCGGGTCGGGGAGGAGGGTCTCGGCGAGCTCCTCGGAGGATCGCCCCCGATGAAGGAGGTCTTCCGGCTCCTCGCGCGGGTCGCCCCGTCCGACGCCCCGGTCCTCCTCTGGGGCGAGAGCGGGACGGGGAAGGAGGTCGCCGCGCGGACGCTTCACTCCCTCTCAAGGCGCGCGGCCGGCCCCTTCGTTGGCGTGAACTGCGGCGCCATCTCGCCGAACCTCGTCGAGAGCGAGCTCTTCGGGCACGAGAAGGGGGCCTTCACGGGAGCGGAGCGGCGGCGGGAGGGGACGTTCGAGCTCGCCCGCCGCGGCACGCTCTTCCTCGACGAAGTGACCGAGATGCCGCTGGAGATGCAGGTGAAGCTCCTGCGGGTCCTCGAGACGAAGTCGTTCCGGCGCGTCGGGGGCGCGGAGGAGCGCGACGTGGACGTCCGCGTCGTGGCGAGCACGAACCGCGACGTCCGGGAAGCCGTGGCGAGCGGCGTCTTCCGGGAGGACCTCTACTACCGGCTCGCCGTCTTCCCGCTTCGCCTCCCTCCGCTCCGCGAGCGGCTCGGCGACGTCCCGCGCCTGGCCCTCGAGTTCCTCGCGCGCGTCGAGGCCGAGGAGGGGCGCGGGATCGAGGACATCGAGCCGGAGGCGCTCGCGCTGCTCGGGCGCCACGCCTGGCCCGGGAACGTCCGCGAGCTGAGGAACGCGATCCACCGCGCCTACGTCCTCTCCGATCCTCCCGCGATCTCCGGCGAGGCCGCGGAGGCGGTCCTCGCCGCGCCGGCGCCGTCGGCGCCGGGAGGGTCGTCGGGAGAGCCGCTCGCCGTTCCCGTGAAGGTCGGCGACACGGCGCGGGTCGCCGAGCGGAAGCTCCTGGAGGCGACGCTCGCGGCCGTCGGAGGAGACAAGAGAGCGGCCGCCGAGATGCTCGGGCTGTCGCTGAAGACCGTCTACAACAAGCTCAGGTCCTGGGGCGTGTCGTGACCGTCGCGAGAAGCTCGGCGAGGCGGGAGACGCCCGCGGGCTTGACGAGGTGGTGGTCGATCCCCGCCTCCAGCGAGCGCGCCCGGTCGTCGCGCCCGGCCCAGCCCGAGAGCGCGATCAGGAGGACGTTCGCGAGCGGAGGCTCCGCCCTCAGGCGGCGCGCCAGCTCGTAGCCGTCGAAGCCCGGGAGGCCGACGTCGAGGACGACGGCGTCCGGGAGCAGCGTGCGGGCGGCCTCCAGCCCGGACGGTCCGTCCGGCGCGACGTGGACCTCGTGGCCGGCGATCGAGAGGAGCTCGGCGAGCGACCGCGCCCCGTCGGCGTTGTCCTCGACGAGGAGGACCCGACAGGCCGGCGACGGGGCGGGAGGCGGGGCCGTGGGCGCGGCCTCGCGCTCGGGCGCGGACGCCCGCGGGATCCGGAGCGTGAACGTGCTGCCGTGGCCCGGGCCGGCGCTCGTCGCGGTCAGGCTCCCGCCGTGGAGCTGGGCGAGGCGCCGCGAGAGCGCGAGGCCGACCCCGAGCCCCTCGGCGTCGACCGGGCGCGCCGAGCCCTGCTCGAAGAGGCCGAAGACCCGCTCGAGGTCCCGGGGCGCCAGGCCGATGCCGTCGTCGGTGACCCGCACGACGGCCTCGACCTCGTCGGCGGCGACGGCGAGCTCGATCCGGCCGCCCGGGGGCGAGTACTTCGCGGCGTTCGAGAGGAGGTTCGAGACGACCTGCGCGAGACGGACCGGGTCGCCTTCGACGAGGACGCTCTCGCGCGGGAACGCGACGGAGAGCTCGTGCCGCCGCGCCTCGAGAGCGGGGCGCGTCGTCTCGAGCGCGGCCTCGACGATCTCGGCCAGGGCGACGGCCTCCTTCTTCAGGACGAGCCGGCTGCTCGTGACGCGCGAGAGGTCGAGGAGGTCGTCGACGAGGTGCGTGAGGTGAGCGAGCTGGCGCCGGAGGACGGAGCGCGCGAGTCCCCGCCGTTCCCGCGCCCTGCCGTCGCCGCCCTCTTCCGGAGCGTCGAGCAGCTCCACGGCGTTCCGCATGGCCGCGAGCGGGTTGCGCAGCTCGTGCGCGAGGGAGGCGAGGAACTCGTCCTTGCGGCGGTCGGCGTCGCGGAGCGCGGCGTTCGCCTCCTCGAGGGCCGCGGTCGCGGCGGCGTCGGCGACGAGCTCGCGGCGCAGGAGGAGGAGCCCGACGAGGACGAGGCAGAAACCGAGGAGCGTTGAGGCGAACGCCGCGGCGCCGGCGGCGAATCGGCTCCTCGCCGTCGCGGCCTCCCGCGCCGCGAGCGTCCGCCGCTCGGAGGCCTCGAGCCCGTCGAGGGCGTCGCGGACGGCGGCGGCGTTCTCGCTCTCCGCCGGGTCCTCGCGCGGGGGCTCCTCCGTCCCGGCCTGCCGGTAGAGGCGCACGCCGTCGTTGAGGAGGGCGAGCTGCCGACGGGCCGCGAGGGAGAGCCGGGCGACGCGCTCGGCCTGACCGTCGTCGCCCCGCGTCAGCTCCGCGAGCCGGTCGAGCTGGATGGCGAGGACCGTTCTCCCCGCCTCCAGCGGGGCGAGAGAGGTCGCTCCCCTCGCCAAGAGGAACCGGCGCTGGGCGGCCTCGGCGGAGCCGAGCGTCGCCTCGACCCTCGCCAGCTCCGTCAGGACCTGGTCGGATCGCCGCATCTCCCGCTGTCCCTCGACGAGGCGGTCGAGGTGTCCGACCGTCAGGACGGCGTTCGCGGCGAGCGCCGCGACGGCGACGCCGAGGACGATGCGCTCCTTGCGGGCGAAAGTCCGCATGGAAAGATCTTCTCTCGGACGGCACCGTTTTCAAGGTCGCGGGCGTGGGAGCGGCGCGAGGACGGGCTGCGCCGGCCGCGGCGCCGTCGCGCGGTGGCGCCCGCCTTGCACCTCCCCCGGAGCCGGGAAGCGGCCCTGCCGCGAGCCCGGGACGGGAGGTGCGACATGAGATCGAGCCGTGCCGTCGTCGAAGAGCGCTGTCGCGTCGCGTCCGGAGCGCTGGACACTCTCCTCCGGGCCGAGCTCGCGGCCTGCGAGGCGTACCGGACCGCGATCCACTCGGTCGAGCGAGGTGGCGAGAGCCCCGCACTCGCCCTTCGCAGCCTCTATCGGATGCACCGGCGCTTCGCCGACGAGATCCAGCGGCTTCTCTCGGCCTCGGACGAGGAGGAGCCCGAGGGTGCCCGTGCCGTCTGGACGGACGTGGCGCGTCGCGTCGCGGGCGCCCCGGGCGGGCTCGACGGCGCGACGGTCCTGAAGCGCCTGCAAGGCGGAGAACGTTCGTCGCTGGAGCTCGCGCTCGGAACGCTCCGGGAGCTCTCCGGCCGGCCGGCCGCCTTCGTCCGGGCTCGGTACGCGCCGGGCCTGGCGACGAACCTCGAGCTCCTCTCGGCGCTCCTGGCGCACCACGGAGACGAGCCGGCGGCCGACGAGGCGCGACCGTGATGGCAGAGCGCTTGCGTGGAGATCGGTCAGAGGATGCCGAAAGGCGCGACCCTCGAGGAGGTGAACGGAGCGGCCGGGCCGCGAACGAGACGAAACGACAGTGGGAAGGATCCCGGTACCGGTATCCCCCCCGGGACGAGGCCCATAAAGCCAGCAGGCGAGATCGGATGAGGCGAGCGCGAGCGAGCCGGACCGCCGCCTGCGGGCCCCCGAGGTCCTTCCCGCTTCTCCCCCAGGAGGCGGCGCTTCCCCCGGCGCCGCCCCCTTTTTTTGGGCTCGCCTGAACCTCTGGCGGCGTCCGGGATCGGCCCGGGAGAGACCCTCGCGCCGCGGCCGGGACGGAAGCGGCTTTCCTCGCTCCGGCCGGCCCCTCGGCCCGGGACCGACCGGGCGACCTTCGATGACGCGGCGCGAGCGGCGAGAACCTTCACGGAGACGGATCGCTCGCCGTCTGGCAGGTGTATCTCGACGACGCGGGCGCGGGCGCCGACGCCGACCTCCGGGGCGACCTTTGCAGCACCTCCTGCGGCTGCGGGAGGCCGGCGCCAGGGGCACCGATCCGCGGGAGCCGCACCGGCGGCAGGAGCCGCAAAGGGCATGCCCCGGAGCGGTCAGCGCGGGCGGCGGGGGGAGCCCGGGTCGTCCCAGGAGGCGGGGTCCTCGATCGGCTCGAGGTGGGTGAGGACGGAGGCGCGGGGGAGGACCGTGCGCACCTCGCGCTCGATCTCCTCGCAGAGGTCGTGACCGCGCTGCACCGTCCAGCCGCCCGGAACGAGGACGTGCATGTCGACGAAGCGGACCGGTCCGGCCTGCCTCGTCCTCACGGCGTGGAGGTCGACGCCCCCGCTCCGGAACTTCTGGAGGAGCGTCTCGAGCGAAGCCTGCTCGCCTTCGGGGATCGTCTTGTCGAGGAGGCCGTGCGCCGTCTCGACGAGGATCTTCCCGGCCATCCAGACGATGTTCGTCGCCACGGCGAGGGCAACGATCGGGTCGAGGATGTGCCAGCCGGTGAGCTGGACGAGGGCGACGCCCGAGAGGACGCCGGCCGAGGTCCAGACGTCGGTCATCAGGTGGTGCGCGTCGGAGCGGAGCGTGATCGAGTCGAGGCGCTTCCCCGCCCGGAAGAGGACGAACGCGACCGCTCCGTTGATCGCGGAGGCGACGGTCGAGACGGTGAGGCCGAGCCAGGCCGACTCGATCGGCCTCGGGTCGGCGATCCGTTGCCAGGCGGTGAGCGCGATCGCGATTGAGGCGCCGAGGATCGCGAGGCCTTCGAAGGCGGAGGCGAGGTACTCGGCCTTCTCGTGCCCGAAGTGGTGCTCGGCGTCGGGCGGCTCGGCCGCGACCCGGAGGGCCCACAGGGCGACGACGGCCGCGAGGAGGTTGACGACCGACTCGACGGCGTCGGAGAGGAGGCCGACGGACTTCGTCAGGTGCCAGGCGACGAGCTTCAGCGAGATCGTCGCGATCGCGGCGCCGACGGAGAGGAGCGCGTAGCGTTGGGCGCCGCCGGGGGTGTGCGCGCCGGTCACGTTCGGAGCCTACGCCGGTTCGTCGCGGGGCGGAGGACGATCAGCCCGACGCCGGCGAGGAGGATCGCGGCTCCCGCGAGGAACGGAGCCCGCAGCGTCTGCCCTTCGAGGACGAACGCCCAGAGGTTCGCGAGCGGCGGGTTGAGGAAGATGAAGGCCGCCGCCTCGCCGGCGGGGAGCCTCTTCAGCGCCCAGAGGAACGAGACCCAGGCGAGGAGCGTGCAGGGGACGGCGAGGTAGAGCGCCGACCCGAGCGCCCCGGGGCTCGCGGCGAGCTTCGCGACCGTCGACGGTCGCGCGAACGCCAGGAGAGGGAGGCTCCCGACGAAGAGGAGCGCGTACGACGTGTCGATCGGGTCCGCCTCGGCGGGGAGCCTCCGTCCGAGGACCGCGTAGAACGCCCAGGAGAGGGGGGCGAGCGCGAGGAGGAGGGCGCTCGAGAGATAAGGCCAGTCGACGGGCTTGTCCGTGCCGAAGCGGATGACGACGAAGACGCCGGCGAGCGCGAGGGCGAGGCCGGCGACGTGCCGCCGGCCGAACGGCTCGCCGAGGACGACGCGCGCGAGGACGGCGGTGAAGACCGGGTTGAGCGCGATGACGAGCGCCGCCGTGCCGCTCGGGACCGACTTCAGCCCGTGGAAGAAGAAGACGTTGTAGACGGGGACCGAGAGGAGGCCCATCGCGACGACCGTCGGCCAGGCCGCGCGCGGGATCCGGAGCGGGCGGCGCACGAGGAGGTATGCGCCGGCCCCGAGGAGCACCGGGACGAACCGCGCCGCGAGCGCCTCCCCGAGGCCGAGCTCCTGGCGCAGGCGCGCCGCCGCCAGGAACGAGAACGACCAGACGAGGACCGTCAGGGCGAGGACGAGGTGGGCCAAGGGAGGCGGAGTATCGCACCGGCGCGCCGCGGGGCGCCCCTCGCGGATAATCGCCGGCCGTGCGCGAGATGGCCCTCTCCGCCTTCTTCTTCGCCCTCATGGCGGCGGGGGCGAAGCTCCTCGGCGGGAGGGTACCGCCGCAGGAGGTGATCCTCGTCCGGGGCGTCCTGAACGCGCTCTTCATGCTCTGGCTGCTCCGCAGGCGCGGCCTCTCGTGGCGGCCGAAGCGGCCCGGCCTCCTCGTCCTGCGTGGCGCCCTCGGGCACTTCGCGCTCTCCTGCTATTTCTGGTCCGTCGCCCGGCAGCCGCTCGCCACCGCGGTCCTCCTCCAGCAGGTGCACCCCGTCTTCACGGCGGTCCTCGCCGCCTGGTTCCTCTCGGAGAAGCCGGGGAAGCGCTTCCTTCCGGCGTTCCTCCTCGCGGCGTCCGGCGTCGCGCTCCTCGTCCCGCGGGCCGCGCCGGGGGCGGCCCCTGCGTCCGCCTCGCTCGCGCCGCTCGTCGTCGGGCTCCTCGGGGCGTTCCTGTCGGCGGCGGCTTACGTCACCGTCCGCGACGCCTCCCGCACGGAGCACGAGGAGACCATCGTCCTCTGGTTCCCGCTCACGTCGATCCCGCTCGCGACGGTCGGGACGCTCGTCGAGGGGCCCGCGGTGCCGACGCCGGTCGAGTGGGGATGGCTCGTCTTCATCGCCGCGGCCGGCCAGCTCGGCCAGCTCTTCCTCACGCGGGGCCTCGCGCGGGTGCCCGCCGGGAGGGCGACGCTCGCGAACCCGCTCACCGTCGTCTTCGGCGCGCTCCTCGGCTGGCTCGCGTTCGCCGAGCCGATCGGGACCGCGACGCTCGCCGGCGGCGCGGCGATCGTCGCCGCGGTCCTCCTGGCCGGAGCCGGGCGGGCGTCGGTCTCCGACGCGCGGCCGCCGTCTCCTCCCGCGGCCGGCGCCCCGCGAGGGGCCTAAACTCGTCCGGATGATGCGTCCCCGTCGCCGTCTCGGCGGTCTTGCCGCGGTCCTCGTCCTCCTCGTCCTGGCGGCGGTCTTCGCGATGTCCGCGCTGCGCGTCGGCTTCTCGGGGACGGAGGCCGAGATGGCCGCTGCGCGTGCCGCCGCGGAAGCGGCGGGCGTTCCGCTCGATTCCTGGAAGACGCTCGTCGTCGCCTCCTCGGGGAGCGTCGGAGCGCCCGCGGCGACGGCGTGGAAGGTCTTCTCCCGTCTCGAGGAGTGGCCGACGTGGTCGGCACCGCTCCACCTCGGGGCGCGCTGGATCGGCGAGCCGGGCTTCCGGGTCGCCGGCGGCTTCGAGCAGGTCCTGGCTCTTGGCTTCCCGCTCGGGACCGTGCGGACCCGGGAGTTCGTCACGCGCCTCACGCCCGGCCGCGAGGTGACGTGGTGCCGGGACGAGGCCGGGATCGTCTCCTGCCACCTCTGGCGCTTCACTCCGGTCACGCCGACCCGGACGTTCGTCGTGAACGTGGAGGTCCTCCACGGCGGCCCGGTCGGCCTCTTCGCGCCGTTCGTCCAGTCCCGCTGGAGCCGCCTCTTCCAGGGGGCCGTCTCGGGCCTCGCACGCCGGGCCGAGGGTGAGGCGGAGAAGGCCGCGACCGTCCCGTGACGACCGCGGCGCTTCGGGAAGGCTTCGAGAAGGCCGACCGGGAGAAGCGCTTCGTCGCGCTCTCCTCCGTCCTGGCGGCGGTCTTCCTGACGGCAATGAAGGTCGCCGTCGGCGTCTCGACCGGCTCGATCGGCATCCTCGCCGAGGCGGCCCACTCGTCGCTCGACCTCGTCGCCGCGGTCGTGACCCTGTGGGCCGTGCGGGCCGCGGGGCGACCCGCCGACCCGGAGCACACCTACGGGCACGGGAAGATCGAGAACCTCTCGGCGCTCTTCGAGACCGCGCTGCTCCTCCTGACCTGCCTCTGGATCGTCTACGAGTCGATCGAGCGTCTCTTCTTCCACCCGGCGCACGTCGAGCCGACCGCCTGGGCCTTCGCCGTGATGGCGATCTCGATCGTCGTCGACGTCTCCCGTTCGCGGGCGCTCGCGCGCACCGCGAAGAAGTACGGGAGCCAGGCGCTCGAGGCGGACGCGCTCCACTTCTCGACGGACGTCTGGTCCTCGGCCGTCGTCCTCCTGGGGCTCGCGCTCGTCGTCGTCTCGCAGCGGACCGGCGTCGCCTGGCTCGCGAAAGCCGACGCCGTCGCCGCGCTCGTCGTGGCGGCCATCGTCGTCGTCCTCTCGCTGAACCTCGGGAGGAAGTCGATCGACGACCTCGTCGACGCGGTCCCGGTCGGCCTGAAGGAACGGCTCGTGGCGGCGGCGCGCGTCCCGGGCGTCGTCGACGTCCCGGCGCTCCGGGTGAGGAGGACGGGGCCGCACGCCTTCGTCGACGCGACGCTGACCGTCGGCCGCCACGTCGCGTTCGAGCGGGCGCACGAGATCGCCGACGCCGCGGAGGCGGAGCTGAAGCGGCTCCTCCCCGGCGCCGACGTCGTCGCCCACGTCGAGCCGGTCTCCGAGGGGAACGAGGGGCTCCTCGCCACGACGCGCCTCCTCGCCGCGCGGCACGGGCTCGGCGCCCACGCGATCCGGACGCACGGGACGGACGGGAACGTCTCGATGGAGCTCCACCTGGAGGTGGACGAGCAGCTGACCGTCCGGGAGGCGCACGACGTCGTCTCCGTGTTCGAGGAGGACCTTCGCCGGGCGGCGCCCGAAGTCGCGCACGTCGTGAGCCACATCGAGCCGGTCGGAGAGACGACGGCCGTGCGGAAGACGGCGCCCGCGGACGACGCCCCGGTCCGCTCCGAGCTCGATCGGCTGCGAGCCGAGAGAGGGCCGTCGTTCCGGCCGGAAGGGCTCGCGGTCCGTCGCGGCGAGGACGGGCTCTTCGTCTCCTTCTCGCTTCCGGTGCCGGGCGACCTGTCCGTCGGAGAGGCGCACGCCCTCTCCGACGAGGTCGAGCGGGAGCTGAAGCGCCGGCTGGGCGGGGGCCGGGTCGTCATTCACGTCGAGCCGCGGGAGGAGTGAGCCGGCGGCGAGGCCGTCGGTGTCCGCCCCTACGTCCGGCCGCCGAGGTAGCTCGTGAACCAGCGAACGACCTCGACCGTCGCGCGGACGCCGTTCGAGGTCTTCCGGAGCCCGTGACCTTCGTCGGGGAAAAGGACCCATCGCGTCGGGACGCCGTGGCGGTCGAGGCTCCGTACAAGGGCCTCGGCGCCCTCGACGGGGCAGATCGTGTCGTTCGCGCCGTGCAGGACCAGCGTCGGCGTCGTGACCCGGTCGAGGCGGCGGGCCGGGGAGAGCGTCGCGAGGAGGAGCGGGTCGGTCTCGGGGTCGCCGTACTCCGCCTTCGTGGCGGCCGCCAGCCACGGCTCGGTCGTCCGGAGGAAGGAGGGGAGGTCGGCGAAGCCGTGGAGCGTGGCGGCGGCCGCGAAGCGTCGCGGGAACGCGGCGAGGGCGGCCATCGCGAGGTGGCCGCCGCCGGAGACTCCGAGGAGCCCGATCCGTTCCGGGTCGGCCAGGCCCGCGGCGACGGCCCAGTCGGCGCAGGCCGCGACGTCCTCGATCGCGTCGCGGCGGAGCGGGCCGTCGTCGAGACTCGCGAATCTCCTGCCGAAGCCCGCGCTCCCGCGGACGGAGGGCGCGAGGACCGAGATCCCCTCCGCGACGAGCGCGTGGACGTCGGCGCGGAAGGTGCCCGGCTCGGAGGTCTCCGGGCCGCCCTCCAGGGAGAGGACGAACGGCCCCGGGCCGGTGGCGCCGCGGGGGCGGTAGAGCCGGGCGGAAATGGGGAGGCCGTCCCTCCCGGGAAGCCGCACGAGGGTCGGCTTCACGAGCGAGCCGGGGTCGACGCCGGCGTGGGGGCTCCTCGTCACCTGGCGGAACGTCCCGCGAGCCCTCTCGAGGACCCAGACGTCGGACGGCGTCGCGGGACCGGAGAGGACCAGCGCGAGCCGCGACCCGTCCGGCGAGAAGACGGGCTCGGAGGCGGTCTCGGCCGGGAGGGCCGGTCCGGGGCGGCTTCGCAGCGTGGCGAGGTCGACGAAGACGAGCTCGTTCCGCCCGGCGACGCTCCAGACGAGCGCGGCGGTGAGCCCGGCCCCGTCGACGGCGAACGCGGAGAGCTCCGCGTCGTCGCGGGCGGCGACGAACTCGACCGGGCCGGGAGCGCCGTTCGGGGCGAAGCGGATCCGGGCGAAGGCGAGGAGATCGCGGCCGGCGTCGGTGGAGAGCCAGACGGTGCTCGCGTCGGGCGAGAGCGCGGCCTGCCGGACGGCCGCTGGGCTCCCGGCGTTCGTCAGGAGGAGCTCGGCCCCGCTCGCGAGGTCGACGAGAAAGAGGTCGTCGTCGCCAGCGCGCGACGAGCGGGCGAGGAGGGCGAAGCGGCCGTCGCAGGAGACGTCGGAGAAGGAGCTCTCTCCCGGGACGGAGGTCCGGGCCGAGGCCTCTCCCGTGAGCGGGTCGAGGAGGTAGGCGTCGATCGCGGCGACGCTCCTCCCGCTGGAGGCGACCCGGAGGCGGGAGGCGTCGGGGGTGAATCCGTCGAGGCGGTTCGTCTCCTTCCCGCCGCCCGTCACGAGACGGAGGCCGGTGCCGTCGGGGCGCGACACCCAGACCTGCTCGTTCGCGGCTCCGCCCGGCGCGACCGCGAACGCCAGGAGCGCGCTCGCGGGTGACCAGCGGACCCTCACGACCGGGTCCTCGAACGGCGTGACGCGCTCCGGGAAGCCGCCCGTGAGGGGGAGCGTCCAGGCCTGTGGCACGCCGGAGAGGTCCGAGACGAAGGCGAGGCGCGTGCCGTCGGGCGAGAAGGACGGGGACCACGCGCCACCGACGCGGGCCAGCGTCGCGGCGCGGACCTCGAGCTCGCTTCCGCCGGCGGGAAGCGCGAGGACGAGAGCGAGGAGGATCGGCGGGGTGGTCGGTCGCATGCTCACCTCGTGCGGGTCTGCCGGCCTGGCGTCGTCGTGGGATCATCCTGCCGGAAGCGAAAGCGATGCCCGAAGTCCGTCCCGTCGTCGCCGTCACCCTCGGCGACCCCGCCTCGATCGGTCCGGAAGTCGTCGTGAAGGCCCTCGCCGGGGGGGAGCTGGGGGCCGTCTGCGTGCCGGTCGTCGTTGGCGACCGGCGGGTCGTGGCGCGAGCCCTCGCGACGACGGGAGCCGTGCTCGAGGTCGTCCCCGTAGAGCGTCCCGGCGCGGCGACGGGAAAGGCCGGTCGGGTCGAGGTCGTCGACGTCCCGGCCTACGGGATCGATGCCATCGACTGGGGACGGGTCCAGGCTCCGGCCGGGCGGGCCGCATACGAGTCGATCGTCGTCGCGATCGACCTCGCCCTCGCCGGCGAGGTCGATGCCGTCGCGACGGCCCCCGTGAGCAAGGAGGCCCTGCGCGCGGCGGGTGTTTCCCAGATCGGGCACACGGAGATCTTCGCGGAGCGGACTGGGACGCTCGAGCCGCTCACGCTCTTCGAGACGAGAGGGCTCCGAATCTTCTTCCTCACGAGGCATCTCTCGCTCGCCGAGGCGCTCCGGCAGGTCACGGCGGCGCGGGTGCTCGCGACCCTGCGCGGCGCCGCCGCGGCTCTCCGGACGCTGGGTGTCGCCGCGCCGCGGATCGCCGTGGCGGCGCTGAACCCGCACGGCGGCGAGCACGGGCTCTTCGGTGACGAGGAGGAGAAGGAGCTGGTCCCGGCCGTGTTGCGCGCGAGGGAGGAGGGGATCGACGCATCCGGGCCTCTCCCGGCCGACTCCGTCTTCTGGCACGCGGCGCACGGGCGCTTCGACGCGGTCCTCTCGCTCTACCACGACCAGGGGCACGTCGCCGCGAAGATGTACGACTTCGAGCGCACCGTCTCGATGACCTGCGGCCTGCCCTTCCTCCGGACCTCCGTCGACCACGGGACGGCGTTCGACCTCGCCGGGACCGGGCGCGCGAGCGCGACGAGCATGGAGGAGGCGATCCGGGCGGCGGCGAGGCACGCGTTCGCCGTGCGTGGCCGGACGGCCTGATCAGGAGCCGCGTTCGAGCGCGACGACGCGGGGCGCGAGCGCGGGAGAGGCGTGGAGGAAGAGGCCGAGCGGGACGAGGCCGGCGCGGCGGAAGACCGACCTGTAGGCTCGCGGGGAGCGCCGGACGAAGCCGTCGACGTCCCCTTCGAAGTCGTCCTCGGAGGTGAACGCCTCGAGCCAGAGGAGGCCGCGCGCGAGCGACGCCATCGCGGCGAGGCCGCGCCGCAGCTGGGCGTCGCCCACGTAGTGGAGGACGTCGGAGCAGACGACGAGGTCGAACGGCCCGCCGAGAGAGAGCCGCTCGAGGTCGTCGAGGCCGCCGCGCACGACGCCGCGCGCGGCTCCGCGGGCCGACGCCCAGGAGCTCGGCTCGACGCCCACGTAGCGGAGGCGCGGCCGGAGGCGGAGGAGCGCGGCCCGCCACGGGGCCTCGCCGCAGCCGACGTCGAGGACGTTCCGGAGCGGGCGCTCGAGGAGGTGCTCGGCGGCGGCAAGGGCGAGCGCGGCCTTCCGCCGGACGACCGCGGCGCGGGCGGCGCGCTCGCGCGGGTCGTGGTACCAGCGGGCGAAGTAGGCGGCATCGTAGAGCTTCTCCGGAGCGGGCGTGCGCGGCATGGGCGAATTCTGCGCGCCCCGCGGAGCGTCCGCATTCCGGGCGCTCCGAACGGGTGCCGCCCGTCACCGCCGGCCGGGATCGCCGAGGATAGACTCTCTCCCTCGCCGCGGCGCGAGCCCCGGTCCCGTGAAAGGAGATTTCCGTGAAGACCATCCTCCGGATTTCCCTCGGTGCGCTCCTCCTCCTCCCGCTCGCCGCGACGGCGCAGTGGGAGGGCTCTCTCGAGATGAAGATCAGCGGCAAGGACGCGAACGGCACCTCGAAGGCGCTCGTCGGGAAGGCAGGCGCCCGGATGCAGATCGAGATGACGAACGCGCAGCTCCGGCAGGCGGGCCAGGGCGCGATGAAGATGACGATCCTGACCCGGACCTCCGAGCCGGACGTCTCCTACATGCTCAACGACGCGCAGAAGAGCTACGCCCGGATCGACGTGAAGGAGATGCAAGAGGCGATCCCGGCGTCGGAGCGGGAGAAGAAGTGGGCCGTGAAGCGGCTCGGCTCCGACAGGGTCGCCGGCTACGCCTGCGAGAGGGCTCTCGTCAGCGAGGAGGGCGGGGAGACCGAGAACGAGGTCTGCGTCTCGAAGGAGATCCTCGGCTCGGCCGGCCTCCTCAGCGCCGGACGCCGGGACGCCTCGGCGCACGGGCTCGAGAAGGCGCTCAAGGCGAACGGGCTCGAGGGGATGCCGATCCGCATGGCCATCCGGCAGCGCGGGAAGTCCGAGGCGACGATGACCTGGGAGCTGGTCAAGGCCGAGAAGAAGGCGCTCCCCGCGACGACCTTCGAGATCCCGGCCGGCTACCGGGAGACGAGCATGATGGGGACGATGATGTCCCCCGAGCAGCAGAAGCAGATCGACGACGCGATGAAGAACCTGACGCCCGAGCAGCGGAAGATGTTCGAGCAGATGATGAAGAAGCAGGGGGGCGGCGGCCGCTGACGCCGCGCCGCCTTCCGCCCGGGCCCCGCGACGCCGCCGGCAGCGCCGGCGGCGTTCGCGTCTCCACCCCGCTCAGATCCCGGGAAGGATCGCCTTCGCGATGACCATGTAGATCGCGAGGCCGGTCGCGTCGACGAGCGTCGTGATGAGCGGGGCGGAGGCGACGGTCGGGTCGAAGTCGAACCGCTCCGCGAGGAGCGGGACGAGGGCCGCGATCGCGTTCGCCCAGACGCAGACGGCCAGGATCGTCAGCCCGACCGTCAGGGCGAGGCTCCCGCCGACGCCCCAGAGAGAGACGCGCCCGACGGCGACGGCGCAGAGGATCCCTCCGAGGATCAGCCCGGAGCTCATCTCCCGGAGGCAGACCCGGAGCGCGTCCTTCACCTTCACCTGCTTCAGGGCGAGCGCCCGGATGATCGTGGAGACCGTCTGGCTTCCCGCGTTCCCCCCGGTGCCGATGATGAGCGGGATGAAGAACGAGAGTGCGACGACTTTCGAGAGCTCGCCCTCGAAGTGCTTCAGCACGGAGCCGGTGAGCGTCCCCGCGATGAACAGCAGCAGGAGCCACCCGAGCCGGCTCTTGACGACCCGCCAGAGGGGCGCGCCGAAATACTCGAACTCGTGCTTCTCGTCGGGGTCGCTCGGCGCGGCGACCGCGCCCATCGCGAGGGCGGCCTCGGTCTCGCGCGCGACGAGGACGTCGACGACGTCGTCCACCGTGACGACGCCGAGCGCCTTCCCGTCTTCGCCGACGACCGGCATCGCGTTGAAGCCGTACTTGGCGACGAGGCGGGCGACCTCCTCCTGCGGCGTGTCCGGCGCGACGGAGATGACGTCGTGCGTCATCAGCTCCCAGACCTTCCGGCCGGGCTCCGCGGGGAAGAGCTTCCGGAGGGAGGTGACCCCGACGAGCCGTCCCTTCTCGTCGACCGCGTAGAGGTCGGCCACGGTGGCGACCTCGGGGTCGATCTTCCGGAGGTGGGCCATCGTCTCGGAGACGCTCCAGTCCGGGCTCACCTTCACGAAGCGGTCGGTCATCAGCCGGCCGGCCGTTCCGGGCTCCCAGGCGAGGAGGCCTCGCGCCGCCGCGGCGTCCTTGGCCGACATCCGGGCGAGGACCGGGAGGCGCCTTTCCTCGGGGAGGAACGAGAGGAGTCGCGCCGCGTCGTCGGGCTCGAGGGAGTCGAGGGCCTGGGCGATCTTCGCGGGCGGGAGCCGGGTCAGCCCCATCCGAAGGACTCCGCCTCCGAGGTACGAGAGGACGCCTCCGAGCTGCTCCTCGTGGAGCTGCTCGAGGACGGGGATCCGGTCCTCCCGCGGAATCGCCGCGAGGAGGTCGGCGACGTCGGCCGGGTGGAACTCGAGCAGCCCCTCGCGGAGCGCCGCGGGGTCCTCACGGACGATCTCGAGGACGTCGGGGCCGAGGAGCTCTCCGATCCGCACCGTCGGCGAGTTTAGTCCGGACCGGCCGGCCTAGAATGACCGGGAGACGACGAGGCCGAGGCGGGGCCGTGGGGTCGGAGGCGGGGCCCGCCCGGAACCGCGGAGGAACGGATGGACGACCGGGGGCAGACGTGAGCGCCGAGGACGGGCGGGTCCTCGTCGTCGACGACGACCCGGTGAACCGCGCCATCCTCGTCGGGAGCCTCGAGGCCCAGGGGTACGCGGCGGGGATGGCGGCCGACGGTCGCGAGGCGCTCCGCCTCCTCCGGACGGACGGGTTCGACGTCGTCCTCCTCGACCTCGTCATGCCGGTGATGGACGGCTTCGAGGTCCTCCGGACGATCAAGGCCGACGAGCGTCTCCGCTCCGTCCCCGTCATCGTCGTCTCGGCGCTCGAGGAGATGGAGAGCGTCGTCCGCTGCATCGAGATGGGGGCGGCCGACTACCTCGCGAAGCCGTTCGACCCGGTCCTCCTCCGGGCGCGCCTCCGCGCGTCGCTCGCCTCCAAGCGGCTCGACGACGTCGTGGCGGCCCACCTGCTGGAGATCGAGGAGCTCGCCGAGCAGCTCAAGACGAGGAACCGCTTCATCCAGGAGACGTTCGGGCGCTACCTCTCCGAGGCGGTCGTGGCCGAGCTCCTGGAATCGCCGGACGGGCTCCGGCTGGGGGGCGAGAAGCGGAAGGTCACGATGCTCATGTCGGACCTGCGGGGCTTCTCGGCGATCGCCGAGCGGCTCGAGCCGGAACAGGTCGTGAGGGTCATCAACAACTACCTCGGGACGATGGCCGACGTGATCCTCTCCTGGGACGGCACGATCGACGAGTTCATCGGCGACTCCGTCCTCGGGTTCTTCGGCGCCCCGGTCGCCCGCCCGGACGACGCCCGGCGCGCGCTCGCCTGCGCGCTGGCGATGCAGAAGGGGATGGAGGACGTGAACGCGAGGAACCGGAGCGAGGGCCTCCCCGCCGTCGAGATGGGGATCGCCGTCCACACGGGAGAGGTCGTCGTCGGGAACATCGGCTCGGAGAAGCGCGCGAAGTACGGCGCCGTGGGGAGCCAGGTGAACCTCCTCGCGCGGATCGAGGCCTTCACCTGCGGTGGCCAGGTCCTGATCTCGGAGCGGACGCTGGGAGAGGCCGGGCACGGGATCGTGACCGGCCTCTCGCTCGCGGTCCGGGCGAAGGGCTTCCCGGAGCCGCTCCGGGTCCACGACCTACTCGGGCTCGTCGAGGCGCCGCACCTTCACCTCGGGCGGCGCGCGGAGGAGATGCGGCCGCTCGACCCGCCGCTGAAGGCGGTCTTCACGGTGCTCGAGGGGAAGCACGTCGCGCGTGTCGAGGAGCCGGCCGAGGTCGTCGCGCTCTCGCCGCGCGGCGCCGCGATCCTCACGAGCGCGACGGTCGAGGTGCTCTCCGACCTGAAGCTCCGCATCGTCGGTCCCGGCGGGCTCCTCCCGGGCGAGCTCTACGCCAAGGTCCTTCCGTCGCCCGACGGCGGACCGGTGAGGCTCCGCTTCACGTCGGTCCCCGTGGAGCTCGAGCCCCTTCTCTCGCCGTAGGGGCTCGACCCCCGGGAATAGAATCGAATCGTGCCGCGTCCAACGAGGCGGGATCGCGCGGGGACCTTCGGGCTCGTCGTCGGGCTCGGAGACCTCACGCTCGAGCCGGTGGACGCGATCGTCAACGCCGCCAACCCGTCGCTCCTCGGCGGCGGCGGCGTGGACGGGGCGATCCACGCGGCCGCGGGCCCCGGTCTCCTCGCGGTGTGCGCCGGGATCGGAGGCTGTCCTCCCGGCGAGGCACGGATGACCGGAGGCCACCGGCTTCCGGCCCGGCACGTCATTCACACCGTCGGACCGGTCTGGCGCGGCGGAGGCGCGGGAGAGGACGAGACGCTGGCGTGCTGCTACCGCGCGTCGCTCCGGCTCGCCGAGGAGGCCGGCCTTGCGAGCGTCGCGTTCCCGTCGATCGCGACGGGGATCTACGGATTCCCGATCGAGCGGGCGAGCCGGATCGCGCTGAGGGAGATCCGGGCCTTCCTCGCGGCGTCGCGGTGCGTGAGGTCGGTGAAGGTCGTCACCTTCAGCGAGAGGGACCTCGCGGCGTACCGGGCGGCGGAGAAGGAGCTCGCGTCGTGACGGATCGCGCCGGCCGGGCGGCGGTCCTCGTCGCCGGGGCCACCGGGCTCGTCGGGGGCGCCCTCCTTCGACGCCTCCTCGCGACGCCCGGCGGGCCGCGGGTCGTGGCGGTCGTCCGCCGTCCCCTGGAGCCCGTCTCCCCACGCCCCGACGTGGTCGTCGCCGACTTCGCGCGTCTCGAGAGGGTCGACCTCCCGCGCGCCGGCACGGCGTTCTGCGCGCTCGGGACGACGATGGCGAAGGCGGGCTCGCGGGAGGCGTTCCGCGCGGTCGACCTCGACGCCGTCGTCGCGTTCGCGCGAGCGGCGCGCCGGGCGGGGGCGACCCGCTTCCTCGGCGTCAGCGCCCTCGGCGCCGATCCGCGCTCCCGTGTCTTCTACAACCGGGTGAAAGGGGAGGCCGAGGAGGCGCTGCGCGCGCTCGGGTTCGAGGGGCTCGCGCTCGTCCGGCCGTCGCTCCTCCTGGGGGAACGGCCCGAGACGCGTCCGGCGGAGCGGGCGGCCGCGGCCGTCACGCGCATCGTCCCGTGGAACCTCGCCGGACCGCTCGCGAAGTGGCGACCCGTTCCGGCCGACGCGGTCGCGGCGGCTCTCCTCGCGATCGCCGGGCAGCCGCTTCGGGGCGTCCGCGTCGTCGAGAACGAGGAGATCCACAGGATCGCGTCCTCGGATCCGCTCAGCGTTCGATAGAATCGACCGCATGTCGAGCGACACTCCGGGCTTCCCTCCGGCTCCGCCCCTGCCTCCTCCGCCCATGCCGCCCCCGCCTGCCGGAGGAGGCTGGCAGACGCCCCCGCCCGGCGGCCCGGCGCTCGCCGGCCTCCCGTGGGAGCACCGCGCCGAGCTCGGGTTCCTGAACGCCTTCGTCGAGACGATCAAGCTGTTCGTCACGAACCCGGCCGACGCCTGGCGGCGGACGAAGGAGAAGGGCGACTTCGCCGAGCCGCTCATCTTCGCGATCCTCGTCTCGTGGATCGGCATCGCCGTCTCCACGCTCTGGAGCGGCCTCTTCGGCCAGGCGTGGATCAGCTTCCTGCCGCCGGAGCTGAAGGAGAAGATGGCCGGGGCGTTCGCGACGAACGCGGCGGCGCTGATGATCCAGGTGGGCCTCGCTCCGATCTTCGTCCTGATCGGCCTCTTCGTCGGCGCGGCGTTCTACCACCTCTCCTTCATGATCGTCGGCGCCACGAAGGACTCGACGTCCGGCTTCGAGGGGACGTTCCGCGTCGTCTCCTACGCGTCCGTCTCGCAGCTCGCGAACGTCATCCCGTTCGTCGGGGGGCTCGCGGCGGTCGTCTGGAACCTCGTCCTCGTCGTGCTGGGCGTCGTCCGGATGCACCGGACGACCCAGGGGAAGGCGATCGCCGGGGTCCTGATCCCGCTCCTCCTCTGCTGCGTCTGCATCGTCGTCGTCGTCGCGCTCGTCATCGGCGGCCTCGCGGCGGCCTTCGCGAGCCGCTGATCCGGTGACGGACGTCGCGCGCGGGGCGGCCGGCGCCGGCCGCCCCCCCGCCGTCCAGCTCGGGCTCCTCTGGGGGGCGGCCGCCGTCTCGGCGGTCGCCCTCGCCGTCTCGTTCCGCGGCTCCGTCGCGACGTCGCTGGCGCTCCTTCCGCCGTGCCCGTTCAAGTCCGTCACCGGCCTTCCGTGCCCCGCGTGCGGCAGCGGCCGGGCTTCGGCCGCCCTCGCCACGCTCGACCTCCCCTCGGCCCTCGCCTCGAACCCGCTCTTCACGTTCGGCGCGTTCGTGTTCCTCCTCGGCGGTCTCTTCGCGGCCGCCGCCGCGTTCACGGGGAGAGGCGTCCCCGAGCCGCGGACGCTTCCGGTTCCCGTCCGCGCCGCTGTCGTCGGCGTCGTCGCCGCGAACTGGCTCTGGCTCCTCCTCGACGGACGGTGACGGAGCGATGCCTCGCGCGTCGGCCGACCCCGCCACCGACTTCCGGATGCTCTGCGACGCGCTGTTCGAGTTCGTCGCCCGGCATCCCCAGGCCGGACCGAAGATGGCGGACCTCGGCATCAGTGGCCGCGGGGTCTTCCCCGACCTGAAGCTCGTCCTGAACGTGGCGCCCGCGGGCGCGAAGCTCCGCGCCCGCGGGGTGCACGTCACGTGGAGCTGGGGCGCGGCACCGAAGGGGTTCGCTCCGAAGGTCCTCGTCTCCTGCCCGACGGCGGTCGCGAACCGCCTCTTCCAGGGGAAGGAGAACCCGGCCCTCGCCCTCGACAGGGGCGACCTGACGCTCTCGGCCCTCGACCCGTCAGTGAACGAGAGGAGGCTTCTAAATCTCCTCCCGGTCCTCGTCCCCCTCCGGACCGAGGTCCCGGGCGTCCTCCGGAAGGCCGGCCTCGCGCGGCTGATCCTGTAGCGCCGCGCGCTCGGCCGCCTCCCACTCCGCGAGGCGCGCGTGCCGCCGCCCGCGCGCGACGCGAACGGCCCAGAGCGTGAGGAGGACGATCGCGGTCCAGACGGCCGCCGTCGACGTCACGATCGGAAGCCACCGTTCGAGGCTCCTTCTCGACCCCCAGAACGCCCCCGATTCGTCCCGGAAGGGGACTCCCGTGGCGCTCCGGAACGCCTCCTCGAACAGCTCGCCTCCCGCCATCCGGCGGAGGACCCGCTTCGGGAAGGCCGACCCGTGACGGGCGAGGAGGTCTCCGAAGAACGCGGAGGAGAGGGCGTAGGCGCGGTTCGCGTCGCTCCGTCCGCCGAGGAAGAGGGCATCGACCTCCGCGAATCGAAGACGGGGTCCGGTCAGGACCGCGAGCGCCTCCCGGAGGTCGTCCTCGATCACCCGCCGGCGTCCGGCCGCCATCGCGAGCCCCTCGTCGAACCAGCGCGGGACCTGCCGTCCCCCCGCGGCGCGAAACGTCAGGACGTGCGCCACCTCGTGCCGGACGACGTCGGGGAGGCCATCGTCGGGCCAGGAGGGCGTCCGCGTCGGGATCAGGACGACCGTCCCCTCGGCCGGAGCGGCGTACGCGACGGCCCACGAGGGGGCCCGGGTCGCGAGCGCGCTCCCTTCGGCGGTCACGACGACCCGGACGTCGCCCGGCTCGAAGAGGCCGGTCAGCTCCATCGCCGGCAGGAAAGCCACGGGGTCGAGGCGCTCCACCTCGCGGGCGTACGCGGCGAGGGAGGGGGGCGCCTCGACGACGAGGCGAGGCGGGGCCGAAACGGCGACGGCGGCCCCGAGGAGGGCCGCCGTCCCGACCAGGAACCGTGCTGCGATTCGCGCCGTCAGCGCTTCCACTTCTTCAGGATGTCGACGACGTTGTCGCCGATCCGGAGGAGGTTCTCCTTGGAGGAACCGCCGATGTGGGGCGTCATGACGACGTTCGGGGCGGTGAGGAGGGGGCAGGACGGGTCGGGCGGATCGCTGTAGAAGACGTCGGTCGCGTAGGCCCGCACCTTCCCGCTCTTCAGCGCCTCGGCGAGGTCCTCCTCCACCACGACCTTGCCGCGCGCCGTGTTGATGAGGATGACGCCGTCCTTCATCTTCGCGAAGGCGTTCTTGTCGAGCATCCCCTTCGTCTCGGGCGTGAGCGGGAGGTGGATCGAGATGTAGTCGGAGAGCGCGAAGAGCTCGTCGTCGTCCTCCACCATGTCGGCGAGGGCGTGGTTCGAGATGTAGTGGTCGTGCGCGACGACCCGCATCCCGAAGGCGATCGCGCGGCGGGCGACCTCGGTCCCGATGAGGCCGGCGCCGAGGAGGCCGAGGGTCTTGCCGTAGAGCTCGGTCCGCTTCAGCTCCTTCTTGAGGAACTTCCCCTCCTTGATGCCGTTGTGCCCCTCCAGGACGCGGTTCGGGACCGTCAGCATCAGGGCCATCGCGAGCTCGGCGACGGCGATGGACGAGGCGCGCGGGGTGTTCTTGACCTCGATCCCCTTCTCGCGGGCGGCCTGGACGTCGATGTTGTCGAGGCCGACGCCGCCGCGGATGATCAGCTTCAGGTTCGGTGCGCCCTCGAGGTACTCCTTCGTGACCTTCGTCTTGGAGCGGACGAGAAGGACGTCGGCTTCGGCGGTCTTCGCCGCGTCCTGCGTCACCTCTCCGAACGGCGCGAGACGGCCGGGGAGGGAGTCGTCGAAGGCGTCGGCGATCAGGATCTTCATCTCTTCCTCCTGGTGGATCTGGGCGCCGGGGCGCCCAGCGGCCATTCTAGGACGGAAGGGTCCCGACGACGGCGACGGGGAAGGCGGTCGGGGCCGCGCGGAGGAAATTGGCCGGTCGCCGGCTCACTCCTCCGTGGCGGCGGTGTCGATCATTCCGGGTGCGAGGTACTTCCGCGTCTCGGCGGCGAGGACGCCGCTCAGCGCGAGGAGCGAGATGAGGTTCGGGATCTGGAGCCGTTGCGGGCTCGCGGGGCTCGCCCGCGACGGCTCCGCCCGAGCCTCACTCCTCCGTGGCGGCGGTGTCGATCATTCCGGGTGCGAGGTACTTCCGCGTCTCGGCGGCGAGGACGCCGCTCAGCGCGAGGAGCGAGATGAGGTTCGGGATCTGGAGCCGTTGCGGGCTCGCGGGGCTCGCCCGCGACGGCTCCGCCCGAGCCTCACTCCTCCGTGGCGGCGGTGTCGATCATTCCCGGCGCGAGGTACTTCCGCGTCTCGGCGGCGAGGACGCCGCTCAGCGCGAGGAGCGAGATGAGGTTCGGGATCGCCATGAGGCCGTTCGCGATGTCGGCGAAGGACCAGACGACGGGGAGGGTCGCGACGGAGCCGACGAGGACGGCGACGACCCAGAGGAGCCGGTAGGGGCGGACGACCTTCGGGCCGAAGAGGTATTCCGCGGCCTTCTCGCCGTAGTACGACCAGCCGAGGATGGTCGAGAAGACGAACGTCAGGAGGCCGACCGTCAGGACCGCCGGGCCGACGTGCGGGATGTGGCTGAAGGCGGTCTTCGTGAGCGCGGCGCCCGCGAGCCCCTCGTGCCAGTCGCCCGAGTTCACGACGACGAGGCCGGTCATCGCGCAGACGACGACGGTGTCCCAGAACGTCCCCGTGGAGGAGACGAGCGCCTGCCGCACGGGGTTCTTCGTCATCGCGGCGGCGGCGACGATCGGGGCGCTTCCGAGGCCCGACTCATTCGAGAAGAGGCCGCGCGCCACGCCGAACCGGATCGCCTCCTTCATTCCGGCGCCGAGGAAGCCGCCGATCGCGGCCTGGCCGGTGAAGGCGCTCGAGACGATGAGGCGGAACGCGTCCGGGAGCGTCTCCGAGTGGAGCGCGAGGATGTAGAGGCAGCCGAGGACGTAGGAGCCCGCCATGAACGGGACGAGGAGCTCGCAGACGCGGGCGATCGACTTGATTCCGCCCAGGATGACGACGGCGGTGAGGGCCGTCAGGAGCCCTCCGCTGACCCATGGCGAGACCCCGAACGTCTCCTTCGCGAGGACGGCGATCGAGTTCGCCTGGACGGTGTTCCCGATGCCGAACGCGGCGACGGCGGTGAAGGCGGCGAAGAGGACGCCGAGCCACTTCATCTTCAGGCCGCGCTCGAGGACGTACATCGGCCCGCCCGACATCGTCCCGTCGGGGTCGGTGACGCGGTACTTCACGGAGAGGAGCGCCTCGGAATACTTCGTCGCGATTCCGAAGACGCCCGTGAGCCACATCCAGAGGACGGCGCCCGGCCCGCCGGCGGCGATCGCCGTCGAGACGCCGACGATGTTCCCGGTCCCGATCGTGGCGGCGAGGGCGGTCGTCAGCGCCCCGAACTGGCTGACGTCGCCCGCCCCCTCCTTCTCCCGCCGGAGGGAGATCCGGATCGCCTTCAGGAGGTGCCGCTGCGGGAAGCCGAGGCGGAGCGTCAGGAAGAGGTGCGTCCCGAAGAGGAGGACGATGAGGGGCCAGCCCCAGAGGAACCCGCTGACGGTCCCCAGGAGCTGCTCGATCGACGCCATCCGTTCCTCCTCAGCCCGCGTCCGTCCCGCGCCGCTTCGCGAGCTCGGTGACGGCGGTGAGGGCCGCGTGCCGGTACATGTCGGAGAGGGTGGGGTAGTTGTAGAGCGACTCGGCGATCTCGGGGGCCGTCGCCTGCATCTTCATGTAGGCCTGCCCGACGTGGACGAGCTCGCTCGCCGAGTGCCCGACGATGTGCGTCCCGATGAGCCGCCCGCTCTTCGCGTCGAAGAGGAGCTTCAGGAGCCCGTCCTGGTCGCCGATGATCTGCCCCCGCGGGTTCATCCCGTAGTGACCGCGCCCCACGACGTAGTCGATCCCCTTCTCCTTCAGCTTCTCCTCGGTCTCGCCGACGTAGCTCACCTCGGGGATCGAGTAGATGGCGAAGGGGAGGTTCTCGGTCGAGGCCGAGGGGCCGGTCAGGCCGAAGGCGTGCCGCATCGCGCGGCGGCCCTGCTCCATCGAGGTGGAGGCGAGGGCCGGGTAGCCGATGACGTCGCCGACGGCGTAGATGTGCGGGTGGGTCGTCTGGAGGTCGGCGTTGACGCTCAGGAGGCCGTACTTGTCGGGGACGAGGCCGATCGCCTCGAGGCCGAGGTCCTTCGTGTTCCCGTCGCGGCCGACGCAGTAGAGGAGGACGTCCGAGGTGAGGCGCCGCCCCTTCCGCGTCTCGATCGTCACGCGGGCGGGGGAGCCCGGGACCGGCTCGACCGTCGCGTAGCGGTCGTCGTGGAGCAGCTCGACGTGGAGCTCCCCGAGCTCGCGCTCGAGGATTCCGACGACCTCGCGGTCGAGGTAGGGGAGGAGCCGGTCGCGCGTGTCGACGAGCGTCACGTAGACGCCGAGCGCCGCGAAGATCGAGGCGTACTCGATCCCGATGACGCCGGCGCCGAGGACGGTCATCGTCTTCGGCATCCGCGGGAGCTTCAGGATCGTGTTGCTGTCGAAGACGCTCTCGGCGTCGAACGGCACGTCCGCGGGGCGGTTCGGGCTGGAGCCGGTCGCGATGACGACCACCTCGCCCCGCACCGACCCCTTCCTCCTCCCGTCCTTCCCCTCGACGGCGATCGTGTGCGGGTCGAGGAAGCGGCCGTGGCCCCGGAAGATCTCGATCCGGTAGCGGCCGAGCGAGGCGTTGATCATGTCCAGCTCGCGCTGGACGACGAGCCGCTCGCGGTACATGAAGTCGGCCACCGTGACGTCGTCGGTCACCTCGGCCTGGAAGCCGTGGAGGCGGTGGCGCGTCATCCCGAGGAAGAAGAGGGCGCTCTCGCGAAGGGTCTTCGACGGGATCGTCCCCCAGTTCACGCGGGCGCCCCCCACGACGGGGGCCTTCTCGATGAGGGCGACGCGTTTCCGCGCCTTGGCGGCCTGGATGGCGGCGCGCTCGCCGCCGGGCCCGCCGCCGAGGACGACGACGTCGAAGTCGGAGGCCGAGTTGAAGGGAGTCACCCGCCGATCGTAGCAAGGCCGGTCGAAGGGACGGCTCGTCCCGCGGGGGCGGGTAGACTTCTCCCGAATGGTGAGCGACGCCTTCCGGCGGGACGCGGCGACGAACGCCTCTCGGCCGACTCGCGGCCGGACGGCGGAGCAGCGGATCGCCGAGGCGCTCCGGATGGGCGAGGCGTGCCTCGACGTCTACCTCGCCGCGCTTCCTGCCGGGACGACGCGCGAGGAGGCGAGGGCGCGCGCCGCGCGGATCAAGAGGCGCGGCCGGCGGCGGTCGGACGCGAGCCTATCGTGAGCGACACGCTGCTCCACGAGGTCCTCGACGTCCTCCAGCGACGGGGCACGCCGGCGGCGCTCATCGGCGCGGTCGCCCCCGCGGCCCACGGCATCGTCCGTGCGACGCTCGATTACGACCTCCTCGACGCCGAAACCCTGCTCGACGGGGAGGAGGCGGGCCGTCTTCGCGCGGAGGTCGAGTCTCGGCTCGAGGAGCTGCCCGAAGGTCTCCGCCGGGAGGTCTCGGCTCTCCTCGCCCGCCGGACCGGCTGACGGGACACGGGCCTCGCCGCTCCCCGACGCGGGGAAGGAGTATCGTCCGCCCCGCATGTCCGAAGCCCTCCCGGCCGCCGACCCGCGCCCCCTGCCGCCGACCGCCTACCGCTGGCTCGTCCTCCTCTCGTGCAGCGTCGCGATGTTCGGCAACTACTACGTCTTCGACGCCCTCTACCCGGTCACGCCGCTCCTCGAGAAGGCGTTCGGTTTCACGGGCGCGCAGGTCGGACTCCTCGACACGGCCTACAACGTCGCGGCGCTCCTGACGCTGATCGCCGGCGGAATCCTGATCGACCGGATGGGGGTCGCCGCGTCGGCCGTCCTCTTCGGGGCGATCGGGGCCGCGGGGAGCATCGCGATCGCCGTCCTCCCCGCGCTCCTTCCCGACACGCCGTGGGTGGGGATGATGCTGGGCCGGTTCCTCCTCGGCGTCGGCTCGGAGTGCTTCATCGTCGCGGCCACGACGGTCGTCGGCCGCTGGTTCAAGGGGAAGGAGATCTCCTTCGCCCTCGCGATCCAGCTCCTCGTCGGGCGCCTCGGCTCGTGGGCCGCCGACAAGTCGCCCGACTTCGCGAAGTCGCTCTTCGAGACCTGGCAGCCGCCCCTCCTTCTCGCGGCCGTCCTCGGAGTCGTCTGGCTCGTCTTCGCCCTGATCTACGCCGGCCTCGAGAAGCGGGCGGCCCGCGTCTACGCCGTGAAGAAGGCCGGCGCGACCGACAAGCTCGTCTGGAAGGACCTCGTCCGTTTCGACCTCGGCTACTGGTGGGTCGTCGGCCTCTGCGTCGCGTTCTACTCGACGATCTTCCCGTTCCGGACCTTCGCGAACCTCTACTTCATCGAGGCGAAGGGGCTCGCGCCCGAGGACGCGGGGAACCTGAAGTCGATCCTCCCGCTCCTCTCGATGATCGGGATGCCGCTCTTCGGCCTCCTCGTCGACAAGATCGGGAAGCGGGCGCTCCTGATGGCGGCCGGGTCGGCGCTCCTCGTCCCGCCGTTCTTCCTCCTCGCGTTCTCCTCCGCCCCGCCGACGCTCCTCATGGCGATGCTTGGCCTCGCCTTCGCGCTCGTCCCGGCCGTCCTCTGGCCCGCCGTGACGTACCTCGTCCCCGAGCAGCGTCTCGGCTCGGCCTACGCCCTGATGACGTTCTGCCAGCAGGTCGGCTGGGCCGGAATGAGCTGGGGCCTCGGCCTCCTGAAGGATGCGTCCGGCGCGAGCGCCGCGCACCCCGCCGGCTGGGCGCCCGTGATGGTTGCGCTCGGCGCCCTCGCCTCAGTCGGCTTCGTCTTCTCGTTCCTTCTCTGGAGGAGCGAACGGGGCGCGAAGGGGCACGGTCTGGACGCCGTGACGCCGACGGCGGCGACCGAATCGAAGCCCATCGAGCCGGCCTGACCGGGCCGGGCACGCCGGCGGGTCGCTCCGCCCGGCGAGTGCGCGTGGGCTCCCGGCTCGGCGCTTCGCCGAAACGGTGTCGCCCGGAGCCCGCCGCAGGAGACAATCCTGGCGGTGGGAGGGAGAATGCCGACGTGATGGACGGGGACGGCGGTCCCGGCCTGGCGGAGCCGGGCGGTTCCCTCGTGTGGGAAGCCGCGAGAGACGGGGCATGAGCGACCGGCGGGGACTCGTACGGCCGGGAGCGCCGATCGAGCGGGTCCTTCTCGTGGACGACGAGGAGCCTCTCGTGGAGCTCCTGACGCTCTCCCTGGGCGACCTGGGGTACCGGGTCACGGGCCATACCGACGCGCGTGCGGCGCTCGAGGCGTTCCTCAAGGAGCCGGACGCGTTCGACGCCCTCGTCTCCGACCTCTCGATGCCCCACCTCGCGGGATTCGAGCTCGCGGAGCGTCTCCTTCGCGTGCGTCCGGAGTTCCCGGTCGTCCTGACGTCCGGATGGGTCCGGGAGGAGGACGAGACCGCCGGACGCGCCATCGGGATCCTCGGCTTCGCGGCCAAGGGATCCTCCGTCGAGGAGATCGTCCGCGCGATCGACGCCCTTCTTCGGGGCGGTACGAGCCCGAGCACGCCTCAGGGCGCCGAGGCGGGCTGACGCTCGCCGGGAGAGGAGAACGATGACGCCGCCCGACCGCGTCCCGACCTCGCCTCGACCCGCCGCCGAGCCGCCTCGCGGGAGCGCCGTCCTCACCGTCTCGGGGATGACCTGCGCGAGCTGCGCCCGGCTGATCGAGTGGAAGGTGGGGCAGCTCGCGGGGGTCCGCTCCGCGCGCGTCAGCGTCGCGACCGACGCGCTGCACGTCGAGTTCGACGCCGCCCGGGTCGACGTCGGCCGGGTCGCCGCGTGCGTGAGGAGGGCGGGCTTCGGCACGCCCGGCGTCGGAACCGGCGAGGACGACGGAGACCCGGGGGGCGAGCGCCCCGGTCCCGCGCGGGCGCGCCTCGTCCTCGGCCTCGTCCTGACCGGCCCGCTGATCGTCTACAGCATGGGCCGCGACCTCGGCCTTCCGGCCTTCCCGTATGACCAGCTCGTCCTGCTCCTGGCCGCGACGATCGTCCAGCTCGTCGTCGGAGCGCCGTTCTACGTCCGCTCCTGGCGGAGCCTCCGGGCCGGCGCCTCGAGCATGGACGTCCTCGTCGCGCTCGGCTCCACCGTCGCGTGGGGGGCGAGCGCGGGCGTCGTTCTCGGGGTCCTGCCGGGCTCCGACGTCTACTTCGAGACGGGAGCCGCGATCGTCACGTTCGTCTCGCTCGGCCGGTACCTGGAGGCGCGGGTCCGCGGGCGGGCGTCGCGGGCCCTCCGAGGGCTTCTCGACCTGAGCCCGGTCCGGGCTCGCGTCGTCCGGGACGGTGTCGAGGTCGAGGTCGGCGCGGCGGACGTCCGGGTCGGCGAGACCGTCGTGGTCCGACCCGGCGAGCGGGTGCCGGTCGACGGTCTCGTCCGCGAAGGGCGCTCCGCGTTCGACGAGTCGATGGTCACGGGTGAGTCGATGCCCGTGGTGAAGGGGCCGGGCGACGAGGTGATCGGCGCTACCGTCAACCGCGACGGCCTCGTGCGGGTCGAGGCGACGCGGGTCGGGGCCGACGCGACGCTCGCCCGGATCGTCCGCCTCGTGGAGGAGGCGCAGGCGCGGAGAGCCCCGATCCAGAAGGTCGCCGACGCCGTCGGCCGCGTGTTCGTCCCGCTCGTCCTGGCGTCGGCGCTCGGGACGCTCCTCCTCTGGCTCTTCGTCGCGCGGATCGACGTGCCGGGGGCGCTGATGAACGCCGTCGCCGTCCTCATCATCGCCTGCCCGTGCGCGATCGGCCTCGCGACGCCGATGGCCGTCCTCGTCGGGACGACGCGAGGCGCCTCCCGAGGCCTCCTCTTCCGGACGGGCGAGGCGCTCGAGCGGGTCGGGGCGGCGACGGTCGTCGTCCTCGACAAGACCGGCACCCTCACCCGCGGCGAGCCGGGTCTCACCGACGTCGTCGCCGTGAGACGGGGCGAGGAGTCGGAGGTCCTCCGGCTCGCGGCGAGCGCCGAGCTGGGGTCGGAGCACCCGGCCGGCCGGGCGCTGGCGCGAGCGGGCGAGGCGCGAGGACTCTCTCTCTCCGCGCCCCGCGAGCTTCGGGCGGTGAGCGGCGCGGGGATCCGCGCGATCGTGGACGGCCGCGAGGTCCTCGTCGGGACGCTCTGGCTCATGCGCGAGGCGGGAGTGCCGCTGGAGGCGGTGGCGCCCGAGGTCGACCGACTCCAGGCTGAGGGAAAGACCGCGATGGTCGTGGCCGCGGCGCCGCCGGAGGGGGGCGCGCCGGAGGCGATCGGCGTCCTGGCCGTCGCCGACGCCGTCAAGCCCGAGGCCCGCGAGGCCGTGGAAGAGCTCGCTTCCCTCGGGCTCGACGTCGTCATGCTGACGGGAGACAACCTCCGGACCGCCGAGGCGATCGCCCGCGAGGTCGGCATCGAGCGGGTGCGCGCGGAGGTGAGGCCGGAGGAGAAGGCGGAGGCGATCCGGAGGCTCCGCGAGGCGCCGAGGGCGCCCGGCACGCCCCCGCCCGTCGTCGTGATGGTCGGCGACGGGATCAACGACGCGCCGGCTCTCGCTCAGGCCGATGTCGGCATTGCCCTCGGGACCGGGACGGACGTCGCCAAGGAGGCGGCCGCCGTCACGCTGATGAGCGGCGACCTGCGGGGCGTCGGACGGGCGATCGTCCTCTCTCGCGCGTCCCTCCAGACGGTCCACCAGAACCTCGTCTGGGCGCTCTTCTACAACGTCGCGCTGATCCCCGTCGCGGCCTACGGCCTCCTGAGTCCGATGGTGGCGGCCGGAGCGATGGTCTTCAGCTCGCTTTTCGTCGTCACGAACAGCCTGCGCCTCCGGAAGGCGCCGCTCGAGGCGTTCGTCGCGCCGAGAGAGGCGTGGCGGCGGGGCCTCGCGCTCGTGCCGCGCGTCCTCGCGCCGGCGGCGGCGCTCGCGGCGCTGATCGTCGTCCCGATGCTCGCGATGGCGGACGGGGCCGAGATCCGAGGGGCCCTCCCCGGGACGATGACGCCGGCGCTGATGATGGTCATGGCGATCGCCAACGGCGTGATCGCCGTCTCCTATGCGTCGATCCCGGTCTTCCTCATCGTCTTCAAGGTCCGAAGGAAGGACCTTCCGTTCTCGTGGGTCCTCGTCCTGTTCGGCCTCTTCATCCTCGCGTGCGGCACGACGCATTTCGTCCACGTCCTCGGCCTCTGGTGGCCGGTGGACTGGTGGCAGGCGACGGTCGACTCGATCTGCGCCGCCGCGTCGCTGGCGACCGCGGTCGTCCTCTGGCCGCTCCTCCCGAGGATCCTCGCGCTTCCGAGCCCGGAGCAGCTTCGCCTCGTGAACCGGGCGCTCGAGGACGAGAAGGCTTCGCTCGAGAGGACGCGGGACGAGCTGAGGAGGGCGTATGCGGAGGTGGAGCGGCGCGTCGTGGAGCGGACGGCCGAGCTGGCCGCGGCGAACGCCGCCCTCGTCGCGGAGGTGGCGGTCCGGGAGGCGGCGGAGGAGGAGCTGCGCCGGAGCCGCAACATGCTCGCGCACGTGATGGACGCGATCCCGCAGTCGGTCTTCTGGAAGGACAGGGAGAGCGTCTACATGGGCTGCAACCGGCAAATGGCCTCACGAGCCGGCCTGAAGGACCCGGCCGGGATCGTGGGCCTGACGGACTTCGACCTCCCCTGGACGCGGAGCGAGTCCGAGGCCTACCGGGCCGACGACCGGGAGGTCATCGCCTCCGGGCGACCGAAGCTCCACATCCTCGAGTCCCAGCGAATGCCGGACGGCTCGGCCACATGGCTCGACACGTCGAAGGTCCCCCTCACGAACGGCGGGGGCGAGGTCTACGGCGTCCTCGGGATCTTCGAGGACGTGACGGACCGGCGGGAGGCCGAGACGCGGCTCCACGAGTACCGCAAGGTGATCGAGAGCTCGACGGACCTGATCTGCGTCCTCGACGACGTCCGCCGGTTCGTCCTCGCCAACGGCGCCCTCCTCTCGTTCCGCGGCGCGTCCGGCGAGAGGGTCGCGGGACGCGGGGTCGGGGAGGTGCTCGGGGAGGAGGCTCTCGCGAGGCTCGGGCCGGAGCTGGACGCGTGCTTCGCCGGGAAGGAGCGGGAGTTCGGGATGACGATGGAGTCCCCGGGGAGAGGGCTTCGCGACCTGTCGGTCCTCGTCATCCCGGTCCAAGAGGGGGACGTCGTAACGCGAGCGGCCTGCGTCTTCCGGGACGTTTCGGACCAACGGAAGCTCGAGTCCCAGCTCCTCCAGGCCCAGAAGATGGAAGCGATCGGGCAGCTCGCGGGGGGCGTCGCCCACGACTTCAACAACATCCTCTCCGTGATCCTGGGCTACTGCCACCTCCTGGGCCCCGCGCTCTCGGCCGACGCGAAGCAGGCCGAGCGGCTGGGACAGGTCGTGGCGGCCGCGGAGAGGGCCTCTCAGCTGACGCGGGCCCTTCTCGCGTTCAGCCGCAAGCAGGCCATGTCCCCGAAGGCCCTGAACCTCCATGACGTCGTCCTCCGGGTGCAGAAGCTCCTCCTCCGGATCATCGGAGAGGACGTGAGGCTCCGGACGGTGACGAACGACGCGACGCTCGTCGTCTTCGCCGACGGTGGCCAGCTCGAGCAGGTGCTGATCAACCTCGCGACGAACGCGCGGGACGCGATGCCGAAGGGCGGCGTCCTGACGATCGAGACGGGAGTCCAGGTGCTCGACGAGCGGTTCTCGGCGCTCCACGGCTGGGGCTCCCCGGGAAGATACGCCGTCCTCTCGGTCGCCGACACGGGCTGCGGCATGGACGAGGAGACGCGCAAGAGGATCTTCGAGCCGTTCTTCACGACGAAGGAGGCGGGGAAGGGGACCGGCCTCGGGATGTCGATCGTCTACGGGATCGTGAAGCAGCACCGGGGCTTCCTCAGCGTCTACAGCGAGCCCGGCGGTGGAAGCGTGATCCGGGTCTACCTCCCGATCCACGAGGCCGGCTCGGCGATGGACGACGAGGTGGCGACGTCTCCGCCCGTCCGCGGCGGGAGCGAGACGATCCTCGTCGCGGAGGACGAGGCGAGCGTCCGGCACCTTCTCCTCACGGTCCTGGCCGAGGCGGGGTACGACGTCGTCCTGGCCGAGGACGGCCAGGACGCGATCGATAAGTTCGCGGCCCGGCGTGACGGCATCCACCTCGTCCTCATGGACCTGATCATGCCGAGGAAGGGGGGCCGGGAGGCCGCGGACGAGATCCGCAGGCTTCGGCCGGGCGTGAAGCTGCTTTTCTCGAGCGGCTACTCGCCCGACCTCGCCGAGGTCCGGGGAGCGGGCCGCGAGAGCTTCGAGCTCGTCATGAAGCCCGTCGCACCCCTGGACCTCCTGCGGCGAGTCCGCGAGGTTCTCGACCGGCCGTCCTAGCAGGCGGCCGGCTCCGCCGCGTCAGCCTCCGCCGCCGCCGAGCGTGAAGAAGAACGTCGCACCGGCGTCGGGGGCCGACTCGGGCCAGATCCGTCCGCCGTGGCGCGCGACGATCCGTTGGACGGTCGCCAGGCCGATTCCCGTTCCCGGGAAGTCGCTCGCGCTGTGGAGGCGCTGGAACGGGAGGAAGAGCTTCGACGCGTACGCCATGTCGAACCCGACCCCGTCGTCCTTCACGAAGAAGACCCTCTCCCCGTCCCGCTCGGTGCACCCGACCTCGATCGTCGCCTCCGGACGCGAGGAGGTGAACTTCAGGGCGTTCCCGATCAGGTTCTCGAGGAGGACGTGCAGGAGGCGGGGATCACCGTCCGCGGTCAACCCGTCCCTCACGTTGAGCCGGACGGTCCGGCCCGGCTCCAGCGACGTCAGTTCCGCGGAGACCCGCCGCGCGAGGGCCGAGAGGTCGACCGGACTCACCGTCAGCTCCTTCCGGTTGAGGCGGGCGAGGCTGAGGAGGCCGTCGACGAGGAGCGCCATCGTCCGGGCCGCGGCCCGGATCCGGTCGAGGTAGCCGCGCCCCCTTTCGTCGAGCCGGTCCGGATACTCCTGCGCGAGGATCGCGCTGAACCCGTCGAGCGCCCGGAGCGGCGCGCGCAGGTCGTGGGAGACGCTGTACGAAAAGCTCTCCATCTCCCGGTTCGCGGCCTCGAGCTCGGCGGTTCTTTCCCGAACGAGCTCCTCGAGGTGCTCCCGGTAGGCCCACACCTCCTCCTCGGCGTGCCGGCGCTCGGTCACGTCCATCGCCATCGTCGTCACGAGCCGCCGGCCGTCGGGGAGTCGCCCGACGGGGCTCGAGCTGAAGTCCCAGTAGCGTCTCTCGCCGCTCTTCGTCCGGATCGCGAACTCCCCTTCCCGGGCCGCGTCGGCGAACGAGAAGCTCGACTCGATGTCGGCCCGGGCGAGCTCTCTGCGTTCCCCGTAGGCCCGCGCGACCCAGTCACCGACCGTTCGGAGCTCCTCGGGCGCGTACCCGGTGATCCGGCACCACGCGTTGTTGACGAGGAGGATCTCGCCGTCGTCGGCGTAGAGTCCGATCGGGAAGGGAGCCTCGGAAACGATGCCGCGGAGGCGCTCCTCGCTCTCCCGCAGCGCCTCCTCGGCCTCGCGGATGGTCGTGACGTCGTGGCAGGTCCCGAGCATGCCGGTAAGCCGCCCGGCGCCGTCGACGTTGACGACGCCGCGACCGTTGATGAAGCGAAGCCGGCCGTCGGGAAGCAGGATGCGGTAGGACGCCTGGAAGAGGGCGCCGTCGCCGCGACTTCGGGCCTCCTCGAGCGCGATCCGCACGCTCTCCCGGTCGTCGGGATGGACGAAGTCGACGATCTGCCGGTAACTCGTGAGCCTTTCGGGGGGATCGCCGAAGAGCCGGTGCAGCTCCTCCGACCCTCGGACCTCGTCGCGGAGGGCGTCCCACTCCCAGCTTCCGAGGTGGGCGACGGCCTGCGCCTCGACGAGGCGGGCGTTCGCCTTCTCGACCTCGGCCGTTCGCTCGGCGACGAGCTCCTCGAGCCGGGCCCGGTAGCGCGCCAGGTCTTCCTCGTTCCTCTTCCGGGCGTCGATGTCCTGGAGGACTCCGACGACTCGGACGACGGCGCCGCCCTCGACCACGGGCCGGCCGACCGCGCGAACCCACACGCACCGTCCCCTCGCGGTGATCAGCTGGAGCTCGAGGTCGAAAGGCTCTCCTGCGGTGACCGCGCGTGAGAGGGCGGGCTCGATGACGGGCCGGGACGCCGGGTCGTAGAAGCCGAGGCCGGCCGCGACCGTGAGGTCGAATCCGGGCTCGACCTCGTGGATCTCCCGGACCATCTCGGTCCAGGTGAGCTTCTCGCGCCCGACGTCGTACTCCCAGCCCCCGACCCGTGCGAGGCGGGAGGTGGCGTCGAGGAGCGCCCGGTTCTTCTCGAGCTGGGCGGTCCTCTCGGCAACGAGCTCCTCGAGGCGCTCGCGGTGACAGCGGAGCTGCTCTTCGACCCGCCTCCTCTCGGTGATGTCCGAGATGAGCGCGATCAGGTGGTTGACGCTGCCGTCCGGCCCACGCACGCAGCTGACGGCGAGCTCGACCGGAACGGCGCTCCCGTCCTTTCGGACGTAACGCTTCTCCATCGAGTACCCGTCGACTTCTCCCCGGATCACCCGGTCGAACTGGTCGACGTCCGTCGCGAGGTCGTCGGGATGGGTGAGCTCGGACCAGGTGAGCTGTACCAGCTCCTCGCGGCTGTACCCGAGCATGCGGCAGAGGCTGTCGTTGACCTCGAGCCAGCCCTTCGTCGGGGAGGTGATGCAGGCGCCGACGAGCGGGATCTCGAAGAAGCTCCGGAGGAGCGCTTCGGACTCGCGGAGGCCCACGACCGCCTGCCGCCGATCCGTGACGTCCTCGAGCGTGCCGGTCCAGACGGCTCCTCCTCCCTCGATGGCACTCGGGACGGACTCGAACCGGAACCAGCGGACGGCCCCCCGAACCGTGAGGCGGCCTTCCCACTGCAGCGGGAGCTGCCCCGTGAGCGCCCGCTCGTTCGCCTGGACGAACGACGGCCGGTCCTCGGGATGGATCAGGTGGTCGATGGAGCCGTGGCGCGTGCTGAACTCCCCGGGATCCATGCCGAGGAGCTGGAGGAAGCGGCTCGAGACGAACTCGACGACGTACCGCGCCCGGCCGGATTCGAGACTGACTCCGGCGGCATCGGCCTCGGCGTGATGCGAGCGAACCCGGTAGATGCCGCGGGGCTGGGCCTCGACGAGGTCGCGGTAGAGCGCCCGCTCCTCGCGCAGGACGCTCTCGGCCTCCTCCCGGGAGCCGCTTCCTGTCGACTGTCCTGGCTCGGTCATGGATGTCGTCGGATGCTCTCGTCCGCGATCCGGCCGAATTCTCTCATCCGCTCCGGTCGTGTGCTCCCGCAGGCGTCACGGGACGGGCGCCGGTGCCGGCTCCGGGACCCCTTTCCATCGGTCGTGCATCCAGAGCCAGTTGTGGGGACGGCGGCGGATCGCGTCCTCGATGAGGGCCGTGAACGCCGCCGTGTCGTCCTCGAGCCGTCCCGTCACGGGAACGGGGCTCGAGAAGCGGGCGCCGTGGCTGCCCGTCCCGTCCCTCCAGTACTCCAGGAAGTGGACCGGCGCGCCGGACTTCACGGCGGCGGCTGCGAGGGAAGGAGCGGTGAGGGCGGGCCGGCCGAAGAAGGGGACCGGAATGCCGCGGGCCAGCTTCTGGTCGAGGACGAAGACGACGAGGTGCCCCGCCGCGAGGGCTTCGTAGACCTGAGGCATCACGCCGCGGCGGTTGGGGAGAAGCCCCATCCCGAAGCCGGTCCGGACCTGCTCCATCAGCGCCGCCACCGAGGCCGAGCGTGGGACCTTGACGACGACG